>FUIF01017044.1_pt1 | contig 22006 bp, 31 predicted proteins | sample 1003461 | NCBI WGS metagenome assembly FUIF01 (sample SAMEA80401918, study PRJEB19352) | marine metagenome | reverse complement strand
TGGGCTGGACACTTCCGCCTTGAACTTCAAGAATCGGAGATCAAGGAAGCTAAGTTCCAAGTCACCGTCAACGACGCTAATAGTGGCGGAGTCGCCCGTTCCTTTACGGTCTCGGCTCCGGACGCTACAGCAGCCACCTTCAAAGCGCAAGCAAACCCCAGTCACACGGTTGTAGCAGTGATCCCCCTTCCCGAAGCGGAAGCGGACGGGACTCCTCATGACAACTTTGCTGACGAAGTCGGAACGAAGAGATACCACTCCGCAGTTGGCGTCGTTCTGAATGAGAAGAACGAGATCCTACTTGGGGTGGCTGTCTCAGACGATGACAGGAATGGTAAGCTTTGCTTTCCTGGCGGCGGAATCGACCCTGAAGATGGGGCCGACCCTGGCGTGGCTGCAGTTCGAGAGGTCTACGAAGAGACTGGGATCGAGTGCATGCAGACAGGCCATGTCCTTGATCACCCGAACAAACCTGGCGTTGCCTTCTGTATTTGCAGATATACCAAGGGAACGTTGACTCCCAACGAGGAGTTTTCTTCCGCATTCTGGATGCCTTACGACCTCCGTCACTCGTACGGAGAGATGATTTACAAAGAGAACTATTCGATTCTCGAGAGGCTTCCCGAGGGTGTGCTGAACCCGGCTATTGAGGAGGCGACGAGAAAGATCGTCGATGGAAAGCCTGCAGACCCTGACCCTCGAGCAGCTCCAGGGACTTCGATGAAGGAACCAGAGAAGGAGACTCCTCTCACTATTCCTCCGAAGAAGGCACCCACCTTGACGGCCCCAACCACCGACCCGGAGGATAGTGGGGATCAGGGTCTCGACATGCAGAATGCCCCTGACGAGAGCCCAGACAGCGAAGCGAAGAACAAGCGGATGGACAAATGGTCTGGGACCATGGACAAGGCCATCGATAGCAAGGAAGGGGACAAGAAGGGTCCTCCTGGGCAAGCGAAGCCGACTCCTCCTCAACCGAAGCCGGATGTGACTCAACAGCAGGCCGAACCGCTTCCGACTCAGCCGGCCACGCAAGCACTTCCTCAGCAGCAAGTTGGCGCTCAACCACAACAGGTCGTAGCTCCTCAGCAAGCACAAGAGGAACCTGAAGACGGTGAGGACGGAAAGCAGGGTCCTCCCGGAACACCTGGTAAGGACGCTCCTCCGCAGGATGCTCAACCGGCTGATCCGACCCAAGCTCCTCCTGGACAAGATCCGAATGCTCAACCAGTTCCTGGTCAACCCGCAGCGGCTCCTGGAATGGCACCCGCTCCGGTCGCTGCTCCCGCAGCGGTTCAGACGGTTGACCTTGTTCTTGGGAATGACGATCTCGGGCAACAGGCTTACGATTGGTTGATAGGACTCGGCATCACGAACCTTCACCTTGACGGGTCGACAGTCCGAGTTTCGGCTTCGGCCGGTTCTGAGGCAGATGTGGTCTCGAGAGTTGCTAAGGCATTCGGTTTGCAACTGACTGGTCTGCATAATCCTCAGCCAGCACCACCTCCCGTTCAGTAAAGGTACTCAATGCCTCCGGTTCAACAGAAAGACTATCTTCTGAAGCCGAGTGGGTCTCCCGGTGGTCAAATCGCCGACGAGGCTGGTTCTCTTGTCGTAAGTGACTTCTACGCCACTGTTGGTCGTAATTGTCTTCCTGGATTCAAGCCAGAATCCAAGTTTGGAAGGAACCCGGAGATTGACATCGGGTCCGCTCCCGAGGACGTTTGGAACGGAGGAGGTCTCTACACTGGCCAACCGACAGGTGCGCCTGAATTGGTGACGGTTGTTAGTACCTCGGCTGCGGACGCGGCTGCGGGAACCGGAATGCAGACTATCAGGTTTGTTGGACTTCAATCAGCAACCGATACGGCCGAGTCTTTCGAAGACGTGACGCTGAATGGAACGACCCCGGTTGTCAGCGTCAACTCTTGGTATAGGATCTATCGAGCCTTTGGGATGACCTATGGAAGTGGCGCGACGAATGCCGGAACCATCACCATCGCCCATCAGGTCACTACAGCCAACGTGTTCGTCTCTCTTCCTATCGGGGTTGGGCAGACGACCATCGGGGCGTACACCATTCCTGACCAGACGACAGGACAGATTCTCAGTTTCCATGCAAACTTGGCTCGAGCAGCCGGTAACGCCGGAAGTGCGTTCGCCAGTTTGCTGATCCGTGAGTTCGGAACTGGTGGATACAACTCCAAGAGAAGCTTCACCCTCACCAACCAAATGGCGTATCAACCTCCTTGGGTGTTCCCGATCATTGTTCCCGCACAAGCGGACATCTTGGTGAGAGTAGAGGATGTCTCCGATAATGACACCCAGATTGCTGTCGAGTTTGACATTCTATTGACCGACCAGTGACCCTATTGTCTAAACTTTGGACATGAAAAGAACCTGGAAGACCCAGTTCGAGTCGAGATTCGCTATTGGTGAGTCAGTTGCAAAACCGAATGGGGACGTCAAGGAGATCGCCGAGGTCCTCTTCTCGAGGTACCAAGTTCGCTATCGCTTTGTTGGGGAGACAACGCTCTTCCATGAGGAGTCTTTGTGTGAAGGGACCAAAGAGGATACCGATAACGGCAGCAGCGGGGATCGGTAAGAAGTACAAGCAGAACCAAGTGATCCTTGTCACCTTTGATAAGGACACTAACACGACCCATACCGTGACTTGGGGAGCAACCAAAGCGGAATGTGGTGAGGCAGCCTTGGGTGGTGAGTTCGTCCGAGAGGCTCTCGGTTGGCCGGACGACAATGCTTCTCTTTCAGCTATCGAATTTGGCATAGCATTTGCCAAGTTTTGTAGTGAAGAGGGGCTCACTCGCGACCAGGGTCTATCGCGGTGGGTTCCCTCTTCTCCTCAACAAAAGAGATACCTTGACACGATCAAGGCTGGGATGGTAAAATCGTGAAATACATTCCCGGAACCGACATCGGAGTTGAGGTCGACGAAGAAACCTTGATCCTGATCAAGGACGACAATAGAATCCGAATCGACTTCGACGAGACAAACGCCCTCGCTTTCTCACTCGTTGGGCTTTGCTCAGGATATAGCCTTGGCGAAGGGTTTCGAGGCCCACAAGCCTGGTTTGAGGCACTCGAAGAGCGATGAAGAAGCTTTCAGTTGTTGTCTTCCTCGATCACGAGGTATTCATAGCTCAGTGTCTCGAGCACGACCTTTGCACTCAAGGGACTTCCCTGCAGGAGGTCAAGGAATCATTTGCTCGAGTCAAGAATGGTCATCGCCAAGTAGCAATGATGCTTCGGCAGGAACCATGGATTAGCCTACAGAAGGCTCCCCAAAGGTACTGGGACCTTTTCGACGAGACCACCGACAGGACTACAGAGGAGATTGACGGAGAGGAGATTACATGGGGAGTCCACGACTGACGGTATACCTCGCTGGACCAGTATCCTTCCTGAGTGGCAAGGAGGCCCTTTCTTGGCGTCAATACGTTGAGAGACTGAACGACGCTAATGAGTGGGGGTTCAAGCTTTTGAACCCTCTCCGTGGCAAGGAAGATATCCTCGGAGACTCCTCTCTTCTCCCCCATGGATATGACGGCCTGGCCGCCGATCAGGTTATCTACCGGATGTGCCACTGGGACGTTCACCGTTGCGACGTCGTCCTTTGCAATTTGGTCGGCGCAGAGAAGGTCTCGATCGGATCATGCATGGAACTTGCTTGGGCTCACCAAGCGGGGAAGTACGTCATCACCTGTATTGAGGACGACAATCCTCACGCTCATTCCTTCGTCTATCAAGCTTCGTCTGTGATCCTTCCTACTCTCGTGGCCGGCCTCGACTACCTCGTGGAGCACGTATGAAGAACATATTCAAGCTTTGGGGATATGTTACTGACGGAGGATCATGCCCAGAGTTTCGACCTGGGACGACCGCGTCCGACAAGTCTTATTGGGCTTTGAGGAAAAGTCTTGGTTGCTTCGATTCTTTCTATATCCGTTTTTTTCAAAACGAAACGATCTGGGAAGGGTGGAACGTCAATCCACGGGATGGAGCCCCTGACGGACGAGAACATGGAATCCTTGACCCGGACGGAGAGACACTTTCGATTGTGGTCAAGGAGTTCGAGAACGAACTGTACGAGAAAGCTGTGGCTAAGGCAACGCGAGACGCTGCTGAGAGCTACGTTCAGCAAGTAGTGTTAGGAGACGAAGATGCGACTGATTGAGAACGAAGCTGGACCCGTCCGAGCAAGTGTCACCCTTGATCAAGGAGGGTCGACCATCATCCCCCTTCACCTGGTTAACGAGGTCCTCAACAAAGGTGGACACCTCTCCGTAAGATACGGGAGCACTCGTATATTTATAAGGGAGAATTACACCGAGTTCGATGAGGCTGTCAAGAAGGCCAGGAAGGATTTCTATGGAGAGACGCAACCCGATTAAGATGACCCTGTTCGTAGCGCTTCTCTTCTTCGCCACTTCGGCCTACGCGGATGACAAGAAGGACCCCAAACTTGAACTGCTTGGGGCTCCGGTCCAAGTCTTGATACCCGGAGGAGGGGGATCCGGATACGCGTACGAGTACAAGAACGGAAAGACTTACATCCTCACCTGCTACCACGTGATAGACAACTACGTGACTGGTGGAGCGACGGACATGAAGGTAAGGCACCAGATTGTCAACGAGCGAGGCTTTCCGGTCAAGGTCGGTTTCTTCAAAGCAAGCGTTGTCTTTCATGACGAGAAGTCCGACTTGGCGGTCATCTCCGTCAACAAGAAGCTTCCTGGGACTCGAGAAATAAAGTTCGACGGAGTGGAGGAACGGATTAAGGTCTTCGACGAAGTGGTCACGCTTGGCTCTCCCTTCAAGATGCCAAATGTCCCGACTGAAGGTCAGCTCTCCAGCATAATGTGGGACAATGACATCGGGATAGTCTTCTTGGCTCAAACGCTAACTGCTCCGGGAGGAAGTGGTGGTCCAGCTTTCGTCAAAGACGGCGAGAGTTGGAAATTCCTCGGAATTGTTTACGCAGTCCAAGCTATGCAGGGTCATCAATCCGGTTTCGTCATGATTATTCCAGTAAGCAAGGTGGGAGAGTTCTTCGAGGAAATGAACTCTGAGGAGAAGGCAGAAGAGACGGTAGAACAGGACAAGTGAAGCACCCACTTTTCATTCTGACAGGAAAATCCGGATCCGGGAAGACTACCATATCGAATCGTCTCAGGGACGACTTTGATTGGGAGGAATCAGTATCTCTAACCACCCGAGATCCTCGAGAAGGGGAGAGGAACGGGATAGAATATGTCTTCCTTGAAGACGACGAGTTCAGCCAGGTGGAGCTTTACGAAAGTGTCGTCTTCAATGGGAACAAGTATGGAACGTCCAAGAAGGAAATAGACGACAAGACTGCTCGAGCACCGACCATCCTTGTTGCTGATCCTCTTGGTGTCGATCACATGCGAGAGGAATTTCCGGGGACCGTTGTTGCCATTCAACTGATCGTTGACGACTCTATAAGGCGACGGCGAATGTTGGGTCGTGGGGATCCTGAGGATAAGGTGGAAGAGAGATTATCCAATGACGCCCGTTATTGGGATCAGTCCTCTCAGATTCAATACGACGGATATTTCAGAAACAATATGGACGGACCTCCCCGTCTTCTTCTACTGAATATCGTCGAACTCGTCGGTAGGCTCAGCCAGAGCTACGCAAAGTAGTCTCTACCTGACCAAGGCGTACTATTTCGGTATGCCTGTGGCCGACAAAGATACCTGGGGAGCCAAGTTCGAGGCTGCTGACGGTGATCGTCTGGTCATCGATCGCCAGCTTATTGTCGATCTTGGGTTTACCATTGTTGCAGAGGATCTGCTCGCGGGTAGGACCAAAATATTCGCGTGGGGACCTGGAAGTTCAGTCAACGCCTACAGGCTCGATACGCTGAACCTCTGCACACTTCCGGGTTTGTTCTTCTTGATCAATCCCGGAGACGAGATTACCGAGAGTCTAATCCGAGCTTGGGTTCCAAGATCGGAAATCACTCGGTGAAAGGACAAGCATGAGCACAGATAAAGAACTCGAGATTCTTGACGACGGGTCCTACAGGGTTGGTGACAAAGTCATCTCCAAGGATGAGGTCGGAAAGTTGTACGAGAAAGAAACCGACCTGACGAGGTCGAAGAACTTCAAGAAGGACAGTGTTCGGGACCGATTTCCCTGAACGACTAATTGGCTGGCCAGCCTACCAACAGGAGCAAAAATGAGCGACATTCGGGAAAGCGTGAGAGATGCCCTCAAAGCCGGCGTGGTTTCGCTGGTCGAGTCTGCCTCTGACGAAGCCATCAGTCTGAACGAGCGAGAAGCAAAGGCTCTCGAACTCGTTACCAGTTCCGTTTACTGGAATAGCCTCTCGGAGTCGGAGAGAGACGTTCATTCGCTGAAGCTGGCCTTCAACGACATGACCGCTCTCACGTGCGGGGAGGGTGCGAAGCTGGCTGAGAAGGCCATTGCCATCATCCGAGACGAGAACAAGAATCTCACTGAGTGTATCCAGGAAGGGATGGCCTCGACGGCTGCCCAAGACGGAACTCAGGCCTCAGACCATGGAATGTATGGCGTCGGTGACGGTGGTTCCAAGGACGAGCCGAAGGGTGACGCCGACAAGGGAACCGGTCAGAACGCCGAGCATGGCGACAAGGCAGCCTCTGGCAAGGAAGGTTATCTCGACGAAGAGAAGGATGGACCTCCGGACGTCGACGGCGATGGTCCCGAGAAGCATCCGTTCAAGGATAAGGACGGAGACGGCAAGCCGGCGTTTGTTGACGCGGACGAGGCTGAGGCCAACGATGCTGTCGATGCCGACCCCTCAAGAACCGTGGTTCCATGATGGGTGAGGACGTCCAGAAGGACGCTCCCGATGGTGCTGACGACAGCGAGCGAGCTGCTCAGGGTGCTTTCCTCAAGGACGGCGTCAAGCAGACGGAACAGGACGTCTCTGAGGAAGTTCACAAGCCTGTCGCGGAGGACCCTGGTGAACCCAAGGGTCGTTCGAGCGACACGGACCAGCCTGACGCCGAACAGCGTGGTGACGTTCCGGATCACCCGGACTACTCCTCGCACCAGGTCAAGGAGACTGACCCCAGCCATTCTGAGCTGAACAAGGGTCCCTCCGCCGTCACGTGCGAGAGCTTCGAGGCGATCGAGAGCCAGATTCTCACGATGCTTTCCGAGTCGGGTCTCACACCTGGGTCGGAGCAGTGGAAGCAGATGTACGAGAAGGGATTCGCTCGAGCGATCGCCGATCGTGCTTCCGTCGTCGCTGAGCGCTACGAGTCGATGCCTGACTTCATCAATAAGAAGGTGGACAAGGACGACGACTCTGACGAAGAGTAATCAGATCACCGATTAGGGGAGCCTTCTCGTTTCTGGGTAGGCTCCCCGTTCGCTAAGGGGAACGATGAAGCTTTTCAGACTCGGAAGGAACTTGATCGCGGGTGAGGCCAAGAACGCGAGCGAGAAAACGCTACATATCGAGGCCACTCACTTTCTTGATGAAGGAGTCTGGGAGAAGATCTCAGACCCGGTTATCGTCAAGGTTCTCGAGAGCTTCATTGTAAACTCTGATTTCCAACTCAAAGAGGACCTTTCTGAAAAGGAAGGTTCGAAGTCATTTCACCAACTCGTTCACGAGAACTTCTCCCCCTTTCTCGGGCGTCGTTGGGTTGAGTTTGGAAACACCAAGGTTGTCTCGTATGAACGAAATGAGGCGATTCACTACTTGTCTGAGAACGAAGCTATCCAGACGGTAGAGGTGGCGAACGTCCTATCCAACTGCCAGGTTGGCCAGTTCATGGCTCTCGAGGCCAATAGAGATAACCTTGTATCTCTTGGTCTTGTAGATATCCTCGAGCGAGGACCAGTATCGGATAACCTCGTTGAACTTGGAAGAGATATTCACGCTTACATGAAGGTTTCTCCCTTCAAGGACATCACCGTCCTCAGGGAAGGAACTTCTGTCGCAGTTCTTGGATACTACCAAGGGTGTGCGATCGTTGAAGCAGACGGTGACCTCTTCTACAGACCGGTTGAGGAGACAGCATATTGGGATAAGGCTTACAAGGACGACGCCTATTACTTCAGTCTGGACGGAAATGACGACGGTTTACCCGATCCCCTCCAGGCTCTCCCGTCCAAGCCTGCCCTATATACCAATCGACCCCGTCGAGAAGATAACTACAACGTCCAACCTGACCTCGCGAAAGCTGCCCAGCACTTCGGACCGAATCAGGACATGTTGGATGACGAGGATTTCTCGGTAATCGAGTCTTTCCTTGGGACCAACGGATTCGAGGATTTCGAGCGACTTGGACATGAAGAGTTGCACGACATCGATCCTAAGGACGAGCCTGGACTTGAACCTCATGATCACGAGACCCCGTTTGACAAACAGGACACCCTCCTTAAACGAGGAACGGCTATTGACGGGGACGGTCCGGACGCGGTGGACCATGACTATGACGGTCACTATGCGGACGAGCCGACCCCAGATGACGGAACAGGAGCACAAGAACCTGTTCAGGAAAGTCACGCGGTAGTTAACGCTGTGTCTCGTATCTTGAAGGAACTTGGTTTCGAAGCGGCTGCAGCGGACGTCAACAATACCAATGTTGATAAGTACGCTCAGTGGGCTATCAACGATGCCAAGAAGAGAGACAAATCCAAGGCAAGGAAGTTCGCGTCAGGATTCAAGAAGCTCGGTCTGAATGTTCATGAGAGTGAACTCGAGTTGGCTATGGATCTGATCAACGAAGGCGCTGATATTGATTCGGTTCTGGTTGGTGAGGAGACAAACCAGAGAGAACGTCTTATGAAGGAGACGTTTCCACTTTATGAGGGGGAGGGACATGAAACACGAAGAGCTACTCGAACTTGAGACCAAGACCGGTGTCAAGGTAAAGGACATCGAACTCGTCAACGGATATCACTTGGTCTACAAGATTCCAATTTCGTCCGAGACGATCGCTCTCCCGTCGATAGTTCAAAAGAAGTCTGTTCGCAACGTCGTAATGATCGTTGGTCAGGTGGTCAGGTCGTCTTCTCCATTTCGACGGAAACACTCGAAGCGGCACATTCGGTGGAAACAAGAGTTGAAGGATTGGAAGACGGAATGGACAGTCAGGGACGGGACGGAGAATACGAATCTGATCTCGAAGACGGAGATTTATTTGCTACAACGGGTTCAACCTGGGAAAGATCGAGGTTGATGGGCTCGCCGAACCTCTCGTGTTGGTTCGGGAGATTGACGTGGAAGGAAAGTTTTCAAAGGAGTTGCTTGGGAGAGTCGAGGTTACTCAAAAGGCCTTGAATTGTAGTAGTGTCTAAGGGAGAGGACCAGGAGGTCCTCATGGAATGGCAAGACTACGTGGGATACACTTCCTCCAAAAACGAAGACCTGAAGGTATTCCCTAAGTTCGCGACCCGCCCTATTTCCTATGACGATCTTTTTCGTGACCGATTTTCGTTGGCTTTCGAAAGTCCTACCAGGAAAGCCAAAGGCCCACTTCGAGGTATGGAAGTCGGTAGAAAACTCCTTCATAGACGAGAGATCTCGGTTTAAGGGGGACCTCGAGGACTTCCACAAGTTCTCCAAGATCTTCCCTTTCTCCTTGCTAAGACCGAGGGTTCTTTGGCATAACTACTATCTCGGCTTGAAGATGTGTCTAAGGCAAATCAAGCCGACCAAGACACTCGTTTTTTGGCCCTACGTTTGGTGGAGAAGTAGAGACCATACACGACATTCGATCGACCCCGTTTTTCAAGACGCAAAGGGCGGTCTGGTGTGCTGTAGCCGAGGAACGTCTGATACACGATTCCATCGATTACGAGGACACCCCAGAGGACAAGACCTTCCGGTGCGTTATCCTCTCTCAGTGGTCTCATGACCATATGTCAGACTTCAAGCAAGCAGCGAAGTTCCTGCACAAAGACGGCTTTATACTCTTCCCAAGCCGTAAAATTGATATGACGGCTATAGCCGAAGAAGCTGGTTTTAGGGAAGAGCCAGCTCATATTCCGGAAGTCAAAGTAGTCAAGGCAACACATGTTCATAACCAAAGTTGAACCAAGATTGGCCGTTCCCGTCACAGAAGGCACGGTTGTGACCGTTCACTCGGTTGCTGGACAAGATGTGGACGTTGTTGTTGACAACCTCAGCACCACGAACACTTTGGTCTACAAGTGGCAATCCAGTCCCGATGGTTTGGCGTGGGCAGACGTCGCTGCTTTCGCGAATGTGGCTCCCAACACTCGAGCAATCGCGACCTTGAATGTCGCCCTTGCTACTCATTATCGGCTTCGGGCGAGTGGCAACCTTGACGTCGCAGTCAAGGCGGACGCTCAGCTTTCTGGATCGACGACCGCGACCTTTGCTTGTGACGGTCGATTCCAAACCAAGGTCGTCCCCGAGATCACAGTCGCGGATACCTCGGACACATTTGTGACGGTGTTCACGTTCCAGGGTATTGCGAGTCAATCTCGACGCGTCATTGTCGAGAATACTGGAGCACTTCAGCTCGACGGGTTCAAGTTCCAGTCAAGCCCGGACAATGTCAACTGGACGGATGTCGCGGCTTCGGTTACCCTCGCTGCTGGTGATTCGAACAAAACCACCCTCTCCGGCGAGATTTACTACCGGATCCAGGTGGACACGGATGGGACCACTCTCGCTGTCAAGATTGACGCCGAGGTATTCAACCTCAACAAGATTCTCACGATGAATGTGGTCTAATGAACCTGTACAACGTCAACGCTAAGAGAAACTTGAAAGAGGGGGATCTGGTAAGGACTCCCAAGCGTGGCATCGGGACTGTTGTAGGATTCGACTTGTTTGAGGACGAATCCATTCTCGTACAGGGGAAGAACAGCTCCAACTTTGGCAAGTATAATCCAAATAGGCTCGAGGTGGTTTACGAAGGTAACGAACTTGAGCCACTCCCGCCCATTACTGACGTCCTGACCGAAGGAGGCTTCGAAGAACGGTATTGGACTTGTGGTGGTGGGATCTGCCTCCAACTTTCTGAAACGCATGAGATTCTTACTCTAATCCCTAAAGACGAATCAAACCTTAGGGAAGCTTTCGACTCCGACGGTTCCTTCCAAGAGAAAGTGAAGGGGCTTCTGGAGGTCGCCTTTGTGACGAGGTTACCTCATCTGGTCGAAGACGGCTTCTCGAGACAAATCGACAGCCTAATTGGGTCCTCATTAGAGGAAGCTGTCGAATCCCTCGAAAAACACGGAGAATAACGATGCCTCGATCGATGGTCACTCTTTTCAACGCAGGTACTGGTGCTTCGACGAAGGTCGACGCTGGTGACGGTAGCGGCGCGAGTCGCATGCGTAGCTGGCTGGAGGAGATCCCGCGTTGGCTGAAGGAGTCGGTGGAGCCGGTTGCCCTTAAGGGTCTCGGACTCGGTCGCCTCGCCAACTACCCGGCGTTCCTCAACGGCGAGCAGCTCGCTGGCTTTGACGGACTGAACGTCTATGAAGTCGTCTCTCAGACCGTCGTCCTCGCCACTGGCGATGCTTCGGCTGTCCTCTTCGGCGACGTCGCTCTCACGGATGGTGACCGTGCGAGTGCGAACTACTTCAACACCACGACTGATCCGGACGATCCGGTCGCCCCTGCTGGTGGACAGGCTCCTGCCTTCCTGCAGACGATCTCGGATGGTGGCGGTGACTTCGCTCTCACGGCGACGACCGGCGTTCTTACGCTTGACATCAACGGCGAGCGCTTCACGGTCACGGGTCTCATCGACGAGACGTCGACTGAAGTCGTGGCTCGACTCGCTGCGTTTGGCCTTCCGGCCGACGTGGTTGACGGTGCGTCCGGTACCGTGGTCCGCATCTTCGCTCCGGGCAATGGTGTGGCGAGCAACATCAAGGCCGTCACGGTCGCTGGTGACGCTGGAACCGTCCTCTTCACGGGTGCTGGTGCCTCCTCGCAGCCGAATGTCCTGTATCGCGGAACCAACGGTCCCCTCGGTGCCCTGGACAACACGCTCGACAGTGCTGGTGGCAAGGTCCAGCGGAAGATCCTCCCCGGTTCGGTCTCGATCTCGGCTACTGTCTCCTCCACGGTTGAGACGGCTGTCGACGACTCGAACGGTGGAATCTCTGGCGGAAGCATCGTCGCTGCGAACTCGACGATCAACTACACGACCGGCGCGATCCACCTGGATTACACCGGTAACGCTCCGGACGCGGCTGCGATCACGGCGACGTGGAAGGTCCTCCGACCTCTCACGCTCACCGATCCGGCCCGACTCCCTCCGAGCGGCAAGGAGATCGCTATCGAGCTGGCGTAAGCAAGGCTCAGACAGGGCCGGAGTTTCTCACGACCTCCGGCCCTGTTTCTTAACTCTGGTCGTTACCCAGCCTGGACCGTGATAATTGCGACACCCTTAGGGGCACGGTGATGACAGACGACCCCGCTAAAGCTGGATCTCAAGGAGAGAGATGAAATTCACGAGAAAACGAGTTCTAAGACACGAACCTCACCCGACCAGCGTGGACGCCAATGGAAACCCGACCACCACGCCCGTTGAGGACTTCAAGGAAGTTTCCGACCTGATTCTTGGTGACGGGTCAAGTGTCTTCTCCATTCCTCAGAAGAATGGAACTTTCTCGGACGTCGAGACCGTGCTCGTTACTCAGTCGGCTTTCACTGACGAAGCCACCTTCGAAATCTTGCTGAATGGGAATCGCCAGGTTTTCGTTCACATGATCGTAGAAGCCTTCGGGGCGAACATCACCGGAATCAAGACTCTGATTGAGTTTGAGGATCCGGATCGCGTCGACGTTTGGATGCCGTCAAAGGAAGGAGTCAACCGAGAGGCTGATATCACCCTTCACGAATGGCACATTGCTGATACCGGAATGCACATCCTCGCGTCTCGAGTTGAACACCGCCAATTCACCAAGGCTCGAGTCCGTTTCAAGGCAGAAGGCGGAGCTGCGGACGCAGACACCAAGGTTCTCTGCACTTGGCATCACGATGGTGGAATCAGTAGACTGGGGTCTCTTGGGAATGACGCGGGAAAGATATAATCTAAGCGTCACGTCAAGGCGCGTCATTTCTGACATCGACGAGTCAGTCCTCAAGAAAATGGGGATGATTGACGCGGGAAAATGGACCGTCAACGACATTCTCGAGTCGATGATTGACGAGGAAGAGGTAGACGAGACTTCAACCGCAGCTTCTGTTGGAGACGGTATTGCCAGACCAGTTGGTGGGATGGTCAAGGACCGATACGAGAAGCTTAAGAGATCTTACGAGTCTTACCTTCAAAAGACTGGCAAGAATCCAAACAAAAAAGACCGTACAGAGAGTTCGTTGAAAGAACAGCACCGGGGGTTCCTATCTCTGAAGAATTGATAGAGAACCTCCTCGGGCTCAAATGATCAAACGAACTGTCTGGACCCCATACCTTCCAGACCCCAGTGATAGACATGAGTCTCCACTACGCCCGACTAAAGCGTATCGGGGAATCTATGTGTTTCAAAGAGATCCTTGGGATACTGAGGTCAAATACATAGAACCTGGGGCTGAGGCGGATTACCTTCTTGAGTGGTTCGAACTCGAAACCGTCCTTAAGGTTCTATTTAAGTATCCAGAGGAAGTGATCAACACGATAATGGATCGCTTGTGGGGGTTCAACGAGATCTTCTTCGATTCAAGAGACCCACATCGAATAATCCTCGACCCTAAGGTAGCACTTGAAACGTGGCCAGCTCTCCTTGTGGCGGGAAACGTAGAATCCAAGTAGGACTTGAAGAATGACTATACCCCTTTTGGAAGGAACAAAAATCTACGAACAGGGCGAGCTGAAGGGAAAGCTCGAACTGCACGAAGGCGAGAGGGCAGGACCTTTCGTCATCGTGGAAAGTGTAGGTTCCTTGGAGGTTGTCGAACCTTCTCTTCAAGAGAAGGAATCAGTCCTCGAGGCTTCTGGTAAGAAGCACAATCACCTTCTCACCTTGGAAGGCCGCTTTCAGATGGCGGACACCAAGAATAGAAATGGACGGGTTTATCCCGCCTCACTTTGGGAGAAGGTCTTCAACGATCGAGATCTTATGAAGAGCATTTCCGATGGAGAAATGCTGGGAGAACTTGATCACCCGAAAGACGGAGAGACGAGCCTCAAACGCGTTTGCGGCTTGGTAACCAAGATCTGGCGAAACCCGAATAACCTGAAAGAGGTTATGGGGCGATTCACGGTCTTCGATAATGACATGGGACGCCAACTCAAGGCGATCCATGAAGGCGGAGGGAAGATTGGTGTCTCGTCTCGAGGAACGGGTAGCGTAGTTAGGTTAGGAGGAAAGGACGTCGTCCAGGAAGATTTCAAGCTTAAGACTTGGGACGTCGTTCATGGGCCTTCCACCCCTGGGGCTTACCCAGAAGAGGTAACGGAATCAACGAAAGAAGCTCCAGAAATCCAGGAGACCACCGGAATGAGCAACCTTGACCAACTTAAGCAGCGGTTCGAGAAGATTAAGTCCAGAGACGTCAAGAGTCTACACAGGGACGCCATTTCTCTTCTCGCCGAGTCCGTGAACGAGATTCAGGCTGAGGTAGTTGATGGCGATTTTGGTAGTCAGACTCCCGCCGCTGCTCTCTTCGTCAATGAGACCGCCGCTTGGATCAAGGAAGTCGAACCTCTCCTCGAAGAGAAGGAAGAGACCGAAGGGGACGCCGTTCATCTTCAGGAGAAAAAGGTCGAGGTTCCGTCGCGCCCGGACAATGAGCAAGCTGTGACCGAAGCAGTTGTTTTGCTCGACCTGACCCCCAAGTCCGAAATCGCTGAAGCACTGAAGACTATCCGTTCGGCCTACAAAGACGCTTTCCAGATCAAGGGGAAGCTGAACGAGTTCGAGGTCAGCGCGATCAACGAATCGGCCAAGAACATGGTCATCGAGTGCGCCAAGCTGGACGAATCTTGTCCTCTAATTATCGCTCGCGTCGGGAAGACCCTGAACGAGAGTGACGAGCCGACGGTTATCGAGGCTCGTTCAGAGAAGGAACTCAAGGAGAAGCTTCACGAAGCTACCAAGAACGGATCATTCTACGTCGAGATCGATCGCTCTGCTGCTGTTCACAAGGAGTGTTCGGATAGGTTTGGTAACCTCCTCGAGGCTCAAACCATCAAGGCCAAGGAGGCCACCGAGCGTCTTGCTTCGAACCAAGCCGACGTGACGGACCTCTCCGCGAAACTGCGTGGAGCCGTCAAGTTGATCGAAGGATACTCGACTCGGTGCAAGAAGCTTGAGTCAGAGAAGAAGGTTCTCGAGCAGGACTTGGACGCTGCTTGTACATTTTGGAAGAGATTCCGAGTGAAGTTCTTGCAGAACGACACAAGGGAGTCCTCGCGGGAATCGCGGCTTCCAACGCCGGAGTTCCTGGAATCGTCGAGAATCTCGTCTCGTTTGATTCGACTGAAGATCTCCTCGAATACGCTGGACAGATTGGTGAGACCGATTCGGTCGATCGAGAACCAACTTCCGCCGAGGATCTTGAGGAAGCAATCAAGAAGGACGAGGAGCTTCGAAAGAAGATTGACGAGTCCAAGAAGGAAAAGATTCCCAAGGAAAAGAAGAAACAACTCGATCTCACTGAACGCCTCGTCGGTGCATTCGAGGATCGTGGAAACGTCCGAGGCTAACTGAAACTGTACACAACGCTTTTTCAAAACGGAGAAAACAATGAGTGACCTTCTGCTTGAAATGAGCCGTCTCGAGCGAGACGCGAAGAATCTCGCTGAGAGCAAAGTGGTCCGATCACGTTAGCGGTCTGGGTGATCGTGACGCGGCTACTACGGCTCAGGTTCTCGAGAACACGAAGCGCTTCCTGGCGAACATGGACGAGACCGTCCGTGCTCAGAACGTCGGAAACTTCGATCGTTTTGCCTTCCCGCTGATTCGCGCGGTCTACCCCTCGCTGATTTCGCAGGACCTCGTCTCGGTCCAGCCCATGGACGGACCTACTGGTCTGATTTTCTTCTTCGACATCATCTACGGGTCGAACAAGGGATCGATCCAGGCTGGTACGCCGGTCTTCTCGTCGCTGACGGGACACCCCGGTGATGACTCGTACTCGAGTCCTCGCGTCGAGTCCGAGCAGGTCGGTACCGGTGACGGTGCTACGACCAACTTCACCCACAGTGCCGCTTACACGCCTGTCGAGCGCGGAACGGTTGAGATCATCGAGAATGGTCTTGGCATCTCGATCCAGGACGACGGTAACGGTAACCTGATCGGTGACGTGGACGGTGGTGGTGCGAACACCATCAACTATGACACGGGTGCTATCGACGTGACGCTCGCTTCGGCTCCGGCGTCTTCGGCTCTCGTTCAGGTCAGCTACAACTACGACAACGAGGCGAACGAGAACACGCCTCAGATCGACTTTCAGCTCACGCACGCTCCGGTGACGGCTGAGGTCTTCAAGCTGCGCACGCGCTACAGCCTTGAGGCTGCCCAGAACCTCCGCGCGCTCCACGGTCTCTCGGCCGAGACGGAGCTGGTCGTTGCTCTCGCTGAGGAGCTTCGCTTTGAGATCGACCGAACGATCATCAAGGACGTGAACAACTTCGCGCAGGCCGACGCTGAGACGTGGCCGCAGGCTCCCTCGAGTGGTATCTCGTTCACCGAGCACAAGCTGTCGCTCGTGGATGTGTTCATCCGCAACTCCAACAACATCTTCAAGGTGACCCGACGCGGTCAGCCCAACTGGATCGTTGCTGGTGTCGAGGTCATGAACGTGATCGAGTCTCTCCCGAGCTTCCAGGCTTCGGAGCAGATGAAGAGCCCGAACGGCGTCGTCTTCGCGGGTACCCTCAGCAATCGATGGCGTTGCTACAAGGATCCGTACAACATCGACAACACGACTGATCAGAAGAACTTCCTGGTCGGTTTCAAGGGCAACACCTTCCTGGATGCTGGCTACGTCTACGCTCCGTACATCCCGTTCTACACCACGCCGACCGTGGTTCTGGACGACTTCGTCGGACGCAAGGGAATGGCCACCCAGTTCGGTCGTCGCAAGGTCAACGGTCGCTTCTACGCGAGTTCGGCCATCACGGGTACCTTCACTCCGTGATCCGACTCCTCTAAGTCGACTGATCAAGTCAGAAGAAAGCCTCCATTCGGGGGCTTTCTTCGTATTCAACTTGGACTTATTATTGAGATATGAGCGACATAAGGGACGTCCTAATTGAGAGGATCCATGGTCCGAAGGCAGATAAGATTGCAACGATCCTATCTCGTCTTGAAGGACTCGTAGACAAGCTGAGTAGAGATGTCAGCTCTGTGAGGGGCGAATCTCCTTCTATCCACAGAGCATTCGGTGACTTCCGCCGTGCGTTCGATAAGTTCTTCGATGTTGCAACCGACGAACTCGAAGAGAGTGTCAACGAAGCGAAGAAGGGGTGTTCTAACTGTGGTAAGCCTGCAGGAAAGGACGCCAAGGGAGACGTTTGCCGAAAGTGCAACAACGAGATCAACCGCCCTCCCTCGATCCCGTCAAGTAGCAAGGACGAAGGTCTCAACTTCAACCTTGACGTGGACGAAGCTGACGGGTCTGTCAAGAAATCACTTGACAAGATCATAGCTGCTCACAAAGAGCTTCAGTTTCTCGTCCGACGAGCCTCGAGCCAAAAGAAGCTTCACAACTCCACGGAAGCAAAACGTGCTCTTGACCACCTGAACACCTCCGTCTCCAAGATCGAACAGTATATCCTCTGGGAACTAAACGAGGGGACGATTATGGAACCTGGTTTCGTCAAGACTCCGGAGGACGAAAAGCTCTGGAAGAAGGCGAAAGCCAAGGCTGGCGAAGAAGGTGGGGAACCCAAATATGCTCTCGCCAACCATATCTTCCAGAACATGAAGAAGGCCGAATCAATTGAAGAGGCCGGCGCTTCCACAGCTTGGATTCAGGCGATGAGGAGTTCTCTCGGGTCAGTAGTGAAGAACCCGACTGTCAAGAAGGCAATGAAGACCGGGTTCATGCAAGGGTATGGAAACAAGAAAAAGAGCCCCTTTACTCCAGGGAGTTCGGAAGACAAGGGGTACAAGCTCGCTCAGCAGACGACCGGTATAAAGACGGAAGGTGCTGGAGATAACTTCGGAGCGCTTCGAGCACAAGATACCTCCGAGACCTGGGTGGAAGCCTTCAAGGCCGACCTGAAGGAAGCGAAGCCGGCTCTTGACGAAGCGGGACTCCCCAATGGGGAATACTGGAAGTCAACGAAGGGGAAGAAGGGAAGAGAAAAAGGAAAGACCCCCTGGGGAGCTGACGCTGGTAAGAAGTCTAAGGACCCCGTCAGTGACGATGGTTCCGAGGCAGCCAAGAAGGCAGCAGAACTTCGACGTCTCCACAACGAACGAAAAAAGTTGAAGAGGAAGAGAAAGAAAGTCAAGGAGACGTGGCAGGAATCATTTAGGGTAGACCTCGAGGAGTCCTACCCAGAACTGGTCAAGCAGTTGAGGCGGGTCTCCTTTGGAAGGAAAAACGTGAGAGTTGGCGGAATGAACATTTCTCCCGACACTGCTGCTTTGGTGGTCACCACGTTTGACAAATTAAACCCATCGAACCAGAGAGTGATGTCCAAGATGAACATCGCCGGTATGGTGGACCTCGCAACCAAGATGGCAAGGAAATTCGGAGGTAAATGAGGGTACCGAACTAAAGCCGTCATAGTGGAGTTGTGGCGGCTGAAAGATCATGAAATACGTTGATCCGGACGCCGCAACGGCTCTCTGATTGACGTGCACTGGACTCCTCTCCCTCACTCGCGCGACCAGTCCTCCGGGGTTGGTCGCGTTTTTTATTATTTAGGAAGAACTATCCCCCAAGAAAGGACACCATGTCAGAAGGAACTGGACCCTCCGAACCGGCTGTTATCAAACAGAAGGCCAGCATGACGCACATGATTGTGACCATCGTTGCTGCGCTCGGGCTCGGTGGTGGAGGGTATGCCCATCTTGGAAGTGTTCAGGAGAAGATCGTTGAGGGAAATAAAGCAGAGATTGCGTCTGTGAAGGAAGACGTCCAAGCTTCTCGGGACACGCTTACCACTTTGAAGGTGGAAGTATCGACCATCAAATCCCAGAACCAGAGTCTCGAGAACAAAGTAGACGAATTAATTCACCTTGAGGGAAGAGTGATCTCTCTACAGAGCAAGCTTGATAGTGCTATCAAGGACCTCGAGACGCTGACCAGAGATTTCAAGAACAACCAACAGAAAGAAGCGTTGTCTGCGCTTCAACTTGACTTTCAGCAGAAGCTTAGTGAAATCTCGGACCGGATAACCCGGCTCGAGACATCAACTTCAGGAGACTGAAGCAGGAGAGAGAGGAGATCAAAAGTGGCCTTTGACTTTCATAACCCCAAGAGCCGGTCTGTAAACCTTATCCTTCGAGGGAAGTTCGGAAACGTACTTGTCGAAGGGGAATCTTTCGTCCCGACCCCGGAGCAGGAAGACAACGGTCTCACTGCCAAACGTCTGGAGGAGTTCTGCCCCAAGTTCATCAAGAGAACGCCTCCGGCGGTAAGGCGGCGTCTTCTTGAGGCTTCGGACCTCCCGGTTCCGAAGGATGTTATCAGTGCCACTGCACATCAGCCTGAGTTTGGCGGAGCTTCTGGATCCGTCGAAGAGAAAGCTCCTGAGGAAGTGGAAGTTCAGGATGAGACGGTTTCGACTGAAATCGAAGTAGAAGGTGGGACCGAAGCCCCTCAGCGACCTGATCTCCGTCTTGGGAACGATGACGTTCCGGACGACGTAGACGCGGCGGATGACGAGGTAGATTCTGAGGCAGAGGCAGAGGAACAGGCGAGGAGAGTTCAGGAGACGGTCAACAAGGAGATTGAGAAACTTCGGGTTGACGATGACGGAGAGAGGGTCAAACTGAGTCCCGGAAAGACTACAACCTCTGCTGCGGCTGACATCGAGAAGGCAATCAGTAACCTTCCCGGTAGTCGGAGGCGGCGACCTCGGAGATAATAGATGGTCGACGACGTCAACGCAAACAAGCATGGCAATCACGCCAGGCGAGAGGATAACCCCGGAAACAGACGGAAGATCCTGACTCACGAGAAGCTCCAGAGTCATGCGATTCACCGTCTCGGATATCCTCACGTTGACGTTGAGATCACTGCCGAGCAATTCGAGGACGTCTGGGAAAGGACCCTGGACGAATACAACCGTTGGCTCCCTACGGTTAAGTTTGACATTCTGAACGCCACGGGCGGACGGCAGAAGTACGATCTTGAGGCTCTGAATAAACCCTTCGGTCGTGGCGTTTTCTATGCAACTCCAGTCACCCGAGAGGACTTCTTCTCTCCGATCTCTGGAGTCTTTGCTCTCGGCATTCCTCACCCGATTTCCCACCTGAGTCCGGATCAGTATGACATCGCTCTCAAGTACATTGACGAGTCGAAGAAGGTCTACAGCTCCGACTTTGACTGGGAATGGCAGGAACCCGTTCTTTGGGCGTTCTCTCCGAGTGGATTCGGTGGACCGGTTTCGATCGCATACCAATACCACACCGACGCAGAGAACCCAGAGGATGTGAATGCCGAGGATAGGGGGCTTGTGAAGGAGTACTACTTCAACCTCGTCAAGGAGATGGTCGGATATGCCCGCAGGAAATTCGGTGCCGTCCCTGGACCCAACTCCTTGAACCTTGACGGAGGAGAACTCGTCTCGGAAGCTCAGGCGAAGATCGAGAAGTTGGAGGAGGATATGCAGAGTAAGAGCTACGGAAGAGTACCTCCTATTGGTCCTGGTGGATTCTAATGGCAAGACCCGAAACGTCTCTTAATAAGTTCCTCGAGGAGAGTAGAAGGGCCGTCGAGGCCAATACTCTTCACCAGAAGGACAGGGACATCGAGTTTTTGTCGCCCAAGGTTAAGGAACAGGCTGATCGGATCGGAGCTACCATCCACATGCTGCCGGTCAGCACGGAAAGAGACCCGCAGGGTACTCAGTCTTCTGGAGTTCACGAGTTTGACGGGGATATTCTCGATCCTGAGTTTCGAGGTGGAGGACCCGATATTGTAGACGAAAGAGTGCTTAATCTTCGGTGTGAGGTTCAACATGACCCTCCTCAGCAGCTACTCAATCTCTACGGTATCGATGAACAACGAGAGGTCGTCTTTTGGATTCCGTTCAAGACCCTGAAGGAAAAGGGCCTTGTAACGGAATGGAGGATTCATGGTGCTGATATCGGAGACTTGTTCTTCTGGGACGAGACCTGGTATCAAGGGTGGAACGTTTACCGGGAGACCTATCACGGTCAGACTGCAAAGGCACACCACATAGCGTGTTTTTGTAACAGGTACCGCCACAATGCGGTTCCGACCGAGGACACTCCCAATGACTGTACAGTTGAAGAGCTTTACGACGAGGATTTCTGATGAATAACGATAAACCGGAGAGAAGTTCCTCAGAGGCGATTCGCGAGGCAGCAGAACTCGCTATGAAGGCGTCTTTTGGAGGAGAGAAGAAACAAACACTTCAAGAGTCTTCCAGATCTTCCGAGAAGCCAGACCTGAGACTTCTCGGTGAGAAGGAAATTCCGGCTCGATATAAGGACGGGTTCCTTGTCGAACAACACGACATTGTCAGCACTCCGACCGGAGACCTGGCCGAGATCGTGGGAACAGGAAGGAATAGCGTTGCTCTCGATATTCCGAAGGAAGGAGTCCGTCTGGTAGAGGCTCAGGACTTCGTCGGATATACCAAGCTCGGTAACTCGAAGAAACCTCGTGGCTAATGTTCGTCCGTTCGTTTCAGCTAAGGTCACTACCAAGAAGGTAAGAAACTTCGTTGCTATCTTCCGCAACACGGTGGAGACCGTCGTTGAGAACGAGATGGAAGAGTCAGCCAAGGAGTTGGCAGACACGGTCCGGACGATCATAATCAGGCAGAAATATCAGTGGAAACCTCTAAGCGAGAGATATCTGGCGAAGAAGAAAAGA
>FUIF01009588.1_pt1 | contig 22033 bp, 27 predicted proteins | sample 1003461 | NCBI WGS metagenome assembly FUIF01 (sample SAMEA80401918, study PRJEB19352) | marine metagenome | reverse complement strand
CAGGCGAAGCACGCGTCGGGGTGACGCAACGGTCACTCAGCCAATTCATTGGTCGGCCCATCGGACGCGAGCAGACACGGGCACTTGTCGAGCAAGCAGGGCGCGGTGGGCTGACGCGTCGGGATATCCGCGGGCTGACGACTGAGGATCTGGAAGCACGCGCGACGCGGGGCGTACGGGACGTAGATCCTGCACTGCGGGCCCAAGCCGAGATTGGTGCCGACCTCAATCGTGTGGGCAACCAGCTGGTCGCGTTATCCGAACAACTTGCGGAAGCTCAGAGGAACAATCTGCAAACGGTCGGCGAATTCGACACGACGCTCAAGAGCTTTGGTGAGGCGTTCGCAGGGGTCACCGAGCAGTTGAACCGATTCGCGCGAGACCGCTCAGTCGTCCGCGGTCCGGGGGGTCTTCGGTCTGTGACACTCGAAGGTGGTTTTTAGATGGGTGGGTTCCTGGGGTCGACAACCACGCATGTCGAAGCACGGTTCTATTCATTACAGCGCGACCACCGTCGACTCCTTTCGGATAATGTTGTTCAGCGCGCCGAGTTGGTCTGTGATGGGACCAACGAGCGAAGTCCACGGCCGGCGGTCATTGCGGTACGCACGCTCAACAGTCTAGGTACAGCAGGGGGCAACTTCGAAGTCACCCTCAAACCCGGACTGATCGAGCCTCGCGATCTACGCGATGTCATCATTGAGGATGATTGGTGTGACATTATCTTCTTTCAGCACGGTCGACCCTTCCATACGTATCGGGGGCAGGTCGACACAGTGCTCCGCAACCGACGGGTGTCTGCGGGTGCAACGGAAGTTACGTTCACCATCTCCGGTCGGGGGTTTGGCAAGCCGTTCGAAGTGACACCGATCTGGTTCGATCGGTTCTCGGAAGGCGACTACGTAGGTTTTGCTGCAAGCCGACTCTGGAACGAGGAGCACGATTTCTTCAACGGCCCTCCTGACGAGACGGTAAAAAGCATTCTCTACGGATTCTTGCGGCAACTGCGCACGACCGAGCGCGGTGTGATCGAGATTCCCCAAATGCCGGGTGAGCCAAGCACGGTATTCGGGGACATCACGGTAGGCGAGGGCGATATCGTCGCCAGCCAATTTGTGGCCGAGGCCTACAGCAACACGCCCGCACGGCGCTCGGGGATCTATCCACCCGCGTTCAATCCGGGGGACAGCTACCTGTGGCAACTGGCGCAGGCTTGGGCGGATCCCACGCTTTGCGAGCTGTATTGTGACCTCGGCCCTGTGGGGGATGCCACGGAAAACGGAGCGGGAGAACGGACCGATGCCAATATCTACTTTACTCCGGAGACGCCCATCCCTCTGGGGTCCGCGCGGATGTACGTGTACTTTCGCGACCGACCTTTCCCCACGGTCAGCCGACTCGACGCCGACGGGAACGACCCCGGAAACCTCAACGGGCTCGATGGACCCTGGTTTCGATCGATCCCGCGCTACGATATCCCGTTCAATGCCGTCTTTGACGACAGTACCGCACGATCCGGAATAGAGCGCCGCAACGCGTTCTTCGTGACTCCGAGACTATTTCAAGAAGTGATCGGGTCTGCCGCGTTAGCGCTGGCACGTCCATTGATTGATCTGGAAGACATCCAAACGCATGGGATGCGCAGGCTGGAGGTCACCACACGCTATAGTGCGCCGACGGACGGTCGCGTCGGAGACCTCATCCCCCGTTACCGAGCAATCGTCCGTGACTTCTTCGCGATCAATGATCTACTCCTGAGCGGCACGATCGTCATCCGTCCGGGCCGTCCAGACATCCGTATTGGGGGCCGGCTCCGTGTGTTTGAGCCCGTGCGGACATCGCAAGAGCGCGCGAGTCGCGCCGACCCCGAGGCGTACACCACCTATTACGTCGAATCCGTGACACACGAATGGAGTCGGCCGCAAGGGCTCGTCACGATATGCCAAGTAAGCCGCGGCTGGCGAGGCTCGGACGAATCGCTTGCCGATGCGATTTCCACACTTGAGTCAGGCTACCGAGAGCCCGAACTTTTTGACTCGGCAGAGGGCGAGTCACCCGACGGCGCGCAAGTCCAAGACCCTCCTGACAGCCCGAGCACCGCGCACCTCGTCACACTAACAGAGAGCTCCAATTTTGCGACGACCGAAGGGGGGCGGGTGATTCCGGGCAGCGCGGCGTTTCGCGCGTTGTTCGAGCAGGCGGCGGCACAAGCGGGCGTACCGACCGTGTGGGCGAGATACCGAAGTCTCGAACGTCTCGTGTCGGTCGAATCGCGTGGAGGTTGGGTCGGCATCCCGAACTTCACCTATGGCGAGCGCTCCATGCAACGCCATCGCTGGCCGGAGGTTTGGGCTGAACTTCGGTCTGGGGAACTAACCTCGAACACGGTTGAGATAGGGGGCACGCGTTTTGAGCGCAGTAGCGCCACAGGGCTGGGACAGCTGATTCTACCTAATGTTGACATATATTATCCTGGTGGTAGTGTAGCGGAGCGACGAGCGGGTATCGGGTTCGCGCTGCCGGAAGCTGTAGGCATGCTGAACTATATCCAGGATCGTTATGGTAACCCGAACGTCGCTTGGCAAACTTGGCAGCAGAATAAAACCGTCGATGGTTTTCGGTGGTATTAGACGTGAGGGCTCTATGTCAGGTAATGAAATGGTGTTCGTATTATTTACGTTACTATCCACGGGGCTACTATTCTTAGTTGACCGATTCATCGAGGCATTGATTGTCGCGGCCGTGCTTATGGGTGGGTTATTCCTGACACGCGCTCAATTCGATGTCGCTGCCGGTTTTGGTACGGCAGCGATTATCGGAGGTTTTTTCTATGTCTACTTGCAACAACGATGACGAATCTGACAAACCGCTACGTGCGGAGACACTGCTCGAGGTACTCGATGAGGTCTACGCCGACCCCAATGCGGCACCGAACCCGTACTTTGGTGACGCCGACAATAGGCAGGCTTACCGAGCGCAGTTCGTCGCGTACCTGGCTACTTTAGGTAAGACGGTACACAATGGCGAATCATGAGCCGATAACCAACCCGGACGGGATGACGGTGCAGAGCGCGATGCCCAAGCACCGTCCAGGGTTCCGCGAAACGTACCGCGCGAACGGTCTGTTACTGCGGGGCGTCGTCGTCCAGGTCTATACGGTTGATGACGACGGTCAAGTGTCCGGTGGTGCCACCGACCCCGCAGCACTGACAAGCAGCAACCTCTCAGCGGACGCAGGCCCCCCTGCGGTTTACTGCGACGTACTGACGTACGCCACGCTGCCTGGCGCCAAGGATCGGCTATTACGCAGAGTGTTGGTCTCGAACGGGCGTGGGGGCATTCACAGCGGGCGCGTTTGGATCCCCCGACCGGCCCAGCTCAACCTCGGTTCGGGCCGCGAAGTCTCACTCGAAGCCCTGGGCAGCGTCAGCAAGGGTGCCAACCCCGCCGACTTGGACGGGGATCACGTCTTGGTCGGGTTTATGGACGATGACGTAGGGCTGCCTGTACTCCTCGCGGGCATTCCGCACCCGAACGCGGATATTGGGACAGAGCAATTATCGGGCGGAAACAAGACCAAGCTCCGCGCGATCGACGGGGAGCCAGACTACCAACGACATAATGGTGTGCTGTACGGCGTCACCGGTTCGGGAGACTTCGTCGTCAACACACGTCGGGCACACCGGCCGAAGTACAAACCGACCGGGGAGCAACCCGACGCCGATGGCGATACCAGTGCCACAGGCAACATTCTGCTTGAGCTGCAACCGGGCGCTGAGTTCTCCGTTCAGGGGCTCGCGGGCACGCTGGTTGTTCGGGATGACGGCTCGATCGAGATTGGGGGCGGTGCGGGAGAAAAGACGACGTCGATCCTGTTTGGACCTGACGGCTCGATCGAGATCGCGCAATGGCCGGCCAATGCGCTGAATGAGACCACCACGTTCACGATTACGGCGGATGGCAACATCGCGATCGACGCCCGTAGCGATCTGGCCGATGAACCAAGCTTCGGCGGTGCGGTGACCGTCCGCACGAACACGTACACGTTGACGGCCGACGCGACGGTCACCATCAACGGAGCGACGTCCGTGGCCGTGAACTCCGATGTAGTCACGATCGGGAATGATGCCGACGAAGCCGCGATTCGTGGGGACACGCTGGTGAGCGCACTGCAACAACTGATCACGACGATCCAAGGTCTTCAGATCGTGGTGGCAGGCACCGCAGGTACGGTCGGCCCAGGGTCACAGTCACAACTTGGGCAGATCGATTTCGGCCCTGCGCTCTCGAGTGTGGTGACCTTACGCTGACATCGCTGGCTTTTGTTTACACAGACGTACATTGTGTAGTATTTTGAGGTGTGGTCGGGCGCCTGACGGACATCCTTGAGGAAGAAGCCCGGCAATCCCGGCAAGACGACGGGCGATACCTCGAAGTCGGGATCTATTTCTTCGAACTTGAGTTCCCCTCCGAAGCCGTCAGCGTAGGGCCTCCGGACGGAGGCGACACGCAAAGCTATATTTTCCCATTGGTGCTGAATCCCGAATCCATCCGGGTGGTGGACAATTTCACGCTGTCCAAGACCCCTACGGCAAACGGCGGGCTGTACATCGAGGAATCGGGAATTCTTGAACGCGCACTCGTCATCCGAGGCACAACGGGTATGAAACCACGCCTCGGTCGGGCATTTGCCCAAGCGCCCGGGGGACCGGTCTTTCCGACCACCGCATTCAATGTGCCCAATCCGAGTTTCCGGGAGCGTACAGGCCGCGCAGCGTATGGGGCACTGAGTGGGCAGAAGCATTTCCAGTTTCTGCAGGACAAAGTTTTCCGGATCTACGGCGATCTAAAGCGCACACCCCAGTTCTCTGAACTGACAACGCTCAATTGGCACAATCCGAAAGACCAAGAACATTTCCGGATCATTCCTGAACGTTTTCAGATGACGCGGGATATCCAGCGGAAGTTTCTCTATCAATACGAGATTGTGTGCACCATTGTCGGGCCTGCGAATCCACGGGACGCCGACGTTATCGAGCCCGATCAGAACGTATTTGACCAGATCAACGACGCGGTACGCACGGTGCGCAAGGCCATCACGTACGCAAACGCTGCGGTCGCAGACGTCAACGGCTTCGTGAACGACCTCGAAATGACGTTTCGCGGTGCGACGGGCATCCTCAACGACGCCATCAACGTCATTGGCGGGGTCAACGCGGCCGTGACGTCGATTGAGCGCCTCGGAACGACGGTGGCCACGTTCCCGCTGCGCACCGCGCGAAACGCCGTCACACGGGTTGAACAGCTCGCCCAAAATCTGACCGGATTGCCGTTCCGCGTCGAGCAGACGACGGCGCAAAGTCTTCGCAATCTGGAAGACGCCATCGATCACTTCAGTCTACTGCCGGATATCTTCGCCGAGAGCCCCGTCAACCAGCTCGCGCGCGACGCGAATCGAGCGCTAGGGGCACAGCGATCGGACCGAACGGCGCTCGAAGCCGCGCAAGCGCGCGCACCGCGCAGTGCCCAAGAGGCCAACGCGCGAGATTCCGAACCGGCACCGGGCGATCTGGCGCGGCTCCAAGCCCCGCTTTACACCACGTCGGATACACCTCAGATCCAATCAGCGAGCGCACAGACTGTGCAATCGGACGACAACCTCGCGGCCATTGCGTCCCGGTATCTCGGGGATGGTCGACGGTGGCGCGAACTGGCGGCGTTCAACCGGCTCACGTTCCCCTATATCTCGCGCGCGGGGATGCCGGGCACGCTCGCGCCGGGGGACACGATTCTCATCCCCTCCGAGGCACCTCCCCAAAACGTCGCCCAGACGCCGGGTGTATACCCTGGCGACCCTCAGGTGCCCGCACCCGAACGGACGCTTGGCCGTGATTTCGCGCTCGTTCCGGACGCACGGGGCTTTGTGGACTTCGCGGTCGACCCCGCGGCAGGGGAGCAAGATTTCCTGGAAGTCGCAGGTCTCGACAATTTGGCGCAAGGGCTCACAACCCGCGTCACCACAGAGCAGGGCACGGATACACTCTACAAGAGGCTAGGCTACAAACAGATTGTCGGGATTGGATTCGCATCCGCCGATGCCGATCTTGCCCGTGTTCGGCTCGGAGAGGCCGTATTGGCCGACCCCCGAATCACCTCGCTCCGGTCCCTCACCCTCGTTCCGGGGCCCATTGACGCGGTGCAGGTCCGCATCGAAGCGGCTATCCGCGGCTTCCGCGAACCGATTCAGCTAAACTTGTCAGGGAAGGACTACCCGCTTAATACGACAACAGCATAGAATGTGTGATGCCGCGGGAAAGGTAGGGTAAGGGTTTGCCACAGCAACAGCTCCGCACGTTTCCGCAGATTCTACAGCGGCTCGTCGCACGTATCGTCGCCCGGTCCGCGCTGTCCGATCTGACCGAAGCATCGGCCGTACGGCATATTCTCGCCGCGGTTGCCCGCGAGCTGGACGACGGCTATTACCAGATTGCCCGCGTAACCGACGCCTTCTCGATCGATCGCGCGACAGGCTTTGACCTAGACGAGCGGGCTCGCGACATCCAACCGGGTACCCTTCGCCGCATTGGCCCGGTGAACGCGCAGGGCCAGCAGATTTTTTCTCGGGCGACCAACACGGGCACGACACTGACCATTGCCGCGGGCACGGCCGTCAAGCGCGCGGACGGCACGGTGGCGCGCACGACGCAGGAAGCCGTCATCACCAACATCAGCCCCGAGCAGATCACGGGTCATGGTGTCGGCCGAGACTCGAATGCGGTTGCGGTCACGGCGGCCGAGGCAGGTGCCGCGGGAAACGCTGCGATCGGCGCCTATGACCGATTCGTCAATCGGCCGACGGGTGTGGTCGAAACGACCAATACCGCCGCATTCGTCAATGGGCGTGACACCGAGTCCGACGACGACTTCCGCGCGCGCCTTCGGTCGTTTGTCGCCAGCCTTGCGCGCTGTACACCCGAAGCCCTGGCATTTGCGGTCATTGGGACGCAAAACCCGCTGCCCAACACCACGAATCAGGTTCTATTCAGTCATGTGTTCGTGGACCCCGTGCAGCGAGGTAACGTCACACTGTACATTGATGACGGCGCGGGGACAGCCCGCACGGTCGCCACGGTCGCAAATGAGAACGTCACGACCGGACTTGCCGGGCCCCCCGCGAACACAGCGGTAGGCGGCGAGGAATTCCTGAACCTCGACAATGCGCCCATCGACCCCGACCAGCCCATCACGGTCACACGCACCCCATCCGGAAGTCCGGCCGTCACGCTGGTTCAAAACACGGACTATTTCCTCAATCCTGCCAATGGGCAGATCTTTTTCACGAGCGCGCTCAGTGCCGCGGATGTGATCACCGCTTCCTACACCTACTACACAGGGCTCATTGCGGAAGTGCAGAAAGTAGTCGACGGCGACCCGAACGATCGCGCCGACTTTCCAGGCTTCCGGGCCGCGGGCGTACGTGTGTTGGTGCGAGAGCCGACCGTCGTCAACATTACCGTGGAAGCCACCATCACGTTACTCGAAGGTTTCGACTTTGCACTTACGTCGACCGCAGTTGAGTCCGCAATTACGGACTACATCAATCAATTAGGCATTTCCGCGGACGTCATCCGGAACGAGATCATCGAGCGCATCATGGGTGTCGATGGCGTGCTTGACGTGGGGCTCGTGACCCCTGCCGAAAACGTGGTTGTGCTCGATAATGAGATTCCGCGCACGTCGACCGCGAGCATCACGATCACTTAACGCGAAAGAAAAGAGTCATGGTCAATCCCGTACGTACCCCCACGATCTCGCCGAACAACGCGTTCAGCAACCAGTCCGATCAGCAAGTTCAGTATCGCGAAGTCGTGTTCAACTTCGCGCAAGCCCTGATCAACTCGGGGGGTGGTGGCACGGTCACACGCTCGAGTACAGGCACGACGGCGGGCGATGGCAATCTGTGGACCGCGGCGACGGATATCGGCATCGATACTTCCGGGAATGGTGCCTGGATTGCGATTTCGCTGGGCGGAAACTACGGCGGCAGCACGCTCCACGCACTGCTCTATACCAACAACGCATCGGCGGACACGACGCCCCAACGCGTAGATCTAGTGTACAGTACCGAAGCGTACTCAGGCGGTTCATCAAGCACATTGCCGACGACCGCAGGCGTCCAGACCACAGTTGAGGACATGAATCTGATTCCATGGACCACGGTGACGACCGGCCGTTGGTCATCCTGGTACACCGCTGCCGGGGATATGATGTTCGGGGTCAAAGAAGAAGGCGGGAACATGTGGCGGTCGTTCACAATGCTCTTTGCCTTCACTGACTCCGATGGTGGTGGACAAGGCTCGTATCGATTCGCAAACTACCACAACCACTCGACCACGGAGACCCTGAGTCATATCAACCTCGCGAGCTCCGCGAACTGGCGCGGGTTTGTGGCCGGTGGCACGGCCATCGCCACGATCATCAGCAATTCATCGATATTTTCGTCCACCATTGCGTGGACAGGCGGCGTCACCTTCGATGGCTCGATCGTCGACGATGTCATCAACATTTTTGGTATTGCCGCCAACGATGGAAGATTGGTCGGTCAGCCGCCGGATGTCTATGCCATCCAAGATAACTTTCCTTTTGGTGGACTCGATGACGCAGAGGATGGCCAGACTTTCCGACGCGTATCGTCGTCGGGGGGCATCATGATCTACTTCCCAACCGCTTCGCTCCCGATTCTCTAATGGCTGTTGTGATCAGCACACCACGGCAAGGTGTATTGCCGCGAATTAAACGCGCCGCCCGTCGTGCATTCGGCGTCCCACGGCGCGCTTTGCTCAACGGTCAACGTGTCATTCTGATCAACGGTATCGTGGTGCATACCGACACGAGCGGGACCGGGTAGCCCACAGAGATCACTATGGCGGTCGTTACACCCACAAATAAGTATCGTCCCGGGCTTAAACTGCACGGGCGAAACTCCGTTTTTGCGGGTGTTGTCATCCCCCCGCCGGAACCGACGCCGACGACGCTCAGTGTGCCACCCCCTTTGCCCGGAATCGGTGCGGCCGTGGACAATGAGGGCGGAATGACAGTGACGGGGGTGATCTCCGCAACGGCAGGCACCTACACCGTGCGTGTAGGGCCGGCCGGCGGCCTCACGCTCGCGGTCACCGACCCGATTGTCTACTCCGGTATCGAAGGGCAAGGAAATGACATTATTGTTGGGACGGATGGCTCATTCACGTTCATCGTGCCGCCGCTGCCCATTGGAGGTCCGTACGCGATCACGTTTATCGACGCAGCGGACGCCGTTATTTTCACCGAGCCCTTGATTACGGTGGTTGCCCATACGTATCACCGCAAGCGTTGGGACTTCCGACGTCTCTTTCCGCCGCGTTGGCGCACCGGTCCGCGAGGCGCGGTCCAGGTGACATTCCCTCAGGTGTAAGCCGATGACACAAAGTCCTATGGAAGCCCTGTCGAGTGCGATTGGTGACGCACTCAACGAGTTTGCAGGTGGTGTCTCGACGCGGACCACCCAGACGTTCGCCACGCGCACGACGGTCCTTTCAGGCTCGGGACTCGGGCCCATTGGGCAGGGCGCGGAATCCGCAGACGGAATCACCGTGACCTTCGCCGCGGCGGTCGACCTGACCGATGTGCTTTCAGGCGATATCTTTCGAGCACTAAGCATCACAGGACTCGCGACCCAAGAACAGACCATTGACACGGTCAACCCGACCAGCCTCGTGTTGACCGCGCCAGGCTTCGGCGCCGCATTCGCCGATTCGTCCTATGAAATCGTGCGCCCGGCGGAAACAACACTCAACGTCGAAAGCACGTTCGAGTTCCCCACCGCGACCACGGACGACCCCGGCACGTTCATCGCGAATGACACGCTGTATCAGTACACAGGGAAGACCCAGTCAACGTCCGACGGCACGCTGACAGGCGTCACGTATCTCGACTCGGAAGGCAATTTTCAGACCGGCACGCCCGAATCCTTGCCCCCACTGACCGAGATCGTCGACTTCACACGTGCGTTCTCAGCCGTCGACATCTTACGTCGCTCGATCTTCGTCCGCACGGCGACCGCGGAAGACCTCGAAGTGCTCGGCCGAAATCTCGGTGTGAACCGGTCGGCCGTGCAACCCGAATCTGAATATCGTCGGCTCATCGAGGTCATGGCCTACACGCACCGGGGGACGCTGAAAGCGATTGAAGACGCGCTGACAGTCCTCTTTGGGGCGGGCAACTTCGAAGTCTTTGAAGACCTCACGGGAGGTCGAGGCTTTGACGACCCGATCGACGTGCCATTCAACAACCCCGCGACGGTCTACATCCGGGTAACGGGCGATGCGACGACGTTCAACGGAAAAGGATTCATCAACGGCCTGGAGTACGCACTCCTGAACGCCGATCGCGCGTCGACCGACATCGATACCGATCTTGTCCATCCCTCGGAAGCGCGGGTTGTGTCCGCGCAGCTGGCGCCCGACCCACTCCCAGAACAAACCGTGGTGCGTGGCGTGGCGGGCACCCTCACCTGCACCGCAGCATCCTGCACGTTTACCGCGGCCGCGGGTGCGGTCTTTGGCGACGTCAACCGCAACGACCAGCTCGTGATCGCCGCCGGAGCTCGACAAGGTGAACGCTATGTCATCCGTTCCCGGAACGACCCAACAAACACGACGTTAACCCTCGAACCCGAAGACCAGATCAGCGCCACGATGCCCACAACGGGCACATTGACGGTCGACACCTGGCGCGTCGTCCGACCGGACAGCATATTCCAAGGCTTTCGGCCCTCGGCATTGAGCCGAGAGACCTATCCCAGCTCCGGAGTCACCGAGCCCATGTTTGAGTATTCGGGCGCGGGAACCGAAGCAACGGAGATCACGGTCAATTCGGATATCGGGATTGCGTTTACCAATACGGCAAACCAGCAAACGTACTTCCACCGTGCCCGCATCCTGAGCGGGTCTTCCGGCTTTGTAGAGTGGCAGATCGAAGGGGAGACGGCTGACTTTACCGGTACGCCGCGCGACCACGTCTTTCAGATCAACGATGGTACCCGTACGTACAGCGTAGCTCTACAGCATGTTGCGGGCAGTCCCAACACCCTGAGCGCGGGCATTACCTCCAACGCGTTCACGTATGTCGTCATATCGGGCGTCACGAACCCCATCACCAGCATCGTATCGTTTAGTGGTTCGACGGAAGCCACATTCACGCTCCGTCTGATCAAAGACGCAGACCGAGAGTGGAGCTTCGCCGTCAATGGCCAGGTCCTGCAACGTGTGGAGTATGCCGCGGCCTTCCTGAGTCCGGACCCCGTCACAACCACGGCGGCACGGTTCGAATTTGGCGTTTTTCGCCTCGCCGCATCGGCCGTGGGCTACAGCATCAACCGCTGCCGCTGGCAGTTCACGACGCCGGAAGACTTCATGAACCAGCCCATATCCGCGACCGTCTCGGCCACGGTCGGGCAAGCCACGACGACGCAAGTTGTCGATGCCGGTGCGGGAGGGCACATCACATCGGCGCAAGAATCCTTGCGGATCACCGATTGGGCCGTGGCCAATGCGTCGGGCGGGTTACCCACCGGTGAATGGGTTATCGACAGCGCACCCAACACAAACACCGCACTGGTCACCGGCCGACGACGTTCGGGGGCGCGCACCAGCACCAGCAACACCGACGTGATCTTCATGACGCGGGAAGCGCCCTGCCTCCGGTATCCCGATCACAAAGGCATGCATATCGAGTTGCTCACGGGCCCCAACGCCGGGATTTACACGATCTCAGAGCTGCTCTATGCCGATCTGACCCCGATCGAAGCGGCCGCATCACCCATTCCGACGCAGACCAAGGCCTTTCTCGATACCAACAAAGCGGCCGATGCCGACTTCACAAGCCCGCTGGTGGCCCGCGCATGTGCTGTCCGCGTGAGCGACGCCCCAACCGGCGGGTTCACCGCGACGCAAGAGATCGACTTCCGCATTCTTCCGGTGTTCGCTGCGCAAACCGCACCGGCCGAAATCGTCGGGACCGGGACATTCTCGAGTCCCACGGTGACGCACCGGCTTGTGGATATCAACCGAGATACCCCAAACGCCCAGCCGATCATGCAAATTCGCTATGCAACGACCCTCAGCGCGCAGCTGTGGGAGACCACGTTGACCAATGCGGTGCGCAATACGACAGACCTGACACATTACCCCTTCTATCTGTTCGATAGCACGGGCTATGGACGCGATTTTATTGAGCTACTCGTTGTTGCGGGTGTAATCCCTGAGTTTTTCGGCTTGATTCGAGACGCGTCCGGACCCCATATTATCAGCTGATTCCCGAATCAGTGGACGAATCAGTGGACGTTCGGAGTACGGAAGCATGACACGAGAGAAGAGCCTATTACGCACCGAATTTGGGCAACGCGTCGATCAACCCGATTTCGAGCATTCCCAAGAGACCGCGCTCAATCATGCTTCGCAAAACTTCGAAGCGGCGATTGTCGGTCAGCGGTCGTACATCCTGCGCGGGTTCTTACCGACCGCGACCGGTGCAGTCCTGACCGTCAACCGTGACCGGTCCAGCACCGGAGCCACCACCGACGACGTCTCAGGCGCTGCGATTCTGGGTTTCGAGGGCCCCGAAGGGACCGAGTACGGCCACGTCATCACCGACGGGCCCGCCACACGCCAGCTCGACCTGTCAGGCGTGGCCGACGGGAACTACAATCTCTGGATCGCGTTCAGCCTTCGCGATGCACAGTTCGAAAACCGCGCATTTTGGAATGCAGACCAGACCGCAGGGGGCGCGGTCGAGTTCACCCGCAACACACCCACGCGACGGGCTGCGGACTGGAACATCTCCGTGTTCGTGGACACGACGTCGCCCGGAGATCAATGGCTGCGCATCGCATCCCTGGTCAAAACCGGCGGCACGGTCACCGTAACCGACCGACGGCCCTTTTTCTTCGAAGGCAACCCGGCGGACAGCTATCTGGCGACCAACGACTGGGGCGGTGGGAACGATCGAGACGCCGATCGGGCGCGATTCGGTGTCACAGACCTGAGAACCTTCGTCCGCGCCGTTACCCGGCAGTTCGAAGCCCTCACCGGAAACGGTTGGTGGGGAACCATTACGAACGCACTGGGCAACTTCCTCGCGCGCGATGGCTCGAACACGATGGATGGCAACATCACGTTCGACATCAACGGGCGCAACATCGGCGATGCGCTCGGCAACCGACCGAATGCCTACACCGACGATTTTGGGGCCTTCACATCGAGTCTAGGCGACGCATCGGCAACCGAAATCTCGGTGTCGACGGACGGGCATCGCTATTTTCCCGTCCTGACGGCCTACCGCACGTTCAACGCGGGCCGGGCGACCCACCCAACAATCCGGTCGATCATCAACTCGACCCAGCCCAACGTCTATTCGGTCGGCCAAGCGACCACGGGCACCATCATTACGTCAGCGGGGTCCGGGTCTGCCGAGGTCATTACCGCGCGCGTCTACTGGGAAGTCGACTTGCAAGCCGACGTAACCCTGACAGCCATCGAAGTCTACGGGAACACCACAGGACTCGCCACCATCGATTCCATCTCGGTCGAGCGCACCAATCTACTCACCGGTGCGATCGAGACGGTCGCAGGGCCTATCCTCGCAACGTCGTTATCCACAGGTGCCGCAACCGCCATCACACCGATCGATGGCACACGGTCTCTAATCAATCCGTTTTCATACTCCTATCGCGTGGCACTGGTCAAAACAATCAATGGAAACCAGATAGCGACAACAACCATATTCGGGATCCGATTCACGTTTACAGCCGCCAGCGTACATCCGTAATATCAATACATGTCAGTACTCGACTACATCAAACGATACGGATGGCTCCTCGCGTTACTCGTGAGCGGATTCGCGATCTTAATCTGGCGCAGGTCCAACAGCGGCATGGTCAAAGCGTTGCAAGAGTTTCGAAGCATCCAAGCGGAAGAAGACGCGGCAAAGTCCCTCGCGTCACACGGCTTCAATCAATCCATACGACAGATTGAGCAACGCTACGCCACCGAGCTCACAAAGCTCCAACGCACGTCCAAAGCCGAAGTCGACGAGCTCCGCAAAGACCCCCGAAAGCTCGCGGCCGCACTTGCACGACTGGGCCGACCCTTCTAAATATAGGTCATGTCCGCACTCGGTTTCGGCCTGGGTCTCAGCCTGACACTCAGTCTAACCCTCAACAATCTCGACACCCGCACCAGCACCAGTCCCAGCACAAGTCCCAGCACAATCATCCTCCCAAAGATAGCCAGCACACCCAAGACGAGCGTCATCAAGTGCCTACCTGAGGACCCAAAACAGTGCGCGGTCGACATGAACATGGGGGACGCCACACCCTTTGCCGGGACGCTGCTCTCGACCGAGCTCGCGCTGAGTCTCTTCAAGCAAGTCCGCGACGCCCGCGCACTCTGTGCACTCAATACGAAACGCCTCGGACAGCGACACCAAGCCGAGCTCAAACGTCAGGAAGACCACTGCACAGCCAAGTTGACGGCCGGGCACAAACGGGAAGCCTCACTCACCGAACAACTCCAGGAAGCCCAACCGGGATTCTGGGCGCATCCTGCCGTCATCTCGACTGGCACGCTGTTAGGCGTAGCCGCCATTGTCACCGCAGTCTGGCTTGCCACAAAACCCGCGAATCGGCGAGAATGATGACATGACGCAACTCACTCAGCATTTCTCGCTACGTGAACTCGTTCGGTCCGAAACTGCAGCCCGCCTCAACATCGACAACCAGCCTGGTGACTTCACTAAAGCGAACCTCCAACGGCTCGCCGAGAACGTTCTGCAGCCCGCCCGGGACGCGCTCGGACTCCCTATCCGCGTACTGAGCGGATATCGTTGTCCTAGGCTCAACCGGGCTGTCGGGGGCGCACGGGTCAGTGACCATCTTTTCGGGTTCGCGGCCGACATCGAGACCGTGCCCGATCAGCGCGCATCCATGGTCAAGCTAGGTTACTTTATCGAGACCCAACTGCAATTCCATCAACTGATCTGGGAGTACGATGGGGCTTGGATCCACGTCAGTCATCGCGATCAGGGAAATCGGCACCAAGTGATCGAGATCTACCGCACCAAACACGGACAGACCCAACGGCCGTTTACCTTCGCGAGTCGCCGTTTAGCCGCGTCTATCCGCCGCGCCTAGCTGCCGCGCCTAGCCGCCGCTCAGAAACTGCCCGATTCCGTAGACAACGCCACCGCCCCCGCTCGCGCACGCGAGAAGCTTCGCGTAGATAGACCAAGACGCGCGCCGATCCGACTCACGGGCTGCCTTGATTTCACGGACTTCGGTTTCGAGCTGATTGAGTCTATGGGCGACCACACCGGGCTCAATCGCGTCTAAACGTTTCTCGATGCGCTCAATCCGTCGGCAAAGCTCACTCTGTAGTGCCGTGAACTGGGTAAGCTTGACGTTTACGTCTGCAAGCGTCTCTTCCATCCGCATAGCAAGATCTCGTCTAAGGTCTACCGGGACGCGCCCGTTGGGTTGGGAATACGTTGGGTGCGCCGATTCGCGCGGAGGGGTCGCCACGTAGCTATAAATACCTGATGCACATCTAAAACCGTAGCAGGCTCAGGCCTAATCGAATAAGGAAAGGTCGACCTTAGGGACAGCAGGGGAGTCTACAACCACGGAATCCATCGATGATTCTGGGCTCTTCACTGGAATGTCTGCTGGCGCCTCAGAAGCGGCCGAAGCCGAAGCCGAGGCATTCGGCAGCACGTCTGTGACTGATCGTCCAATCGCGGCCGCCTCGGCCGACCCCTGCTCAATCACGTCTTGGCCTCGTCGCGCATCGAGGTCACTCGCGTTGACATCGATCCCCTCGACAGCACGAATCTGATCCCGTCGTTGTTGCAAGATCTGGGCAGTGACGCTTTCGAGCTCTTCGCGCGAGAGCTGCGCTGTGCCCGATTTACCCGTCAGGGGTGAATCGTCTTCATGGTCCATGGGCATCATGTCTTTCACCAAGACCTCTTGCATTTCGACCATGTGCTTTGTGACCTGGACGAACGCGGTGGCCATCCCTTCCCACGACCGAGGGGCGACGCTATTGTCGGTAAGCTGGTCTGCCGCGTGGTTGCGGATATCCCGCAGCATTTCGAGCGACTTTTTCCGATCGGCGACGAACGTCGATCCCAGCTTGCGGTATGCTTCGGTCGCCCACCGTGTGAGAAACCGCTCGCGTCGTTGAGCCCACTGGTCTTTTCGGCACCACATCGCCAACGTTTTCGGGCTGATGTGCGCGAATCTCGGATCTTTCCTGAGCTTTTGGAGCGAGTTACATTCGGGTTCCGACATGTAGGCCAGACCGGCTTCAAGGCGCAGTCGGGGATTATGTCCACGGTTTGCCGACTTCGCCAGTTCGGCAAAATCGTCGACATCCGCAGCTTCCATGAACTCCAGAGAGTCCTCTCCTGCCGGTCCCCCCGGTCCCCCCGGTCCCTCATCGGGAATCTGACCGATCGGCTCGGAGATCACGGTACCGATAGGGTCGGATTCGACTTCATTGAGCGGACTGGAGAAATCCTCGTCCGGTTGCAGATCATCCGCGCTGGGCGCATCGAATTCCTCGTCCGAAGGTATCTTGGTCTTCGTGTCTGTCATTTCCATGTCTTCCATGGTGCACGCATCCGATCAGCACGCGTAGGCCGTCGACCATGCGCGAGCGGGGTTCCGTCTCGAATTTTGGGTCCAAAGTTCCCCGACATGCGCCGTCCATCCGAGAGAATCGCGGCTGTTCGGAACAGGGTATCTTGCCTGGGCTCGGCGACACAGGCGATTTCGGTGCGTATCAGCTTAACCCCGCAGGTACAGAACTGCACGTCGCGCGCGTCCATCGAGCATAACCGGTCGACTTCGATCGCGCAGGGTTCACATCGGTATTCGTAGAGAGGCATTATGTACGCTTCGCTGTCTTTCGTGCGTAATGTGCAGCACCACTGGCCAGCCGTTGTTCTTCGGCGTCGAGCGTCGCGTCGACCCATTCTTTCAGGAGGCGCAGTTCATCCAACTCGAGTCGGTCGGTCTTCGCACGTCGATACTTTTCCCCATCAGGCGTGTAATCCTCAACGTATTGAACACATCGATGCTGTCGATAACCGTCGATAATCAGCATGAGGGTCTCGACACCTCGGGGCCAGGGCAGCGCATCGACCAGTTCTGCCGTGCTGAACACGAGCCAATGTCGGCCCGTATCGCGAAGCCAGCGTCTCAGGTGTCCCGGCGAGGCGATCGACACCCGCGCGAGCTCTTCGGGCAGTTCCAGCGTCTCCAATTCGTGCACTTCGTTCACTTCGCTCACCTTGCTCATCGTGCTCACCTCGCCCGCACAATCTCACCGACTTGCGTCGGCAGCAGCGTCTCGCGCACAGCATTGGTGAACCGGGCATACTGCTCCGGCGTGACGAGCCCCTCACGAAGCGCCAGTCCGAGCGCTCCGAGCGCGGCACCATGCCTCATGAGAAAGACGCGGTAGAGTCGGCTCTGGGCCTGTTTGGGTGTCTCTCCGCGCAGGGGCACGGCGATATCGCATGCGGCCCGTGCGGCAAGCACATGATCGACTTGTTCCCCCAGATATTTCAGCCGTTCTTCGGGCGAAGCGAACGGTGGCGGTAGATCCAGCGTCGGTGTGGCGACGTGTCCGGTCGGTGTATAGACCTTGGCGGCCGTAGCGGCCGAGTCGTTCGGCATGCTGTCGATGTACCATCCACACCGACAGCCCGGCAACCTGGATTATGACATCAAACGGCTACTGCGCAGCGTTCTGCCCAGCCCTAGCATCCCCAGCTGTAAGCTCAGACTTTTTGGGCGCGTCTGCCGCAAAGAACATCCCTGTCGCCGATAGGAGCTTATCGAGCCCAAACAGAGATAACGCGATCGGTACGATTTCCTGCAGCGCCTCCATGCTGATACCTTCGCCCGAGAGGTACGCGACGGCGACTGCCCCTATGGCCATGACCAACTTGAGGATTGCAACGATGGTTGTTTTCGTCGATTTCGGTTGAGCCATGGCCCCACACTACCACACGATTTACCGACTGCCAAAAGCCCCAATACGTCGACAGAAGAGAGGCAGAAAAGGGGACTCTCAGAGCGGGATACGCGCCCCAAGAGTCCGAAACGAGGCATGCACCACGCGAGGGCCATCACGTGGTGTGCTCAGACTCTGCACGCTCTTCAACGGCGCGTCAATCAGCCGTCAACCCGTCGATAGTTAGGTTTTCCATCGATCTCGGCGCACCATTCCTCTGCGGAGCACGCCCACGAACTGCCGGACCATGTCGATTGGATAAACACCACGATCGTAGACTCGGGGTCGGCCGTGTTCCGAGCGAGGTCCGTAATGATGTACCGCGTCCCACTCCGCGTATGCTCATACAGAGCGTATCGGACGGGCGCATGGGGCGACGTCGTAGTCTCCGCATCAGCCATGCGCTACGCTCGGTCTCGCATATCTTCGTAGTCAGCCGTCGGCATATCGGCCACGGACTGCGCGATGAAACAGACTACGCTCCCGACGGGCATCGCCTTGAGCACCGCGTCAACATCCATGGTCGTCAGCGTGTTGGCGTCTTCCCATTCATCCTCACTCACTTTCACCAGATAGGCCTTATCTACACCCACACACCATTCTACACAGAGGTGCCGATCATCGGAAGACTATCCGCGTGAAATCGCATCGGGGGTTACCTGTTGGTGTCACAGCCCGCGTGACATATTCATCAGGCCACGATATAACTCCGCACCCATGATTCGAAACCGAATCCGAATCCGAACCTCACACTGTCTAGCCGCGGCATTCGCCGCGTGCGCATTCGTGGTCAACCTCGGCTGCAGCGATCACGACGTACCCTCCAACCCACAGCCCAACCCAACCCCTGACGGCGGCTCGAACCCAACCCCTGACGGAGGCTCCAACCCCAACCCTACTCCCGACGGAGGCTCGAACCCCGACGGCGGCTCGAACCCCGACGGAGGCTCCAACGCATGTACCAGCCCAACAATGGATGGTGTCTATATGCTCCGGCTCACGGAAATCGAGCCGCCCGTAAGCGCCACCTCAACCACCGTGAGTTGTGGAACGCCGAGCCCGGCACTGCATTTCGAGAGCGACGAACTGCAACTCGTCGCAGGCTGTGACGAGGATGACGAGGTTGTCTCGAATATCGATGATCGACCGGGGGTCTGCACGTATCGGTATCGATGGACGTGCACCGTCGACCAAGAGAAAGAGAACTGGGTATTGACGTTTGCGCCCGAAGTATCGGCCGCCAAGCTCGAAGTCGTTCAGTACGAAGACGATGACGACGCCGAGATCGTGTGCACGAGTTTCTACTCAGCCACGCTCGACGCCGTCCCTTAATCTAACCCAGTCTAGCCCAGCCCGCTAATCCCTGCCTACGAAGCTACACAGCGCGTCAACGAGCCCGTTGCAGCGCGTCCGTAGCTTCTTCAGTTCCTGACGCGCCGCGGCAAGCTCATACGGATTCGTCGTGAGCACCGCGTGTGCGTCATCCTGAAACATCTCCAGTCGGGCCCGTGCATCCGCGAGCTCTTGCTGAACGTCCGCAAGCTCTTTGCTTGTGCGGGCCAGGTCTTCCATGGCTTCGAGGCTCCGTGCCGCGCACGCTTGCAGTTCTTGCAATGTGCTGATTCGCTCGGCGCGCAGCTCGGCATTCGCCGTATTTGCGGCCGCCAGCTGTTGTTCGAGCCAGGCCGTGCGCCGGTCCACCGAATCAGGGCCCTCGGGGTCCGCGTGCGTATCGTGAGTCGCCGTGTTGGTGTTGGTCATAGACGCACTCTTGCATGCGCCTATGAACATGTCAAGCTAGTGGGGCAATAAACCTCAGCCCTCCGCGCGCTTCAATGCGCCTCGATGCGCCTCGATCTGGACGCCCAACACATTGACCTTGAAGGCGGGTATATACTGACTTACCCAGATCCCGAAATTCCACGCGCCCAGCCCTAGGCAGGTGAGCATCACAACAATGCTCACCCCTCGAATAATTCGAACACGCATGATCGATTCCCTCCGAGTCTCTACGGGGTAGGGACCGGAATGTTGTCGAACACCCCATCAACCATCTCTTGCAGACGTACGGTCACGGCCGCTTCCGACGGGGCTTCATTAAACGGGATGGTCGACGAGTGGTTTTCGACATGGGTCTCGTCGTCGTCATCGATCACAGCCAGATCGAGCGTCTGCGTCGACACGGTGAGCCGCCAATCGGCGCCGATCGCCGCTTGCGAAATCGAGCCACGGATGCGGAATCCGTTATGATCGATCGCCGCCATGGTCAGGGTCACGGGTCCGCGGGTTAATACAACTGCAGGTGCAGGCATTGTTTCCTCCTAGGGTCCGACACGCGCGACGGGCGAACACACCGGAACTTGTTTCTACCTATGAACAACTACCCGAAACCCGTCGTGCGCGTCAGACAGCTATCAGCCTGGCACACTCAATCCGGCGACGCAACCCTTGACATAATTAGGCCGCATCCCGCTGAAAAAGCTCGCAGACCACATACCAATGCGTCCGCTTAGGATGATCCATGCGTTGCCCCTCACGCCACATCACGACTCGGCATCGGTGTCGGTCGTCCATGGGGAGCCGCGGCGGTAGATCGAACTTCCCACGACCAAAGAACGTCAATTGCCGCGCGTGTCGCGTACATCGATCACCCCAGTCTGGATCAGTCTCACGATCACAGCTTGAGCTCCGTAGGGTACCTCGGTTTCGGTCCAGAATCGCCATCTTATGTCACGACGTTATCGTTAGCTCATAACGCAGCACCGCGTACTGTTTCCCTACGGCCTCAGCACCTCGGAAGCGTTCGACAGTCAAGCGACACAAACTCGTCCTACTTTCTACCACCATACGATCCGCCGCCGCACTACCCACCCCAGGAGACGTACAGCCTGCGAGCACGCACGGGAACATCAAGAATCGACTTTGATGATACTTATTAATGGACCACGTATACCGACTTACAGGACCAGCGCCACGGTTAAATATCATGATTTCCGCCCGCCCAGCATCCGCTCGGCGTCCAGCTTCTGCTCTGCGTCCAGCTTCCGCCGGAGCTCGTGCCATCGGCATGTGAACTCGGCCGCGGCCGCGGCCGCGGAGTCATCGTCGTCATAACCGTCGGGCAACTGCTCGAACGTCGCCGATTCGCTGTAGTAGCCGTTTGACTCTCCATACCATCGGATGGTGATCGTCGTGTCTTGAGTCCGGATGACATAAAAGGACCATGTGCATGAATCAGTATCATGACCTGGCGGTGCATCGGCCTCGTGTTGGCTATCCAGTGTCTCTGCCCAGACCACGGTCTGCCCTACGAGATCTTCCTCGGTACCCCCCGCGATGTCCTCGATATCTGCCGTTGCGCAGCAATCCGGGATGTACCGCAGCCGGAACCGCTTCCCCTCCGTGGTCAGGAATCGAATGCAATCCGATCCTTTCTCGAGCCCGGTCACCCATTCAAGCGTATGCCCGGTCAGCACGCGAAACGGCTTCCGGCTTGGGTCCATCGGCGCTCTAACCATGCCCACATCATGACATACGCTCAACCCCCGATCAATCCCCATAGACGCAAACAAAACCGTGCGGCTATCTTGTGAAGCATGATCGTCGATCGGCGAGTGCCCATCACACGCATCCATGTCTCGACCGGACGTCCCCACGGGCGCCCGTCAAGGTACCTCGAAGGGCAGCTCTGCACCTCTGCGTCTCCGGGCCACCTGCACGAAGGATGGGCGTTTCGACAGAACGGGCGCCAATACGCAACGATCGTACTCGAAATCACCGGGATAAATTTTGACCTCGATATCACCTGGATGGACCCGCCCCTACCGACGGATTCGAGTATTGACAGCCCCAACATGCTATGACATACCAACACGTGGCATGGGTCAGCTCGCTAGCTTAATCGGAGCGGCCGG
>FUIF01005651.1_pt1 | contig 22034 bp, 39 predicted proteins | sample 1003461 | NCBI WGS metagenome assembly FUIF01 (sample SAMEA80401918, study PRJEB19352) | marine metagenome | reverse complement strand
TGATGCGTCAGATTTGGAAGGCCGTGATTGCATTTTAGGCCTAGACTTGAGCCGAACTAAGGATATGAGTGCTGCCAGCCTAGTGTTTGACAATGGCGATGGATCCGCAACAGTGCTTCCCTATTTCTGGTATCCACGAAATGCTGCAAGGAATAACAACCACATTGTGCCATATATTCAATGGGCAACAGATGGATATATAAAACTGATTCCTGGCGATGTGATCAATTACAACGTGATTGAATCAGATATTATTGATTTGGCAGATCGTTTCAACATTACGCAGATCGTATATGACAGCACGTATGCTGAAGACGTAACAAGCCGGCTAGAAGACGAAACAGGCATTGAAAGAATTGCAATGCCACAAACCATGAAGCACTTTGCAGCACCCACAGCCGAAATGGAACGGCTGGTGATTGATGGTAAGATGCACCACAACAACAATCCGGTGTTGAATTGGCAAGCCCAAAACGTCACAATTTACAGTGATACCAACAACAACAATCGACCGGTCAAACCCCACAACAGTAATCCTAGAAAAATAGATGGTATCGTGGCAACCATCATGGCTTTAGGGCAAATGATTGCAGCACGTGATCTGGAGCCTAAGCGGGATTATTACGATGAAAACAGTTTGGAAATGTACTAAATGGATTTCATAGAACCATCCAAAGAAAACAGAAGTATTGAAAACCCCAACATTCCACTTAATTCACCGGAAGTTTGGGAATCCATCTTTGGAAGCACAGGCACGAAATCTGGAATTCCAATTACACCAAACAATGCACTGACAATTGCACCAGTGTTTCAGGCAATCAATCTGATTTCCGGTGATGTTGCCAAACTGCCATTGGATGTCTACCAACGGCGTGATGATCTTGGAACCAACGGCCGGCAGAAGGATGAAAACCATCCAGCACAGAAGCTGATCCGATACAGACCGAATGCAGAAATGGGTGCATTTCAATTTTGGCGGCGTATTATGTTTCATGCTCTGCTGTGGTCGAATGCGTATTGTTTAATTGTGCGAAATGGGCAAGGCCAGCCGATTGAATTGCTGCCATTGCTACCAGATCGAACATCGCCACGACGTGAAAAGGATGGCACGTTGTTTTATGTTTCTGAAATAGATGGCAACCTGGAAGCATTTGCAGCATCCAACATCTTGCACATTGAACAAATGAGCATTAACGGCATGGCTGATTGCCAGCTGGTATACAAAGCACGTGAATCATTTGCGTTGGCATTGGCGGCTGAAGAATTTGCCAGCAAGTATTTCAGATATGGCGGCAGAATTGGCGGGATCCTAGAAGTGCCAGCCGGCATGACTAAAAAAGGTGCAGACAATTTAGAAGCCGGATACCGTAAGACCTACGAAAAGGTAGACAACGCATTCAAAACCGTGATTTTACGTGATGGGGCAAAGTTCCATCAGGCACAATTTACACCAGAACAAACGCAGATGGTGGCAGCACGGCAAGAACAGGTGAAAGAGATTGCACGTTGGTTCAATCTGCCACCACATAAGCTAGGTGATGATTCGAAAGCATCTTACAACAGCTTAGAACAGGAAAACCGTGCATATCTCAATGGCTGTTTGTCGCATTGGCTTAATGCAATTCAATCTGAATGCTGGCTTAAGTTGTTATCACCAGCAGAACAGGAAGCCAACACGCATTTTATTGAGTACAACGTGCGGAGCCTGATTGCAGCAGACATCGCAACACAGTACCAGATCTATAGAACAGGCATAGAAGCAGGCATTTTGTCACCAGATGAGGTGCGTGCCATGCAGAATATGAACCCAAGGCCGGATGGAATGGGTGATAAGTATTTGCGGCCATTGAATATGGAATATGCAGACACACCACAGGATGCAGAACCAGCTGAAACGGTTGCAGATGATGTTGATCTGGACAATTTAGAAGCAGAACGTGCAGCCTGGCAGATGCTCGATCAATCCATTGAGAAATTTACCGGCTATTTGATGCGAAAGATTAATCGGGAACTAGATCGAAAGACTATAAACCGGTTTTTGCACTGGGTGGAGGTCAATTTGAACGATGAAAAAGCCAAAATGGCCACAGATATCGAATTACCAGCCAAAATGGTGGCAGGAATGCAAAAACGTGATGCAAAACAGATGATCGAATCAATAACAGACAATCTGTTCCATGATTTGGCCTATGAATTCGGTTATGTGTTTGAAATAACAGAAAAAGAGCAAATGCAACGTGCAATGCAGAACATCACAAAAGGTTTTGCAGATCAAGTTGTTGAAAGATACAGAAAGAAGTTTCAAAATGCCTAAAGTATTCCCAAACCAGAAGCCAGTGACAGTTGAAACACGCGAAGATGGCACAACCACCATCAGTGGATATGCAGCTGTGTATCACAGATCAGAAGACCCTGGCACACAGTATCAATTGATGGATTCATACTACGAGCGAATCAAGCCAGGTGCATTTGATCGTGCATTGGCAGAAAAGCAGGACGTTCGCGCATTATTTAACCACGACGCAAACCATGTGCTCGGAAGAACAACCAGCGGCACATGCCGTTTGTCATGTGATTCTGTTGGTTTGCGTTACGAGGTTGATTTGCCGAACACACAGGTGGCACGGGATCTGGCAGAATCTGTCAGCCGTGGTGATGTATCCGGATCGTCATTTGCATTCAGTGTGGATAAAGAAGGCCAGCAGATCGAACGTGCTAAAGATGGCATGACGTATAGAAACATCGTAGATGCTGATTTGTTTGATGTTTCCGTGGTCACATATCCAGCCTATGAATCAGCCACCAGTGGAATCAGAAGTGCTGAAAATGTGCAGGAAGCAACAGAAGCACTGGAAGTGTGGCAACGTGAACAGGATGCTGTGAAAGTGCGTCTGGCAAAAATTAAGTTTGACAAGGAAAGCTAAAACACGCACAATTTCAATCAGTGGTGAAAGCAGCAGCAAGTAACCCCAAAATAGGATAAGCGAACCCAAAATGGCAGTAGCGATTCCGTCATTAGTTAATGGCGCGATCGTTGCTGCCATTTTTTCGTGAAATTGCTATTGAAGGATAAAACAATGGCTGTTGATAAACTACAGGATCTGCAAGACCAGCGAAACAAACTGGAAGCAGAAATTAAAGATCTGGACAAAGCCAGGAAAATTGGAATGCAGAAGATCGTGCAAAATGGGATGATCTAAATGCAGAATATGATCGGATAGATAAAGAACGTGAAGGCGTCCAAGAACAGCTGCAAGTTGCAGCACGTCTTGAACAATTGCGTAGTGTCGAAGATCGCAAAACATGGCAAGCCAACAAAGAAGGCATCAAGCCGAATCACCGAACAAACCAAGCGTGAAGCATTGGTGGCATGGTGCAAGCGAAAAGCCGGTCATGATGTTAGTGATGAATTGCGTGAAGCAGCACACCGTTGTGGTGTTTCTTTAGAATCCGACACCTATAAGGTTAATCTTCGAAACGGAATTGGTGGTTTTAGCCATGAAGGTTTTGGCACTCAATATCGTGCGCAAAGCACCACCGATGCCCAGGGGGGATATACGATTCCAGAGGGCTTCTCAGGCGAGCTGGAAAGGCAGTTGCTAGCTTATGGAGGTCTACGACGCGTTGCACGTGTTATCCGTACCGAAAGCGGCAATGACATTCCATGGCCAACCAATAACGACACTGGCAATAGTGGTTCTATCCTTGCTGAAAATACTCAAGTTTCAGAACAGGATACGACATTCGCCAGCAAGCTATTGCAGGCACACAAATACACTAGTGATTTGGTGCGTGTTAGCCAAGAATTGCTTAGCGATAGCTTTTTTCCACTTGGTGAAGAATTAGGCCGAATGCTAGGTGAACGAATCGGACGTGCTCAAGCTGCACATTTTGTTAGTGGTACTGGATCGAGTCAACCGGAGGGAATCATCACCGGTGGAACATCTGGCGTTACAGCTGCAAGTGCAACCGCAATCACATTCGATGAATTGATTGATCTGGAAGCATCTTTGGATCCTGCTTATGCAGCTTCACCAAACGTTGGTTGGGCTATGAATAAGAACACCAAAGCAGCTATCCGAAAGCTGAAGGATTCCAATGGCCAATACTTGTGCAGATTGGAACCACGGCAGCAGATCCTGACACATTGTTAGGAAAACCTGTTGTGATTGTTCAGGAGATGGACGACATCGCAACCGGCAATAAGCCAGTTGTAATTGCTGATTTCTCTAAGTACATCATCCGTGACAGTCAAGGAATGAGAATGCTTCGCATGCAGGAACGTTATGCGGATTATGATCAGGTCGGATTCGTCGGATTTATGCGAACAGATGCACTAGTGCTGCAATCCGCAGCCGTTAAGTTCATCACAATGGCATAAGGTGGTAATGATGAAAGTTAAGTTGCTAGTTTCCAGAGCCGGTGTCGGTTTCTCACAGAACGCAGGTGATGTGATTGAAGTTGATCCGGAAGAAGGAAAACGGCTGCTTGATCGACAAATGGCAGAAGCTGTCAGCATCCGCAAGGGTGCTGGCAGTAAGCCAGTTGTTGAGGCAGCAATGAAACCAAAACCAAAACGCAGAGCCAAGAAAAAACCGGTTGATGAATAATTACGCAATCAAAACAATCACGGCTGCACAAAACGAGCCGATTGATAAGACAGAAGCTAAATTGCATATGGCAATTGATGATTCAACGTTTGATGATTTGATTGAGGAGTATATAAAAGCGGCCAGGCAATACGTAGAAGCAGAAACCCACAGACAACTGGTAACTGCAACGTATGAATTGATCGCAGATCGTTTTGCCGGATCCAATAACAGAATCTACCTGCCGTTTGGACAGCTGCAAAGCGTTACGAGTGTCAAATACATTGACACAGATGGCGTGGAGCAAACACTAGACAGCAGTAAATATAAGGTGAGCGATAGCAGGGAGCCGGCTTTTATAGAGCCTGCATACTCTGAAAGCTGGCCTACTGCACGGTTAGAAGCAGATGCAGTGAGAATCAGATTTGTTTGTGGCTATGGGGCACCAAACACAGTGCCAGGCGAGATCAAACACGTGTTGTTAATGTTAGTCGCACATTTCTTTGAACATCGTGAAGCAGTTGCAATGAATGCCTCTGCACAGGTGGTGCCAATGGGCGTGCCTACTTTATTGAAACAATTCAATCTAGGTGACGAATTCACATGGTACGAGCCGGCAAATTAAGGCACAGAGTCCAATTGCAAAGCAATACGACATCCGTTGATGCTGCTGGTCAGGTTGAGCAGTCTTGGACAACCTACAGAACGTGCTTTGCAGAAGTTATATACAAAGGTGGATCCGAAACCATTCGTGGTGAACAGGTTGATGCAAACCTAACAGCCGTGATACGTATAAGATATCCAAGTGCTGGCACATTTCCGGAACCTGAACACAGGGTAACATGGGATGGCCACACGTTTAACATAGATAGCGTGCAGCGGCGTGATACCCACGAAAGAGAAGTTTGGTTATATGTGAAGGAGGCAGCTTGATGACACAACCTCCGATCTGGTACCAAATGACAGGCATTAAAGAACTGGATGCTACATTAGAGCAATTTCCTAAACGTTTGCGCCGAAAAATGGCAAAAGAAGTATTGAGAGATGCAGCTGTGCCATTATTGAATTCTATGCAGGCAACAGTTCCGGTTGATAGCGGAATCCTAAAAAGCAAATTGACGATCAAGAACATGCGATTGTCAAAAGAAAGATGGCGTGCAGGTTGGACAGGTGCAACCGTTACAGTTAAAGGAAAAAAGATACGTTATGCCTACCACGTGGAGACAGGCACAAGTGATACGGCACCAGTTCCCTTTGCACGTACAGCAGCAAAAATGGCAAAATCAGCTGTGATCGCTAGATTCAAAAAGGGTATGGCGAAAGCAATATACACGACAGCAGTTAAAGTAAGGCCACCAGGAACAAAATAATGGCAGACATTGGTAGAGGTTTGCGGGCGTATCTGGTCAGCAAAACGAGCGTTACAGAGGAGGTTGGCACAAGGATTTATCCTGGAGTATTGCCACAAGATGCCACGTTGCCTGCTGTTGTCTACAATTTGATATTCTCTGAAATACACGATGTTTTAACTGGATCATCGGGAAGCCTAACAAGCACAGTGCAGATTGATGTATACAGTGACAGCCACATATCAAGCAATAGTGCAGCAGAGGCTATACGATTGGTAACGCAGGGTTATTCAGGCGCGATGGGCAGCGAAACCATTAATTCTGTTAGATTACGAAATAGAAACGAAACATACGAACCGCCAACCGATGGCAGCGATTTAGGCAGGCATCGCGTGATGCTTGAATTAGATATAACACACACTAACACCATACCGTCATTTTAGGAGTTTATTTAAATGGCACTTAAAAACTATGCAAGCCAAGGAGCCAGCGTCACGTTTGGTGGTTCTGGGTTGACAGGTAAAATCACTAGCATTGGATCAGTTGAGCAAAGCAGAGATGCTTTGGATGTAACAGATTTATCTGTTTCCGCAGATAGTCCTAAATTGTATATTCCAGCTGATGTATACGATGCAGGCACGTTTGACGTTGAATTTTTATACGCAGCTGATCAGGGATTGCCGGATATTACAGCAGCAGCTGAAACTATTACGATTACATGGCCAAAAGCCACAACTAGTGGATCAGCAGCAACCTTTGCAGGAACAGGATTTATTCAATCACGTGGGACTGCATCCGCTGCACCAGGTGAAATTATGAAAATTACTTGCACAGTGCAGTTTGACGGGGAAACCGAACCTACATACAGTGCAGGAAGCTAAAAGGGGAAATAAATAATGATGGGGAATATTCGTATTGAAGAACATCCAGCCACTATTTCAACAAGAGAACGAAACGAGCGTTTAGGTATAGATAAGCCTTTGACTGCTACAGATCAACGGGCTATCTATATCGAAAACGACCTAATAGGATTTCTGACGGTTGGAAATAATAGCTGTGTTAATTTGATCGTCCATTTTAACGATGTGGATAAACAGATGGTGCTAGATGAAATAGCTTCTCTAATGGGAGAAGATTATAAACGTGTCAGCATGGTGCCTGAAGTGGATCCAATAGAGGAGTTAGAATATGACGATAGCGAATAGGGAAGCATTATTAAAGTTATGCAAAAGGCGATATGCAACAGTCGATATTCCTGAACGTAATATCACTGTTCGCATACAGTCTTTGAGTGAGAACGAAAAAAGCCAGTATGAAACATGTTTGATTGCTAAGAATGGCAAAGGCATCATGCGTGAACGGTTGCAGGATGCAACGAGGCGTTTATTAGCATTGTGCATCGTTGACGATAACGGCAATAGAATATTTACAGATGGCGATTTATCGGAGCTCGCAAACTTAGATGCGTTTGTGTCTTCTCGTATTTATGATGCGTGCCAGGAGCATTGCGGATTTAACAAGGGGGACATAGACGAAACAGTAAAAAACTCCGAACAAATCAACGTAGACGATTCTATTACAGACTAGCGTTGCAGTTAGGATACGTAGACGTTGATTTGATGTTATCGCAGATCACGCCAGAACAGGCAGATGAGTGGATAGCATACGGCGTTTATCTTGAGCCATTCGGGTTTGAGATGGATTGGCTACAAACGGGCACTTTAGCATCCATGGTTTATTCAGCTATGGGTGGCAAAGGAACCGGCACCAATCCGGCGGATTACATTCCTTCAGATAAACCTGATACATCTGTGGATGATTTCAGGGCAATGATAGCGGCAAAATATGGCAACCATAGCTAACCTAGCAGTTAATGTTGTAAGCAATACCGGCAGCTTTAACCGCGGTATGTCTCAGACTAGAAAGACCCTTGCAGACACCAACAAATCTATTGGTGGGTTTGGCGGTAAGATGAAGGGTTTGGCTGTGCCATTAGCTGCTGCTGCTGCTGGCTTTATGGCAGTTAAAAAGGTCGTAGATAAAGTTAGCGAAGCCATGCAGCGACTGGATCGGGAAGCCAAAGCAGCTGAAGCACTGAACATGCAGGTGCAGGATCTACAAGGATTAGCCTTTGCAGCGCAAAAAGCCGGTTTAGAAAGTGAGCAATTTATTACAATTTTCACAAAGCTGCAAAAGAAAGTAGGGGAAGCAGCTTTAGGTGGAGAAGCAGCAAAAGTGTTTGATGATTTAGGCTTGTCTATTGATAACCTAATGGCTATGAGTCCAGATGAAAGATTGTCAGAAATTGCAGACGCAATTGCAAAGCTAGAGGATCCTGCATTGCAAGCAGCATTTGCTGCTAAACTGTTTGAAGAAGAAGCTTGAAACTTTTGCCAATGCTTAAGGGTGGATCAGCAGCCATCGAAGAACAGCAAGCAAGATTGATTGAATTGCAGGGAACGATTAACAATCTAGATACGCAGGCAATCCAAGATAGTAATGATGCCTGGACGGAGCTAGGTAAAGCGTTTGATGGCTTATGGAACCAGCTGGCAGTGATGCTAGCACCAGTATTTGAATTTGTTGGCAAATTGCTGACAGATATTGTTGCAGCTGTTACGCAGGTAATAGATCTATTCAACAATTGGAATACCGGCACAGATAAACTAACAGCCAGCATGAACCAGCAGACGCAAGCACAGGAAGCAGCAATAATAGCCCAAAAGAAACAGGCAGAAGCAGAAAAAGAAGCAGCTAAAGCCAGAGAAGCATTGGAAAAACGTGGTGTGCAGCTAGCTGAAAGCTACGGAATCCGATAGAAAAATACACAGATTCAATCAAAGATTTAGATATGCTGCTATCAGAGGGCGTTATTAGTTGGGAAACCTACGAGAGAGCTGTTAGAAAAGCTAATGATGAATTGGAAAAATCCGAAGAATTCAAGCAGAAAGAAATAAAAGCAGCAGAGCGGCAAGCTGTTGGAGTAGTCACAAGAGGATCTACAGCTGCATTAAGCGCGCAACAGAAACAAACTCGCATAATGGAAAAGATAGCCGAACAAAATAGGCTAGAGCTGGCAGAAAGCAGAAAGCGTAATGAAAAGCTGGATGCGATACGCAGAAATCTGAAATCCCCGAACATAGTAAGGATTTAACTTAATGGCAGTTACGAGCGTCAAAGTATCGCACGATGGCTGGAGCGGCACAGCAGACATTGAAAATGGTTACAGCTTCAACGTAACGTATTTGGTTGAGGTAAATGACCCAGCAGATGGCCCAGGTGAAATTATACGAGATAGCAGAATACCAGGTATTGGTGACCGATACAGCGCTGGAAACGATAGGTATTTTTTAGCATTGGCTAAAAACATTTCAGCAACACCTGTTTCGGGCACTCGTAATTTATGGGAGGTAGTAGTATCATTCGAGCGTCTTACTCCTGAAATGGGCAGGGGCGAGGGCGAGATCGGAGATATCAAAGAAGATGCTCAAGAGGATGATCCGACAGAATGGCCTGTAATTGTAACGATGGGCACTACAAGAGTATCTAGGGCTGCACAATTTGGTGTTTATATGGGTCAGCTAAGATACAGGGTAGGCGGCAATCAACGAGCGAATATAAATTTAACTAGAGGCAGGTCTGGTACGTTTGATATGCGAAAGCTGCTGCCTATGCCCAAACGCAATGTGCGTGTTAATTTTTTTAACGAAATACAAAATGATCGGGCAATAACAAATTCTAATTTTAAGCCGTTCGATCCAGCGCCCGAAATAGATTATCAGCGTTACATCATAAACATTGAATTTAGAACGTTGCATTATCCTGCACCACTTATTAGAGCCGTTAACTGTGTCAATAAAAGTGATTTTCTGTTGTCGCACATTATAGAAACTCAGGACGAAGACGGCGCAGATAGGACATTGTTGACTAAAATGTCTATTAAAAAGCAAACGTGCAAGATCCAATCTATAGACATAGCGCCAATGCAGTCAAACGGAGTCGGTTACTTTAGATGCAATTTAGAATTAGAGATAGATCCATTATACGGATGGCGTTTAGATATCTTGGATAGAGGATATTCTGTTAAAGATAATACGTTAGAGTCCGACGGCTCGTATAGCGTTGGAAAAGTTAAAGTAATTACAGATGAAGCAGGAAACCCACTTAAAGAACCAAGCCTATTAGATGGGCACGGCGAGCTTATAGACCATGAAAATTTTGACGCGGTTTATTTACAATATGCTGTTTATCCCGAAATAGATTTTAGGGGTTTAAATATTCATCAACCGCAGCTGTTAAAAAACATAAAGGATTAAACAAATGGCAGATGTTATATGGACTGGTGAAACTGACGGCGATTACGCAACCGCTACAAATTGGAGTACCGGCAGCGTGCCAGCAGCTGGTGACAATGTATTTTTTACATCGGATTACAACGTATCGGTGACAACTGGTCTAGATCAGAGTGGAACAACAATTGCTAATTTCACAGTAGATGGATTTACTGGCAAAATTGGCAGCAAATCGGCTTATCTACAAATATCTTTGAATGGTTCTGTTAACTTCAACGGTTCCGATCAGGTCTACTTGGATATTGGCAGCAGTGCAGTTGATGTTTCGGTAACTGGATCATCATCAACTACAGGCACACCTGGTTTAATGCTGCTAGGGACTGCCATTGATGATTTGAGCGTAACAAATGGAAATGTAGGGTTAGCATTTAATCCAGGAGAAACCGCAACCGTTACAGCAATCAAAATGATTGGCGGTAATTTAGAAATCGGTGATGGTTGCACATTAACATCTGCCAATATTCAGGGCGGTAATCTTACGACGAAATCCACAATTACAACCATTACTATTTACACCGGATCACTAACATTAGATGGTGCAGCTGCTGTTACTACGTTAAACAGCAATGGTGGATCAGTTGCATACAGCAGCACAGGCAACATAACGACCTTAAACCTATCTGGCGCAGTGGATTGCTCACAGTCTTTAATGGCAAGAACAATTGCAACTTTAGCACCAGCAGCGGGAGGCTCTATAACATACGATCCCAGCGTAGTTACTATCACAACAAAATCTGCCCCGACATTGCCAATTGTGGAGACTTACACTAATGGCTTCTAGAGGCTATCAGTTTGACCTTGACAGCGTAAAAAAAATCAAAGCTGATCACGAGACATTGAAACGGCGGTTGCATCATTTAGAACAGATGATCCGTGGCGGTTTATCTACAGATAGCAGAGAGCAAAAGATACTTGTAAAAACAACTGAAGATATTGACGCTATGAATTCGTCGGATCGTTTAGGGACTGGCAGAGCAAAGATTTACAGCTTTAAACGTGACGAATACCAAGACAAAATTCAAGACGGTGACGACTACGTTTACTTTTACAATTATGAATTAGAAGAAACGCAACGAGAAGAAATAAGGATTTATAACCCCAACAAAATCCCTATTGGTGAAGACACATTCGTAAAATGCGAAAGACACAGCTCAACCGGTTTATGGTTAGTCGAGGAGTTGCAGACCGCAATCGGCATTGCTAGTAACGGAATTAGCGCAAGAGGCACAACAACCGCAGGCAGCGGGCAGGTGGATTTATACTATATAAAAAATGGCGCGTTGACATTTTCAGGCGTTGGATTAGTTGCCTACAATATTGCAGAGGCTGCCGTAGCTGGTGGGGCATACGTAACGATTAAAAGAAACAGCACAGATGGGCTGTGGTACGTAGACATGGCAGAGTGTGACTAATGCTATCTAAATTTCATACAGGCTGCTCGTGCGATTGCTGCATTGTTTATAAATCTAGGTTTTGCGATAACTGGTATTCGTCTGTGTTCGGTCGCAAATATTTTGGCAGCACCGACGGCAACCCGTCCACGATGAATCTAAATGGCGGCAACTTTAATGAAATAGGAGTATTCAAAGAGGAGCCGTACCAAATATGGCAAATCAAAAACGATGCGTGTCATTTGACAAGCTGCGCAGAACGTTACGACCCAAAAAATCACACGTATAGCAAAGACGTGTATTTAACGCCTACTGGAAACCTTGCGGGTACCTATTTAAGTACATTAAAAGTAGCAGATAAATTTCAATGGTGGATGTACACGTTTTGGGATACGTGCGATTCAACCGATGGATCACATTGTTGGGATGCAGACGAAAGCCAGCCGGTACGTAATCAGGTGATGCTGTTTATCTTTGATTACAAAGATCCAGACAATTGGACCGGCGTAAGAATAGAATATAAGCCGGATTTTAATATTAGTCCTGGGCAAGTCGGGCAAATTTTCGAGGCCAGCGGCAGACAGAATGTTGCTGGTACAGAATCTATGCTTACTGAAACGTTAACGTTTAATTTTGGAACCGGAAACACTAAAGCCGAGATAGGAATTGAAATTAACTGCGATCAGCGCACGGAATGTGGGTCAGACCCTTTTGTTAATATCTTTTTCGGAGATTTTGAAATAGGGTTTAATTATACCTCTGTAGGAGGTGACCGGATTGCATGTTCTCAAGTAACCCCGTCTGGCGTAGTCGATACCATTTACTGTGATGAGCAAGAATACAGAATTAATGAGGGATTCGGTATATATAATTGGGTCATCGAATATTTAGAATCGCAAAAAGAAGGATGTGCAGAGTATGGATATTGTTGTTCTTGCTATACACCATCAGAATTAAATATAACATTTAGCGGCTTTTCTGATGACGATTGTAGCCTTTGCGAAGATGCTTTTGACCAAACCTATAGTGCGACTTGGGTAGGAGCTAGTCAGGGTTCCGATTGCAACTGGATTTACTACTTTGATCCATATAACCGTCCAGAATGTACGAAAGACGATATAAAGCTAACTTTGATTGATATATGGGTAAGACGATACACAGGGCAAAAGTGGGTAGTAGAATTAAACGTTAATATCTTAGATACTGTGTTTATGGATTTTCAAGAATGCACGTTTATTTGGGAGTATGATGAAGGAATACCACTACCATCTTTATGTAATTTGGACGGTACTGAAACTTTTACGAGGCTTGTAGCCCCTACAGATTACACAGCCGGAGCCTGTAGTGATTTTGGTAACGGCTGGCTAAATTTGTCGAACTTTTGCAGCACAATGGGGACGGTAACTATAGAGAATGGTTGATTGTATATTCAAGGAAACTGACAGCGGCTATCAATGCCCAAATTGCGGCGTAATTAAAAAGAAAGCCACACGCAGGAATTGCACATTGAAAAAGGGGTTTGGCGATACGATCAGCAACATCACGAAAGCTGTTGGCGTGAAGCATGCGGTGGCTGTCAGAAAAGGCGTGCCAGGTTAAACAAAGCCACAGCCACACCAGCGTTTGCAAATGCACGATTGATTCCAACGGCACAGCTGGCACAGGATGCAGTCGAGTTATGCCGGCAGATACCAGCAAAGATTGATGGAATCTGTGGAATCCCTAGATCTGGAATGATACCAGCAGCTACAATTGCTGCCATGATGCACCTGCCATTGTATAGTTACCAAAAAGGTGCCGTGAAGCATGTAGGCAATGGCCAGCGATTCCAGCCGGCAGAACAGCCACGAAATATGCTGTTTGTCGATGATACGTGCATGAATGGCAACACGGTTAAAAAGCTGGCTGCATCCGTTAAAGGTTACACAGCTGCAATCTATTGCAACCCACATGCAAAGCACAAACCAGATTACTGGGTGAAGGATCTGGAACCACCACATTTGCTGGAATGGAATCTATTTAATTCTGGATTCATCAAACGAATGGCATTTGATATGGATGGTGTGCTGTGCCATGACCAGCCACCAAATCAATGGGAAACTATGGCTGATGAAGTGCGATACATGGCACGCAAAGAGCCAATCACGATTATTACAGCACGCATGGAAAAAGATAGAGCATACACACAGCGGTGGTTATATAGGCACGGTTTCAATGTAGACAAATTAATTATGTATCCTGGCACCGAATCAGATAGAATGAAACCGCAGGCAATCAGCCAGTACAAAGCACAGCAGGTGCAGAAACTGAAGGTTGATTGGTTTGTAGAATCGTGCCCACAGCAATCACGTGAAATTGCAGAATACAGTGGTGCATGGGTGATTTGCACAGCAAACGGTGAAGTTTACTAATGGCCAGAATGCGAAACAAGGAACGGCGTAGATATCGCCAAGATGGCCAATACAACGGATCCGGTGCAGTGGAAACAAAGCGTGAAAGCCGGCAGGATTACAAGCTGGACAAAATAGAAGCAAAAACGGAAAAAGCCAAAGCAACTGCAACCAAGCGGAAATGGACAGCATTGTTATTGCTGTTTGGTTTGTTAGCAGCTGGCGCAGTTAGCTTGAAGGGATGCTTGCCAGTATGAAAAAATGGTATCAATCAAAAACGATCTGGATCAATGTGCTGGCGTTTATCGTTAGTTCATTAACAGCATTAACAAATGGTGATCTGATTGCAGACAATCCAGAAGTGGCGGCCATTGTTGGTGGAATTGTTGCGGCCATTAATATTGTGCTTCGTAAGATTACCAAAGAGGAAATCAAATAGTGGTAGGCTCATCAATCGGATCATCAATCGGCAAGCCGGTTGGATTCAAAATCGACGGATCCAGCACATCTGCACCGGTTGTATTAACAGAAATTACGGAAGTTATAGCTGCATCATCAGATGATGGCTTTATACGCGAAGAATTCTATTATGGATCACCATCAACCACTGCATTTACATCAACCAACGATGAAATGAAAGTCGGCCATGAAGATAATGACATGGGTTTGGTGAAATACTTCTGGAGTTTCTTGCGGTTTACAACCATAGATATTCCGCAAGGATCAACGATTGCATCGGCAAAGATCCAGATGAAGTATTCCGGATTTCAAAGCAACAGCGTTGGCGAAACCATCAAAATATCGGCTGAAGATGTAGATGATGCAACGGCACCGACAAACACATCTGACGTGATCAATGCAACACTGACAACCGCCAATTCAACCTGGACAATTCCAAGCATGACGACCAACACCTATTATGATTCCCAAGATATAACGGGAGTGATTCAGGAAATTGTTGATCGTGCCGGATGGACAGCAAATAATGACATTAACATTATTCTGCACGATGCAAGCACCAGTGCTGATTGGTATGCACGGTGGTGGTCACATAACAAAGGTGCTGTGCATGCACCTAAACTGGTCATAAACTATTCATAAACAGGAAATAAAATGTTCACATTCGATAAGGTATTCACAAGCCAAACGGCAAACGGATCAACCAGTTCATTAAATTGGGATGGTGGCAAGGGTCAGGTTATCGCATCGGGTACTTGGGACAGTGCCACATTGCAGCTTGAAATGAGCCCAGACAGTGGCACAACGTGGGTCAGTGCTGGCGATGAATGCAAGCTATCTGATAGCGGCGGTTTCAATTTTGATCTAAACCCAATGAATGTGCGGTTAACGGTTGCAAGTGCTGGTGCCTCAACCAGTTTGAATGTGTGGATCACATCCGAAGAATACGGTAGCAGCAAAATATAATTGATCCTCCGAAGGAAAGCCGGTTGGTGGCTGTAACGGCTGCCAGCCGGTTGACTTATGATGCAAGAAGATATCACCGAAATCAAGTTGATGCTGGAACGGCTAACAGCCAGGCTGGAGCCAATATGTAAGCTGCATGAAGGCAATGGAAAGCCACCACTGGGAACACGTCAGGCACTTGTCGAGGATAAAGTGGCAAAGATGGAGGATGATTCGAAGTGGCTGCAACGTAGTGCATACACGGCATTGGTCACTGCATTGGCATCAATCGTCTGGCATTTGCTAACAAAATAAATTGCAGATGGTGTTGCAAAAATCCGATGTTATAAAGTAAAGTGCTTGTGGTTTGAATTTGTTTTATATTTGATTCGAGGGGGAAACAGGGAATGTTTCAAATGGATAGTGGCCGTGCTGAAATCATAACAGTGCCAAAAGCAGTGCGTGGCCGTATTAATCAAAAGGCACAGCAGCTGGCAGAGTTTGGCCAGCGTACCAAGGGATTTAAGGGAAGAAGCTACACGGCTGAAGATGTAGCATTGCACCTTGTCGGACAATGGGCATTTAGTCGCTGGTGCGTAAACCACGGAATCTATCACCAGTGGTGTTATTCTGATAGCCCAAACGATTTCACTTGCGAAGGATCGACAACAGGCCAGCTGCTTGGAATCTGCACAGTGCCGTTTGAATCTGGATGGGGATTTAATGAAGCTACAGACGGCGTTAGATTGAGCCGATACAGATTGTTGCATGAAGAATGCGTGGCATTGTATCTTTGCATGAGGTTTGACGGATCCAAAGTACATTTCTACGGTGCAGCAGAATGGGCAGATATTCACTATGCAGACATTTTTGCATTGCGGCCAACAGTCTATGAAGTGCCAGTGGATCATTTGCAATTCACAGTGGATGATCTGTTGGAGATATTGAGAACAACAACCGAACAGCAACAGGTGCTGGAAGGGGTGTTTGAATAAGTAGCCAAGGAGGGTGAAATTATGGGTTTAGTCATGAAACGACGACCAGGGGAATCTATAAAGATCAATGATGATTGCATAATTAGAATCCACAACACAAACAATCAGTGTGCAAAGATCGAAGTGATCGCACCTAATCACATTAAAATTTTAAGAGGGGAACTAGAAGATGGGAAAGAATCCATTCAAGAAGCCGGAAGCTAGAGGAAGCCAAAGAGCCAAAATTATTCTGTCAGGCAAGGCCGGCGTTGGGAAAACAGTGTTTGCAATGCAGTTTCCAAACGTTGCATTTATAGATGTTGAAGGATCAGCAGAACGTGAATGGTACGCAGACCAGCTGAAAGCCAGTGGTGCCAGTTACTTTGGCCGTGATGATGGCAGCCAGGACATAGCCGAAGTGATCAAGCTAATCAAATGGCTGGCGACCAACAAACACGACTATAAAACAGTGGTCATTGATTCATTCAGCAAGATGTACAGCGTTGAAGCCTCAAGGTGCTCAAAGCTAAAGGTAAACGGAAAAGAAATTGGCACATCATTTGGTGCTGATAAGCGAGAAGCAAATAAGCAGGTTAAAATTCTGTTTGAATGGCTGGATAAGCTGGATATGAATGCAGTGCTAATCTGCCACAGTAAGCAGGATTTTGGATCAGAAACCAATGAAACCACGTTTGACGGCATGAATTTGATGGATCATGAATTGGATCTGTGGCTGGAATGCCTGTTGCGTGGCACAGACAAACGTGAAATGCGTGTTCGTAAACAGCGATTGCAGGGATTCAAGCTAAATGAGCGGTTTCCGCTGGATTTTGAGACATTCGCCAAGAAGTATGGGGAAAAGCACCTAAATGCAAGCGTAACAACGATAGAAACGGCACCAGAAGCCGTGTGGCCGTTTTAACGGGTCTTATTCGTGAAGCCGGCATAGGACAGCCTACGATTGACAAGTGGCTTGAGAAGGCCAAAGTGCAGGATCTGGCAGAGTTGCCGTTTGATTTAGTTGAAAAGTCTATCGAATACTGTGAGGAGCGATTGAATGCGACGGGTGCGAGTTAGCAGGAAGGTGCTCGATGCGTGCATTGCATTTGAGTGCATTACGGATCTGCCAAAGTACTTCGATGGCATGACATTGAAACAAATCCAAGGATGGATCCGAACGAATCACGGGGTGCGTATCGGTTTAATTACGTTAGAAAATATATGTATATATAGAGGTGTTAAGTATGAAATGGGATCCTGACAGTATCCAGAAGGATTGGTTGATTCCCGAAGGTGATTATGAATTTGAGATCATCGAAGCTGAGGACCAAAATGATCAGTGGGAAGGTAAACCGCAGATGTTTATCAAATGCCGTGTGTTTCTTGATGATGGCAACACGGTGCAAATTTCACAGTTTATTAGGCAAGCACGTGCATTTTTAGTGGATCAACTAGCAAGATCAGTTGGGTTGATTGCTGAAGCAGATGCAGGTGAAGTGGATGCAGAGGACTTGCTAAACAAAACAGGCCGTGGATACATTCACAAGTACAAGAAGCAAAATGGCCAGGAACGAAACGAATTCAACAAGTTTCATTCACCTGCCAGTGATGTTGAAGAAAAGAAACTGCAAAAAGATATCAAGGAAGCTGAAAAAGAGGACGATATACCATTCTAGGTGGATGCTGGAACTCGACTAGCTGAAGCCGTCTGGGATAACGGTTGTCAGTGGGGACATTGGCAGCCGTTTTTTTATTTGGGGGGGAAAAGATGATTAGTGGATACATCAAATTGCATCGCCGATTGCTGGATTCCGAAGTATTCAAGGATCCTAGATTGCTAAAAACGTGGCTATGGATCCTATGCCAGGCAAACTTTAAGCCGGTCACATTGAACACTGGCAAAGCCTTGCAAACAGGCCAATTTGCCACGTCTTATGGCCGTGCTGCACTGCACCTTGAATGCAGTGTAAACACGGTCAGGCGGCATTTCAAGCGTCTGAAAGCGATGCAGATGATTGACATACAAAGCGGCGCGCAGTTTACGGTTGTAAGTGTCTGTAATTACAGGAGTTACCAACACACAGATGAAAATGGTGGCGCGCTTACGGATACGCAAACGGATACGCGTACGGATATGCAAACGGATACGCAGACGGCATACAGAATAAGAAAACAAGAAAACAAAAAAACAATAAATAGGGGGATTTCATTTTTGTTGGATATGGAACCAGCCAAAGCAGCACAACTTGAAAAGTGGTATCAGTACAGACAGCAGTTAGGACAATACACACACCAACAGCTTGAGGAGTTTACAAAAACAGTGCAACATCTGGATGCACAACAGCTAGAATTAAAAGTGTCACGTGCCATTGCCAATGGCTGGAAATCGCTGGTGAATATGGACGTGGAGCCATTGCCGAAAGCAGCACCCAAGAAAAGAACCACAGAAGCAGATTATCTGGCTGGTGAGATATACAGCATTGAGCAGAAGATTAGCAAGCTGCAACAGCACGGGGATCCTGAAACCATTAACAGCCTGGAATCTAAATTGGAGCAATTGAAACATGCTAAGAGCCAGATATATCAAGCAAGGTGAAAACAAACGTTGCAAGGTAGTCACCAACAACGTGGACATACTCGCACAACTGGATCAACAATTAGACAAAGCAGGATTCAAACAAGTTGGTATATTCCCATACATTATCTCATTCGTTACAGCTGGCAGGAGGCCAAAAAGTGCTGATTCTAAAGCCACAAAAACTGGTGATTCTAACACCACCAGGAACACAGGCCGAAAAGATCCACAATTGTTTGGGTGATCGAAAAGGTGCAATTGTTATGGCTGCCAGTGGTCAAACACATTGGAGCCATTACCACAGCAACCAGATACCAGATGAATATCTGCATTTTCGCCGTGCCGTCATTGTTAGGAATCCATTCACACGTGCATTGCAGCTGTTTGATAATTACGTGAAGCAATGGGAGGAATACGGCAAAAAGCCAAAAACGTTCTTTGAATGGGTGAGTAATGTAAAATCCTATGGCTGGCAGGCATCTATGACCATTAACGAATGGGTATCGGATTTTACACCTATCGAGCCAATACAGTTTGAAGCAGCTGCACGGGATCTGAAGCACAAATACGGGATCAGAATAAAATCACCGTTTAGTGATTATGTGAATTACAAAGCCAGATGGTGGCCAATTGGTGCAACGGCTATCTGTGAATTCAGACAGCACGTGATGCAGGATATTGATAGATATGGCTATTCAACCAAAGCCATCACGTGGCTAGAAGCTAAAGCCATTGCAGGGATCCATGACGTATGAATATCATTCTGCCATATCCACCAACGGTGAACACCTATTGGCGAAAGTTTAACAACCGCATGGTGATATCGCCTAGAGGCCGGCAATATCGAAAAGACGTAATGGTGATTCTGGAAGGTTGCGAAACACTGCATGGCCGGCTGTCGGTCACTATCATTGCAACCATGCCGGATAGACGAAAAAGGGATCTGGACAACATACTAAAAAGCCTACTGGATGCAATGGATCATGCAGGGCTGTTTGATGATGATGAACAAATAGACGAATTGCATGTGTTGCGTGCAGGGGTACAAAAGCCAGGAAACGTGGCCATTTCATTAGTGGAGTTAGGGAAATGATTGATTTTCAGCCGTTAAAAAACAGATTGGATAACAGCATTGAAAGCCAACACAGCACAGATTATCTGGCCGATTGCAAACAGTGTGGCATGAAGCCTAAACGGCTATGGTCACACAGCGGCACTGCACTAGTGTGCAAATGTAACGTGTTGACCAGTGAAGGTGGTGGCGGTTGGGGGACTTTGGAATATACATGGCAAAATCTGCAAGACGCATCTAAAGAGTTAGAAGAGCTAAAAAAGAACCTGGCAGATGCACTTCATGAACACAATATGTACAGAGCAGAAATGCACAGACGATTGGAAATGTGGGAAAAGGGTACTTTAGACGTTAGCCATCTATGGGAAATGCTGAAGATAACTAGAAAACAGGATCATGAATCTGTTTCATAGATCCGGCGGTTCCACGTTCTATTGGTCACATACCATTCAACCCAGTAGCCACCCATAGGACGAGCGCCCATCGCTTTTTCATTAGCCCAACCAGCTGCACCATCTTTGAATTCATCTTTATAAGTGCCAGTGCGTATGAAGTGAATCTTGCGTTGCTTCACACGGTTTTTAGAATCTAGATAGGCCTGCACGTGTGGGAATGTTTCTTTTCTGTGAATATGGCCGGCAATGTAAATATCAGCAGTGCATTGTGTCATATATTTCTGGAATGCGTTGGTTTGGCGTCCCCATGAACCAGATCCACCATATCCATGATGGCTGTAAATGGTATCAGCCATTTTTTGATTTTGGTAATTGCCACGAATTTTGCAGAAGTTACCATATCCACCAGCAATAGTTGGAGCACCAGCTGCACGCATCATTGTGCAGAATCTATCAATCAAATCTATTTCATGCCGTTTTAATACACTCGTTTCATGGTTGCCTGGACACACTAAAAACAGATTGTCGGCGTATGGCTTGAACCATTTAACAGCTTCATGCACTATCAGATCCAGATAAGCACCACCAGCGGATGGCATGTGCTCAGGCCTAATTGATTTGGATGCACGTGGATCACCGAAACCTTCCATTGCACAAAACAGATCACCAAAGATGCAGATGAAAGCATCAGTTTCCATCGCCTGATCCAAATGGCGTTTTAAGAGCTCACGGTTGCACTTTGGATTGTCAAAGTGCAGATCTGACAATGCAAGCATTCTCACGTGCTGCTTAACAGATTTGATCCGTGCATCAATACATTGAACATTGCCAGACCGGCGGTTTATTGTGTTTTGCATGTACCTAATTCTAAATAGGCTACGTGCTGTGATCATAGGTAATTTATAATGATCATTCCCCTTGGAGCGTCTGCCAGTGTTTCCACATCTTCCCCTAATGCTGGCAGGCGCGTTTTTTTATGCAGTCTGTTATACTGAATCACCGATAAATAAATTGTGCACTTGTGTGCACCTTTTTATGCACGACAGTGCACCAATTATCTGTTAAGGGGAAAGAAATGTTTGAAAGATTGATTGCAATAGTTAAAGGCCTATCACCTAATGCAGTGGCCTATCTGGAAGGTTGCAGTGATGATGATGTGATGGAACTGCTACTGTTAGCAGGTGAACATGGCATTGATGAAGCTATTGAAACAATAGAAGCACACAATGCTGGGCTGATGCTGTGACAATGTGCCACGTGTGCAGGCAGGCAACATGTAGGTGCAAGAAGGTGAAACAGGTGCCTATATCCAAACAGTTTAGGCGTGATTCAGCCACAAACGTGGATACAATAGGGCATGGCAGAAGCAATCTAAAGTGTTTCTATCGCAAGCTAAATGGTGCAGGAAGTGCATGGCAGACGATAAATACAACGTTGCCACAGTTGTTGACCACATTATTCCACACAGGAGAAACAAGGAATTGTTTTGGGACAAAACCAACTGGCAAGCACTGTGCAAACGTTGCCATGATCAGAAGACAGC
>FUIF01005044.1_pt1 | contig 22086 bp, 39 predicted proteins | sample 1003461 | NCBI WGS metagenome assembly FUIF01 (sample SAMEA80401918, study PRJEB19352) | marine metagenome | reverse complement strand
CTTTACCGATGTCACGTCATGGCCTTCGGTGCAGTTGCAAGCAAAATATGAAAAAGACAACGGCAGCATTCAACTTGGGACGCTTAATAAATACATTCGCCGCTTAAGTTTTTTCATTTTAGAGGTCCGCCCTGCAGGTTCAAGCAATTGGATTGACGTGACCGGCGATCAGTATTTCTTCGTCGAAGGAAATGCGCCAGTTGATCAATATCACTACATCAGGGTGGACACAGCAAATCAGGGCAACGTTGAAACGGAGTTTCGTTTGCGCCCGGTTTCAGGAGTTGGTGCGCGAGAAAAAGTACAAGCAGGTCGAACAACAATGCGCAAGCTGCAGTATGGCTACGAGGCCCCACCTTATTACTCCGGCGGTTATGTAATTGTCTACAACGGCAAAGAAGTCGTTATGACTGAAGATTACATGAGCAACCGCGAGTTCATAAAGCCAAGCAGCAGGACAAGCGAAAAAACAACAACTGTTGGCGTACTGAACAACATCGACCTTGACCTTAAAAGGGCTGGCGTTTTCCCGCCCGCCAAAGAAAAGCTGACATGGACAGAAGTCTTTTCTGGGTATGACGCCAACAATTATGTGTTCAAATACATTACGCCTGGAGACATACAGGACAACGGTTACGGCTTCGTTTACTTAGGGGGCCTTCAGGCCTCTGGGACACTGGCAAATCACAGCATTGAGCCGCCACAAAACAGGATTGATGATTACACAGAGTATTGGAAATATCAGTGGTTTTTAAGAACGCCTGGACAAGAAAATGACATTGATACGGCGAATTTCTATCTTGGCAAGACGCGCACTATGGTGTGGCGGAGCATCAAAGCCTTTAGGCTGATGTGACCTATGAAGACGTAAAACCAACGGATGCTCGCGTAACGCCAGCCAAAAATGATACGGTCGCAAACCCAAACGCTTCCGGCCTTAAGTTCTTCGTGCAGCGATACTTGCACACGGATGCAAGAGGCGTGCAACAGGTTGGTTATGAGTGGTCAGTTGATTTTTACAACCAAGGCCAAAACTACACGGTCGGCGATTTTGTCATCGTCCAATGGGAAGAGGTGGCGGGCTCTGGCAATTACATAGACATTCACGGGGTAACAATTCAGGGAACGCAGGACGTTACCACCACCACATCGGAAGTGTCTGAACCGGCGTTTAATTATTCACAATATGACGCCATCCAGGATGTATCCGCTTTTGAAGGTGTTACCTCAAGCAATCAAAACGGACCGGAGCATGAATGTGTAGCAATCAACGAAAAGCTGGTTCAATCGCCACCGCAATACAATGCCATGACAGTTGGCGGGTTGCGTATCAATTCGTCTACTGAATGGACCAATTTTGACAGCTTTTCTGCCTATATGCAGAACGGCATTGTTTTGGAGAATTTGATTGATGGCAGCACCGCCGCATCCAATTTGTTGCCTGACATTGTCTTCGGAATGATGACAAATAAAGACTGGGGTGCTGGCACAATTCTTGGTCCGCATCAGGTCGATAAAGACTCAATGAAGCTGGCGTCACAGTTCTGCAAGGCAAACGAGTTTTACTGGGACGGTGTGATTAGCGAAAGAATAAGCTTCCGCGACTGGGTTTACAAAAACGCTCAGTACGCACTCTTAGATGCGACTGTCGTCGGTGGTCGATTTTCATTGATTCCCGCTGTTCCATACACAAACACATTTGGCATCGGTAATTTTGTCAAACCTGAAATCAAGGCACTTTTCACAGACGGATCGATGCGCAATATGCAAGTGAAATGGTTGGGGCCTAAAGAGCGTCAATTATTCCAAGCAGAAATGCTCTGGCGACAAGAAACGCTCAACGGCTTTGCCAAGACAAGGCAATTCACCATGCGTTTCACTGCCTCAGAAGGTGGTTCAGATAAAGATCCGGTTGAAACATTTGACATGAGTGGTTTCTGCACTTCGCAGCTTCATGCCGCTCGATATGCTTTTTACGCATTGCGCCTGAGGCAACAGGTCGACCACTCGATCTCGTTTGAAACAACACCGCAGGCCGCCATGGGTTTGGCGGCTGGCGATTACTTCAAGGTCGTTAGCAACTCAACCCACACCAGCAGGTTCAACAACGGCTCAATCAACGACGAAGGATTCATCACAAGCGTCGAGGATTTAGCAGACGGATCGCATTCGGTTTATTTCTGGAGCGTTGGCACTCAAGTCGTAAAAGAGGCCACGATTGTTGTCAACAACGGCAAGGTTTCTGACCCAACGTTCTACAACACAGTGTTCACTGTTGTCATGACAAATGAGCAGAAGCGAGTTTACAAGCTTGAAGCGCTAACCTATGGGGAAGACGGTTTGATTGAAATCACCGGTTCTCACATGCCATTGACTAACACTGGCACGTTGAAAATTTTGGACTGGAACCCTGCTGATTTTGTTGGCTTGGGAATTGATCTTTATGGGCCAACTGAAACTCTTGCCACACCCTTTTAATTAGACATGGCAGCCGTCACATTCCCAAATTTGAAACCATCGAGCCGGTCTTACGATCCTGGTTCGTACCCGCAAACTGAATTTAAGGCTCAGAACGGAGCAAAAACGATTATCCGATACGGAAATCGCAGAGTCGATTCTAGATTGGAGCTGTCTTTTAACAACATTTCAGACGCAGATGCCGCCAGCATTCTTGCGAATTACGAGGCAGTGAACGCTGACTGGGATTACGTCAGGTTCACGGATGACAACGGATCTGCAGGCGCCGGCACATCTCTCGCTGCGTATTTAAAAGAATCTGGCGGCTCTGGATTGAGATGGCGTTATGACCGCCCACCACAAATCAGGTCTGTTTACCCTGGTTTAAGCACCGTGAGATGCACGTTTGTTGGCGTGCTTGACGCTAGTTAAACTCAAATCAAGGCAAGGTGCATCATGCCGTTCTACGCAGGCCAGCAAGGAAAACTCTTCATTGACGGCAGTAGCACTGCTGCCGCCAAAGTTGTGAACTGGTCTTTTCAGTCGGCACAAAGCATTCTCGACACTACATCTCTTGCTGATACAGACCGCACAGCTGTTTATGGCGTGCGAAGTCTTAGTGGCGCTTGTCGGCTGTATTACTACAGAGACACAACCGGCGCATCAGTCACAAATGACTGCGCAACTTTGTTGGCAAAAGTGTTGAAAGTATCGGAAGGTACAACGGTTGGTGATGGTGAAAATGCGGCTTCAGATTCCGTCAAACTGCGTTTATTTGTTGACGATGGAACAGATGCGGGCAAATTTATTGACATACCCGCGTTGATTTCAAGCGTTTCGATGTCGATGAGTGTTGGCGAGGTGCTGGCTGCAGACATCACATTTGAGTCGAATGGCGCGCCGTTGAACGGAACCAACATTGAGCAGGTGAACTGATGGGCGTTTATCTCGGCACACAGGGCAGGGTCGAAATCAAGCGTGACCCTGGCGAGTCGCTTTTAACAACTGTTCTTGACGCTGCCGATGTCAATACAGACAGGAAACGATTTAGCGTTGATGCCTCGCTCGGCAGCTTGATTACGGGAGACAAGGTTGTTATTGCCACGCTGGACAAAACAACTCTTGAATTAGTTTCAGGGCATTCAGAGCCAGATTGGACCGGTTATATCCATGTTGATGCTGTTGGTGGGATCAGGCTTTACACGACTTTTACCAACGCTTTGAATGGTGGATCAAGTAATGCGCTGACGTTGGTATCACCAACCAGCTCAAAGAAAATCAGTATCAAAAGCCAAGACGAAAAATTTGACACACTTGGGCAAGTTACAGCGTACGAGCTGACGACAAGTCGTGATCAAGTAAACACAGATGTGCTTGGAACTGAGTTCCACAATTTTTACGAAGCAGGTTTAATTAGTGGGCAGGGAAGGCTTTCTTGTTTCTGGGAACACAGAAGGACAGGCGTTGCTTCCGACAGTCCTACTGATAACGAGTTTTCGTCTTATTTAGGGAGATTGTTGTTGCGCGATCAGGCAGGGCTCTGGGTTTGTGGGGCGTTTTTACCTTTTCACGGGAGTCGGTGGTGGCGCGGCTACTTGGTACGAAAGCCAGTGCCTGGTCAGCAATTTTGCGATCAAGGTTGAACGTGGCCAATTGATAACGGCAGAAATTGAATTTGTAGTGACTGGCCCTGTCGAGCTGCGGCAAGATTCAAGCCCAGACGGGTTGTTGTTGGAGAACGGAGACGCGTTCTTGCGTGAAAGTGGCGACAGCGTCTTGCTCGAGAGTAGTGGTTAAACTTAAGCCATCTGACTTAGGCGCGAGGCGGGTGTCTTATGGCTGACACTGAGATCAGCAATCTTGTTGAATTGTCAGGCGCTTCGCTTGCTGACGGCGACCCAATTGCGATTGTTGATGCTTCTGCATCAGAGACAAAAAAGATTACTGCGAAAAACTTTCTTCAATCAGGTGTTTCGCTGATTGATGATGGAAGTATCCCTGCAGCAAAGGTCGCTTCTGTTGGCACGAGCCAGCTAGATGCAACCTCTGTTACGAGCACAGAGCTGGCGACCGACGCGGTTACAACTGCAAAGATTCAAGATTCTGCGGTCACAAACGCCAAAGTTGCAAGTGGCATTGACGGCGCAAAGCTTTCAAACAGCTCTGTTGCTGCAAACAAACTTGGCACGGTTACTGATCGCGGCTTGATCAAACAGGCGGGAGTATTGGTCACACCAACAGCGTCACTGCGGGAACAGCTGCAGGCATCAGTTTTGATACGGAAGGGCACATCACCGGAACAGTTGCAATTCCGTCGGCTGATTTGCCAATTGCGACAACTAGCGCAGTTGGTGGTGTCAGCATCGGCAGCTCGTCCGGTCTGACTGTTTCTGGCGCTGGTGAACTTGATCACGAAAGCAGCATCACCGCGGACACTGTTCAAAACATTACGTTCGACGAGCATGGACACATCACTGCTATTAACGATCTAGAAGCAGCTGATTTGCCCGTTGCGACCTCATCTGACGTCGGCGCAGTTTCAATTCCTTCCAGCGGTCAACTTGAGGTGACAGCAGGTGGTGCGCTCAGCTTGAGCACAACTGCCGTGACTGCGGGAACTTACACCAAACTCACTGTTGATGGTTTTGGGCGTGTCACTTCAGGCACAGACATTGTTGTGGGCGATATTCCAGATTTAGCCGCAAGCAAGATCACAAGCGGCACGTTTGCGACCGATCGTCTTGAAGATGATGCAGTCACGGCAGACAAGTTAGCCGATCGCTCTACAACAACAATTTCAGAAACCACGCCTGCTGGCGGTGATTTTGTTGGTCAATGCCACTTAAACAGCATTACTGGTGATTTCTTTGTTTGGGACTCCAACGTTTGGCAGCCGATCGGCATCAGCGTTGGTGAGATCGTGCTTGCTGGAACATATGACGCCAGCACAAACTTGATGGCAACCGTCACCGCTGAAGGTACGGCACTCAGTTACACGGTTGGGTCAGCACTGCCGGCAGCTTCTGAGTCAAACAAGGGTTATTACGTTGTTGTGTCTGAAGCAGGCACTGGAACGGCACCCGCCCCAACTGTTGCGCTAAATCCGCCTGACTTCATACTTTCAAACGGCACTTCTTATACGGAGATCGACGTGTCGTCGACGGTGACGGCACAGGTTGCAGAAAACGTTGCTTTTACTGCTGCTGGCAACATTTCGGCGACAAACGTACAGGCTGCGATTGAGGAGCTTGATAGCGAAAAAATTGGGGCAGCAAGTCCAACCCTTACCGGAACAATCGGTATCGGACAAAATGCCACGATTCAATTTGAAGGGGCAAGTGATAACGCCTTTGAGACGACGCTGACTGTCACCGACCCAACTGCGGATCGCACCATCACGCTGCCGAATGTAACTGGAACCGTTGTCACTACTGGTGACACCGGATCAGTCACCAGCGCGATGATTCTTGACGGCACGATTGCTAATGCTGACATCTCTGCCACGGCTGAGATTGCAGTTAGCAAGCTGGCCAACGGCACTGCTCGTCAACTGCTGCAGACTGATGCCGCCGGCACTGGTGTTGAGTTCACTAGCAATGTGGACATCCCTGGAACGCTTGACGTTACAGGCGCAGTGACTTTTGATTCATCGCTGGGTGTAACAGGAGCAGCGACACTTAGCTCAACGCTGGATGTCACTGGAGCGGCAACGTTTACGGCTGACGCTACGTTCAACGGCGACATTGTTTTTGAGGGTTCTACGGCTGATGCATTTGAAACAACCCTGACTGTCACCGATCCAACAGCTGACAGGACAATCACACTGCCTGATGCAACGACCACTGTTGCTGGCCTTGCTGTTGCTCAAAGTTTTTCAAAAGCACAACGTGGCAGCATTGTTTCTCTAACAGATGCAGCCACAATCACGCCTGATTTTTCCGCAGGTAACAACTTCAGCGTGACGCTTGCCGGCAACCGCACACTTGCCAACCCAACAAACCTTACAGCTGGTCAGTCAGGTGTAATTGTGGTTACTCAAGACAGCACGGGCAGCCGCACTTTGGCGTATGGATCGAACTACAAATTTGCTGGCGGAAGTGCAGTAACGCTCACGACTTCAGCGAGTGCGGTTGATGTTCTTGCCTACTATGCAGAGAGCACCAGCCGGATTACGGTTACTGCAATCCTGAACGTCTCATGAGCATTCCTGGTTCCGCAAATCCGCTTCTGCTGGCAACTGCGGCTGCGGCTGCGGATGACGCTTTAACGATTGAGCGGAGCTTGCGGTTTAATGACGATGATTCGCCGAGGCTTACTTTTACGCCTTCGTCGTCTGGTGACTTAAATACATGGACTTGGAGCGGATGGGTCAAAAGATCCAATCTCACAGGCGATGTTCAAATGTTGATGAGTGCGGGGGTTGATAGCAATAACACAGAGCTTTTGTATTTTGACAGCGATAACACCTTCAAATATCTCGTCGTTGCTGGTGGTTCTATTTTTATCAACTTTGAGACAAATGCAAAATTTGTCGATTGTTCGGCTTGGTATCACATTGTTGCCGCACGAGATGGAACAACGTTTAACGTTTATGTGAACGGGGTTTCGCAGTCGTTTCAAAGCTCAACAACAGCAGGTGGTGACATGTTCTTTAACAGGCATGTTTACAACAGCTCAGCTGTTGAGCATGTTATTGGCGCTCGCGTCGACACTTCATATACATACGAATTTGACGGCTACTTAGCGGAGCTGCATTTTGTTGATGGCTCGGCGCTTGCTGCAACCGACTTTGGGGAATACGACAGCAACGACGTTTGGCAGCCCAAGGCCTTTGCCGGTTCTTCTCATGGCACTAACGGCTGGCACTTGAATTTTTCGGACGCCACAAGCACTTCAACCATTAGCGAAGACCAAAGCGGCAACGGCAACGATTGGACGGCGACAAACATTTCCGTCACTGCTGGAAACAACAACGATTCGGTGTTTGATTCGCCGCAAGACGGCACACAAACCGACTCAGGTGCTGGTGGCGAAGTGAGCGGAAATTATTGCTGTCTTGACTATTACGGCAGATCAGGCAGCACGATCATTACACACGAAAACGGCAATTTGCGGGCTGATCATCCAAATTCTTCGTACAGAGGTTGCCACGCAACTTTTGCAATTAACTCGGGTAAATGGTATTGGGAAGTGTATATGCATCGCGCTGGTGGCTCGAACTTAGCGCGGCCGGGACTTCTGAAACTTGAAACTGGGGGCGATCTGCCTTTAGAGGGAAGCAACAGCGTGCATAAGTTTATGTACTACGAGATGGGCTATAAGGGCCTTGACGGTACTGATTCAAGTTATGGCGCTACTTTTACAACCGGCGACACGATTGGCGTTGCGTTTGATGCCGATTCTGGCAGCCTTACGTTTTATAAAAACGGAACATCCCAGGGCGTTGCGACTTCAAGCATTTCCTCTTCAGATTATCCGCTTTCCCCATTCGCGATGCTCTACAACGCAGAGGTAGAGTTTAATTTTGGCCAAAAGCCTTTAGTTACTCTGCCCCGAGTGGTTACAAATGTCTTTGCTCTACTAATCTTGCAGCCACAACAATTTCTAAGGGTTCAGAGCATTTTGACGTTGTAACTTACACCGGCTCGGGTGCCAGCAAATCAATTACTGGTCTTGATTTTTCGCCAGATCTTGTAATTATTTCTAACCGAGGCACAACGGATAAAAGCCCTATTACTGATTCGGTTCGAGGCGCAACTAAAGAGCTTTTGTGGGACCTACCGAGGAAGTTGAATCAACGAACGCTGATGGCTTAACCTCTTTCGACTCCGACGGATTTACTGTCGGCGCTGACGCCTTATACAACACAAGTTCAGGCAGTTATGTTGCATGGGCTTGGAACGCTGGAACTGGAAGCTCGACGAGCAATTCTGACGGCTCAGAAACGACGACTATTAAAGCAAACACAACGGCGGGGCTTTCAATTGTTTCCTACACAGGCACATCAGCAACCGACACTTTTGGGCACGGTCTTAACGCTATTCCCGAGAATTATCTTGTGAGGAGACTGGATGATGCCAAAAGTAGTGTGCTGTTTACACAGTCTTATGACGGCACCCACGATTTGCTTGTGTTTAACCAAGTAGCTGGCACAGGCAACACCAGCACAGCCAAGCCAACGTCTAGCGTTTTTGAGCTAAGAAGCAGCACAACTTACAATAACAACAACAGCCCTGGCATTGCATATGTAATGGCAGAGGTTGAGGGATTTAGCAAATTTGGCACCTATTACGGTCGAGGAACGAGCACGATTGGCCAGTACAAGAACTTTGTAAATTGCGGATTTAGGCCAAGGTTTCTGCTTCTGAAAGAGCTTTTTGACAGCTCGGCAGTGGGTCGCATTTACGATTCAACAAGAAACACTCAAAACCCTGTAAACAGCTCACTAAAATTCACCTCTAACGCAGCTGAAGCCGATGTTGGTGATGTTTTGTTCTTGTCAAACGGTTTTAAAATTGATGACACAGGCAGCAGTCTGAATCAAAGCGGCAAGTATTTTATATTCTTTGCGTTTGCGGAACATCCGTTCAAGTTAAGCAGAGCGTTTTAAGGCTATGTCTTGATCCGTTTCACAGTTACAATTCAGCTGATTCTTTAGGCCCATGCGCTACCAACTCCCAAACGGCCGCAAAATCGCACAAGGTCAAGCCTTTGAGTACAACGGCGTGCAATACCCAGCGAACTGGTTGCGGCTTAGCACCGCAGAAGACCGCGAGGCGCTTGGTGTTACGGAGCTTGCACCTGAGCAAGATTACGACCAGCGGTTTTACTTTGGTTATGGAACAGATGGCAATTTGATGCCACGCAACCGAGACGATCTGGTCGAAACTTGGGCGCGCAGAACTCGTGAAATGGCGTTTGGACTGCTTCTAGAAAGCGACTGGATGGTTGTGCGTCAAGCTGAGGGTGGGGCAGCAATGGATCAAGCATGGATTGATTGGCGTGCTTCTGTTCGTACTGCGGTCGCCGAAAAAATTACGGCGATGGAAGCAAAAACCAACACCAATGATCTTGCCGATTATTTGACGGGATCTGATTACAGAACTTGGCCGACTGATCCAAACGCTCCGGCAGGCTCTAACTTGGTGGTTCAAACACCTGACGACGATGAAGCGTCCTGATCCCATGATTCCATGCAAGCCCGGCGCTGAGGACGTGGTCTGCATGGCAAATCGGCAAAAATGGATTGAAAGCCTTTATTTTTTGGACGGCAGGGACGTTGCGGACCATCCGCAAAGAGGTCTGTTTACGGGCCTTGCCAATAAGTATGCGCTGCTGGAAACAACTGACATTTGATGGCAAAACCCAAGTCTCTTTCAGGTAACTCATTCATTGAGGGCAAACCTAAAAAAACTCGTCAGGGTTCAGGGCGCCATTCTCTGCCAAAAAGGGTAGAAAGCGTTATAGAGGTCAAGGCCGATGAATGAATCAACGCACCTTAGACAACTGGCGTCGAATTAAAGAAGCACTGGAGCAATCGGGTAAAACCGATTGCTTTTTCTATAAGCGTGCCATTGCAATTCTTGCCGGAAAACAGGATCCGCTTTAAGGTGGCAGCGGTTTTTCTTTTTTTGCAAATGCTTAAACCTGTTGCCATCGCAAGTGCTATTGCGCTCGTCGGCACGCCTGCCATGGCGCAAGGATTGGATGGCTTGTATTTCAATCCAGAATTCAACAGTGGTTTCTCGGGTTCAGAAATGACCGGAGCATCGCTGGAAATGCACGTTGGCTACGAAGACGGTCCTTTTTACATTCAGGCTGGCCCTGCCCTTTCAAACGACAGTGTTGACAGTGAATGGGGTTTTTCTGGCAAAGGTGGTTTTTCTGCTGCTGTAAACAAAAACCTGAGCGTTTACACGGAAGCTGGTTACGCCAAATTTGAAGACACTGATGCTTCTTATGGCTTGAAGCTCGGGGCTAAGTACCTTTTTTGAGGCAGAGAAAGCACTGAATTACGCCTACCACTTCTTTTATGTGGTCGTTATTCCGTGTCTGCATCCGTCTCATTGGCGGTATTGTTACCCGCCAACGTGGATCACTCCTTACATCAAGGACCTGCGTGATTACTACACACAGGCCCCTTACCAAAAGGAACGTGAATACCTACTGAAAAGCCAGTAAACTTGCGCAAGCCCTCTTTTCCTCACACAAGGGGGCTTTTTTATTGCATGTAAGGGTGTATGTGGGTGACGCTTGGTGGACATGGTTGAGCTTCCTGTGGTTCCTGCTTGGGGGATTCCGGAAAACCCTCAAATTGGGGTTGAGTTACCTTTGCCGACTCTGGAACTAACAATGCCCCGGGGTCGAGGTCTGATTTTGCCTTCCGCAAAGCAGATGAGACAGCAGATTCAAGCAGAGCAAAAGGAGCTAGATGAGAGTAAAGAAGAGACCCTGCAACAGATAGCACCACGGAAGCGCCCAAACATACCAAAGCCGCAGAACGTCTCAACGTTTAAAGAGATCACTGAGATTACGCTACCGGGAACAGATATAAAAATTCCAGTCCCAAGAAAAGAAATTCTGTCAACCGCTGTTTTTACTGCTGGGGCGTCTTCTGTTGCTGCTGTTGCTGGGACACTTCTCGCATCAAGCTTTTAAAGCGGCTCGTTCAGCTTCTAAAGCCTGTAATGAAGACTGGTATGAAGCGTCTTGCAAAGGTACGGGGTCGCCCTTTGCCTGAAACTTTTGGTAGGCAGCGATTGAGACTACGCCGGAACAAAGAGACCCCAAGGCACTTTTAGGGTCAAGCATGTAGCCGCGATCGTAAAGGCTTGCGCATTCTTTTGCTCGCACCAACAGAGAGTCAAGTTTCTGTTTGTAGATGCGTTGTCGTGCAATCTCTTTGCACATTTCTGTGATTGAGCCGTCAATCGGTGCTGCGATGCCGATTTGAATCCCCCAGTTGCCCGACCGGGTGTAACTGTCCGTGTGCGTATCGGCGCCGAGATAAAACGGCGTGAAATTTAACGTGGGACCATTGCAAGAGACTCCAGGCCCCATGTGCTGTCTTGACGGGGCGCCGTTGTTATTGAATTGCATTGAGGTGTTGGTGTTGTTGCTGGTGGCCGCGGCTTGCGGGCCAGCAATGTTGCTCACCTCTGCTGCATTAACAGAGCCAGCAAGGCTTACTGCGCAAAGACCGAGAGCGTAGTGGTAGTTGATTCGGTTTCGATTGTGCGGTCGATGTCGATCGTTTCGATAATTCCTGCGGCTCTGGTCGTGATCTCCAAGTTGAAATCTTCCCCAGCTGTGACGATGTCCCATGTCGTTGAGCTGTTGGTAATATCAGCGGCACTCGGTTTTACGTTAGTGCCAGACCATGTGCTGACAGCCGCACCATAAATTTCATGCGCGACTGTTTCGTCGACAGTTTGCGTCGTTGTTGTGGTGGCGTTTACGGTGGCAGACGTAAAGCGCGGGGACAATTGCTGTGCGCTCACTGGAGCAGCGCTAAAAAGGATTGCCAGGGCGAGAAATTGCTTCATTTTCCAAGAGTCGTGGGTTTGGATTCGTCCTTTTTCTTGTTTTGCCTGATATTGACACCCATCGCTGCCATTGTGCCCGTTAAAAGTGAGGCGGGAAAAGTTGGGTCGAGTGATTGCTTGAAAACGCCCAAATAATTGGCGGTGAGAATCGCCATGCTCCAAGCAAGAACAGCAAGTTTTACAAGATCACCAAGCCGTGAATGTTCTTGTTCTTGCCCTTGCGTTTCAGTCGGTTCGGCCATGATGGTTGAGACAGCGTCGATTGTCATGCTAGAGATTTTTGCGGCCGTCACAGGGGCCAGCATTACTGCCGCCGCAATGTCAATAAGTGGCGCAGGTAAACAGAACCTGCAGACCCGCGAAACTTTGGCGCGTTTGACGATTGCGGTTGAGAATTTGGCGGAACGCCTAAACGTTTTTCACGATGACGTGATGCGCAAAGACAGCGAAGTTTTTCAAAGGTTACGCAGCTAGAGGCTTCAGTCGCAAGATTGAAGCGGTTGAAAAACGCCCTTAGACTTTAAGCGTTGCAGGTTTTGTCGATGCTGCTGCTTTTTAAGCCAATTTTGATTTCATTCATCAACAGCAAAGCTGTTCGGCAGTTGCTGATTGATCTCCTTAAAGCGGCAGCCAAGCAATCAACGAATACGGTCGATGATCAATTGGTTGCCCTTGTCGAGCGCAATTTGCTTGGTCCTAATGTTTGATTTGTTGAAATTCTTCGAGTATTTCAGATTTGGCAACCCATATCAACACGCAGCCATTGCTCAACTGGAGCAAGATCTGCCGCACCATTTGAAAGACGAAGACGCCTTGTGGTTGCAAGCGTGGAAAGCTGCAGGGATGGAACAGCAAATCCATGCGCCTTACTATCACCAGCTTTCGTCAAAAAGCGGTTACGGCTTTCGAGAGTGTTTTTCTGCGGTCAGTGCAATGGCCGCCGCGTTTCATAATCGCGTCGACAGCTTTGACCTTTACAACCGAATTAGAAAACGCCTAGGGGATACAACATCAGTTGATGTGCAGTTGAACGCGCTGCGGACGCTGGGTCTGGAGGCTGAATTCAGGACTGACGCAACATTCGACGATTTAGAACTTGAGATCGAGGCAGGCCGACCCGTAATCGTCATGTACCTCGACAAAGGATCTGTAAGTGAGCCTGTTTGTGATGACGACGGATGCGGTCACGTAATTCTTATTGTTGGTTACAACCGAGAGGAGTTGATTGTCCACGATCACTTGGTGTGCCAGACATGATCAATGGCGGCCATAAAAACCACAAACGTGCTGATTATGTACGCATCAGTCGACAAGCATTCAAACCCAGATGGGAAGTCGAAGGCGATGGCACCGGTTGGATGATCATCACGCAATAAGTCAGCGTCGATACAATGTTTTCAGTTGCAGATGTCTGTTGATGACTTCTATTTGGCAACTGTATGGAACATGAAATCGACGAAACGATTTTAGTTCCACGGAAAAAAGCTAAAGAGCGTTTTCGTAGTTCAATTCACAATGCATGGGGCTGGTCTTGTGCATATTGCGGGCGTGAATTATCTGAACGCGATGCGACACTAGATCATGTTGTAGCAAAAGCAAACGGCGGCTTGACAGTGCGCGAGAACCTTGTTAGCTGCTGTCTTGGTTGCAATAGCTCAAAGGGCCACCAAGATTGGCACGACTGGTATCGACGGCAGTTGTTTTATGATCAATATCGGGAAATCTGGATTGATAAGTGGATTGATGGGTGCTAATCTTGCTGCAGCATAATTACGAATCGGTGGGTGTTCTTGCTGACTGGCAAATCCGCAGTCGTTGCGAAGGCGATTCGCCTATGGTCGAACCTTTTGTTTTGGATTTGCTTAACCCTGCCTCTCTTGATGTTATTTTGGGGCCTTACATTATGGTCGAAGACCCGAGCAATTTTGACCTAATTAAAGTCGACATCTCAGAGCACACCGAAGACAACCCGTGGCTGCTTGATCCTGGTGAATTCGTGCTTGGTGAAACCCGAGAAACTTTTAATTTGCCTGACACAATCAGCGCGCAATTTGTGCTTAAATCTTCGCGTGCGCGCGCCGGCTATGATCACGCTCTCGCCGGGTGGGCAGATCCAGGTTGGGCGGGTTCAAAACTAACCGTAGAAATTAAAAACAATCGTCGACATCATCCGCTGCCGTTATATCCCGGTCTAAAAATCGGTCAAATGGTTTTTCACTGGATGGATGAGACCCCTGTCCTGAATTATCCAAATCAACGTGGTGGGGCTCATTACATGAATCATCAGACTGTGATGCCAGATATTGCAGAGTCGCGTTCAGCATGAAGCGATGGCGCCACATGTCCATAAAGCGTTCGTGCAATTGCCGTGCGGCAAGTTCTTGGTAATGCTCTTGGCACATCCCCGCGTAACAAACACGATAAAGCTTGCCTGACTTCGTCTCAATTACTTCAAGTTTGGGGATTGCCTTGTGAGTATCCTGCGCAAAAGCTTTCTTTTTCATGACTTTTGACTGGATGGCGGTTGAACTCCCTTTGGAGGAGCAATTAACTGTAGAGAAACAAGTCAGAGCAATTTGTGATCAATGTGATTTGGACACCGTCAAAGATCTATGTAAGGCGTTGGTGAAACAAAACCATCATTACGCCTTACTGATCCGCAACGCGACAAAACACATTATTGAGCTAGAACTGGCTGCCGAAGACGCTGCATCACTCGAAACCGCTGAGATCCGTGCCATTAGTGTTCCGTGGTGGCGAATGATCTTTGGCGGCAAGTAATTTCAACTTTTTCAACGCACGGTTTTTAATTTGTCTTGTACGTTCGCGGCAAATTCCAAGTTCTTGTCCAATGTGAGCCAGCGGCATTCCTTTGGTGCCTGAATAATACCTTGTAAGAACTTGGTATTCTCGTTCAGTCAATTTGCTGATGGCGCGACCAAGCTTCTCTTCTTCTTCGGTTTTGATGACGTGACTAACAACATCAGAATCTTTCGAGGTGTCAGCAATTTGATTCATCAATGGCGATCCATCTTCGTGGCATAACGCATCAAGCTGCGGTGTGGTGACGAGCGTTCAAACCAGATCATTACTTCTTCTGGTTTGCGATCAACATGGTCCGCCATTTCTTGCAGGGTTGGCACCCTGCCATTCATTTGCTGAAACTGATTTGACCAAACAGCTAGACGGTTGATGTTTTCAATCGTGTTGGTCGGGATGCGAATCATCCGACTGTGATGATCAATCGACCGTGTGATGCTTTGCCGAATCCACCAATAAGCGTATGTGGAGAATTTATAGCCCCGTGTGCCGTCAAACTTTTCGGTTGCTCGTGCAAGACCAATGCAACCCTCTTGGCACAAATCAGCAAGCTCTAAACCCGTGCCCTGAATGCGGTTGGCGTACTTTCGCGCAAGGCTCACAACCAGTCGCAAATTGCTATTGATTAGTTGTTGTCGCGCGCGTTCACCAGACCGAATTACACGCTTCTCGGCCATTGTCAAAGGTGGCGGATCAGTTTTCTCTTGGCGCTGTTCATCGATCTCTAGCCACGCAACAATCCGCCGCGACAATTCGATTTCTTGGTCTGCGGTAAGCAAAGGATACTTACCAATGTTGTCCAGGTAAAACTTGAATGAATCAGACACGGCAAGGCTGAATAACGCAAAGGCTATCAGCCTTGCTTTGAAAAATCAGTTAATCAAAAGGGCACTTCACTGGTTGAAGTATCACTAAGGCGCGGCAAAAATTCAAAGCGGCCACATTTGAAAATGTGTTTGCGACGTTTGCCGCCATCAGATTCCCATTCGTTCATAACGATTTTGCCGATGCCATAGAAACTGTCGCCTTGGCCCATTTTTTCTTTGATGATTTCACCAGAACGACCCCAGATTTCAACGTCAATTGCGTTGTTAATCCAGTTGCCGTTTCGGTCTTTGCCTTCGTTGATGCCGCCATAAAATTTGGCGACAGAGGTTTCACCGACGCTTTTGAGTTCGATGTCACCCAAGATGCGAACGATGCCGCTTGCTTGCAGGGTCATTTCAGGAAAGAGGTGTAATGTTTTGGGCTTGCTCAAAAGCAAGAACGTCAGCTAAAAAATACCTGACGCGAGGCAGTCTGGGATCCATCAGGGCCTTGTCAAGTTTTTGGTACACAGGGCCGCGGCCTTCACGCCGCCAGCGTTTAATGGTGCCATAGGTGACGCCATAACGGATGGCAAGATCTTGAGTCGTCAGGTAGGTCTGAACGTCGTCAGTCATTTTTCGTGCTCCTTAATTTGCGCTTCGCGGTTTTGAGCATTTCAACCAGCCGTTCATATTCGCCAGGCTTGAAATCTTTTTTCTCGTTCCGTTCAGCAACACGCTTGCTAAGGGTTTGCAGTGCAGCGAGATCCTTGGCGGCTTGAATCACCTTTGCGCCTGCGTCGAATGCAGCACTATTTGCAAGCTTGCTTGATGCTGGTTTTGCTGCTGGCGCGTTGTTTGATGGCGGCAGATCAGGCACGTCGTCAGTATCCATGTCGGCCACGATGCCCAAAATCGAGCAGATGGAATGGCGACGGTGAAAAGTGCTTGCCTTGCCCCACTCTTGGGTCATATTGCGACCGTCACAAACAACTAGCTTGCAGCTGCTGTGAATAGTTTCACCGCTGAGTGATGCAAGGTTGTGACCAACGAATCATCGAGATACGTTTGAGTCAGCGCCAAACCGTTCTTGTTCAGCGCAGGCGTCACCGTTGACAGCACGTTGGCGAGGTCAGCAAACTTGCCGTAGTTGGCCCGTGCGTTCTTTTCAATCTTGTCAACGTCTTTTTGGAACTGAATCAGAGCTTTTGTTAGTTCAGACATTAAAAGTCAGAGAGGTTGGTTTCTTCGTAGGTAGCCCAACTGGGCAGTGAAAGCGTTTGCACGCTGTCGCCATAACCGGGCCATTCGTCCTGTTGCTTGCAAGTCGCAATGCGGTGCATGGCGCGTCTGCGTTGACTCTCGCCGATAGCAGCTGCTTCGGTGTCGAGTTCATACACAGCCGTTTGAAAAGGATAGGTCTTTTCTACGACAATGAAAATAAATCTGGCACAGTTTGTGCCTTTGACATAATGCGCCTGCTGCCGGTGATAACCGAAGTTTGCAACCGATTTTGCAAACGACTTAGGTGAAGCATCTTGCGTCGTTTTTAGGTCAACGACTAGATCACCAGCCACCAGTCAGGTCGACATTTGCACCGCAATTCATATTCGTCGTCATCCCACCAAAGTGAAAATTCGGCCTCACCCACTGACAGCAGCCAACTTGCTTCAGGGTGATTGCGTACTGATGCGGCCATTTGTTCTGCGGTGTCCATTTCTGATTGCAGAACGGGCTCAAATCCGTCGTTGAAGAGTTGTTGTGCTTCTTTGGTTCGCCGTGATGAGACAACAGGGTGTCGCTTTTTGAGTTCATTGGGCTCAAGCACAGCAGTATGGCTGAGAGTGCAAGCCGCATCGCAGCAGTCGGTTCATGTTTTGGTCGGTTGGGGTTGACGTATTGATCAAAGTAATGTCGCGGTGATCGCAACACTGCGTGCAAATGTGAGGCCGAGATTGCGGGGTCTGAATGGTACTCCGCGTTTGAAATCATCACAGGCTTAGGCATTGCTGTTTTTCCTGTTATGCTTTGTGTCTCACCCTGAAAAGGGCGGGGACAAGGTCACCCTCAGCGGATAGGGTGTGAGGGGCGTCAGGCGCGCGAGCCGGTCTTAGTCCGCAACCATTACCCGCCAGCTGCAAATGTCCACAGAAGGATGCAGCTCATGAGCATTGCTGGCATCAGCAGCAAAATCATCAGACCTAGGTCATTCGCCGTCATTGATAAAGATCCAAAGGTCTTTGAATTCAGTGCCCGTCATACCGCGTTTGTAATCAACGAAGTCACGGTGACACCATTTGACGTTGGATGGGTGATGAATTTTCGACTGCCCGTGAATGGGAACGTAAGACCTGGGGATGTCCAAGACGACCGCGGCAGTCTCGTCGCCGTCAATTTGAATTGACTTGCCGGTGTAATCACATCGACCGTTAAAGGTGTCAAGCACCTGTTGCACCCAGGTCTTGTCATAACCCTTGACCAGTGAATTCAAACCCTGAGTTGAGGTTTTGCGACGTGTCCTGAACAATCCGTAAATGGATGATTTCAGGCGACAGTGTGCGCATGACTTGCGGCCAGGTCGTGCGCGACGCATACAGCAAGAGGTGCATAACCCCTTGCTGCGCGCTTGTTCGAGTTGACGTGCGGCAGGCATCAGCGCAGCGGTTGAGATTCAATCGTGATGACGTAACCACAGTCAGTGGCTTCGTCAATCAACGGTTGTGCGTCACTAAGATCATTGACCCATTCGGTCCACACCACGCGGCCTGAAGATTGAGCAAACGGCGCCACAGGCTGCGTCGGCGTGCTTCAAGGTAGTAAACCTCTGCGCGGTCTTCTGGCAGCACTTCAGACTCGTCGACAGCGTCTTCTAGCCATTCTTTGTAACGGAGAGAATAGTTGTGCCAGTCTTCAAGCATTTGTCGCACCCATAATTTTTTCACGATGCTCTTCGCCATAAATTCTCACCATTTGCTCTTTGATGCTTTTTCGCAGCAGCTCAGTAGCGATGCCGGTAATGCTCAAAGGCTCTGCCTCTGAACGAAGAACAAGACTGCCGCATTTTACTTCTTTAAAACGTACAAAATCCTTGGCTTCCTGCAATGTCCTTAAAACCTCGATTTCAGATTGAGTAAGTTGCAAATTTAACTGCTGCTTTTTGCCGGGGCTTGGCACTTGGTTTGACACTTTGAGGTACTTACCGCCTTTCAAATTGTTTTTGTGCAGTTCAAGGCGTTGTTTGTGAAGGTCAGCGCAGAGATCAAGCCGATAAAACACTTTTTTGCCTTCGTCAGGCTGCGCATAATGCACGCCTGCCTTAAAGATGCCGTCAGCGACCCAGCTTGCAGCAGTTTTGGCAGACATGTTCGTCTTTTCACGGAGGGCACGGAAGTCGCCCCATGCGTTGCCTTGTGAGTCTTTGAATTCCTGCATTGATCAAAATTTAGGAAGTTGTGGAGCTGGTTTGTTCCAAACCGGTGGCTTGGGTGGTGTTTGCTCGCCCGGAAGGATAGGACGTTTTTTTGAAAGAATGGGAAGCATTGCTGCAATTTGTTGGGCGACCTAAAGGTCACGCAATTTGAACCCTGATGCACCCTGTCATATGACAGGAATCGCATTGGCACAAAAGAAGGGGCCCGAAGGCCCCAGTCGTCATTGCTCGCTATTCAGTTTTTGCAGCTCGTCAAGCGCTTTGCGAGTATCAGCAATGTGCTGCTCTGTGAGGCGTTGAAGGCGTCGGTCTGACTCCTCCATGCGCTTGAGCAACTCGCTGAGTTGATCTGCGATGCGTCCCATGTTTTTTGGTTGTCTAGGTGTGTTAGGTGCGCGCGTTTGCGCGGGGCAATCATAGCACCCTGACGCGTGACAGGGATGCAACTGGTCAATACTGCGGGATGACTGAAATGATCGCGCCCGGTGTTCGTATGGCAGGCAGTACCGCTTGCTTGCGTTCAACACAACGACAAAGCAATCATCTTGCAGCACGCCACCATCCACCAGCGCGTCCAAAGTCGACCTACAACACTTGTCCACGTCGTTTCTCTTCACCGTGTACTGCTTCGGTGCATTTGCGCGGGGCTGTCCATTCGTCGTTAGATGAGACTTGGGTCGGGAAAAACGAAACACGATTGACACCGCAACCGGCACATCAATTGGACGCAGAACCGTTGGGCACGCGCCAACAATCGCCATTCGCCACGGCTTGCATCGCTTAGACACCTCGATTAACCTGCCGCCACCGACGTGCCGTTTTGAGCCCTGCGGTGCTGGGTCAATTCCATTTATAGAAATGTGAATTGGTTCGAATTCACGCTTATCATCATTCGCTTCACTTTTCATGATCCAACAGATTGGCTTTCACCAAGAAAGCGTAAATCCATTTGTCGAACTGAAGATTTACCACATCACAGAAGATCGCAAAATGTTTTTCGGTGAATGGAAAGCACCATCAGGCAAATTTGAAGAGGCGATTCTAAATCCTGCGTATGGCGAGCAAAACGTCTTAGACGTTCTCGAAATCGGCACAGTCGTTCACGTCCGACAGCCAAAAGAAAACCTCAAGCGTGGTGGTACGCCATGGCGCGCATACATGCGCCCATTGGTCGACCAACCCATCTGGGTGCAGGAAGCCAGCAACCCGCAAGAGAAAACGCTGCCAAACGTTGTGCAGATTCGTCGCGCCGTACTCAAACCTGTCAGCGCTGATCCGTTGCGCGTAACTATTAACGAATCTTTCCTTGCGCAGCATTGCCGAGAAGTTGCGCAAAAGAAGGGCTATACGGGCAACACGGCCGGATCAAAAGCCGTGATGGACATCATCCGCGCCGCAATGAAAGCAGGTCTTGAAGCATGACACCTGAGCAACGTGATGCGCTCTTAAAAGCGCTCCGAAAAGACCTAGCGCAAACCCGCAAGACGGTTGATTTCTTGCGGCAGCAACGCGAGCATGAAGAAGCTCTGTACTGGGAAACCGGTATTTGGCGCGATGTGACCCGCAGTGAAGCGGAACAGGTCAGACAGGATTCAGGTCTGATGCTGACGCAGCACGAAGAAACGCTGAAAGCGTTTTTGCCGCGACAGACGGGCAAAAAAAATGACGGTGTTGCCAACACCGTCAGATCATTCACTAGCTGGGCAGGAGAACCCGCCCTGAAAATACCATGTCATTCATTCCAGAGCAAACCCCATTTGTCGCGCTGCCAACAGCGTTACGGGGTCGCCTTGCACCGAACCAACTTGCAGTGCTGTGGGTGCTGCAGAGCTATTACCCGGAAATTTTCCCGAGCTACGAGCGCATTGCGAACGACACGCAGCTTTCGCGCAGCACGGTGATTCGCGTCATCAAGCAACTGGCAGCCGATGGCTGGCTGGTGAAGACCGACCGATTTGCGGAAAACGGGCAGACCAGCAACGTCTACGAAGTCCGCGTGTGGGACAACCGGGGTGTAAATCTGACACCCCCTAAACCCAGTGTTGATCCGGGGTGTCAATCTGACACTAGTGTCACAGTGACACGGGGGGGGTGTCAGGCTGACACCCTAACTAAAACAAATCAACTAAAACAAATAAAACCAACAGCCAATACTGTTGGATTCCCGCCAAACGACGCATCTGATACGGGCGAGACGGATCGAATCCAACGGCAGGCACACACGGAACAAGTCCCGAAAACAGCCCGCAAGCGCACGACTTACACCGACGAGTTCAACGCTTTCTGGAAGCAATACCAAGCGATCGACAAAAAGGCGTCAGGGCAGTCCAAGCCGAAGGCTGCGAAGGAATACGCCGTTGCGCTGCAGCAAGCGCCTCACAGCGCCTTGCAGGACGCTCTCAGGGCTGCCGTCAACGAACAGTCACGCGCAGAACGCACCCCAGGAGCGTTTGCGACCTCGTTCCCCGATTGCTTCCGTTGGCTCCGCGACGGCAAATATGAAGCGTTCCTTGAGAACGGTGCAGCAGGGGTTGAAAAACCATTCGACCCGCGTGATCATGCGCCGAACGGGGATGACCCGTTTTGATTTTTTCGCCCTCCCGTGAGCGCGGGAGCTGCAACTTGAAGCCGAGCACCTTTCGGGCTGGTGGCCTACAGGTTCACCGGCTGATTTCACGCGAAGGTCCATCGCCAACCTTCGTTCTGCACTACCGCAATTCCGCCAGGTTCTTTCACGACCCCGCCGACATTCGTCGCCATTTGCGTCTCACTAAAGGATCTGCGACACGCGATCAGTTGATCGCCTGGTTTGATTCCTTCGATACAGACGAAAAACTGCAGGCAGACTTTCCTAGTCAACGGATCGCTGCTGAGGGTTTCGGCCCTGAATCTCACTTAGACAGCACTGACCCGAATCACGCCACTAAAGCGGTGATCTGATCGCGTCATGACTGCACACCACAAACGGCTTGCGCAAAGCCGTGAATACTTCATGGCGTTCGCCCGCACACGATTGTTTCGCCTGCAA
>FUIF01010497.1_pt1 | contig 22094 bp, 27 predicted proteins | sample 1003461 | NCBI WGS metagenome assembly FUIF01 (sample SAMEA80401918, study PRJEB19352) | marine metagenome | reverse complement strand
GACGCCCAGTTATCCATGTCACCGGTAGATAATCCGTATAAATCTCCACCTAGTTTTAATAGTGAGTTAGCACCAGCACCAAAACTAGACGCTAAATCGCCGCCTAATTCTGCAAATGACCTGCTAGGTACTTCTACTTCTTCTGCTACAGCAGTACCACCGAAACGGTTGGCCTCTGCAGTCTCATTACCGACAGCTTGACCGCCGAATCTGTTCGTATTCATTATGGCTTCCTATATGACTTACCGTCGAATACATCAAAGTATAGCGCACCCGATTCGAGCTTGTCGAATTCTTCTTGAGTACTTACGCTTGGATTGCCTGACGTGTTAAAGTGCTCAGTACCACCACCCTCAGGGTCTATAGTCGTTTTCGTGTCAGGATTAGCCGGTTTTGACTTTGATATTTCACGCGCTTTCGTTAGCATTTGTTCTAAGCTAAGATAATTAGGATCGTCAGGACCGATTAGGTCATTTTCCTGCTTAGCTTGCATTGCCTTAAATAGCTCACGCGTCATATTACCTTCTTTACTTTTCAAAAATTTCAGCGCTTCGGCTTCGTCTTTGAATTCGTCAAGCTGAGCTAATACACGAGCTTCTTTTTGCGCTGCAGTAGGACCCGAACCGCCACCGACTACGTTTTCCATCGGCTTGCCTTGTTCAGCCGCCATTAACTTCGCTATGTCTGCGCGTTCGGCGTCGGTCTCTGCGCTAGCATACTTCTCTTTTAAGGACTGTAAATTTTCTGCGCTACTTAATGCGATACCTTCAGCTTTCGCCCGTGGCGATGCTTGCTCACGTTGAAAGTGTTGTTCTTTTTGCGCCATAATTTCTTGGTGCTGCGCCGTGCTAAATTCCTGTCGTTGTTGTTCTAACGACATTCTATTATCATTTAGTACTTGATCGCGTTTCGCCATGATATCGGCTCGCATTTGTTCACGAGCTTGGTCGGCAAATAGTTTACCACCCATTTCAGCGCCACCGCGTATGAATTTTTGAAGAAAACTAGCCATGATTATAACGCCTCAGTAGGTGGTTGTTTAAGGGCGTATTCGCCTTGTTCACGGGCTATTTGTTGCTGAGCTTCAGGCGGGACAGAATTTACCATGCCCGCTATTTCTTCTTCAGTCATACCGTAAGCTTCGGCTAAATGACCTACCATTAGTTGTGCTGCATGATTGCCGACAGCTTCATCAATAGGGAAAAGTTTTAAACTCTCCGCTAGCTCGCCCACATGTTCTAAAAGTTCAGCAGCTACAGGGAGTATTATAGCTTCCGGTATTTGTCCGCCCGACTGTTCGTCAAGTTTTAAGACTAATAACGCCGTAGCGTTGGCTAATGCCTCGGCTGGTTTTGGCGCATCTAAGGTCATTTTTTTGACTAGTGCTTCACGCGCTTCTGAACTACCGAATAGTATTTCGTCGCCCGCTAGTACTATGCGTTCGTACGCGTCTTGTTCTTCAGGCGTTGCAGCTTCAGTACCTTGGGTTAACTCTCGTCCGTCGTCGGCTGGTGCGCCTTGAGGAACAGCACCGCCAGCACCTTGACTAGCTAGTGAACCTTGATTGTTTGGTTGCATTGACATATTAGCTACCTCCTGTTCGTCTATTCCACACGCCGTTACTACCGCTGTCACGCGCTTGATGTAATAATGGCAGAGTATCGTAACCGGTTAAATTTTTTCTACGTGCGGCTAATGTTTCGTCAAATTCACGTTTCCGCGATTCTTCTTGAAGTTCCATTAATTCTTTTTCATCTGGTGCCATTGCACTTGAAACCGCATTCATACCCATGGCGGTAATCAGTGGGTTAGCTGTTAAATAGCTTCCGACTGCTTTCGCACCAGCACCGACAGTTGCTAAGAACGATGGCGCAGCAGTAGCAGCAGTACCAGCACCAGCCGTTAACGCCCCTGCAATCTCGGGAGCCGTAGCAGCAACAGTAGCAGCAGTTGTACCAGCAGCAGTACTACCGCCAGCAACAGCCGCGGCAATCTCGGCACTTGTAGCAGCGCCGCCAACAGTAGCAGCAGTACCAGCAGTACCAGCACCCGTAAGCGCTCCGGCAACTTGGCTACCTGTAGCAGCAGCAGTTGTAGCCCCTGCAGTTGTAGCGCCCGCGGTTGTAGCAGCAGTAGTAGCAGCACCCGCGCCCGTAGCTCCGGTAGCGGCTGTACCGGCTACGGCACCCGCGCCGCCCGCACCGCCCCACATACCTAAGGCTACACCTCCAAAATAAACAGCCGCCGCGATTAATACGATCTTAAAAAGCTTCGATTTTACGACTTTTTTGACGACTTTCTTAATACCCTTAGCGATTTTCTTAACTGCTTTAGTAATGCCTTTGAATACTTTACTCATATCTAGATCCTATTAGTACTTATAAAGTACTCATGTATACTGGTAATTCGTTTTCTAAACCAAGACGGCTTAACAATTTACCGATTCTTTTATCTGCTTTACATTCTAACGTAAAACAAACCATTTTTATAGCTGGACGAGACTTAGCCCATGCTAAAAATTCTCTGATTAACTTAGCGCCTTGCCCTGGGTCTTCACAATAAAATTGAACTACTGAAGCTTGGCTACGTTCATAAAACGCCATGGGATGAACCATGGCACTTACAGCACCTACTATTTTCGAATCTTTTTCAGCGACCCAACAAAAATGACATGGTGCGGATATACATTCCTTAGCCATGTCTACTACTTTCGTTTCGCTTATTCTTAAATTTTCGTACGCATCCCGCTTTAAAGCTTCTAAGCCTAATCTTACTACTTCGGGTACATCACTAGGTTTTGCTTTTCGAATCAGTCTCATAGACGATTACCTTTTATCTTTGTTGCCATGCGTAGCCGGTATTTTTACGAGAACCCCCGCCTCCGCCTCCGGTGCTACGTACTGGTGGCTTCTTAGGCGCTGGCTTAGGTGCTGGCTTAGGTGCTGGCTTAGGCGTTGACCGTTTAGGTGCAATCCATTTTCTAGGGTCGAATTCTGGCTTAGGCGTAGACGTTGGCGTAGGCTTAGGCGGCGACATAGTGGCTGGTGACATAGTGGCTGGTGGTGGCGACGTTGTTGCGCCTGGGCGTACCGACGGCGCGATAACGTTATACTCGCCAGGGTCAACGTATGCCCGATTAGACGTATTAGGCCCAGAATAAGTAGTACCGCCCGCAGCGTTCGTACTTTGCGTCCAATTAGGTGACTGCGTTGGCATAGGCGGACTAGTAAGCGCCGGATTAAACGTCGTATTACCTAATATAGCGCTTATATCCACACCACCCATGGCACCTAATACGCCTAACGACGCTTCGAGGTTATCTATCTGATACTGTACAGCGTTGTTTCGTTCGGTAGACGTCATGTCAGGGTTCATCATCATTTGAGCTATCGCATTTTGTGCCGACTGATACAAGACAGCCGCGCTTTTTTGCGTACTGATTTGACCGTCGTAAAAGCCTCGGACGTCTTCTAATTGTACTGCTTGTTCACCTTGTAAGTTCTGCAATACTAATTGTTGTTCCGCTTTTAACTCTACCATACGTTCTTCTAAGGCCATACGTTCGTTGTTCAGCTTAGTTTCATGTAACTGTTGGCTCGCAAGGTCTTCCGACTTGTACTTAGCACTTAATGTTGTCATTTCTTTATCTAATTCTGATTGTCTTTCGCGTATTTTCATTTCTTCTTCACTACGCGCAACAACTAAATCATAATCAATTTTGCCTTGTTCTTTTATTAATTCTTTTCTCGTTTCAGCGTCCGCCGCTTGAAGTTCTTTCTCTATTTCACCGCGACGATTAATTAAGCCCGTTTCGACTTCGCCTCTCGCGCCTATTTGTATTAATGCTTGTTCACCGGCTAAGTTTTGTAATGCGGTATCTACTTCACCTTTTCGTGCTATTAAGCGTATTTGTTCATCGGCACTAGCTGTTAATAAGCGTTTGTCGATCTGTTCTTTCTCACGTTGTAGCGCTGTTTGTTGACCGAACGCCGCTTCTTGTTCTTTAGCACGGTTGATAGCCGTAATATTAGCTTGTTTAGCTGCGAACGATGTACGTGCATCTTCTTGCGCTATCGGTAACGCTGATTCTAGGTTAGCTTTATGCGCGGCACCAGCAGCCATAGACGTATTTAGTAAGCCCTTTTGCTGTGCTCTTTGGTTAGCGCCTGTCTCGGCTAACTGTTGCAATTCACCACCTTTTTTCACGATATTAGATACGCGACCTTCTACCGTATCGGTAGCAGGGTCAATCGCTATTTGGTCAGGCGTATACGCCGTAGGCGGCGTGGTAGGTCCCGCAGGTACCGCACCGTTAACCGGTGGCGGCGCGTTCGGGTCTAACGGGTCGCCATTTAAAGGTTTATTCGTAGGCGCACCCTGTAACTGGGGAATCTGTAAAGGACTTGTATTAGTAGGCATTTTAGCTGTTCTCCAATTCTTCAACTCGTGCGGTTAACTCTTGAACCGCTTTAATTAATGGGATTACCATAGCTTCTTTAGATATGCGTTGCCCGTGTTTGTCTTCACTCCAACCACTGAAAGTAGCAGGGTCTACGCCGGAATCTTTAATAGCTTGTAGCACATCTTGAGCACCTAAACCGTGAATGACACGCTTAGTATTGATGTTGCCAGGTGTTACGCCCCATTCTTCGGGCCATTCTTCCATAGGCTTTATAGTATATAAAATAGGTTTTAGGTCGTTTATAAATTTTAGCCCTAATACTGTAGGACCTATAACATTTTTCTTTCTAAGGTCACTCGCTTGAGACCATGTAGCATCGGTATCAAATTCATTTTTAACCTGATTCGCCGCTGTACCGATGGCTACTTGGTAATCTTGGTCGGTTTCCGCAGCCTGACCAATACAAATTCTGTGCGCTGCTGAGTTACTACCCGTCTGGGTTAAAAAACCTATACAAGTATTATTACTACCGTCGGTTAAATCAGAGTTACAGCTTCGACCTACGCCCGTATTGCCGTGGCCTGTTGTAAGGCTTGATAAAGCGGCGCTACCAACTGCAGTAGTATTATTGCCCGTAGTTGCGTTTTTCATAGCCTCGAAGCCAAGGCCAGTAACATTCGTTCCGGTAGCATCTTCACAAGCCCTATAGCCGAAAGCTGTACTATAATCGTTACTTGCAAAAGACGTACCTGCGTCTACGCCTATACGTGTACTATATGTAGGCCCCGTAGTCATTAGGTTACCGTTTAGATGTACGTTTTTCACTACGCCTAAACCGCCATCGGTATGAATACTACCGGTGGTTGTTGATGTAGAATCGGTGGTATCATTTTGGTCGATTACGCCGTCAGATGTTATGCCTCGGATAGTTAATGTATCCGTAACGCCTATACCTATTGAATTTCTTAGCGTTGAGCCTGATTCAGCTACAGGGTCAGTAGTCCCATCACCTACAATCATTTCGCCGTCGGCTAATACTGCCATTGCTGTAACCGCGCCCGTACCTGATCCCACTAATATACCACCGTCGGTTAGTGTTGCTGCACCGGTCCCGCCTTGGGCTACTGCTAAGGTTTGTACAGCTTCTAACGCTGTACCGCCCGCGTTAACTTTAATTACATAATCAGCCGTTAGCGTAGGTAACTTGTCGAAGCCCGCTTCAATGGTATTAAATTCGCCTCTCATATCGGATGAACTACCTTGCGAGTTAGCTACCGGAGTCCCTGAAGGTGCGTAATATGAATTAGCCATGGTTTATAAGTCCTTAATTTCTATCTTAACTGTCGTCTATGAGTGTAGCGAATCATCGCGCCTGTTATGTTCACTGGTGCTAGGTAGTCACTATCTTTTCGCATTACTAACGAAATATTTTCCGCGCTACCCTCTATTTTCATATTTGATGGCGATAAGTTTACGCCGTCCCATATGAACGTATCCCATACGAAACTGTCCCAAAACGACTGACCTAAGTTAAAGTCTTCAGTTTGAACTATCGGTTGTGGTATACCTTGCTCATTGTACCCTAATTCTGTTGAAAAGTTAATTTCTCCGTAACCTGACCCTGAAGCCTCTAAAGTCACGCCTAAATACTTTTTAAGGTGTCTGATAGACTTAGAGAAATGGAAAAATGTTTTTACAAATGCTTCTATATTATTACCGTCGAAAGAAGTGCCTTTATCTAAATGGTACACTATCCCGTCGGTTGATCCGAACATCATCGCTTCGACGCCGGTGCTATCTTCTACGGACGTTATACACTCTACAGCATCCGAAAATACCTGAGGCATTATAGCGGATATCTTATGGCCCTCTGTAGTAATATACAACGCTGATTTATCAGAGAAAAATAGTCTATATTGGTTTTTAATACGAGCTATACAAGACGCCGTAGCTAAATTACGCTTAGTGTCTAAGAATCTTTGTACATGTCTTGAGATTGTCGCGTGTTGGAAGTTACCGAATTCTTGAGCCGTTCTAAAGGTGGTAATACCACGGTCGTCTAAATGCATTGTTTGGTCTAATTGCTGTATGGTATACGCTAACGCGCCTACTTCTGAACGATACTGAACTAAATTCCAGTCAAGTGCCGACGTCCCATATAGCATATGTACTGTATTTCTGTTGTATATGGTTAACGCTGGCCCCTCTTGCGATCCTGGTTCTTTTACAAAACCGGTTATCGTATCGCCCGTGGCTAACTCTGCAGCGCCGAATATAGGAGACCATCTATACGGAAAGCCTAAGCCTGAATGCTGCGCCGAACCCGCAAAAGAAAAGAATAAATGTTTGTTATGCACGATTACATGTTTAGGCGTGTCGGTAGTCATACCCGTTTCAATCGGGCAAAATACAGAACCGTCGAACTCAAAACCACGGTTCACACCATCTGCGCCGTATATTCGTTTCGCTCCGGCTTGACCGCCGAAGTTTTCTGTCACCATTTCAAAACGCCCGTCTTTTGCAAGCGTTATAGCGGTGCTATCGGCTGCGATAGTTGCGACGTTAAGGTTACCCCCCACGTCGAGGTCTTCAGCTTGAAATGTGCCTGTCTGGGACGCAAATATGTAACGTCCTGCACCGTCGCCAGCTAAAAGAGACCCAGTTTCCTGCATTACGCGGGTTATTACCGCCGTAGCGCCTGAGGTAGCCCCTGTAATCGTATCACCTTCAGCGACTTCATATGTACCCGCGGACGTGTAAGATAACTCACGGCCTAAGGCTACTTGGGTCCATCCCGAAGATGTTGACTTGTATAAGTCTGCAGCCGTATCGCCCGCATTGTTTCTAAACGCATACCATACGTCGTTTAACATATGGATACCTAAGATACTGCCTGACCCTGGGACTGCGCCGATATCGTCCCTGTATTCGTCTGCCGCTAAATTTAAGTATTGAGCATCTAACAATCGTGTCGTCGCACCACCTAACCTAGCGGTTGACGCCGCAGCACCTTGGGTTACGGCTGATACTTGTAAATCGTCAGAATCGTTAAAGGTGCCTGTTAGCTTAGTAAGTACTAGTGTTTGTGGTGTATCATCGCCGTTAACCGCGATTATTACACCTGTAGCGCCTGATACTAATTGCGTTACTGTAGTATTTACGTGAAAAGTACCGGTAATAGTTACGTCGATCATATAATATATGGCGTCGGACGGTGCCGCTTGCCCGTCGAACCGTTCGTAGCCTTGAATATCTGTATATCCTTGCCCGTTAATAGCCGCCTCGTAATTCTGGGACTCTCGCAAGTGTCCGGCGTCTAAGTTCCATGGTTTAGATTCTGTATCGTAGCCACCAGCAAATTTTAGATAGTCGAACTTAGGCTTTGCTAATTGTGTTTTTCTCATGCTAAAGGACCACTTTTTCTAAACGGTTGTGACTGATTACGTTTAAGCTGGTTAGTTATTCTTTTCATACCACGTTCAGCACGGGCTAGAATTTCTGGCGCTGATTCAAATAGCGCGTAATATTCCATGGCTTGATACATGATTAGCTCATGATACGCTTCGGGCATTTCTGGCGTATCGCTATCGGCGGCTAGTATTTGTGCCGACTTATGATAATCGCCTGTTAGCGTATAAACGTCGTTAGGCGTTATCCCTAATTGAATTTCATCTTTAGGGTTAACGGTTATATGAACTGGTTGTGATGTTTGAGACTGTAAAGAACCTGTCTTATACAGATATTCGAAATTATCCCAAGGGGTCCAGGTTAATAAAACCTGAGCGCTTACACCTGTAGCCGTCAAATATATTTTAGGCGGGTTTCTTGGGTCATTTAAGTGCCACGTTTTGAAACGGCTTATTACAGCCGCGTCGTCAACGTCGGTACAGTCACCAAATGCGTAGGTGTCTGTGCCATCTACAGTATTTACAGTAAAGCTTTTACGTAACCACCGGAAGTTTTCACCGCCTTGAATTTCTTTGTAGGCGTTAGCTACCCAATTAACTATGCGATTATATTCGCCAGCTTGTCCGACTACTGTAAGTGGGCGCGGCGTTGCGTCAGCACCACCGGCTACACCACATTCGCGGGCTACATCTTGGCAAAGTTGTAGATACGTTGACATAAATTTAACACCTTGTATCGTTCGTCACACGGTTTAACCATTTAGGACCTAACGGGTTTTTATCCGTTAAAATTTGTAAAGGGTAACGATGTGACTTTGTTTCGGGGTTTTTAACTTCTAACTCGTTAGTAGTTGCGTTACGCGTTTCGAAGTTACCATAAGTAGAGACCTTAGCGCGTAGTAACACTTCAACGTAGCGTCTAGGTAGCCATTGTTTTTGACCACGGACGATTAAGCGTTGAATGCCATTAACACCAACAAAGAAAGTATGATCAGGATATGTAGACGCCGACGGCATTACCATGATTTCAATGTTTTCATTGTCAAACGCCATTTGTTCGGCTTTTTCTATGAATTCCATACTATCTATGGAAGTGATACCAGGACGTACAGTCTCTACGTCTGCATGTACGTTGCCATTTTTCTTAAATTCGATATCTATTAGATCTTCTTTTAAGTAGGCGTCTTCGGAATGAGTACCATCTTTGGTGATTTGTACGGGGTTATTTTTAGCGCTAATTGCTTTTAGTACTTCGCTCATACCGTCTTTCACGTCAGCGGCTAAACTGTCTACGGTGTTTTTTAGCTTGTCGAATTTTTGAGCATTCGCTTCGTTAGCTTGTTCGAAGTCTTTATTCAGACCCGCCATGCTTAACTTTTTAGTGTCTCTTTTGTTGGGCATCTGTTTTTCATCTGTCATAATTAGCACTCTTTTAGTTAAAATAAAGCTAAACTAGCCGTTGTGACTAGTTTAGCAAAACTCAATTACTAATTATAGTATAGACTAACTAGCTTGAGTTGACGTCATTGCATCTTGAACAGCACACATACCGTTTAGATACCAGTTAGTGCCATCACTCCATACGTGAGCATAGTCACCGTGTTTAGCTTTGTTCGCTACAAACGATACGGTATCAGCGTCGGTTACTACCGATACTGAACCTGCCGCGTCTTCAGGCGTCGAGATATTACCTACAATGATGTTATCACTGTTGGTTGTCTTGATCGTATGAGTTGTAGTCGGATGCGTTGAGCCGATATAGAAATAATATTCCATACCTTCTATCGGTTCAGGTAACGTAGTTACAAAAGCTGCCGCAGCACTAAGGATGAACCTTGTACCACTCTCTGAAGCTAATACAGCTTTAGTAGTAGTTAGTGTTTGCGTAGCTACAGCCGGTAATAATACCGCGTAGTCGTTACCTGATTTTTTACGTACTACAGCGTTAGCACCTAAAGTTAAGGTATCCGTTACTTGAATTTTTCTAGTTCTTTGGTTGTTCTTAGCCATGGTTTTCATTTCCTTTTGTTGGAAGTTCTACCCTTAGGATACTATCGGCCTAAGAGGAATTGGGATTCTAGTATAACACTAAACCGCGAAGATAATAAACAAAAAAGCCATACACCTGAATGCATGGCTTTTTAATTTCCGTTAGAATCCTACGATTCTTGTGGACGGTCAGGCATTTGACCAATATCGACGAAAGTATCTGTGATACCTGTTGCGCCGAATGAAGTCGTGCCGAAAGTCCATGCACTACCTGTACTGCCGTTTTGTATAATAATATACGCGAACGGACACATTTCTTTAGGTACTGAAGCAAAGCTAGGAGCGACTACAAATTCGCCACTAGTTGAATCAAGATCTACAATTCCACCTTGAACGGCTTTAACTGTAGTACCACCAGCAATGGTAGTTCCTAATACAATTGCGCAACCTTCATTCGCTGCTAAAGCAGGGAACGCCGCACCGGTTAGAAAATCGGTGGTCGGGGTCGCTTGGTTAGTTAATGCGGCTAACTGAGTACCGAACTTACCATTAATGATAAAGTCAGTAGCGTTAGACGTAGTAACCGTCGAAGTGGTACCAGCTACAGCAACAGTCTTAGTGAAGCTCATAGTACCTGAATGGTTGTTGTTATTCATAACAATATTATCCTATTAATACGCGAAAAGCGTAGAGCCTCTTACGAGACTCTAACTAATTCTAGCTATCACCTAAAGCAGTAGCACCACATTCTAGTACTGCAGCCCAGCCATCATTTTGCATGAATGGAGCACACCAGAATTTGCCACCAACATAACCACGTTGACCTAGTGGATCTTGTTTATCTTTCTTGCTATGAGGCAAGTGAGTTAAACTAAAGCCATCTAAACCACGTAAGGCTACATCGCCCCAAGCGTCTTCAGCAACGATGATCATAAAGTATACATCAACGTTAACAGACGCGGCAGAAACTAAGCCAGTTGTACCGACAGCGGCACCACTTGCTAAAGCTGGTCCTAATTCCGGTGAAGTAATGAAACGATATTCATCAACTGCACCTAATTCACGAGGATGCGCTTTCATGCCTACTTCGCCGTATTCTGCAGCTTTGGTGAAACCTTCAATTTCGCGTATATCATGCGCCATATCAGTATCAACAAATACTAGGAAACCCGACTCAACAGGTGAAGTATTATAATTTTCTGACGCTTTTAACACTTCGGTAATCTGGTCAGCGCGGTTCGCTTCCAAAGAACGAGTGATGTTACGTAAACGATTTAACGTTACCGTAGCGTCAACAGTTGCACGAGAAGTACCACCAGCATAAAACTTGTTTGTGCTAGCTTTTAAGATACCGTAAGAAACTAATTCTTTAACTAAGCCCATACGTTGACCGGCTTGTTTCATCATTGGCTTAGGAATATCATCTTCGTACAACTCAGCGGTTTTGTCGGTATATGCATACAGACAGCTATACTGGTTAATTTGTACCGTGATATCTTGCGGCGTGATTGTATCTGCTACAGGGGTTACACCGTCTGTAGTCAAATGAGTGTTAGGGTCTACTACCCAGTTGTTGATTGTAGACGAATCAGTGGTAGCACCACCGAACGGTAACCAACGACGGAAAACAACAGTATCCGACATGTTTTTGCCTATCTTATGCTGACGACCAGTGATAGACAGGACCATGCGAGGTACAGCATGTTTTAAGATCTCCCCTTTTGTTTTTGCGATACGCGGGGTGTTCACATCATACGAAACAATACCCATGAGGTTTTACTCCAAATTAAATTATAAATTCGATTTATAATAACATTACTATAAATCATCTTTTTCAATAAAGGGCTAAAACCGTTTATCGTTAACTCTCTCAGGGCTATTGCGCTGATATAATAGCTATTAAGGTTAGCTATTGAAACCCTCGCTAAATGCTTTCTCAACGTCCGCGGCGTCTTGCGTCGGGGCTTGACGACCTTTGCCATGTGTAGGCGTTAGACCGTCTTCGAATCGTGTGTCACTTGGCGTTGTTGCTGGCACTTGCGCTGCAGGAGCAGGAGCAGGGTCAGCCGGTTTACTCTCTTTGTATAGGTCTAAAAGTGATATAGCCGCATCCCCTGACGGGTCTCCGTATAAATTACCTTTTGCATTAGCCCATACAGGGTGATTATCTAACATCGAGTTATAATATCCGTTAGCATTGTCATACATTGCGGCGGATTGCTCCGGCGCTGCTTGCGCTGCTTGCGTGATTAAACTCTCGTAGTATAATCGCTCTTGTTCACTGGGTCCACCTTCGTAAGCCCAGGTCTTAAAATCAACATCTTGAACGGTATTCTCCCACCCAGGATGCTTATTGTCAAGATTTCGTTTAATTTCGTATTCGCCCATAGCAGAGGAATTGATATTTCTAGCCTCGGTCATAAGGTCTTCGCGTAGTCCGTCCATTGCGGTACCTACGGAATTACTTACCGACCGGTCCATTTCTTCGAATACTGCTACGAATTCTGGGAAGTCCTCACCTAGCTTGTCGCGCTTTTCACTGCTCGCCATAGCTTCTAATAGTTGTTCGCTGGTTGGCTTGGCTGCGGCTGCTGGTGGTTGTTGTGCGATGTTTTGTTTGTCTAACTTACTTTGTAGCTTGTTAGCACGTCCCGAAGCGGAGTTAGCTATATTGGTAACGTTTTCTAATTGCTCTGTTAAACCTTCAATACGAGATTTAATATTGTCTGGTACACCTTCCCATTCGTCTGCTGCTGCTGGTGCGTCTGCTGCTGCTGGTGCGTCTGCTGGTGCGTCTGCTGGTGCGTCTGCTGCTGCTGGTGCTTCTGAGTTGGCTTCGAGTTCAGCGGCGGCTTGCGCGGCTAGTTCTTCGTCGGTAAGCTCAGCACTAGGATCTAATTCGATATCTTTATCGTTATATCCTGCGGTGAATGCTTTCTCTAAATCGGCTTCAGTTGCTTTAGTACCCATTATTAATTACCTCACTCGGATTTTTGGGGCTTGATAGCTTTTTGAAATGCTTTTATCTCAAGTATTTGACCACGTAAAGATGTATGCGCCTCAAAACTATCATTTTCTATTCTAAGTTTAGTCAACCTCTCGTCAAAATACTTCAATATTTTTTGCGTGGACGGCTGCATTAACTCGTAATTGGTTAATTCTAGCTTATTAACTTTCGCCATTTTCGCCCTCGACTAACTTTTCTCGAACCTGATTCATTACTTCGAGACCTGTCTTAGTGCAGTAATAGATCTTCTCTTCTTCATCGAATAAGAAGTGGCCTAGCTTCATCTGAGACATGACTTCGACATTTCCTAACGCTGCAGGATGATCCTTAGGTTCAACTATACGCCACGTATTATCGACTTCGGGCGTCTTCGAAGAAAATACGACCATACGGCGCGTATGTTCTTCGCTGGCTATCGCCTCTCGCGCAAATTCCGCGACGTTGTGTTTCGCTTTACTGATACAGTTCAAGTTACCGCACGTTATGAAACCGTGTTCTATTGTGGCTAAATTCTCAGCCATCATTTCTTTATCACAAAATTGGCAAAAACAACTCATAGTATATAGTTCCTATTGTTCAAATGACTTGCCGTCGGGTGCTCTGCCCTCAGGTTCAGCCGCGGGTGTGGCTACGGTATTGTCGTTTAAGCTAACTTGCGTTTGTAGCTTCAAGACCGTATCTTGTACTTTTTGTTTTATGTCTGACACTTGACGATCAGTTGCACCTTGTTCTTTAAGCTGCACTATCATGGCTTCAAATTCTTGATCCATTTGAGATACCGCAAGTTTGAACTGACGTTCTTTATCGTCGCTTTGCTCTTTAAGCTGCAGTTTGAAAGCTTCGAACTGTTGGTCTTTTTCTTTCATAGCGCCTTGGGCTTCAACGTCGAAGCGTTTGGCGTTTTCTGCATTAGCCGCATTCATTTCAGCAATTTGTAATGTCGTTTGCTGATTCAATTGCGCCACTTCAAGCGATGAATCCGTAGGAGGCTGCGACATATTCTCTACAATGCCTTGCCATTCTTCATCGTCATAGTCTAATACTTCAGGATCAATATGATACGCTTTTAATACTTTGTTCATCCATTTTTGCGGGTCTTTCTTGAAGACTGGGTTCAACATGTATTGACCAATCTGTAACAACGCTTGGTTTGCTGCATCTTTTTCAATCAGTGCTGAAGAACCACGGGCGTCAATATTAAAATCACCTTTTAGCGAATCATCCTTAGAATACTGCAGGATATGTTTATAATACCGTCTAATATGCGGCGTAGTGACTATATCATCGTATAATCGCGCTACGCGGCGCAATACTGAAGACGCATTATAATTCTGCAACATCATACCGCCTAACGTTTCAGGCGTAGCCTGATTAGTTTGGCCCTGCATGATAAGTGGTAAGCCTGTAATATCTTCAGCAAGTTTTAAACCAAGCTCAATAATATTTTGTAGCTCTTGTTGAATCATTGGCGCTTTTAGGAACTGAATAGCTTCTTTAGCACGGTTGGCATGTGGGTCGGCGTCGTCTGCACCTATAAATACCTTCCACGGCTTAACCTCGTTCGGTCCTTCTGCCGCCTGGACTAAGTTAGTGTCGATGTATAACATCGGTCCACCGGCTACGCCCGCATTATCCATCATGTGACGCATAGCGCCTACGATGATACGTTGTGCAGGTCTAAGCTGTCTAGCTACGCCAATACCGAACGGCATACCTAAGCGGCGTTGCCATACCATAACGTCGTATGGAAATTCACCATTTGCTAGATGCGATACTGTGGTTTTTATAACGCGATTGTTCACCATAGTACATTGAACGTGAACGAATTCTTCGTCTTTATCAAATTTTAGATTCTCTTTCTCGGACAATATATCTATGGCTAATAGATCTTTATTACTCATGATTCCGTGATAGTACCAAATTTCAAACAAGTTTTTTCTTTTGTCTGCACTGTTCGTACCTAATCCGGGGGTGTCCGTTCCGGCTATGAATGCTGCTTCAGCAATCATAGGCCCTTCCATAATAACTTTTTTAACTTGACTATCGATATATCCTGGGGTGCCGATTAACTTCATTAAGCCAGCGCGGGTAATATCGTCACGCTCCCATGTATAGTTACCATTGTGGATATCTTCACCACATGCAGGGTCAGGAAAGAAATTTCTGTAGAATACACGGATTGAAGCCGGTTTAATTTCTTCGACTTGTTTTAGCTTACCGTCTTTAAATATGAGTTTAGAAGACTTAACAGGGATAGGGCCTTTTAATACGCCACAACCTACTTTAGCCGCATCCTCAATTAAACGCCTGTTATGCGAGTTAAATTGTGATTCGATATGCCAGTCGTCTATCTGTGTTTCGGCTCGTTTCGCAGCTTCTTTAGCTGTTTTAACTATTTGTTTGCCTTGGTCTATCGCGTCGGCTTCCTGAGTAGCCCGCATTTCTGGGTCCTCGGTAGCACCTTCGATTGATTCGCGTATTGCCTTAGGTACTTTACCTTCGGCTAGACCTTCTATCTCAGGTCTTGGCGTTGGACGTATAGCCCATGCTTTATCTGCGGTAGGTAACATCATATCGCCCATACGTGCCGCTACTGCGTCCACGTACGCGCGTGTTATGTTTAAAAAGATTGTCGAACCTTGTGACTCTTGGTCTTCGGGTTCTATTGCCGGAGCGCCTAACGGCTTGCCGCGCCATGCTTTCAATTCACTACGGTTGGCGTCGTCGATACCTTCGTAGTATTCTTCATCTTCTAGCCATTCATCTTCGATGCCTGAGTTTCCACGACCGTCGATAGCTTCCGAACGTGTCGCCGCTAATCTCAGTCCTAGTGAATCTAATTGATCTACTATGTCTTCGTCGCATATGTCACATTCTTGACCGTTGATGATTTTTGCTCGATATGTCTTTTTATCTGTATCTGTATCAGCCATGATTTATATTACTCTGTCTTGGTACAGAATAGTAATACTACCTGTAGCGGAATTATCGGGGTCAATTATTAGACTAGTATCGAATATCACGCCGTCTTCGGTTGTGAACTCGACTAACGTACCTGCTGCAGTGCTAGCCGGTATGGTGAATACTGTCGTTGAGCCGTTATTAATGTTACACGCGTGAGCCGATAATACAGTATTAACATAGTAGCCGCGTACGATGGCGGCTACTGTAGATACTGTCGTGATATCGGTTGATAGGTCTACTACGGTAGGGGTCCAGTTCGCCATGGTCTAGTAAGTCCCACGACCGACTTTTTCGCTGCCTGTAGAATCACCGGCGTATGTTACCGTTACTGTAGGTGAACTACCACCAGTAAGCACGGTTAAATTTGCTTTAAGCCATAACACGGGCATATCAACATCGAAGTACATCGCTTTAGTTGCGGTTAGCTCCCCTGCAGACATAGCATGTGTGCCTATGGTAGAGAACGTCGTACCGTCTAAGCTACCTTCTAGGGTAACGGTGACCGCGGACGGTGCGCCGGTTATCGTGACTTGTAATGCGTGGCTATCAACTAAGCGTCTAAACTCTTTAGCGCCACTCGCGCCCGTACTTGTTACAGCGCTCAAAAATACTAAACTACCCATGGTATCCACCTTAAATCATTAAAATTAATTTTCTCATACGTCGAATTCTGTGGCATACTTAAAGTTAATATGTGTAATATTCTAAAGTATACTTGTAGTTTGACATATTATCATAAAATTTTAGCTTTTAAAATTATTAACTAGGAACCGAATATATGATAAATAAAGTGCTAACTTTCTTCACCTCTATTGGTCTCGACTCCATCGACCAAATTGCCGACCGTATCGGCTTATCTTCTATTGCTACCAGTGTAGGTGTTACCGCTACTGAAGCTATAACCGGTTCTACTTGGCATCTAACAGACTATGCACTTCTCATATCAGCCATTGGCGGTATCTTGTTCATTATAGAGAAAATTTTTATTATATATCTCAGGTACAAGGAAAGTAAGAGAGTATCCCACGAAGACGACGACCCTACCAATTAAAGCCCTAAACCTGTATCCCTCGCCCTTATCGCCCTAGTCCTAACGTTAGCCCTGTTATTAGATTTCTTTTTAACGGCTTTCGTTGCCATTGTCATCATACAAGCATCAAACAAGTTAGGTGACTCAATGCCCCTGGCTTTCATCGCTTTTTTAGATTCGACCTGTATTTTACCGTTATTCGTGTAGATACGCTTAGGTCTTGATAGCTCCGCCACTAATTCAAATTTGTTCGTACATTCTGAATCAATAGAGATCAAACTATCAAAATCAACATCAAGGGCCATGCCACCGGCTTCAATTTGTTTTCTCACGATGTAAGCATTTTCGAACCGGTCACGTAACCATGTCGCTGCTTGTGCTCTGAAGTTTAAAAACGTATCTTCATTCGTTTTCAACGTCAAGTCGCGTTCACCTTCTTTTTCACCGTAACGTTTCTTCGGGTCTTGAATTGATCCCGAACCGTAGAACGTTTGAAAGCTTAATCGGGTATCTTGGTAGTTACCGAACGCCATCTTCATAACTGGTGCGCCCATACCGTCCGCGTCGTACGTCAGAATCTCTGAATGATTCAAATACGCCTTATTATAGGCCCATGGTATAGCTTGGGTAATATCACCGTCTGTTAGTAGCTCTGCAGCCGTTACAACGTACCCATGTCTTGAACATACCGCCTTAGCATCGCCTGTATCCGCAGGGTCGAAAGCTGTGGTCTTAACACCGGTAGGAGGTACCTTTAACAACTTGTGCAAGTCAATAGCCGCCTGTACCCATTGGCTAGGTATGAATACATCTTCAGCCGATGCGTTCGGGTCGCGGTCAATTTCTTGTGCAACCGTAATAGGGTCTAGCTCTACTTTTTGTTTTCTGTACCAAGCTTCATCCTTGCGTGGGTCGTCGCGCCAGTCAAAGATAAATTTACGGCGTGTGCCATGGAACTTCAACGAGTTTCTATAGAACAGGTTACCGTTGCCATTAAACGTACTAATGTCAATCTGACAGTTAGTCGTTTGTGATAATGCGTTGGCTACTGCCATTTGTCTTTCTACGAACGCGGCTTCATCAATGAAGTACATAGACTTACGACCACCACGACCAATCTGATCACCGGCGTCGCCTGTTATTGACGCGCCCGATTCAGGGTTAATTAGCTTCATGAAGCCGTTATGTAGTCTTGGGTTATAACCCTCTGGCATAAATTCAGGTGGTACGTGATTGATGAAAAAGCGTATCTTCTCGAATAGACAATCGGGGTCGCCTTTTTGGTCTACCTTTGCTTCTTTAGCACTACCAAAACCGGCACTGTAACCAGGAACGAATAACCAGTTAGTACAGGCATATGCGACACATAGCCATGAGATACCACCATCACGGCTTTTCTCTACTAGTCCGTATTCGCCAGCATTCCAACGGGCCGTAAGCCATTGTAGGAATTCAGTTTGCTTAGGCCAACAAATAAACGGGATATTAGGCAACAGGCCCTTTTCTATTTGGCGTGGGTCAAAGGTAAAGCCGTAGTCGGTTATAAAGTCCCAAGGGTTATGACGGTAATGTATCTTTAGCGCGGCTAATAGCTGTGGGTTCTTTCGAATCTCTATAAGCCTTTTTTGGCGCTGAATGAATACGTCCGTATAGTCAGGATTAAGGTAATCAATAGCCACTTAGCATAGACCTACGAAAGTGAATACGATTAACGATATGTAAATGACCGCTACCGATATCGCTAATACTTTGACTTGTTTTCGGACGCTTTTTTCTAGTTCTTCACGAAATTTTTTAAACATCTTACTTGCCCCGTAATTTTAATATAAAGTCCGCTACCGCTTTTATCGGTGTGATAATTAGCGCACCGGCTATATCTTTAATAATCCACTTAACACCATTATAGCATATGCGGGGGTCTGGGATTATCCAGCCAAAGCCCAGGATTAGCAGCCCGATTATGTATGGTGGTATGTCTTGGGTTATTTGGTTAACTGTCTTCGCTTGGTACGTTGTATCATTCGATATCTTGTCCGCTGTCTGGTTTGACGTACCCGTTTCAACTTTGATTTTACTTTTCTCTTGTTCAACGTTCTTACCTACGTTCGCGTTAACTTCAAGCTTAGGGTCGTCGTTCAGAAACGACAACGGATTAATGCTACTACAACTTGGCGTTAGCAGTAGCAGGATGCATACTAAAATAAATTTTTTCACGGCGGTACCCTATTTATAATCGTTTTTCACGGTAACTTTCTGTCTCTCGTTACCTTGTTAGTCCACTTAGGCCCGAACCAAGCAACGGCTTTGTATAGTAGTTTGGCCTTAGCCGGTGGGACGCCATCTTGTAGCATGGCTTCATAAAACATTAGGTGAACGGCTTTAGATGAACGTTGCTTGTATCTGCAGTAGTAATCATGGATTACACTAGCGCGGCGATAATGTCCGCAGAACGGGGATGATACAAAGGTCCAAAATATGCGGGGGATACTGGCACCGTTTATCAGTGCTCTTTTTGGTGCCGTCCAGCGGGTCCCTGAACGGTCGATGAAACTAAAAGGTTCGGTTAGTCTCATATCGCGGTGGTTGATATCACACCAACGGGCGACCACATCGCCGATGAACTTCGGGTAATCCCCGATAATTTTAATTTTGTTCATCGTCTTCGTCTTCGTCGTCGGTAGGCTGGTCACTACGTTGGGCGGTCCATATCTCGTTATCGTCGTCGTCCTGTTCTATGCTGATATCTTCGATACAGAATTCGCTATCAAAATCTAAACCACCTTTACAGTCGCCGTAGCCAAACGCGTAAGCTAATTGGGCGCGGAATTCTAAGCCATCATTGAGGCGCATTAAGCGCTTAACTTCACGCTTGAGGAAATGTATTTGCTTACCTTCTTCTAGTAATGCGTTCCAGTTTGGGTAATTGATATCTGGTTTGTTAGGTTTGTCAGCCATAATAGCCTACCTTGTTTTTTGGTGGTGATCATGTCGTTGGTAGTTGCGCTTAACCGCCCGTTGAAAGGTTTGTTTCTTATCCTTCAACTCGTCGTTTACTAGTGTTTTACTGTCGTGATGTTGGGTGGTTTCAGTGTCGATTAGATCTTTTGCCATGTTAAGTACCTCTCGTACTTCCATGTTACCTTTTTACCTTTTCTCATGTCAAGATGGATATGTCCAGGATATATGCCAATACCTTTGAAGCCTAGCGCTTTCGCATGTTTAAGTATTATTTTCTTTTTCTTCGGGTCCCACGCGCTGATATCTACCGCAATACCGCGGGCGTGGGTACCAGGTTTTTTCTTGAATATCTCGTCAGGGTGTTTTGGTGACCGGTAACCTGAATTGATTATAAGAGGAAAACCACAACGCGCCCTTAACGCGTCGAGCTTTAATAAAAACTCTCGGTTCATTTTATGGTGACCGGTCCTCGTATCTATGAATTCACTATCTTCGAAATACGTTAACACCGGCTGTTGTGCGTTGGCATAAGAGGCCAGAAATAATAATACAACTGCAACTATTGCAAATACTGCGAGGAAAGATTTTAAGAATACTTTTACCTCATGGTCTGGGTTAGCAGCCTTTATCGGTTGGTTTGATAACTCGTGCGTTCTATGGAATATGTCAGGCTTGCACGGATAGAAGTCATAGAAGTCACCGTTAACGCATTTAATTATGTAGTCACCTGTTACCGCCGTCATGACCCCTGTTAGTGTTTTTATTTTTAAACTGCCGTCGGGACCTCTGCTAGCTTGACGGCCCGCGTCTTCAATTATTTCAATTAACGCATTGATACAACTTGTATCGTATGTCAGTTTCCAAGCTCTGACGATTAAAGGTTTTTTTCTGTATTCCATGTGGCCCCCTGGTTTAGTGTTTCGTGTCGCTGTCTGTTGGTCCGGTGTCTGTTGTGTCTTCGGCACCATTAACGATAATTGCAATAGGTACGGCCTGTTCGTATATCTTGGCAATAACATCTAGTATCGCCATCATTACAGGGTCTTGGTCTCGGAGCCGTGCGTACTGGTATTGGTTTAGGTGTTTGTTTCTACCGGCAAATAGTTTTTCTTGTTGTTCTAATTGCTGCGCATATTGGGTCAAAAGGTTTTCGGTATAATCGTCGTAAACGTATTGGATTGACTGTTCAGGTAGTAGAATTTTCGCCATGTTTTTAATACCTTATCCCGTGTTATTTGATTAGTTAAGTATAGCAGGTTATACGTGGTTTGTTACGGGGGTTTTGTTAAGTGGTTGTTTTATATAGATATTTGACAAGGGGCATTTTTCAAAAATACATTTAGAATATTTTGGAGCAGTTTAAATAGAACGAGGAAAAAAGAAAAAAAGGGGGGTCGGGGGGTCTTTTCTGTGTCAGTGTCCCGTGTCAAATAACCCATATCTTTTCACAAATAAACCGCATAAACTACACACTTGTACACTATACCTTACGGGCTACAACCCACGTAAACAGTGACATGTAGCGCGTCGCTGTGTGATTCTCTACGTACTATCACCCGCAAACTCTAACAGAATCAACACACAACGCGACTTTTACATACAATCTTTAAATTAATTACTATTTATACTTGCATTACTAAACGAACGGGTCTACATTTACGAGGAATCACACACCACATTGGGTAGGTAACACATAATGAACACATATTACGAGAATGCTTTATACCTCACCAGTACTCAAGACTTTACATTAGGCTACGCAATGCTAGCAGTCTTTATAATAATCTGCTTAGCATCTTGTATAAACTTTAAGGAATAAGACAATGAACACTTTACAACTCCACGCATTACACAACGGTGAGCAAGTAGCATTCAACAGTTACAAAGCTTACAAAGATAACTTAACATCTAGCAGACTAACCGTATATGTTAACGGTTCACGGATGGAGAACATATTCAACAGTATGTATGAACTACATTCACGTAACGTTTTTGAATGGTTCGACATGCTAGCCAAGTACAAAGCACTAACTGAAGACCAACGCGCCGCGGTTAAATGGTTAGTTCACATACTCCCGAACGGCTGTTCTATGAATCGCGCTTTAGAGTTAGCGCCAACAGTTAGCGTATTCAAAGGTTATGAAATTGATTATGTACGGGCATTTGTTAACGAACAGTTTCACATGGAACACAAACTCGGTCACATGGTAAAGTATTTTGATTACGCGGGTTATTGCTTTGACTTACAAAAGGAACGCAAAATTAGCAAGGTCACTTATGAGAATAAATGTTATACGATAACCAATGCCGATTTATTTAATGTGTGGGGGATATAAT
>FUIF01003496.1_pt1 | contig 22118 bp, 36 predicted proteins | sample 1003461 | NCBI WGS metagenome assembly FUIF01 (sample SAMEA80401918, study PRJEB19352) | marine metagenome | reverse complement strand
ATCTGGGCGGCGTACAGCTACAGCCCGAACGCGCGCTGGGCTGATCTTGTCGCTGAGTTCTTAGAGGCCAAGTCAAACCCTGAGCAGCTGCGAGTTTGGATCAACACCACCCTCGGCCAATCTTGGTCTGACGATTACAGCAGCGCGATGAGTGCTGAGGCGCTGGTAGAGCGGTGCGAGGACTATGAGGAGGGGATCCTGCCTGCTGGTGTCTTGGCCGTCACGATCGGCGTTGACGTGCAGGGCGGCGGCGGAACGCTTGGGGAGAGATTGGCGATCAGCGTGTGGGGCTGGGGCCGCAAGGAAGAGGGCTGGCTTATCCAATATGTAGAAATCAGCGGTGATCCCACGCGGTCTGAGGTTTGGAAGCGTCTAGACGAGTTTGTGACGCGCAAGTGGCCGCATGAGCTTGGCTACAAGCTCAAGGCTGACTTTATTGCTGTTGACTCTGGCGGTTTGGCAACGTCTGAGGTTTACCAGTACGCGCGAGAGCGCCGAGCCCAGGGAGTGATCGCGATCAAGGGTTCAAGTCAGCGAGACAGGCCACCGATTGGCAAGCCATCGAGAGTGGACATCAATGCAAAAGGCAAGACCGTGAAGAATGGGGCGCAACTATTTCAACTTGGCGTTCATTCAATAAAAAATACGCTTGCAGGTCGCTTGAAGTACACGGAGCCCGGTGAGGGTTACTTGCACTTCCACGCGACGACGGGTGAGGAGTATTTCAAGATGCTCACGGCTGAGAAACAAGCCATCAAATTCCGCAACGGATTCCCTGAACGCATTTGGGTCAAGAAAGGCGGCGCAAGGAACGAGAGCTGGGACACCCTTTGCTACGCCTATGCCTGTTTGCAGTTGCTTTACCGCAAATACGATCGCCGAACGATTTGGGATCAGTTGGAAAAGCGTTTGGAGCAGCCGCTAAGATCGAAGGAAGCAACGCCTAAAGCAGTTGCGGCGCCGTCGTTCGTGAACAACTGGTGATTAAACATCCGGCTGAGATCAGGATCGGCGACACCGTAATTTTCGATGTGCCGTCTTTTGCCAACAGCATTGGCACAACGATTGACAACACATACACGCTGACTTGGTACGGGCGGACAAATACAGCCAGCAAAGGTGCAGCGGTAACCGGAACTGATCAGGGTGACGGCTGGCGGATCACAATCCCGTCATCAACGACTACTGATTGGGTTGCTGGAACCTGGTATTTCCAGCTGGTAGCCGTCAGTGGCTCGACGCAGTATCTGGCAGGTGAGGGTCAGTTCAAGCTATTGCCAGCCTTGCTTACACAGGCGATCCCGGCGCGTTTGATGGTCGCAGCCGCGCACAGGTTGATCTTGATCAGGTGCAGGCTGCAATCCGCACGATTCTCACGGTGGTGCCGTCAAGAGTTATTCAATCGCCGGGCGTAATTTGCAGAAATATGAGTTAGCAGATTTGCTGGCTTTGGAAACTAAACTGAAGGCTGAGGTTAAGCGTGAGCAGACAGCTGATCTGATTCGCAATGGCCAGGGCAATCCCCACAACTTGTTCGTGAGATTCTGATGGGCGTTCGATCTGCATTCCGCGAACTGTTTAGGCGTGAGCGGCCACAACGTCGCCGTAGTTATGCAGGCGCAAGAGTTAGCCGGCTGACTGCTGACTGGGTGACGAGTGGCACCAGCGCAGACAGCGAGATTAAGTCGAGCATCAAGATGCTGCGCAACCGAGCGCGGCAACTTTGCAGGGATAACGACTATGCAAAACAGGCCCTAAGGTCAATCACCAATAACGTCATTGGGCACGGCATTTATCACCAGTCACAGGTGCGGATGCAGCGTGGCGGTCGGATGGATGAGGCTGTTAATGCCCGCATCCATGCAGCTTGGAAGCGTTGGAGCCACAAGAGCCGTTGTGATGTCAGCGGCCTGCTGAGCTTTTATGACATGGAGCGGCTGCTCTGCCGCAGCTTGGCTGAGTCCGGTGAGGTGTTTATCAGGATTATCCGCCGACCTTTTGGCGACAGCGGGATTCCGTTTGCGCTGCAGGTCCTGGAGTCGGATTATCTGATTGATGACGACGTACAGGCAACTAAGGACGGCAAGACCGTCCGCATGGGCATTGAGCGCGATGAGTATCTGCGCCCGATCGCTTACAACTTCTATGCCAACCATCCTGGCGATGTTTACGCCGGGAATGTGCGCACGACACGCCGCATCCGTGTTGATGCTGATGATGTCATCCATCTGTTTATTCCTGAGCGCCCTAGTCAGACGCGCGGCGTCACTTGGTTTGCATCAGCGTTGCAGCGTCTGCACATGCTTGATGGTTATGAGAACGCTGAGCTGGTGCGTGCGCGGGCTAGCAGCGCATTAATGGGATTCATCACCAGCCTGAGGGCGAGCTGATTGGCGATGACGTTGTAGATGGTGAGCGCGTCACAGACTTCCAGCCTGGCGTGTTCAAGTACCTCGACCCCGGCCAATCGGTTGAGGTGCCGCAGTTGGATGCACCTGATGGGCAGCTTGAAGCGTTTACGCGGTCAATGTTGAGGGCAGCGGCCGCTGGAATTGGGGTGAGTTTCGAGAGCATTTCGAAGAATTACAGCATGTCGAACTACAGCAGCAGCCGCCTGAGCTTGCTTGAGGAGCGCGACACATACAAGTGTCTCCAGCGTTATTTCATCGAGAACTTCCATCACATTGTGTTTGAGAAGTGGCTGGATATGGCAGTGCTCAGCGGAACACTGAACCTTCCCGGTTACGAGACTGACCCTGAGCGTTATCGCGCCAGCAAGTGGGTGCCGCGCACTTGGGAATGGTCGATCCTCAAAAAGAAGTTGCGGCCTATAAGGCAGCAGTCCGCAGCGGCTTTAAAACACTTGGCCAAGTCATCAGCGAGCAAGGCGGTGACATTGAGGAGGTTCTGACCATGCGTCAGGCCGAGCTGGCGATGCTGGATGAAAAGAACATCATCACGGACACCGACCCAAGCGAGGTCAACGGTGGCGGTGGTGTTCAGCCTGGCTTAGGCATGGGCGCAATCCCAGCCTTTGAAGACACTGAGCGCCTGTATCTGACGAGGAGGAGGTGACAGAAGATGGCGACGATTGAAGGCGTTGAGATTGACTGATGCCCACTGAAGGCATGAGGGAAGAGGCGCAGCGTTATCGCGATTGGAAGGCTGACGGCGAAGCTGGCGGCACTGAAGTTGCAGCACGCAGGGCCACGCAGATTTTGAGCGGTGATGAACTAAGTCCTGAGGTTGTTTTGGCCATGAGTGCATGGCACGCGCGCCACTCTGTGGACGCTGAGGCAGAAGGATATAAGCCGGGTGAAGATGGGTATCCGTCCCCTGGAAGAGTGGCGGCTGCTGCTTGGGGCGGGTCCGCAGGTCAGGTGTGGTCTACAGCCAAAGCAGATAGAATTAAAGAAATTCGTGATAGGAGCATGGACACGAATAGGGCAGAGCCTGATGAGCTTTCTGTTGGCGATTTTGTCCAATGGCGCTCATCCGGAGGGCAGGCCAAAGGCAAGGTTGATCGCATTGAACGCGATGGCTCGATCAACGTGCCTGATTCCGAGTTCACCATTAACGGTGATGAGGATGACCCTGCTGCCTTAATCACTGTTTATCGCGAAGGTGACGAAGGCTGGGAAGAAACTGATGTGCAGGTTGGCCATCGTTTCTCTGCGCTGACGAAAATTGCGGCTCTGCGTTGGCTTGAGGGCAAGACCTACAAGCGCAGCGAAGACACTGCATTTGATGAGGTCGAAGATCGGACTTATGACTTTCCGTTTTCGAGTGAGCAGCCTGTTGCTCGTTATTTCGGAAATGAAATCCTCAGCCACGAAAAAGGCGCTGCTGATCTCAGTCGCCTGAATGACGGCGCTCCGCTGTTGTTCAACCACAACCCTGATCGCGTGATTGGAGTTGTAGAGCGTGCGTATATCGACGACGACAAACGTCGTGGTTATGCGCGCGTGCGGTTCAGCCGCAATGAGTTCGCGCAAGAAGTCTTGCGCGACGTACGGGACGGAATTATCCGAAACGTGAGCTTTGCTACGCCATCGACAAGATGGAAGAGAGAAGTAGTGGCGAATTTGTCGCTACTTCATGGACCCCTACGGAGGTCTCAGCCGTTGCGATTCCTGCGGATCAAACCGTGGGTTTCGGCCGTTCTCTTTCGGAGTCCGAACCCGAACCCGCTGCCTCGGCAGCAATATCCACACCACCTGTTCCTGAAATGGAAAACGCCACTCCTGACATGGAAGTGGTGCGGGCCGAGGCCGTTGAGGCTGAGCGTTCCCGCATCGCTGAAGTGACCAGCCTGTGCAACAAGCACGGCATGGAAGATCTGGCCGTCAGCTCGTCGAGTCTGGCCGTTCAATCAACGAAGCACGGGCTGCCGTGCTGGAAAAACTCAACATCAAAGAGGAGCCCGTGAACATGAAGGCCGCTGAAATTGGCCTCACTGAGAAGGAAAGCCGCAGCTTCTCCTTCCTGCGTGCCATCAACTACCTGGCCAACCCGACCGATCGCGCCGCCCGTGAGGCTGCTGCTTTCGAGATCGAGGCATCTGAAGCTGCAGCTGACAAGCTCGGCCGCGCTTCCCGTGGCATCACCATCCTGTGGATGTGATGCGTCGCGATCTGAACGTGGGCACTGCCACCGCTGGCGGTAACCTCGTCGAGACTCAGCTGGATTCCGCCAACTTCATTGATCTGCTGCGGAACGCTTCTGCTCTGGATCAAGCTGGCGCAACCGTGCTGACTGGCCTGTCTGGCAACGTCAATATCCCGAGGCAGTCAGGAGCGGCGACCGCTTACTGGGTCGCCGAATCGGGTTCACCCACCGAGTCCCAGCAGACCATCGATCAGGTCGCATTGACGCCCAAGACCTGTGGCGCCTTTACCGACTTCAGCCGCAAGCTGATGATCCAGTCCTCCATCGACGTGGAGAACATGGTGCGCACGACCTCGCTCGTGTGCTGGCTCTTGAGATCGACCGCGTTGGTCTCTATGGCTCCGGCTCCTCCAACCAGCCCCTGGGCCTGAAGGACACCACCGGCGTTCTGAGCGAAGACTTCGCCGCCAACACCCCGACCTTCGCTGAGGTTGTGGCTCTGGAGAGCGACGTGTCTGGCGCCAACGCTCTGCTGGGTTCGCCCGTCTATGTGATGAACGCAGCAATGGCTGGCAGCCTCAAGACTGCCACCAAGGATTCTGGCTCCGGTCAGTTCATCCTCCAAGGCGGTGAGGTCAACGGCTATCGCGCTGTGATCTCTAACCAAGTTGCAAGCAACGACCTGTGGTTCGGTAACTTCTCCGACCTGATCATTGCTTACTTCTCTGGTCTGGATCTGATGGTTGATCCTTCACTGGCAGCACCTCCGGCACCGTCCGCGTGGTTGCTCTGCAGGATGTGGACATCGCAGCCCGCCACGGCGCGAGCTTCTCACGCGGTAACAACACCCTCTGATCATGAAGATCGAGATCCGTAAACAGGTCACTCTTGCGGGTCAGGTCGTCCGTATTGGGGAAGTCGTCGAGGCTTCCTCTACGGATGCAGCGATCCTGCTAGGTCAAGCTGCAGCTGTTCCTTATGTGGAGCCCGTGCAGCCTGAGGAAACGCCAACGCCTAAGGCAGAGGCAAAACCGAAAACCACTACACGCCGGAGGGCTAAACAATCATGACCGTCCAAAATCTCGGCACTAAAACCACTCTTTTGGCCCTTTCGCCAAATGATGTGGTTGCTGCAAGTGCCAACCGCACTGGTGTTGATCTCGTTGATTACGAAGGCGACATCATGCTGTCCTGGATGCTGAGGCCGGTGGCTCTGGCATCACCTACGCCGTGAAGATCCAAGACTCTGCAGATGACAGCACTTACGGTGACGTCTCTGGTTTGGCCTTCACTACTACCAGTGCAAACACCGCACTTCGCGAGACCCTGCGCATTAACAGCGATGAGGTCAAGCGTTATATCCGCGCCGTGATCACCGTTGCTGGTGGTTCTGGTGCTGGCGCTGTCAGCGTTGTTGCTCTTGGTTCTAAGAAGTACGGCTGATCATGGCAATCACTGAGGATCTCGACGTTTTCATGGCTGACTTTGGCCTCAGCTGCACTGCTGGCGCCACAACGGCCAAAGGAATTCTCGACATGCCCGGTGAAGTGGTGGCTGGGGGAATGGTCCTGTCAACGGACTATTCCCTCACCACTCGTTTTTCAAATTTCGGAACTCTTATCAGTGGTGACTCAATCACCGTTGACGGGACTGCTTACACGGTGAGAGAAAACCGGCCGATTGGTGACGGCAAGTTCGTCGAGATCTCATTGCAGAAGACCTGATGGCCATTCAAAAGATTGACAGTCGAGCAGGTTGGGCAGCTAGGAACCCTCTGCTGCTGTCAGGTGAGATCGGCCTTGAGAAAGAGACTGGCAATCAAAAGATTGGCAATGGCCGCCAACAGTGGAACAGTCTTCAGTATTTCGGCAGCCCTGGTTATTGGGCTGAGTTCTCAAGCGATGCAGATCAAACGACGACAGCAGACACGCCAACGCCTGTCACTTTCAATAAAGCCAACGCAGACAGCTATGGCGTCAAGGTCATCTCTGACAGCAGGCTGACCGTTGAGCATCCAGGCATTTACGTTTTTGAGATCAATCTGCAGCTGTCAAACGACGATACGCAGATTCATGACGTGGACTTCTGGCTGAGGAAGAACAACGCAGGGGATGCAGGGAACTTGGAGCTGACGGCAAACACCGCAAGCGTCATTGAAAAGCACGGCGGTGTTCAAGGTGCGAACAACTTGCTCCTAGATCACACCTTGAAGCTTGAAGCCGATGACTACATCGAGATCATGTGGCGCCGACAGACGCAAACATTTTGCTGAAAGCGGCTGCCGCCATTTCTAGTCCCTACGCACGCCCTGCCCGGCCTAGCGTGGTTTGCAACATCTTCGAAATTGCTGGGGCTTAGTCATGACGACAAAGCGCGAATCAATCCTGGCTGATATTGCCTCAAGCCTTGCAGGCACGGTGCAGGTTGGAACGCGCATCTATCGCAGCCGTGTTGTGCCGTTGAGTCGCGGTGAGTCGCCAGCGATTGTGATCGAACCAACGGGTGACACGCCTGAGTACAGCTTGAGGCTTGACCGGCTGGACTGGAGTTTGGGCGTTCGTGTATCGATCATTGTCCGCTCTGCTGTGCCAGACAACGCGGCTGATCCAATCGTTGAAGACGTACACAGCAAGATGATGAATGACCTGACGGCAGGTGGTTACGCGATCGACGTTGAGCCAGGTTCTGTGAGCTTTGAGCAGATCGATGCTGATCAACCTGCTGGCGTTATTGGTATGAACTTTGTTGTGAAATACCGGACGCTATTGACAGATCTCAGCTCTGGTTGACCTTGCTAAGATCGACTTAGGAAACCTGCCGGCGGAGTCATGCCCCTGCTGTCTAGAAAGCGGCTGATTCTGGCCGAAACGGAGTCGACGTATTCGACCGATCCGACTCCAACTGAGTCGAGCAATGCGATCTTGGTCCGCAATGTTGAGGTGACACCTCTTGAGGTTGAAACTGTAAACCGCGAGCTTGTCCGTCCTTTCTTGGGCCAAGCTGATCAGCTGTTGGCTTCTGAGCGTGTTCTGATCAACTTTGAGGTTGAACTCGCAGGATCTGGCACTGCTGGCACGGCTCCGGCGTATGGCCCTTTGCTTGAGGCTTGCCGTTGTACTGAGACGGTGGTAGCTGACACCAGCGTCACCTATGCGCCGAACAGTGACGCCACGCTTCATCGGTCACTATCTATTTCAACAACGATGGTGTGCTGCATAAAGCCACTGGCTGCCGTGGAACCTTCACGTTGAACTGTGAGGTCGGGCAGATTCCGTTTATCGCTTTTGAGATGACCGGCATCTATTCGGCTCCGTCTGACGTTGCCATTAGCGGCCCGACTTATTCAAACCAAGCGGCCCCGCTGGTATTCAAAAACGGCAACACCTCAAGCTTCTCAGTGTTCAGCTACAGCGGCGCACTGCAGTCGTTGAGCTTTGAGCTGGCCAACGAGGTGATCTACCGCGAGCTGGTTGGTGGCACGAAAGGCGTTGAGATTACTAACCGCGCTCCCTCTGGAGAGTGCATGATTGAAGCCGTCAGCATTGCAACTAAGGACTTCTTCTCTGCAGCCACTGGCACTAGCACGGGGAACTTGACCTTCCAGCACGGCAGCAGTGCAGGCAACATTGCCACATTTACCGCTGCACAAATTGACCTTGGTGGTCCTTCTTACAGCGACGAAGATGGCATTCAGATGCTAACTTTGCCGTACATTGCCACGCCAACATCAGCGGGCAATAATGACTTCAGCCTAGCTTTCACTTAGATGGCGCTTGTTCTCAAGGACTCTGACTCTTACAGCTGGCCGATTGTTTATCGCCAGCCCGTATCAGGAGGCCGACGAGAGAAGCAAGAGTTTGAGGCAGAGTTCAAGCGTCTGCCTCAGTCTCGCATCACTGAGATTCAAGAGCTTGTGCAACAACGCATCGACGGCGAAGAGGTCGACATCTCCGATGTAAGCATTGCTGATGAGGTTGTTGTCGGCTGGGAGGGGATTCTTGATGGCGACGGTGAGCCTCTGCCGTTTTCGCGTCGTACGAAAGAGCAGCTGTTAGAGCTGCCAATGATGGCCGGCACTCTTATCGAGGCTTACTTCAACTCGCTGGTGGAGGAGAAGCGGGGAAACTGATCGGCGCCGCTAAGTATTGGGCTGGCGGCGTAGAGATCGACGAGACATCAGAAGATGCGAAGCTCTTCGGGATTGACATGCCGGAGACGAAGCGCGTTGAGGATTTTGAGGTGATCCCGGCGGCTTGGCCTGCTGTTTGTATGTTTCTCAAGCTGCAGACGCAATGGCGCGTCAGCACTGGCGCAATCATTGGGCTGGACTACAGCGCTGTGCGTTGGTTGTTTGAGTTATATGCGGTCGATGAGCCACGCAAGATGCTTGATGATTTGCAGATCATCGAAGCTACAGTGGTTGAGACACTGAATCAGCGCGAGAAATAGCCATGGCTATGGACATGACCACCGCGCTGACGATCAAGGCGAACGTTGTTGGTCAGAATCAGATTGGCGGTCTCTCAAGAGGGCTGGGGAAGGTAAAAAAGCAATCGAATCAAGCAGCTGGCGCGATGCGTCGCTTAAAGAATGCTGCCGGTGGTGCGCTTGGTGCAATGCGGGGCATTCTGCCTGTCCTTGGGGTGGGAGCCATTGCAGCGTTTGCAAAAAAGAGTCTTGATGCTGCTGACAAGATGTCGAAGCTGTCGCAGCGGACTGGTATTGCAGCACCGATGTTGGACAAGTTCCGCAAGGTTGCAGAGCTGAACGACACCAGCATTCAGAGCCTTGAACGTGCTTTCCCGGCGCTGACAAAGAACATGAAAACAGCTGCGGACACCGGGAAGGGTCCATTGTTTAACGCCTTTCGTGAGCTTGGTGTTTCTATCACAGATGCGCAGGGGAATTTCCGCAGCACAGACGCAGTAATGCTCGACATTGCTGATCGTTTCAACGAAATGGCAGACGGCTCTAACAAGGCCGCCCTGGCGTCAACGATATTTGGAACCCGCATTGGCTCAGAACTGATTCCTTTGCTGAACAGTGGCGGCGATGCCGTGCGAAACATGGGCACGTCTTTAACGCAGGATTTTGCAGATAGAGCAGCAACGTTTAATGATCGCCTTGAAGACATTCAAGAGAAGTTTGGCGATCTAGGTTTGCGATTGACTGATGCATTGCTGCCGGCACTTGAGGCATTAGTCGGCTTCGTTGAGGGTGGAATTAACGCATTCAGTGCGTTGCCTGGCCCGCTTCAAGCAGTCATTGCACCGTTGCTGCTCTAGCAGCGGCGGCGGCAATAGTAATACCAGCAATCGTTGCGATTGCGTCCGTATGGAAAGCTTTTGTTGCTTTGAAGCTTGGCGCAACAATTGCCGGTTACTTGCCAGTAATCGCTGGATTAATTGGCAGTCTTAAATCATTCGGCCTGATTATCGCAGGTGTGTTCACTGGTCCTGTTGGCTGGGCTGCTTTGCTGATTGGTGCAGGAGCTGCAATTTTTGCTTTTAGAGAGCAAATCGGTGAATTCTTAGGCAGCATTCTGCAGCCGTTCACAGACGTATTTGCGGCTATTGGTGAGGCTATCCGTGCCCCCTTTGAGGCTGCCATGGGCTCTATCAAAGGGATCATCAACAGCGTGCTGAGTTTTGCGGGAAACGCGATCAATGCAGTAATCAACAAGATCAACTCTTTAATTCAGGGTGTTAATAGGGTTACAAGCAAGGTCGGTATTCCTGCAATCCCGAAGATCCCTAACGTGAGCATTCCGCAGTTTGCCAAGGGTGGGATGGTGAATGGCGCGCAGTTAGCAATGGTTGGAGAAGCTGGCCCTGAGTACATCGTCCCGGCCGGCAAGGCACAAGGATTTGCGCAAAACATTCTTGCTGGCGTGAGAGGGCCTGGCGCCATTCCGGCTTATGCGGAAGGCGGGTATGTTGGGCCTGTAAACATCACAACAGGGCCAGTGATGCAGCAAGGCGGCACCAATTACGTCACCATGGCTCAGTTTGAAGCGGGCGTGCGTGATGTCGCTGCTGCCGTTACGCGCAACGGGCGCAGCTATGGCTCACGTCGTTATTCGGGGATTAGCTGATGAGCGGCAACAGAGCACAATCACAGTTCTTGCGCCTTTACACCTCAGGCGGCTCTGATCATCATTTATGGCAAAATTTTTACGTCAATCAATCTGTCACGGTTTCATCTAAGACTTACAGATTCTTCCCGTTTGTTTGGGATGGCATTTCCGAAAGCTCTGCGATTGGTGAGCAGACAGTCACCCTGACTTTGCCTGCGACGTCTTTGGCAGTTTCTGCGTTTCAGGCAGCATTCAGCTCAAAGCATCTATGCCAGCTGCAAACCTATGAGTTTGACTCGCGTTTGGGAGTTGATGCACCTCAATCTGCGCAGACATTGATCGGAAGTTTCCTGGGTTATGTTTCAAGGATGAGCAGCTCTCTCACTGAGCTGTCTGTTGATCTTGGATCTACGATTGCCCCAGTCGGCGCTCAGATCCCAAGCCGTACGGCAAACAACCGCTTAGTAGGAGTTCCGATCCAGTTATGAGCATCCGTGTTCAAGATCCTCTCTTTTTGCTGTCTGCTCAAACCGGGCTGAGTGTTGGTGAGCTTGCGGCGAAAGCAGCTGCTGGCAGCCCTGACATAAACAAAAAGCAGGAGGCGTTCAAAACCGGTGAACCTATACCGCTTTTGTTTACACGATTTAGGAACTCGGCAGGCGGCGTTATGGCGCAGCCCAAAATCACGGAAGGTTATTTTGCCAATCCTATTATTGAGGAAGAATATGATTTAACTAACGGACTGACTGCCTATGGTGCGTACCAAACATTCCAAATCAAATACCTTTATGTTTTGAGTGAGGGCGAGCTGCCGGAATTGCAGATCAGGGACATCTTTTTTGGCAATTCCAGGGTTGGCACCTTTAACCAAAAATACAATGGCAGGGCTGGAACGTGGACCCCTGGCAATGCGATTGATGATCACTTCGAGACCGTGATCACAACTCCTACTGGCGGAGTGTTCACTTACAATCCCTTTTCTTTAACTACAGGGCAATCTGCAAGGCTTGCGAACAGGGTCTACTACCAAGGGAGCGGTTCTTCCTTGATTGCGATGGACTATGTCGAAAGCAGTTTTACTAACTTTTGCGGGACTTCTGGAACTTACAGTGGCCTAACGACTTTAAGCTTCGAATATCAGATAAAAGCAGGCGCTTCAGCCAAGCTTGATAGAACTCTCAGCATTTTTGTCAGAAAAGGCCTAGAGGTTACACGCTTAGTTGATGGAGTTACCGGTTCCTCTGACAATTTTGCTGATCTCGTCAAATACCTGTTCCAAAAAAATAACCGCCTAGCCGATGATTTGATCGATGATGCAGCACTGACGACGGCGGCCAAATTCACCGATGCCAATGGGTTTTTGTTTAACGGTCAACTGAAGGAAAGTCAGAACCTGCTGGATTGGCTCCAAGCCACCTCTGTCAATTTTTTGCTGCGCGTCTCTAACTCTGGCGGCAAGTTTGGACTATTGCCCAGATTGCCATACAACACCAATCACACAATCAAAACCACTCAAGTCACGCCTGAGTTTACGTTCACTGAGGAGCATGTTGTAGAAGGCGGCTTTGAGATTGAATACATCAGCTTGGAAGACAGAGAGCCGGTCTGTTTTGTTGTTGCGTGGCGGCAACAGCCTGAAACTGATTTTGGCCTAGTGCGCACTGTTGAAGTCAGGTATCAGGGCGAGGCCGCATCGGGACCCTTTGTTAACATTGACCTAAGCGACTATTGCACGAGCGAAGATCATGCCGTGAAGGTTGGCGCGTTCCGCTTAGCACAGCGCAAATTTGTCACGCATCATCTGCGCTTGACTGTTCGTGAGCGCAGCTATAACGCGACTCTGGTCATTGGCGATTTAGTCCGTGTTCGCTTGCGACGCGAGACAACTGAGGGCGAAGTTGAATATCACGACAAGCTCTATGAGATCAACAGGATTGAGAAAACATTTGCGAGCACGATCACCTATGACCTGACGCATTTTCCGATAGACAGTCTCGGGCGCAGCATTGTTGCGAGGCAGGTGAATGCCGCTAGCGGAGCAGGCAACGTCATCAATGTCGGCAAAAGCACCTTCGACGCTGACGAAAACAGTTCAAGCGTCACGACAATAGTTGGCACGTCTTCAGGTGGTGGAGGAACAGCTCCCTCTAGCGCAGACACCGAGGCAGAGTTTGAATTACCTACTGACGGAGATTCTCCTTTCCCCGACGGAAGCGACAATCCTTCTGATTCATTAGATCAATCAGTTGATGACACTTCAGCGGCAGCGATTGCAGGCTCGAACAGTGGTTATGGCGGATCATCCGCTACTCCAGGGAATACTGTTGATATTCAAAGCACTGATCTGCCTTGCAGTAATGGGCGCGTCTGTTTCTACAGATTGGATAAGGAGACAGGGGTCAAGACGCTGCGCGCATGTGTCACAACGCCTGTCGGCGGGAAGTTCTCCTCAACAATTACAACAGCAGACATCAGCTACGCGATTGTCGTAGAGGGTCAATGCCCCGATCCCTCAAGTGAGAGTGGATATGGCCCGCCAATTCAGCTGGGAGAAACTGCGGTTGTTGTCCCTGACGTGACGCAATACTCATACGTTCGATTTAAGGGGACAAGAACGACCTATGACACAGGCGATTCCACGCCGACTGTTGAGGCAATCACATCATCTTTCTTCCAATACGACGGCACAACGCAAGATCCCTATGTTTATGTTGGATCAGCTTGGGGTGCTTTTGGCGGAATACTTTACACCTTCCAAAAAGCAGATGATGCACTCGGAACGCCTCCATATACAACGTCATTTAATACAAGTCTTGATTGGTCGTCACCATTTAACGTCCCTTGCGGAGCCATGTTTTTGCAACTGGCAGCCAATTCACAACCAGCGGAGGGTATGGTCTGAGAATTGGTAATGTAGAGGATAGTGGATACAACGTTATTTACAGCCATCCGTTTACCGGCGACCAATCGTTTGTTGCCCGTCTGCCAGCGGATACGTCAGTTGGTGCCCCAGAAAGAACCGCCAGGATCGACGGTGAGTGGGAGTTCAGCAACGATGGCTCGACAGTGTTATTTAGCTGGAAAGGTACTAATGACGACGGCGATCCTTACACCGGCTGATCATGGCTGACTTTCCGACGCTGACTCCAAATACTCGAACTTATGTCCCTGGGTCGTTTGCTGTTTATCGAACGGCAACTCTGTCAGGCGACCAGGTCTCAGTCCGGAGAAACAATGCGGCTACAAATTATCGGCTTTCGTTGACGTTCATCAGCTCAACAGTGGCTGATCAGAAAAAGATTTTTAACCATTACGCCATTCAAAACAGGTTTCAGCCGTTTGACTTGCCGTCGTCAATTACAGACGGCGGAGGGTTGAGCTTTCCGACTGGCTATCAATGGATTTATGCTGTTCCGCCTGAGGTGACGTTTTCCCCTGGCACTGTCGAGGTCTCGGTGCAGCTTGAGCTTGTGGCCCCTTACGACATTTAACAATGGCCGACTTTCCGACTGTCTATCCAAACTCAATCACCTTTAACCACGGTCAACCGCAGGTCAGCGAATACACCGCTTTTGGGATTGGGCCGATACGTTTCAGGAGCACCAATTTCGTCAACGGGCAGACTCTCACGCTCACGTATTCCAACATTCAGCAGTCTTCAGTTGACCTAATCAGGAGTCACTATTACGCAAATCAAGGTACTGCTGGAGAATTTGCTGTTCCTATCGCAATACTTGGCGGGATAGGTATCACAGATTCATCTAGTCTGTATCGGTATGTTGAAACGCCTCAAGAGGAGCATTTAGGCGTTTATTTCAATGTAAGCGTCACGCTGCAGGCGGTAGAAGGCCTTGAGATGAAATTCAGGTTGAATGCTGGTCCTGCCACATTGCCGTCAGAAGAGTCAGTCAGTACGTTTGTGTTTGACGGGACAGCGCCATTCATTTTGAATGGCTCCACCAGTGCGCTGGCTACACTGATCCTTAACGCAGACTAATCATGGCCGCGACTGAGATTAAAGTCCAGATGCAGCAGCGGCGTGATACTGCCGCTAACTGGACATCAGCAGATCCAACGCTGCTCAGCGCTGAGTTTGGGTATGAAACAGACAGTGGCAAATTCAAGATTGGCGATGGGTCAACGGCTTGGTCATCGCTGAGCTACATCTCCGGCTTGTCGATTTCTGCTTACCCGCTGGCGACTGCTGACATCGCCGATGATGCGATCACAAGTGACAAGCTGGCCCACGACATCACGATCGCAGGCAACCTAACCGTCAACGGCACAACCACGACGATTAACAGCACAACGCTTCAGGTCGATGACAAGAACATCGAGCTAGGCACTGTTGCTACTCCGTCAGACTCCACGGCCGACGGTGGGGGCCTAACACTTAAGGGGTCTACAGATCACACCATTGTCTGGACTAACAGCACCGACAGCTGGGACTTTTCTGAGCACGTCAGCATTGCAAGCGGCAAGGAATACCGGATTGCGGGCACCAAAGTTTTGGACGCCACCAGCCTTGGCAGTGCTGTTGTCAGTTCAAGCCTGACAAGCGTTGGCACGATTACAACCGGCACCTGGAACGCCACGCAGATCGCGACTGCCTACATCGCAGACGATTCTGTGACCGCCGATAAACTCGCGGACACGGGTGTGACGGCTGGTAGTTACACGGCAGCCGACATCACGGTTGACGCGCAAGGAAGAATCACTGCTGCTGCGAATGGTTCTGGTGGCGGCGGTGGAGCGTCGGCGATTGATGATTTATCAGATGCAATCACCAACAGCTCAGGACTCACCATTGGCCTAGGCACTGGTGCGCTCGCCAATGACGATGGCACATCAAACGACAACACAGCTGTTGGATATAACGCGCTCAATTCAATCACTTCAGGCGTTGATTGTATTGCGGTTGGTTACCGTGCTGGAGAAGATTGCACAGGTTCCGCCAACACATTTGTTGGACACTCGGCAGGTAGGCAATTATCAACAGCGACAGCTACAGTCGCTATTGGCAAAGAAGCTATCGGCAATGGAGTTTTAACGGGAAGTTATAACGTCGGTGTAGGCTACAGAGCGCTGTTTAGTGCAACATCCGCATCTGCCAATGTTGCTGTTGGTATATCAGCTTTTGGCAATGGTGTCACAACGTCAAGCTACAGCATCGGCATAGGCTACAGACCGTTATACAGCCTAACTTCCGGAACTACTAACATCGCTATTGGCTATCAAGCTCTCTATAACGCTACGACTGCCGGCAGACACGTTGCTATTGGTTATAGAGCTTTATATGCCCAAACAACCGGCAGTTACAACACAGCTGTTGGATATACGGCCGGTGATGCTGTAACAACAGGGCAACGCAACACATTTTTGGGTGAAGATGCAGGCAATACAACCACAACCGGATCGAACAATGTTGTTATCGGAGAGGGTGCAACCGCCAGCACCGCGACTGTTAATAATGAATTCACATTAGGCTCAACAAACATCAGCAGCTTGCGCTGCAACGTGCAGACAATTAGCTCTCTGTCTGATGCACGCGATAAGACCGATGTGCAAGAACTGACGGAAGGCTTGGCATTTATCGACAGCTTGAATCCTGTCAAATTTCAATGGCAAACCCGCGACGGCAACAAAAAAGACGGAACCTATGAGGCAGGTTTCATTGCACAAGAGCTGCAGTCTGCACAGCAAAGTGCTGACGCTGAATACCTGGGTCTGGTGATGGATGAAAACCCTGATCGGCTTGAGGCTTCATACGGAAAGCTGGTTCCAATGCTTGTCAAAGCAATTCAAGAGCTAAAGTCCGAAGTGGAACAACTCAAGGGCAATGTCTGACACCCTGACAGCGGAAGAGATTGCGCGGCACTATTCCGCTGCGATGGACAGCGTGAATTTGATCAATGCTCTGATGGCGCAAGACAGCCGCACAGAAGACGAGCAGGACACAGTGGATCGGAATGTTGATCACTTGGAGATCATGGTCGCTAAGGATTTTTGGACAACTGAGGACATGAGTCCTCTAAACAACGCAATCACTGCTGGATCCTGATGCAACGCCCTGACCCAATGATCGCCTCCAAGCCGGGGGCAGAGGATGTGCAGGCTATGACTGCTCGGACCATGTGCTCGAGGAATTGTTTTGGCTCGATGGCCGAGACATGGTTTCACACCCAATGCACGGCTTATTCACGGGCTTGGCGGCTAAGTATCAGAACCTGGAGTCAACTGACGGCTACTGATGGCCAAGTCCCTTAACGGACAAAACTTTGTCCCTAGCCGGCCCAAAAAGACCACAATCGGCAATGGCCAACACTCACGCCCAAAAAAAGGCCGAAAGAAGTACCGTGGCCAAGGAAAACGTTAATTCTCTTCCAAATGCTCAAAACTCTGATTGTGAGTTCTGCCGTCGTTGGCAGTGCTGTGCTGGCATCTCCTGCGATCGCCGGTCCTTACCTGAACGTGGAATCTAATTCGGGTTGGACTGGCACAGACTTCATGGGGAGCGCTACAGACCTCCATGTAGGTTTCGAAGGCGAACTTGGCGATGCTGCGTCTTGGTACGTTCAAGGCGGCGGCACCTATCTTGCTCCTGATGGTGCTGCTAGCGACACTGTGCCTTCCGGAAAAGCAGGCATTTCTGTTGCTGCCACGGATCAGCTTGGTGTGTACGGAGAGCTGTCGTTCGTGGGTTCCGGTGATGACGACATCGACCGTTCTTATGGCGGGAAGATCGGTGTGAAGTACAGCTTCTGAGCTATAACTCAGACGACTCCTCACACAGGTCAGCAAAGGGCTCCCGAAAGGGGGCCTTTTGTTTATCTGCTGAACCATGCAACGCTTCTACAACCTTCTCGCAGTCCTGTCATTCGCGATGGCTGGAACGTTGACGATTGGTGGCGTGTTGTTTTACACCCGGGTTCCATCACTGACCAAGAAGTACATCAGCGAGCTGAAGCTAGAGCTAACAAAAACGATCCTTGATCAGGTGCCTGTTCCGGAAATGCCAAAGCTGCCGACTGAAACTGGCCCTGCAATCAGGTCACCATTTTGACTTGTTCCTGGGGTTCGACTTCTGGCGCATCCCAATGATCAAGCCATTCCCGCAGCTTTTGCCCTGTTGGCGTTGATTTGGGCCAGCGCACAAACTTGAGCAAAGCGGCTGGATCCGTGAACAGCATTGAAGACTTGCCGGATCTGCACACGTAAACGAGCGGCGGCCCTTCTCGATGCTTAGTAGCTTCAATCCAAAGCTGACCTGCTGTAAACCGTTCTGACTTCATGGAAGAGATTCGTGAGATAGACGTGCCAGAGATCAACGTGGTGGTCAACTTGCCAGAGGTGGCGATACCAGCAGCACCACCAGTGACGTTGCAGATTGGTGTGCCGGTGATTGACTTGCCAGCGTTTGATCCGTTGGACTTTGAACCTGAGGTTCAAGCACCAAAGCCTTCCGCGCCAAAAGCTAAACCAGAAGCTCCACCAGTTAATCCCCCCAAAATAAAACTGCCAAAGCCAGCAGCACCAGCAGCAACTCCAGAACCAAAGGTTGAGACAAAAACACTGCCTCAGCAGGTTATTGAGGCTCTGCCCACGATTCCACAAGTGACAACGGTGACAGTGTCTTCAGTGATTGGGGTCACTGCTGGATTGTGCACACCGTTCTTGCTGAAGTTAGTTCGACCGATCATCAAAAAGGCTGCTAAGAAACTGCAAAAAGCTCTGGGCCGCCAACCAGTTCCAGAAGGAGTTAGTGCCCGACGTGCGTTGCAGAGGTCGTTGAGGGGATGAGATGCGTGTGGGGCGTCGGCGAATGAATGAGGACATCAGCGCAAACTTTCTCATAGGGTGAGCCTTTGGCAAACCTAATGCCCTTGAGCTTTAGTTCGCCACAATGCTTAAGTCTGCTGATCTCAAAGTCCAAACGTTTGTTGGCCAGTTGTTGTTTTTGGAGCGCAAGTTGAGTGTCAACAGCTGCTTTGCAACGTTCCTGTAAGCCACCATCTAGCGGGATTGTGGCTTGAACAGAGAGGCCAAGATTCCAGTTGTGGTTGTCCTTTTGCCCTGTGCGTGTGTCTTTATAGAAGAGCACATCGCCTGGATTGTCTAGGCGACCGTCATCGTCAAGGTCGCTGAGGTCGTAGACAGGATCTTGATAGCTGTACTCGTAAGGCAGACCCCATGACTTAGTGCGGTTGAGGTATGGCGTAACAGTCAGTGTTGGCCCTTGGCACTGAATGTTCCCGCCGTAGGTGTTGGTGATTGCTGAGCCCTGCAAAATCTGCACGGCCTGGTTACTCACTGAGCCAGACGATGTGGCGGTTGGCGATGCGGTTGCAGAGATTCCGCCAATGTCGTTTGCGTTGACTGGAGCGCAAAAAAATATTCCTATGCCTATAGCTATTCGCTGAAGGAGGACACTGTGTCCGTCACGCTTGTGATCTCGGTAGTGCGCTGAATAGTGGTGATGTTGCTGAGGCCCGGAGATTTCAGCGTTTCTACGAACTGAAACGCTTCTCCGGGTTTGACGATTGACCAGTTGGGTCGCGCTCCTAAGGAGGTCCATCCGTTGACCGTTGTATTGGAGACAGGGTTAATTGGTCCGTCCGGCTGGATGTTAGTTCCGCTCGCGGAATACTCAAAGCCTGTCGAGTAATTCTCGCTGACAATCACCTCAGTTACCTTGCTGGAGGTTTCGGTGTGCGAGGTCATGGTGCCCTGCTTGAAGTTAGGGATCACCGCAGCAGCGTTTGCCGCTGGTGCAGACAACAACAGCAGCAAAAGCCAACGCATTAGTCGATGGTGATTTCAGTCACCAGCTGACCCACAGCCAATGTGTTAGCGCCTCCACCTGTGATGGTCATGCCACCGTCAGATGAGATAGTCCCGGCCAGGGTGCCAAAGTGCCTGCGGCTGTAGACGTAAGGCTGCCAAAGTTTGCCGTTTCGCCAGTAGTAACAGCTGACGTCGGAACGGCATCAGCTTGGCGGTAGGTCTGGCTGAAGGAGAACGCATCACCTGGAACGTCCTGCGTTGCAGCGATGGTGCCAGGGGAGTAAACGCCACTGGTGATTGTGCCAGCGGAAACGGTGTTGGCTGTGGTGCCGTCGGTCGTGTCGATGTTTGTGCCAGAGATGCTGAACGAGGAACCAAGGCGTTCTGCAGTGGTTACAGCACCGCCCACCGACAAAGAGATCGAACTCTGGATTTTGTGCTGTAGATCGGCTTTAGCAGGCAATGCAGACGCCAATGTGATGCCCAATACCAAAAGTGTGCGGGTCATTTGATGCCAGCTTTGGTGTCTTTATTGTCAATGATAACGCTCTTCTCTTCTTTCTTCTTTCCTGTCCTATTCATTGTCAGGCCGTAGGTACTGGCAGTTGATGCGAGCAACGAAGCCGAGAAAGTCACGTCAATCGATCCTTTGAAGTAACCCAGGTAGTTAGCCGTAATGATGCCCATGGCCCAAAGCATGATCGTAATGCGGACAAAATCGCCAAGCCAGCCATGGTCTTGATCTTCCTGTCCTTGGCTTTGCGCTTCCTTGGTTTCTGCCATGATTGAGCAAGCGTTAGGGGCGGGTCATGGTTGAAGTCTGGGCCGCCGTTGCCGGGGCTAGCGTCACCGTAGCCGGGTTGGGCGTTTCAGGGCTCAACCGTCAAACGCGGCAGGGCCAAGACTCCTTAATACGTTTGACAACTGCTGTTGATAATTTGTCGAACAGGTTGGACGTGCTGCATGGAGACCTGAAGACAAGAGACCTTGAAGTATTTGGTCGGTTGAGTGAGCTTGAGCGTGCTGTGGCAAGGCTGGAAGGCCACAGCAATCGGAACTAGGGTATTAATGCAGTTCAAGGCGCAACCATGCTGCTACTGATCCGCCCAATCCTGTTTCGATTCATGCAATCGGAAGGCGTCAAAAAACTGGTGATTGATCTTCTAGAGGCATATTGCTCTTCAACGGACAACACCATCGATGACCAGGTGGTGGCATTCGTGCGTAAGAACATGTATCCAACCAGCCGTGTGGAACAGTGAAGCTGTCCGCGTTTTCCGCAACTGGCTGGTTTATTGCAGGCAGCGCGGTCACGCTGTTGCTCTGCACCACAATGGTCGTGTTCATCGCTGGATACAGCTCTGGCGTTGCGAGTTGCGATCAAGCAAGATCAGGCCAGCTCTAGCGGTCACATCCGTGCTGTCGCTGCTGCCGTTTTTCGAGTGGTACAAGCCAGACGTGCCGCATCGCATGGCTGCCATAAAGCAGCTGGAGGAGGCGATGCCCCCTGAGTTGTTGTCAGAAGATGCTGAGTGGTTTCAGGCGTGGAAGGCCAGTGGCATCGACCAGGAGGTGTACTTGCCTCGCTATTTCCGACAACTTGATCTGCCTGGCGGTGAACGCAAATGCTTCACGAGTGCTGCAAGTGCCATAGCCGCGTATTACAAGAAAATCGCCACACAGGAGGAGTACGAAAGGATTAGAGCCAGATACGGTGACACCACCTCAGTTTTTGCTCACGTCGAAGCTCTAACCAGCTTGGGCCTGCGTGTTCGCTTTGTTGATAACGCTGACGCAGAAGACGTGATGGAGGCCATCGACGCTGGCATCCCTGTTCTGGTCGGTTGGTTGCATCAGGGCAACATGCTGCGCGGGGAGCCGCCTATGTGCAGCAGCACAACTTGCGGACACTGGTCTGTCATCCACGGCTACAGCGGCCGATACAGCGACGACCCGAGCTGGCTTATGACGGACCCGGCTGGGCTGCCTGATATCGAACGAGGCGGTCACAATCCTGCGCTGTCTGGCTATCGCGTCAGCGTGCGGCAAGCTGCCTTTCATCAACGTTGGCAAGATCAAGGGCCTAGGAGCGGCTGGGCCATATTTGTCGAGGCACAATAGGTTGCACTTAAAAGCAACGAATGTCGGTTCTGTGTGACTGGGAGATCAAGGCAAGGTGTCAAAAAAGCCAGATGATCCAGCCATTTGATTCGAGCATGGTCAACCCGGCGAGCATCGATGTTCGTCTGGGTTGCTATTTGATGGTGGAGAGCATTTACAGCCCTGAGCTGGTGCGCATCAACATCTCAGACAAGACAGAGGATGATCCATTCATGCTTCAGCCCGGTGAGTTTTGCCTAGCTGAAACAGTTGAGCTGTTCAACATTCCTGACGACATCAGCTGCGAGTTCAAGCTGAAATCAAGTCGCGCGAGGGAGGGATTCCAACACGCTCTCGCCGCCTGGATTGATCCGGGCTTCAACTCATCTCGCCTGACACTCGAATTGAAAAACCTGCGCTTGCATCATGCGCTGGCGCTTCACCCTGGAAAACGCATCGGCCAGGTCATCTTTCACGAGATGTCAAATGTGCCCTTGCGCAGCTATCGCGAGACAGGCCATTACAACAACCACTTGACAGTCATGCCTTC
>FUIF01009197.1_pt1 | contig 22119 bp, 19 predicted proteins | sample 1003461 | NCBI WGS metagenome assembly FUIF01 (sample SAMEA80401918, study PRJEB19352) | marine metagenome | reverse complement strand
GTCGAGGGGGTCGGCATCGCCGACGCCTCGCCCCATGCCTTGTCGCGCAGATCGCTCTGCCGCGTCGAACGATAACGGTCGAGCATCAGATTGTTGGCGGCGCGCATGATATAGGGAAGGGGATCGGCGATCGGGCCGGTACGCCGGTCTGTCAGTCGCATCCACAGATCCTGGAACAGATCTTCCGCGCCGTGGCCGGCACCGCGCACTTCCAGAAAGCGGACGATGCGATCCCGGTTGGCGAGCAATACGCCTTCGATGCCCTGTGCGGCGTCGGATCGGTCATGCGACTCTGTCATGGATTGCTTGCTTTGGAACGCCATCTTCTGTCGGTAAGCGCCACTTCGCCCTGCGCCATACGTCCCCCTGATGACGCCGTCATATAGCGTCCATGCTCCGCCGCGCAACTGCGGTACCGGGAAAGTGAGGGCGGACGGTGCAAGCATCTGTTTCTTTGTTTCTTTGTCCCAAGGCAAGGGGGAAGCGTGGGTAGGGGTTACGCTTCCCCCTTGCGGGCGGGGCCGGTCGGGGGGCTAGAGACCGACCCGCAGACTCGCACGGAAAGCCCAGCCGATATGGCTTTGCTGTTCTTCCGCGGACACTTCGCCAGCGACCTGAAAGGCCGAATTGCCAGCGATGCCACGGAAACGGCCGACCCAGCCGCTCGTGCGATCATCAGGAGTAAGGGTGAACGGCGTGCCGTTCTTGAACGATGCCGTCGTCGCGCCCAGCGTGCCGCCGACGATCTGACGACGACCGCCTTCGAGTTCGAAGCGCGTCCAGCCGTCATATTCGTCGGCACCGCCAAAATCGAGACCGATGGCGACCGTGCCCGACACGGCAAGCTCGTCGCTGTCGCGGCTGAGCACCTTGAGATCCAGCGCGTCGCCGCCGCCGGTTTCCTGATAGCCGTCCTCTTTCAGCTTGAAATAGTCGACGGCGACCATCGGTCGGATCGTCAGGCCGCCAGCACGGGCGTCATACGCGAGCGAGCCCGAGGCCGACCACAGAGTGCCGTCCCATTTACCCTTCATCGTCTTTTCGATGTCTTCGGCGCCCGCTTCGGCACGGAAGATACGCGTGCCCTTCAGGCTGACCGGCGCACCCGAAACGCGCGCATTCGCCATGAACCCGTCGGAGCGCAGGCGCCAGTGCAGCGCGCCTTCGAATTGGCTGGTGCTGACTTCGTTGGCGTTGCTGCCGTTGCCGTCCTTGCCGTTGAGAAAGGCGATCGAGCCGCCGAAATTACCGAGGTCGCTCTTGATCTCGGCGCCCGCCGAGATGCCCCAGCCGCTGACGTCGTAGCTCGCCGTATCGCCGACGCTCTTCGACGTGCCCCAGACGGCCTGATTGACCCAATAGCCCCATTTGCCTTCGTCCTGGAACGGCGCGTTGGGATCCTGGAGGTAGCGCGACAGCGCGCGCGATCCGGAGGTGACGGTTTCGAAGACGCCGCCCTCATGCTCGGGGAGCATCTGGCCTAGCTGCCCCCGGAACTGGGCGCCGTCGGTGATGCCGAGGAATACGTCCTCGATCTTCTGGTCGGCGATTACTGCATCGAGCACCGCGTCGAATGCGCCGGCTTCGGAGCGGTTGAGCCCGAGTTCGGTCGTGCTCTTGCGCGCCACGTCGACGATCAGCTGGGTCGCGTTCGAGGTCAGCGTGCCCTTGTATAGGAAGGGAAGCAGCGTCTGCGACGCCGTGAGGTTGCTCGCGCCGGTCAGGGTTCCTGCGGTGAGCACGATATGCTTGCCCTCGGCCTTTTTCGATGCTCGACAGCTTGAGCGCGAGTTTCGATTCGGCGCCGAAGCTGGCGTTGCCGGAGACCTGAAGGTTCGTTCCCGTGTTGCCGGTATCGAGCATCACGCCAAGAGTGCCCTTGTCGGTGATGGCGAGCGAAGAGATCGTCGCGGCGCCGCCGACGTCGAACGTCCCGCCGGCGACCGAAACCGCCAGACCCTGCGAATTGGCGAGCGTGCCCGAGAAGATCGACGTGCCACCGATGGTCAGCGTATCGGTGCCACCACCAAAGTCCGCCAAACCGGTGAACTTCGAGGTTCCAGCGAGTGTCATTGCATCATTGCCGGTGCCAAAGCGGGCGTTGCCAGCATAGGTCGCGTCACCCGACAGCGCGAGCTTGTTGTTGCCGGCGCCAAAGAAGCTGTTCCCCTTCACCGAGCCGTCGGCAATGTCGAACACATCATTGCCGCCGCCGAAGCGGACGTCGCCAACGATGCTGGGCGCCGTGATGCCCGCAGCGACGGCGGTCTGCTTGACGGTGCCCCGATGGCGTTCGCGGACAGGTCGATCGCGACGTTGCGGTCGGAGCTGGCAAGCGCGCCGGCGGCGCTGATCGTGCCGCTGTTTTCGACCGTTCCGACCTTGCCCGACAGGTCGACGATGGCGCGTGCGGTGCCGTTGTCGCCGCCGGTCTTGGCGGTGATCGACCCGCTGTTGCGGATGAGCGGGACGTCGCCCCCGGCCTCGATCAGGACCGCGGTTGCCACGGCGCCTGCCGCATTGCCGCCGGTCGTCGCCTCGATCTTGCCAGCGTTGCGGATTTCAGGCGTTGTTGCACCGCTTCCGATACGGATTGCCGTTGCCGCCGTATCCTTCGAAAGCGCCGTCACGTTGCCGGTCGCGCCGATACCGATGCCGCCAGCAATGGTTACGGCTCCGCCGAGGCCTCCGATCTGGATGGCGTTGCCGTCCTTGCCGGCATAGAGTCCGCTACCAAGAACGGCGCCATCGATGATGAAGCCAAGGCCGGTGCCGGTTCCGGCGACGGGGCCGATCGTGACGGCGCGGTCCGCCGACCCGATGCGGATCGCCGCTGCCGAGCCGAAAGAGCGCACCACGGCACTGCCTTCTTTGTCGTCGTCGATGCCGTCCTTGTCCTCGTCCTTGTCGGTCGTGCTCGAATCTTTCGGCGGAACCGCGAGGATGATGCCGCCGGTTACATTGCCTTCGATCGACAGCGCGTTGCCGCCGATCAGCAGGTCGTCAGCGTCGAGCTTCGACGGGTCGGTCGGCGGAGCGGTGAAGCGATAACCGGTCGCGGTGAGGTTGCCTTGGACGACGAGCGCGCCAGTGATGTTACCGGTGAGGCGCGCGCCGATTGCATCGACTCCTTGCGCACTGATCGTGCCCGCGAGGCGGACATTACCCGTCACATCCTGCAGCCCGATGCCAAGTGCCCGGTCGCCGATGACGCCGACGGTCCCGTCGTTGGTGAAATTGCCCGTCAGCGGCCCGCCGAGGCGGATGCCGGCGGAATTATTGCCCTCGATCGCGATCGCGCCCGAGTTGACGATATTGCCGGCAAAAGCACCCGCAGTTGCGATGCCGACGCGATTGCTGCCGATGGCGAAGGCGCCGTCGAGGTCGCCGTCGTTGTCAATGTCGGTCGGGGCATAGGTTTCGCCGATGGTGATCTTGCCGCTCGCGCTGTTCGTGATGCCGCCCGTCGTCCCGGCGCCCGCGAGGATGCCCGTCGCGCCGTCGACATTGCTGAACTCGATCGTGCCTTCGTTGACGACCTTGTGATTGCTGTCGATCGTGACCGCGGGACCGGTGACCGTCGGCTTGATCGAGCCCGCTGCAACAATCTTGATGTCGTCGGCTGCACCCGATTTGATCGTCGATGTTCGAACCGGCGCGGTGGTGGCCGTGCTGATCGTCGTTTCGGCATAGGCCGTGGTCGAAAGGAGGGTGGCCAGGCAGGTGGAGGCCAGCAAAGTCTTGCGCATCGGGTTCCTCTTGTGATCGGGCCGGGATATCTTCCCGGCGACAATCACAAGACGGAGCAGCAAACGCGCAGCCTTGGAAAAATATCGCGCCTCAATCGCGCGGTGCTGCCTCGTTCAGTTTGAGGCCCAGCGTCGACGCGTTTTTGTACGGCTTCTTCGCGGCTGTTGGCGCGCAGTTTTCGCATCACATTTTTTAAGGTGCCACTTGACCGTTTCAGGCGCGAGCTGCAGCGTCCGGGCGATTTCCTTGTTCGATTCCCCGGCATTCAGCGCACTCAAAATTTCGATCTCGCGCTCGGTCAGGAACGAAAAGGCCTCACCGGGGGCTGCAAAATGGGTGCTCTCCAGCGCTGGATTGCGCCGCGACGGTTCGGCGAGTTTTAGCAGCGCGAGAAAAGAACCCGACGAATAGGCCTCGCTGCAGAAATTCTGCACGGCGCGGACGCCGGTAACGTCGAGGACATCGACGATGGTGCGGCGGAACCCGACGCTGGCGGCGTGATTGAGGAAACGAACAGTTTCAAGGTCGACCATCTTGTCGCAGCGCCCGCTGAGTTGAGGAAGAATGTTGAGCAGCGTGGCCGTCGCCCGCAGTTCGGTGTCGTCGGCGTTTGAGGCGAGCCGTAGCAGCCGTTCGGCCACGGTCGTGAGCCGCGGACGGTCGCCGTTGGCAATCGCTTCATAGGCACGCATCTCGGACAGCAGGGCGAAAGCTCGTCCTGCTGCCGACAGCGGGTCGAGCACGGCGCTTTCCTCGTCCGCGGTAGCAACGACCGCTTCCGCGTCGATCGTTTGCGGCAGGCGCAGACGCGCGCGTTCGACGATGCAAAGCGCTTTGAGGGGCGCCCACTCCCGCTCGAACGCGACAAGTTCTGCGCGGTCGATCAGCGATGCCGCCTTGTTCACATGTCCCATGCCGGCGGCCGACCGGATGGCGACGAGAAAAGCGGGGAGCAATGCGTCCTGAAACGGGCTTTGTTCGAGTAGCGGAAGCGCGCGTGCCGCCAGTTCGGCTGCGGCAGCCATTTCGTCGCGCTCGTAGCAGCAGAGTGCCAGCCCCGCCTCGATCAACGCAGTGGCAAGATTTGGTACGGAGGAAGGACGCAGGCCATCGCGCAACACGCGCTCGGCATCGGCGAGCTGGCCTTGCGCGCGCGAAAGCGCCGCGCGCGTGCACACAGCCAGCGCGAGAGGCAGCGCAAGCGGCGGTCGCGCTCCACGCAGCATCAGCGGGCGGACGGCGTGGTGAACCAGCCCGAACAGGCCACGTTTCAATGCGCCATGGGCGAGCACGGTGCGGATCATCGCGACGGCGAAATCGGAAAGCTCCTCGGGCGATGCAAGCAGCTGGTCGCATTTCTCGACGACCTCGGCGAGCTGGTCGCGATTATAGGCCCGGTGAACCAGATCGACCGCGCGCGCTTCGTCGACCGCGCCGCTGGCAGTGAGAGCCGCAATCGCCGCGCTTGCGCCGGGCTCCGCCATGAGCGTGAATAGCCAGGCCCGCGCCTGAACCAGGGCCGGGAAGGCGGCAATCTGTGCTGCGGGCAATCGGTTCATCCACGTCGCAGCGCGCGAAATCTCCCACATTCTATCATCGGCAAAATGCTGCCCGCCAACAATTGGGCCGCTTGCTCGAAATCGCCTGCCATCATCGTCTGTTCGGCGGCTTCGACGGGCATTTCCTGCGCGACGAAATAGCGCGCCCAACGCGGTGCAACTGGAGCGGAGCATCCGCGTCGGTTTCGAGGTGTCGTCGAAGCGCAGCCTGGAACGCCGGATGCAGACGATGCCAGCCACTGCCGTCGGTCGGGGCCTCGATGAACATACCGCGTGCTGTGAGATCGCGCAGCAGCGTGGCGCTATCCTTTTCTCCACTCAAAAAGCTGGCAAAGCTCGGCATTGAAGCGCGGGGCGACCGCGCAGCGTTGAAGAAAGAGGCGCTCGGCGTCGGGCAGGGCGGCGATCAGCGGCGCGAAAAAAGGCCTCGATTCGCTCGCTGAGCGCGGCGGTCGATCCCTCGATGCGCGCAAGCCGGACGCCCGCAGGCCACCCCTTCATGATCTGGTTGAGTTTAGTCCCTTCGCGTCCGTCGTGCGATGCGGCTGTGCCATGCAGGAAAAGCTGAACCTCCTCGTCGGCAAGCGCGAGGTCGGCGCTGCCGATCGAAAGCGCCATGCCCCTCCGCTCGACGTCGTCAAACGCCACCGCCGGCATCGTCCGGCACGACAGGATCAGCCGCAAAGGGGTAGGGGGATGACGCAACAGGCGGTTCAGTACCTCGATCGTGCGCGGATCGGTCAAGCGGTCGACGTCGTCGAGGATGAGAAGCAGGGGATGTTCGGAGGCCTCGATCCGGTCGGCGAGCGCGCTCGCGAGGATCGCCGCCGAAGCCGGAGCCGATGACAGGGTGGCCAGGCTGTCTTCGCGAGGAGCGCCGCGCGCCAGCCGCACCGCTTCGAACAGATGCCCGACTGTCGCGGGTTCCTTATCCTCCGGGTCGAAGGATACCCATCCGACCGACCAGCCGGCCGATCGGGCGTTCGCGAACACGGTCGCGGCAAAAGCCGTCTTGCCATATCCGGCGGGGGCCCGCACGAGGCAAAGTTCGTGCCGCGCAAGTTCATCGAGCCAATTCTGCCAGCGGTCGGTACCGACCATGTCGGCTGGAAAGCGCGGCGGCACATATTTGCCGCGCGGCATTCGGGGAGGGCGGTGCTCCGCCGCGGCGCGATGCTGCGCTTTTGTTTCTATCCTCTGCCCCGGCTGGATGGTCATATCTTCGCCCTCCATCTGAGGGTCATGGCTATAGCCATGCGGCCCCGACCGCAAGCGTCCCCCCCATCGCTCCCCCCGCCACCCGGTCTGTCATTGCCGTGGCGCGCGCCATAGCCTCCTCATTGTCGAAGGGCCCACACAGAATGGGTTCGAACCGTGGGAGAAAAGGCGTGACGAAGAAAGCTATCCTGGCAAGCTGTCTGTCCACCACCATGCTGATCGGCTGGCATGGCGTCGCTTACGCGCAAGAAGCCGACACGGCGCCCGAGGCGGAAAGCGGGGGCATCGCCGAAATCGTCGTCACGGCTCAGAAACGCGCGCAGAATCTTCAGGATGTCCCCGTCGCGGTGTCTGCCATCGGTGGCGACGCGCTGGAGAGCCGGGGGATTACCGAAACGTCGGATCTGATGGGCGCGATCCCCAGTTTGCAGGTCACCAGCCCTTACGGAAACACTCAGCCAAACTTTGCACTTCGCGGCATTTCGGTCGCGAACGAGTTTTCGGCATCAACCGCGTCCCCTGTCGGGGTGTATGTCGACGAGGTTTATCAAAGCTTCCGCGCAAGCCATGGTCAGCAGCTTTACGACATCGACCGCGTCGAAGTCCTTCGCGGGCCGCAGGGTACGCTGTACGGCCGCAACACCACCGGCGGCGCGGTCAGCTTCTTTACCCGCAAGCCCGACCTCGATGGCAATAACGGCTATCTGACGCTCGGTTACGGCAATTACGACACCAAAACGGTTCAGGGCGCGGCCGAATTCACGCTGGTTCCCGACGTATTGGGCATCCGCATCGCCGGTACCCGCTCGAAAGGCGACGGCTGGCAATATAATCCCGCGCAGGGCCGCCATGTCGGCACCACCGACACGATCGGCGGTCGCGTGTCGCTCCGCTGGAAACCGACCGACCGGCTCGATATCAATCTGAAATTCTATACCGCCAAGGACGATCCGCTCGGCGCCAACGCCTATGCGATTGGACAATTGGAAGGCGATCGCGACGCGCTCGGCTATTCGCGCTTCGACCCGGCGCAGAACGGCGGCCGCGCACTGCGCCGCAATGAAGTGTCGGCCGACACCGGCGGCACCAATTATACAAAGTCCACGGGCGGCTCGCTGAACATCAGCTACGAACTGAGCGACGATGTCACGCTCACGTCGATCACCGGCTTCGACAAGGGCCGCTACGCAATCGACCCGAACGACTGCGACGGATCGCCGAACGACCTCTGCGCGATCCGGTTCCGGTCGCGCAGCAATAATTTCAATCAGGATTTCCGGATCGCCTATTCGGGCGACAACCTCGATATCATCGGCGGCCTCTATTATGGCAAGGATACGGTGAAGACGTCGAACGAGCCCGATTTCTTCGGCGTCATCCGCCCGCTGCTGCTCGGCGCGGGCCTACCTGGAAGCTACAATAACGCGGCGGTCGCAACGCCGGACTCGATCGGTATCGTCCCGGCCTTTGCCGCCAATCCCGCGCTCGATCCGACCAATCCGGCAAGCTGCGCTCCCGTTGCAGTCAACCCGACCGGCTTCCTCGATGCGCGTTCGCTTATCGCGCTGCTAACCGATATTCAGCTCAACAATTCGGGCGGCGGCGGTTTTGGAGGGGCGATTTCCGCCGCCTGCCGCGCGGCTGGCGCGCCGCCGTTCACGCCGATCCTGGGATCGCAGAAATTCGATATCCAGCGGCCGTCCAAAGCGATTTATGGCGATGTGACGTGGAAGGCGACTGACGAGCTCACTGTCGCGGTCGGGCTGCGCTACACGATGGACAAGGTGAAGTTCCGCAACGGCAGCACTATCCTGTACAGCCTCGACGGCACTACCCCCGTGGCCAACCTGATCCCGTACAGCAACCCGTATAACCCGAACCTGCCGACGATGAATCTCAGCAGCAAGGCTAACCGGCTGACCGGTCGCGTCAACGTCAGCTACAAGTTTGCCGACGATGTCATGGGCTATCTGCAATATAGTCGCGGCTATCGCAGCGGCAGCTATAACGGGCTGGCCTATCAGGGCACGAACCAGGTCTATTATATCAAGCCCGAACAGGTGAATGCCTATGAGGGCGGTTTGAAAACGCGCTTCTTCGATCGCCGCGTGCAGCTCAATCTCGCGGGCTTCTATTACGATTATTCGAACCAGCAGACGACGCAGGTGGTCGGCGCGACGACCTTTACCCGCAGCGCGAACGGCCGCGTTTATGGCGGCGAGGCCGAACTGACGATCCAGGCAGCCGACTCGCTGCGGTTCGATGCGACGCTCGGCCTGCTGAACAGCAAATATAAGGGCAATGTCGTCGATCCGGCCGACCCAGCGACCCAATTCACCCGCAACGTCAACGGAAACTCATTCCCGAACGCACCGGAGACGACGTTCACGGCCGGCGTCGAATGGGATGTGTTCGATAGCAATATCGGCAAGCTGACGGTGCGCGGCGACGCCAATTATATGGGCAAATATTATTTCGACTCGTTCGGTGACTATGATCAGGAGCCTTGCGATCGGGTCGGGACTCCGGGTGCCATCCGGCCGGCAGGCACGGCCTTCACCTGCGGCAATCCCTCCTATTGGCTGATCAACAGCCGGGTCACCTACCAGAAAGACAATTTCTCGGTCAGCGCCTGGGTCAAAAATCTGACCAACAAATATTATTACACCTACGGCCTCAACATCGATGTGTTCGGGCTCGACTATCTGAACCGCGGAATGCCGCGCACCTATGGCGTCGAAGCGACGATGAAGTTCTGATCGCTGACGCCAAGGGGAACGGCGGGCGCCCCCTCCCTCAGCCCGCCGTCCCCGATTTGTTGCTGACCCGAATTTGAGGAACATGTCATGATGCGTTTTACCGGCAAGAGCGTGCTGATAACCGGCGCTGCGCGCGGCATCGGGCTCGCCGCCGCCCAGGAATTTGCGCGCGAAGGCGCCTCGGTGACAATCACCGATATTGACGGACAAGAGGCGGAGATTGCCGCTGCGGCAATCCGCACCGAAGGGCATAAGGCGGAGGCGAGACGACAGGATGTTGCCGACGAGGCGGAATGGGCGGCGCTCGTCGCCGATATCGTCGCGCGCGAGGGAAGCTGGACATCCTCGTCAACAATGCCGGCATGGGTTTCCTGAAATCGGTCGTCGATACGAACCTCGACGAATGGCAGAGGCTGATGGCGGTCAATCTGCAGAGTGTCTTCCTCGGCGTTCGCGCCGGCATCGGGGTGATGAAGGAAAAGGGCGGGATAATCGTCAACGTCGCCTCGATCGCCGCGAACGTCGCCGAGCCGCTCTTCCCTGCGTATAATGCCAGCAAGGCGGGGGTCGCGATGCTGACCAAGGCGGTAGCGGTCGATTGCGCGCGCAAGGGCTGGCCGGTGCGGATCAACTCGCTGCATCCCGGCTATTGCGAGACCAAGCTGGTCGCCGATGCGGTCGGCAGCCTTGGGGATGCCGCCGCCGATTTCGCCGCCGCGACCGTAGGCGCAATCCCGATTGGCCGCATGGCGACGACGCGCGAGATTGCGCGCCCGCTGCTGTTCCTCGCCAGCGACGACGCCGCCTACATGTGCGGCAGCGAACTGATCGTCGACGGCGGATACACCGCGGTCTGATCCGAATTCCATCAAAACAGGGACGGAAATCCAATGAGCAAGAAACCGGTCATCGTCTATGGCGCCTCGGGCTACACAGGTCGCCTCGTCTGCGAATATCTGCGCGAACTCGGCATCCCCTTCATCGCGGCGGGACGCGACAAGAAGCGCGTGCAGGAGGTGATGGACAAGGTGCCGGGCATCGAGACCGCCGATTATGAAGTCGCCGAGGTCGAGCATAGCGTCGAGGCGCTGACCAATCTGTTCAAGGGCGCCAGGGTCGTCTGCAACATGGTCGGCCCGTTCATCAAATATGGCCCCGAGACGGTCGAGGCGTGCCTCGCCGCCGGCGCCCATTATCTCGACACGACGGGCGAGCAGGACTGGATGCTGCTGGCGCAGGAAAAATGGGGTGCGGCTTTTGCAAAAAAGGGCCTGCTGCTGTCGCCTTGCGTCGCCCAGATGTACACGACGGGCGAGATCGCGGCGAATATCGCGCTCGAACAGGCGCCGGGACTCGACACGCTCGACATGCTGGTGCTGTGGAAGGGTTTTCCGACCTATGCCTCGGTGCAGACGATCTTCACGATCCTGAAGGCCGACTGGTATTATCTCGAGAACAACCAGTATGTCCAATGGCCGACGCTGACCGCGACCGAATGTCAGGTGCCCGGCCAGCATGCTACCGCGCTGACTTTGCCATGGGGAGGCACCTCGCACCCGATCTGGTTCAAGCAGGACCCGCGCGTCTCGACAGTCAAGGTCTATGGCGGGGTGTTCGCACGCGAGGTCATGGACAATGTCGTCGCCATGACCAGGATGATCGACACCGACATCAAACCGCTGCCGTTCAAGGAGCAGGAGGCCGCGCTCGCCAAGATGGCGGAATCGGTGCAGGGGGACATGCCGCCCCGCGAAAATCCGCGGCTCAATACCAGCATTGATTCGGTTTACGCCTCGGGCCCCCTCGGCCGCGCGCATGTGTTGATCCACGGCAATAGCAATTACAAGCAGACGGGATTGATGCAGGCTTGGGCGGCGATGAACCTGCTCCAGCAACCGCCGCGCCGCGTCGGTTTCGCCTCGGCGTGCCAGGCGTTCGGGCATCATGAGATATTGGGCGTGCTGCGTCAGTTCGGGTTGGTCCTGAAGCCGATCGTCACGGTCGACGACTGATGCGACTGGTCGACTGGCTCGACAAGGGGGCGTCGCTCGGCGCCGACGCACCCTGTCTGACGATGGACGGAAACAGCCTGTCCTATGGAGAGGTGCAGGCGCTCACCCACCGCGTCGCGCACCGGCTGAATGCGTCGGGCATCGTGCCGGGCAAGCATGTCGCGATCCTGTCGGGCAACGATCCCGTCGCCTTTGCCTGCGTCTTCGCCATTTCGCGCGCCGCGGCGGTGTGGTGTCCGATCAACCCGCGTAATGAAGCCGCCGAGAACGCCTATGTCCTCGATAATTTCGACTGCGCGGCGCTGTTCTTCCATTCGAAATTCGCCGAACTGGTGGGCGAGTTGCGCCAGCGCCTGCCCAAACTCGAGCTGCTCGTCTGCCTCGATGCGGAACAGCCGTTCGCACCCTCTCTCGACCAGTGGCTGGCGGGCGTCCCCGACACCCCATTCCGGGCGGCGCCCGTCAGCGACCTCGCAATGATTCCCGGCACCGGCGGCACCACCGGCCATCCCAAGGGGGTGATGCTGACCAATCGCAACCTCGAGGCGATGACCGCGCTGACCTTGATGGGCTATCCCTTCGAAGGGCGACCGGTCTATCTCGCGATGGCGCCACTTACACATGCGGCGGGGGTGTTGGCCTTCCCGATCATGGCGCATGGCGGCGAAATCGTGATCATGCCCTATCCCGATATCGGCGAGTTTCTGGCGCTCGCGTCGCGCCACAGCGCCACGCACACCTTCCTGCCGCCAACGCTGATCTACATGCTGCTCGACCATCCCGCGCTGCCCGTGACCGATCTCTCGTCGCTGCAATGTTTCTGGTACGGCGCCGCACCGATCTCGGCCGCGCGGCTGGAGGAGGCGATCGGCAAGCTTGGCCCGGTGATGGCGCAGCTTTTCGGCCAGACCGAAGCGCCGATGATGATTTCGATGATGGCGCCGAGGGATCATTTCAATGCCGACGGTTCGATTGCGCGCGCGCACCTGTCTTCGGCGGGAAGGCCGGGTCCGCTGGTGCAGGTCGCGATCCTCGACACCGAAAACAACATCGTGGCGCAGGGTGAGCGCGGCGAGATCGTCGTCAGGGGCTCGCTGGTGATGGATGGCTATTACAAGAATCCCGAGGCCACCGCCGAAGCAAGCGTGGACGGATGGCATCGCACCGGCGACATCGGCTATCTCGACGCCGACAATTTCCTTTTCATCGTCGACCGCGCCAAGGACATGATCATCACCGGCGGCTTCAACGTCTATTCGGCCGAGGTCGAACAGGCGCTGCTGGCGCAGCCGGCGGTGCAGGATGGCGCCGTGTTCGGGTTGCCCGACGACAAATGGGGCGAGCGTGTGTGTGCGGTCGTACAGCTTCGCGCCGGCCACAGCGCCGATCCGGATGCACTGATCGCGGCGGTTAAGGCCGCGATCGGCAGCGTCAAGGCGCCGAAGGAACTCGAGATCTGGGTCGATCTGCCGCGATCGAAGGTCGGGAAGGTGCTGAAGAAGGATATTCGCGCGCAAAAGCTCGCGGCGCGATCCTAGTTGCGCGCGGTCACGATCCAGGCCGCGCCGTCGATCAACACCGACGTCTCACCGGGCCGCTTGGCAAAGGCAGAACGCACCGCCCTCGCGGCGGCCGCTCTAACCTCGTCGGGCTGATCGGCGAGCGCCCGCGAGAGTGGACCCACCTGAAAGGCCATGTCGACCGCGTCGTCGATTGCCGCGTCGCGTGTCGCTCCGCTGCCATAGGAAATGGTCGTGTCAAAAGGCGTGATGTCGATCGCGGTAAAGCCTGCCGCGGCAAGAATGCCGGCCAGCCTTTGCCGGTCGCCAAAGGCGAACGGCCCCGGCGCATTCGGATCGGCGGGGGCGGGATGAACGATATCGCGGATCGCCGCCATCGGCAGGCGAACCCAGTCATTATCCTGTGCGCCGCGCCAACAGACGAAGGCGAGCCGCCCGCCCGGTTTCAATGCGCCGCGCATGTGCGCGAACGCGGCCACCGGATCGTCGAAGAACATCACACCGAAACGCGAAAAGAGCAGGTCGAACGCGTGGGACGGAAGCGGGGATGTGGCGGCGTCCGCGCATCGAAATTCGACGGGCGATGTTGCCGGGACCAAGGCACTGGCGACCTCGACCAACTGCTCGGATATGTCGACGCCAAGTATATATCCATCCGGTCCGACCTGTTCGGAAAGGGCCAGCGTCGACGTGCCCGAACCGCAACCGATGTCGAGTATCCGTTCGCCGGGCTGCGCATTTGCGGCACGGATCGCCGCACTGCCGAATTCTTCGAGCATCACGTCCAGTCGCGCGAGATTGGCGGCCCAGCGGTTGCCGCTGTCGCCATTCCAGTCGTGGGTTGGGGCGGTCTGGATATTGGACATCGGGACACCTTCTTTATTGAGAACGAGTCGCAACTAGATCTGTTGTCGCTGGAATGCAAGGCACCGCGCATAGCTATGCCTTGTTGCATCGCCTCGAACCATGCGACATTCGTCGGGCGAACCGGCCGCGTTCGGATCGGTAAGGGAGAGTCATGAGCGAACAGATCGTCACGGTCGATATCGGCGGCACGCATGCGCGCTTCACGATCGCCCAGGTAGAAGGCGGCCGCGTCCTGTCGCTCGGCGAAGCAACGACTTTGCACACCAAGGATCATGCGAGCTTCCAGACCGCGTGGCAGGATTTCGAGCGTCAGCAGGGCGGAACCTTACCGCGCGCGGTCGCTATCGCGATTGCCGGGCCGACGCGAGGCGACATCATCCGGTTCACCAACAATCCGTGGATCATCCGTCCGGCGTTAATCAACGAGAAGCTCAACGTCGATCGCTATGTGCTCGTCAACGATTTCGAGGCGGTGGGACATGCCGTTGCGCAGGCCGGCGAGAATTATTTCGAGCGGTTGACCGGGCCCGACGAGCCGCTTCCGACGACCGGCACCATCACCATCATCGGCCCCGGTACCGGGCTGGGTGTTGCGCATATCTGGCGCAATGGCCCCGACTACCGCGTGCAGGCGACCGAGGGAGGACATATCGATTTTGCGCCGCTCGACAGCATCGAGGATGAGATCCTCGCGCGACTGCGCAAACGGCATCGGCGGGTGTCGATCGAGCGGATCGTATCGGGGCCGGGCATCGTCGATATTTATGAAACGCTGGCAGCGCTGGAGGGTCGCGCGATCCCTCGGCTTGATGACAAGGCGATCTGGACCAACGCGCTGAGCGGCGAAGACAGCCTCGCCGCGGCCGCCGTCGACCGTTTCTGCCTGTCGCTCGGCAGCGTGTCGGGCGATCTTGCGCTGGCGCAGGGGGCGAGCGGCGTGGTTGTGGCGGGCGGGCTCGGTCTTCGTATCCGCGACAGCCTCGTGCGCTCCGGATTTCCCGAACGTTTCATCGAAAAGGGGCGGTTCGAGGGTTTCATGTCGGCGCTTCCAGTCAAGCTCATCACCCATCCTCAGCCCGGTTTGTTTGGCGCTGCGGCCGCCTTTGCACGGCAATACGCCTGAATTGGCAATTTCCGCTGGTATCGGCCCGCAAAAAATCGGCAGCAATGGAGTTTCGATTTTTTAAGGGATTCCGTCGCTCGTGTCCGTTCGTCCCGTCCTCGGCATCATCGCTTGTAACCGGCAGGTCGGCGCCGAATATGCGCAGGCGGTGATGAACCGTTATGCGAAGGCGGCGATGCGTCACGCCGATTGCGCCGCGCTGCTCATCCCCTCGCTTCCCGACTATATGCGCGCAGACGAAATCGTCGGGCGGCTCGACGGCGTCCTGCTCACCGGATCGCCATCGAATGTCGAACCGGCGCGCTATGGGGAAGACGATGAAGGGGAGGGCCGTTCGATCCCGACCGCGATCGCATGATGCGCGATCTGGTCGAGGCCGTGATCGCGTCGCAGCGGCCGCTGTTCGGCATTTGCCGCGGGTTTCAGGACATCAATGTCGCGCTCGGCGGGACGCTGCGCCGCGATACGGCGACGAATGGCGAGTTGCTGCGTCACCATACCCCCGACGGCACCCTGTTCGATGCGATGTTCGATCATCGCCACCATGTCGATCTGGTCGAAGGCGGGATGCTCGCGGCGGCCTATGGCGCATCGGCGCTCGACGTGAACTCGGTCCACTATCAGGGCGTCGGACGGCTTGGGGACGGGCTTGCGGTCGAGGCGCGCGCACCCGACGGGCTGGTCGAAGCGTTCAGTGCGCGGCCGAACGGTGCCCCCTTGCTTGCGGTGCAATGGCATCCTGAGTGGGGAACCGACGGCAATCAGGAAAGCCAGACCTATTTTTCGCCTGCTCGGACAGGCGCTGCGGGGCGAGCTGTGAACCGGCACGTCACCCGTTACGACCGCTATCTTGCGCGGCTTTGCTTCTCCCCCTGATCGATGGATCGGGCTGAATTGCCCGCTCTTCCTTCTGCGGCTTCTACCGCCTTCAATGATCAGGAATATGATATGCCCCGTAATCACGACATCGCCGAACTGCGCCGCCTCGACGTCGCGCATCACCTTCCCGCCCAAGCCGATTGGGCCGAAATCGAAAAGCTCGGCGGCAGCCGCATCATCACCCATGCCGAGGGTTGCTATATCCACGACGGTGACGGCCACCGCATCCTCGACGGCATGGCTGGCCTGTGGTGCGTAAACGTGGGTTACGGCCGCGAGGAACTGGTTGATGCGGCGGCGGCGCAGATGCGCGAGCTGCCCTTTTACAATACCTTCTTCAAGACCGCGACGCCGCCGACGGTGATGCTCGCGGCGAAGATCGCTGAACTGACCAGCAATCGTCTGCCACATATTTTCTTCAACGCGTCGGGCAGCGAAGCGAACGATACGGTTTTCCGCATGGTGCGCCACTATTGGAAGCTGAAGGGCGAACCCAAGCGAACCGTCTTCATCAGCCGCTGGAACGCCTATCATGGCTCGACCGTCGCGGGTGTTTCGCTGGGCGGGATGAAGGCGATGCATGCACAGGGCGACTTTCCCATCCCCGGTGTCGAGCACGTCCGCCAGCCCTATGCCTATGGCGAAGGGCAGGGGATGACCGAGGACGAGTTTTGCAACGCTTGTGTTCAGGCGATCGAGGACAAGATCCTCGAGGTCGGCCCCGAGAATTGCGCGGCCTTCATCGGCGAACCGGTGCAGGGCGCGGGCGGTGTCATCATCCCGCCAAAAGGCTATTGGCCGAAGGTCGAGGCCGTGGCGCGCAAATATGGCTTGCTGGTCGTCGCCGACGAGGTGATTTGCGGTTTCGGCCGCACCGGAAAAATGTGGGGGCATGAGGCGATGGGATTTACCCCCGACCTGATGCCGATGGCGAAGGGGCTGTCGTCGGGGTACCTGCCGATCTCGGCCACGGCGGTCGCGAGCCATGTGGTCGATGTGCTCAAGACCGGGGGAGACTTCGTTCATGGCTTCACTTATTCGGGGCATCCGGTTGCAGCAGCCGTCGCGCTCAAGAATATCGAGATCATCGAGCGCGAGGGGCTTGTGGAGCACACCGGCAGCGTCACCGGTCCGCATCTCGCGAAGGCGCTGGCGACGCTGAACGATCATCCGCTCGTTGGCGAGGCGCGTTCGATCGGCCTGTTGGGTGCGGTCGAGATCGTTGCCGACAGGGCAACGCGCGCACGCTTTGGCGGCGCGGAGGGCACAGCGGGACCGATGGCGCGCGATGCGTGTATCGCGAATGGATTGATGGTGCGCGGCATCCGCGACAGCCTGGTGATGTGCCCGCCGCTCGTCATTTCGACCGAGCAGATCGACGAGATGGTTGCCATCATCCGCAAATCTCTCGATGAGGTGCTGCCGAAACTCCGCGCCCTCTAAACAGGAAAGCCCAAACCCCTATGCCCTCCGGCCTTTTTGCCCTGCTCGACGATATTGCGACCATCGCCAAGGTCGCCGCCGCGAGCATCGACGATATCGGTGCCGCCGCATCGAAGCCGGGGTCAAGGCGGCGGGCGTCGTCGTCGACGATACCGCGGTGACCCCGCGCTACGTCACCGGCTTCACCCCCGACCGCGAACTGCCGATCATCTGGCGGATCACCAAGGGATCGATCTTCAACAAGCTGGTGCTGATCCTGCCGGCGCTGCTGTTGCTGTCGGCGGTCGCACAATGGGCGATCACACCACTGTTGATGATTGGTGGCGCCTATCTCTGCTTCGAGGGGGCGGAAAAAGGTATATCACGCCTTGAAGAAGGACACGACGACCCTTGCCGAAGACGCCGAGATTGTCGCCGACAAGGACCATGAAGAGGCAATGGTGAAAGGCGCAGTGCGCACCGACTTCATCCTGTCAGCCGAGATCATGGTGATTGCATTGAACGAAGTGCTGGACGAGCATTTCGCGATGCGCGCCGCGACACTCGCGGTGGTGGCGATCTTTATCACGATTGCGGTCTATGGCGTCGTCGGCCTGATCGTGAAAATGGACGACATCGGCCTGCATATGGCGAAAGAGGGCAATAGCGCGCGCCGGGCGATCGGCCGCGGGCTTGTTTCCTTCATGCCAAAGCTGCTGGCGGCGCTCGCGCTGATCGGAACCGCAGCGATGCTGTGGGTTGGCGGGCAGATTTTCCTTCACGGCCTCGACGAATATCATATCGGCAACATCGGCCACGGCCTCCACGATTTCGCACATGCGGTGGCGGGGAACCTGCCGGCTGCGGGCCTGTGGGAATGGCTTATCAATGCAGGCGGTGCGGGCGTGTTCGGGCTGCTGCTTGGCGGCGTGATCGTCGGGGTACTGCATCTGCTGCCGGGTAAGAGGGCCCACTGACCTCGTCAGGAGTGATGAAGTAAAGCTCTTTTTCCGGCTTCAGCCTAGCAAAACCACTGGACTGTCCGCGCGCCAGTGCATGCTGACCTTGTCGGCCCAGGTGAAATCCTCCTGGTCGTGGCGGGACAGGTTCGGGCGTGAGACGCGGAGCATCGCTCCAGATTCCAGCTCGATCTCGAACAGGGTGATATCGCCGAGGTAGCTCATGCCTTTGATCTTGCCGCGGGCGAAATTATAGCCGTCGGGCGCGTCCTGCGCCGCGGCCTTGACGGCCTTGCCTTCGCCCGGAACATGAAGGTAGATTTTCTCGGGACGCAGCGCGACCCAGACGTCGGCGCCATGCGGGCCGGTGACGCCATGGTTGAGATAGACTTTGCCAAGCCCGGGGCAGTCGACCGCTGCCTTGTCGGGATCATCGAGCGTCAGCTTCCCCTCGAAGATGTTCACCGAGCCGACGAAATCGGCGACGAAGCGGTTCGACGGATATTCATAGAGATCGGATGGGGTCGCGAGCTGCGCCACTTCGCCCTTGTTGATAACCCCGATCCGGCACGCCATCGACAGCGCCTCATCCTGATCGTGGGTCACCGTGACGAATGTGATGCCGACCTTTTCCTGAAGATCCGAAAGCTCGAACTGCATCTGCGCGCGCAGCTTGGCGTCGAGCGCCGACAGCGGTTCGTCGAGCAGCAGCACCTTGGGCCGCATGACGAGACTGCGGGCGAGCGCGACGCGCTGGCGCTGGCCGCCCGACATCTGGTCAGGCATGCGCGTCTCGAACCCGCCGAGCTTCACGAGCTCAAGCGCCTCGGCAACGCGGTCCTTGATCTCGCCGCTCTTCACGCCGGCAATCTTCAGTCCATAGGCAACATTGTCGGCGACGCTCATGTGCGGGAACACGGCATAACTTTGGAACACCATGTTCACGGGGCGCTTGTTGGGCGAAATACCCGCCATATCCTGCCCGTCGATCAAGATCTTACCTTCGGTCGGGAGCTCGAAACCCGCGATCATCCTCAGCAAGGTCGTCTTGCCACAGCCCGACGGGCCCAGCAGCACGAAAAAATTCGCCGGCATTGATATCGAGGCTGACATTGTCGACCGCGGTGACCTTGCCGAAACGCTTCGAGACATTCTGGATCTGGATGATCGGTTTGGCGGGTTCGGTCATGGTCAGTGGGTTTCCGCAATGGCTTTGAGGCCCTGGAGTTTGAGCGCGACGAAGGTCAGGGCAATTGTGAGGACGATGAGCAGGGTCGAGGCGGCGTTGACCTCGGGGGTAACCGAGAAGCGGACCATCGAATAGACTTTCACCGGGAAGGTGATCGTGTCGGGGCCGCTGGTGAAATAGGTGATGACGAAATCGTCGAGGCTCAATGTAAAGGACAGCAACGCGCCGGCGACGAGCGCGGGCTTGATGTGCGGGATCAGCACGTCGCGGAACACCTGCCACTCGCTCGCGCCCAGATCCTTCGCCGCTTCCTCCTGCTCGCGATTGAAGGTCGCGAGGCGCGAGCGAACGACCATCGTGACAAAGGGAAAGCAGAAGGTAATATGCGCAATGGTTATCGCGCCGAGGTTGAACGGCCAGACGAGATCGGTCGGCCAGTCGACCGCGGCAAAAAAACATCAGGAAGGCGACGCCAAGGCAGATTTCGGGGACGATAATCGGCAGCGAAATCGTGCCGTCGATCGCGCCCTTCAAGGGAAAGCGGAAGCGCCAGAGCATCACCGCGGCGACGGCACCAAGAACAAGACTGGCAATGGTGGCCAGCGCGGCGATGGTCAGCGAGTTCAGCAGCGCCTCGACGAGCTGGTCATTGCCCATCGCCTTCTCATAATATTTGGTCGTGAAACCGCGCCACACGACGTTGCGCTTGCTGTCGTTGAAGCTGAAGATCATCAGCACGACGAGCGGCGCGTAGAGGAAGACCATCACCGCGCCGACCCACAGGCGCATCCACAGGGTGCGGCTATATTCGAGGGGGGCTACGGGCGTGCGGAGGAAAAGCGCCATCAGCGGACCTCCGGCACCTTTTTTGCGCATCGACTGGATCGCGATCAGCGCGAACATTGCATATATCAGCAAGAAGGAGAGCGCGGCGCCGAAGGGCCAGTCGTTCGCCTTTTTTGAACTGGCGCTCGATCACGTTGGCGATCATCTGGCTGTCGGTCCCGCCCATCAGGTCGGGGGTAAGATAGGCGCCAAGCGCCGGAATCAGCGTGATCATCACCCCTGCGATGATGCCCGGCGCAGCGAGCGGAACGACGATCCGCATGATCGTGCGGAAATGCCCGGCGCCAAGGTCAAGGCTGGCCTCGATCAGGCTGCGGTCGAGCCGATCGAGCGCGGCGTACAGCGGCAGTACCATGAAGGGCAGGTGGACGTAGACGAGCCCGAACACGACCGCGAAATTGTTGAAGAGAAGCTGCACCGGTTCCCATGTCGGAAGCGGTTGCAGTCCGACGAGCGTCTTGATCCAGCTCGTTCCTTCCCACAACGCACCGAGCCCCTTGTTGGCGAAACCCTGCGTGCCGAGCAGCATCATCAGCGCATAGGTGCGGATCAGGAGGTTGGTCCAGAAGGGCAGCATGATACCCAGCAGCAGCCAAGGCCGCCATTTCTCGCTGGCAAAGGTGATTGCCATCGCAACGGGAAAGCCGATGATCAGGCAGATGAGGGTGACGAGCGCGGCGACCGCGAAACTCTTGCCGAAAATGGTCAGGTACAGCCACTCGGTCGCGCGCTTGTAATTATCGAGCGTGCCCGAAAACTCGATTTCGGTCAGGCCCTTATTCTCGCCAAAGCTGTAGAGCCAGACGATCGCCATGGGCACGAGGAAGAAGACGATGACCCAAAAGAGCGTCGGAAGCGATACCGCCGCAAAGACCCTTTTTGTTGGTTTTCCAGTCCTGTTCGGCCACCCCCCGATGCCCCTTTCAGATTTCTAGGCTGCCCGGACCCTGGTGAAGGCTTCTTCGTAAAGCGGCTGCAGTTCCGGATTGAACCGCGCATATTCGCACTTCGCCAGTACGTCGGCGGGCGGGAAAATGACCGGATTATTCTTGTAGCTGTCGGGCATCAGCGCCTTCGCCGCCGCGTTGGGCGTCGGATACAGGATCGTCTCGGTGATTTCCTTGTCGACGTTCGCGTCGAGGATATAGTTGATGAAGGCGTGAGCGTTCTTCGGATGCGGCGCACCCTTCGGGATGCAAAGATTGTCCGAGTTAAGCTGGCTGCCTTCCTTGGGCACGACGAAGTCGATGTCCTTGTCCTCGGTCATCGCCTGCGCAATGTCGCCATTATATTCAAGTACGACATCGACGTCGCCTTTGAGCAACAGATCCTGCCCGTCGTCCTCGTGGAATTTCTTCACATTGGGCTTTTGTTTGATCATCATCTTTTCGATCGTAGCAATGTCCGCGGGAGTCAGCGCGTTGACCGATTTGCCGAGATATTTGCCATAAAGGCGGAACATGTCGCCAGCCTCGGACAGCCAGGCGATGCGGCCGGCATATTCGGGGCTGTCGAACAGGACTTTCCAGCTGTCGGGCCGCGCCGATACTTTTGATTTGCGATAGCCGATGCCAAGCGCCAGCCATGTGTAGGGCATCGAAAATTTGCGCTGCAGGTCATATTCGACGTCGATGTAGGCGGCATCGATATTCTTCTTGTTCGGGAGCAGCGCGTGATCGAGCGGCATCAGCATGCCGGCCTTGCTCATCCGCTCGACGAAGTCGTTCGACGGCACGATCACGTCATAGCCCGGATTGCCGGCCTTGAACTTGGCGAACAACACGTCGTTGCTGTCGAACAGGTCCATCGTGACGTCGACGCCCGTCGCTTCCTTGAAATTGTCGAGCGTGTTCTCGCCGATATAGGTGTCCCAATTGTAGAAGTTGAGCTTGGCTTCCTCGCCGTTCGCGAGCTTCTTGCCTTCGCCCTTGCTGCACGCGGCAAGGCCGCCGAAGCTTATCCCGATTGCCGCGACGCCCATTGCCTGCAAGAGCGAGCGGCGCCCCCGGGTTTGCT
>FUIF01015535.1_pt1 | contig 22133 bp, 34 predicted proteins | sample 1003461 | NCBI WGS metagenome assembly FUIF01 (sample SAMEA80401918, study PRJEB19352) | marine metagenome | reverse complement strand
TGCTTGACGCCGACAGCGTACACGTCGAGTAGCAGCCGCTCGAACACGCGATAGAAATCCTCGTTTTCCCCTGAGCCAGACTTGGAAGCCGAGAGGCGTGACGGCGGCAGCGTTGAACGTGAGATTCAGCGGGGTTGGCGATTGCTCAATCCTCTATCCCCCTTTCTGACAGCTTTGGAGAGCAGCCGGCGCGCGAGGCTCTCGATCTCGGCGAGCTCCCCGGCGATGCTGCTACCTCCCGAGAGGTGCGCAGACTCAGCGGTAGCGCGATGCGCCACGTTAAGGATCTCGAACACGTAGTCACGCGGACTCGCGAAGGGTTCGTGAATGCTCATCACTCCCCCAACAAGCATTCGCCGATCTCGCCCCGGTCGTCATTCGACAGGGCCGATTCCAGCGCGCGCACGATGTTTTCGACCCTGACCATCGTCAGCAGGAAGGCGAGGGTCTCGGTCGTCTCGTCTTCCGTCCAATATCCGATATCTCGTTCTGTGAGCTTGCTCATCGCTGCACCTCGTCGTAATCCTCGAGCATCCCGCCGATCGACATCGCGACAGCGAGCACCGACTGCTTCGCGCTCACGCAATCGGGGGGAGGCTTGAGACCGTCCCGTGCGAGCTCGTCGCACACTCCCTGCAGAATGCGAGCCGCGTTGGCTAGCTCGTCGAGCATGATCTCAGCGTCACCCCGTGCGATTCGGATTGCTTGCTTCATTACTTAGCCTCCGTGGGGTCGTAGGAAGCGGCCCAGTTAGCCGCACGCATCTGAGCGTCGATAGCGTGGAAAGCGGCCCATTCGAGATTGTAATTGAGCTCGAGTCCCTCGATCCGCGCGGGGTCGGTGTCCGGAGATCGCTTCAGTGTGCCGAGCTCGCTGATGTGCATCAGCAGGGCGAATCTCGCTTGCTCGGCGAGTTTCTTCGGAAGCGTAATTCGGATCTCGTCAGTGGATTCGGTTGCCATTTTGGCCTCCCCGGTAGTTGGTATCTCAGAGTATACACCCCTATCGACAGAGCGCAACCCCAGCTGAAGCTTTTTTTTCGGAGGTGCCTACCGGCGGTCGCCGTATTCGGGGGGAGACTTCGTCTACCTGGGGGGAGAGATTCGACCAGTGGATCCGGGTGGGGGTGTCCATGCCCCGACCTAGAGATCGGAGGGACACCGCCCGGGACTCTCGACCAGATACGGAGAGCCGGGGCTACGGCAGGGCGCGTTCCCGGCGTAGCGGAAGAGTTGCTTTCTACGATGTAGCGCCGTAGCTCGCGCGTGCTCTCTACTTCGGTGTCACGCTGCCGCTATGCGAGGCCCCCCAGTAGCGGCGGGTAGGCTCCTGCGCTGGCGGTACTCCCGTCCGCAGGCCCAGCGATCCTAACGCACAGGCTCGAGCAATGTCATGGCCCAACCGGGCGATTTCTCGAAATAATCGGCCAACGCAATAAGCGTGCCAATGGTGGGCACGGTGTGGCCGTTCTCGATTCGGTTGATCGCGACTCGAGTAACCCCAACTGCCTCAGCGAGCTCGCCCTGCGATAGCCCGTGCTCCTCGCGGATCTTCGTGAGTTTGATCATTGATTCCCCCTTCGGTGTCGTGTAGTATACACAAGTCACCACTTGGCGACAGCAACGAAACGCAAAGGAGTACCGAATGGGCTTTCTCAGCAAACACGCCAACAGCGTCAATCTAAAGAGCGAGGATCTTCCCAACCAACACGAGGAGTACATCGTCACCGTCCAGACCGTGAGAGAGGAAATGATCGACTTTCAAGGGCGGCAACGGCCCCGAGGCGAAGGTCATCATCACCTTCCACGAATTCGATAAGCCGCTCATGGCAAACGCCGGCCACGTCAAGGCGCTCGTCCGACTGGCCGGCAAGGAAGACCCCGACCCGTCGGACGTGGAAGGCCGGCAACTGGTCCTCTACACCGAAGACACGAGTTACCCCGACAAGATCACGGGGGAAAAGGTGTTCACCCGGGGGATCAGACTGCGCCCCTACAAGGTGCCGACCGTGGTGCCCAATTCGAGCCCGGCGCCCGTGTCCGAAGAGGATGCCGCGCGCGCAGCGGTGAAGGCCAGGGCCGAGGAAGCGAGGCGCTCGAGGATGGCCCAGGAAGCCCAGAACGAGCCGCCCGGATTCATGGACTCCGAAGACCCGGGTGCAGAGGTGGGCTTTTAGTGGCCCGTTGGCGCTCGGATGCGAGCTACCAACAGACCAGCCACTACATGCAAGAGAATCACCGGAAGGAGGTCGAGCGGCTCCGCAAGGAAATCGATCGGGTCGAGGCCGAACGCGATCAGTGGCGCAAGCGGTGCCGGGAGATGCGCGAGCAGCGCGATGCCGTCACGGAGGAGCTCGCGGCCCTCAATCGGGATCTCTTCGAGAAGACCGCCAAAAAGGAGTACAGCCGTGGAAGAGATGCGAATAGTTGACCTGTTGAGGGATGATCGGGTCACCCTGACGGACGCGCAGCGCGGGGCTGCCGCGGACTACATCGACCTACTCGAAAGCCGGATAGATAAGCTGGCAGAGCAGATCGGCGAGCTCGTCGGGGAGAGACACCGTGCAAGCGATTGACGTGCGGTGCACCCTGTGCGGGCAGACGAAGCGCCGTTGGATCGACGGCTACTCCGACGAGGTGCACGTGGGCACCGAGAGACCCTGCGAGGATTGCATCACACTTCGGAAGCGTCGAGAGGCCGCTTTGGACGCTATCCGACGGGGGGACTGAGCTCGTAAAGTCGAACGTGCGGGCTCAGACCCAGGGGGCGACGCTGTGGCAAGGTGCTACACGTCGCCCCTTTTTCGTGCCAGCCACAGAAGCCCGAGGATGCCCGCAGCGAGCAGCAAGGCGAAGCCGGGCTCAGGCAGCGGCAGACAATCGGGGTCGTCTGAGAGGCTCGATACGGGGCTCTCTGCCGTATCCATCACGTGCTTTGAGGTCACGAGGGCGCAGGGAGCTACCAGCTGATCCCGCACTACCTCCCCGCAGCGGATCTCGAGCAGCATCGGGGCGAGGTGCTGGGGGTCGACGAGCACCCGATAGCCGGGGGAGCCGCACACGTCGGGCAGGCCACGGGGCTCGGGCTCCGGGCAAGTGGGGAAGTCGTCGAGGGTGAGACAGGGGAGCTCAGCGGGCATCGGCGCACCGCTCGGGATGGCAGTAGCAGACCACCCGGGCCACCCATTCCGTCGCCGGCCGATCGCCCAGCGCCTCGAGGTCGTCGAGCTCCTCGGGCGTGGGCATCGGGCAGTGCCTAGGCTGCGTCGTCTCCAGATGCGTCGCGCAAGATGCCGAGAGCAGTATCGAAGTCGACAGGGTTAGCCAGGGCCTCGAGGTCGGCCGTTTTCTGGCGGAGCTCGTTCTCGAGCACCTCGATCCGAAACCCCAGGGCGCCGATCGCTTCAGCCTGCTGGCTCTTCCCGTAGAGATACCCCCAGCCCCAGGCGAGGAGGAAGCCTCCCGCTCCCCCCAGCGAGAGCCACAGCGCACTCACTCGTCGCCCTGGTTGAGCGCCGGATCATTTGCGGCCTTCCCGACGTTGAGGGCGAGGGCGTTCAGCGCCTTCCCCACGATGCCGAGATACTTATCCGGCACGAAGGCCGACACCACCGAAGCCAGGACCGAAGCGAAGCCGAGGGCGATCGCCTCCCACGGCAGACTCGAGAAAAACTCTTCCATGACTACCCCCTCGCCCCTCCGATGTTCAACCGAAGCGGCGGATCTTGCGTCGCTATCGTAGCGAGCAAATCGTCGAGCGCGTCCTGCGAATTCTGCAGCGCGCCGAATGCGTTGACCGAGAGACCGACCGAGATACAACCACTGAGCTCGGATGCGTAATTAGCAGCGTGGAATACGCACGAGCTCCGCGGTTTTTCGGGCTCAGGATCATCCGAGACCGTGTCTCCGACGAGCGCGTAGGTGTTCTGATACTTGGCGCCGTCGTGGGGCCGGAGCTCGTACCAGCCGTAGGGCACGCACGAGACGAACGAGCGATTATGCTTCCACTCGCGCTCGAGCGTCCACCATCGGCGATCTCGCCACGAGAGAATGCCGAGAATCCCGCCTTCCATCGGCAGCATTCGAGAGAGTTGCAGGATCAATGGTGGTGCCTCAGATGTTCGGAGAGGGTTTCGGTGAGGTCGCGAACCTGATCGCGGCAAGAGTAGTTCGCATCGCGGTTCGCGGCGGACGTGGTCGATAGATTCACGTGGTTGACGACGCCGCCGATCGTCGCGGCGAGTGCCGTCCCGATCGCTGCCCACGTCGCCTTATCCACAGCGGCCACCGTAACAGTAGCAGCCTGGATCACAGTCAAAGTCGTCGCGGCACTCGTTCGGGTTGCAGTACACCGCCAGCAGCAATGCCAGGATCCACACTCTCATGGGCCTATCCTATGGTTCCGGGTCCAGCTGTCGATCGAGTAGTCTCCCGCGGTCTTGCTGGAATAACTCTCGCCACCGCTCGCCGTCGGCGATGGTTCGTTTTCGCTCTTCCATCCAGAGTCGGTCGATGGCGTTCCAGTGGATCTCAAGCCGGGCGTCAACCTCTCCGACCCATCGGCCGGCGTCTGCGAGATGGCCCTCAATGCGGGCCGAGTGGCCTTTGTGATCTTCCTCGCCGTCGTCGACTCGCCTTCCCATGGCGACAAGCTGCTCGTGTAGGTTTGCAATCTCGGCGCGTAGCGTCGCCTCGCGTTGACGCTCCATTCTGTCGCTGAGGGAGGCAGCACCCCCAGCCACGACAACAATAAGGCCGAGGATTCCGAGCCAATTAGGGGAGCTAGACTGCTCTGTAGACGATATCCGCGCATGAGCCGCTGCCACTCCGTCGGCGTTCGTCTCCGCGAGCGTCTCGACCCGTCCCAATCGCGTGAGTAGATCATCTGTCGGCTCTGTCATAGGGCATCTAATCCACTTCCTCGAGGTTCAACCCGATTCCGTTGAGATCAAAGTCAAACGTCGTCGAGATGACGCGGACCTTGATCGCAGAGGATGCCCACGCGGGGGTTATGTCAACGATGTCGCCCGGCTCGAGATCGTAGCCGAGCCAGTACGGCACCACGCACGAGAGCCGCACTCCATCGGCGCGCATGGACTCTTGAGCGTAGTAAGAAAATATCTCGATCATCGACGTTTCGTCAGAGATCAGAGTAAAGATCGACGGGACTGAGGGTCTAACCCCCACGTTGGTCTGGCTCGTGGTGATGTCGGCCGTGGCGACCTTGGCGCTCATCGGATTATCCGTCTCGTTTGCGAGAAAACTCGTCTCGTAATCCTCGACGCGCGTGGGATCTCCCCCAGGTATGAGGTTATAGATCACCTCGAATTGGTTGGCGACTTCGTTGATCGCCTTCGTCGCGAAGATCAGCGAGTTGAAGGTGTCGAGCGAGCGCGTGGCTGCGTTGAAGTCAAGCGAAGTCTTCGCATTGTGCGCCTTCATCTCGGTCGCCGAGCTCGTCTCGGTCTGCACGAAATTGGTACGGCACTCGTACCCGAAGCGAGCGAGGGCGCCACCGAAGGATTCGCCGAGGGCAGCCACATCACCCTTCCACGTCACGCTCGGGAGGTTCGTCTTCGCCGTTGAGAACGAGCTCGAGTCGGCGCTCATGCCGGCGTTCGTACCGAGCCAGTCTTCCACGTAATCGATCGGGTGGTCGTCTACAGCCGATGCGTCGTCATAATCGATGCCGTCCGTAATGTCCAGCGAGACGGCGGTGAGGTTGGTTCGGCAGCAGATATAGACGCGAAGCTCGTCCACGGCGGAGGCGTCACGGTCGCCGACGTGGTTGTAGCAGTTGAGTCGAACCGGGGTGGCTGTAGCGGCTGTAAGGTTCTGGCCGGTAACGTGCGTACGCACTCGTCCGCTCGGATTCGTGATGCCGAGGTGGGTGCTAGAGACAGTGTCTCCGCTGTCTGCAAGCTCAAAGAAGATGTAGGAGAGGTTTGCGAGGCTCGTCGAATCCAGTTCGATATCAAAGGTCATCTCCCCCGAATCGTAGGTGCCCGCCGGTAGCGAGCGTTGGAAGCAAGCGATCTGCGACGTGGTAAGCGAGTTGGTGGTGAGCCGCACGCCCCCGCTAATGTCGGAGATGCTCCCGCGCGTGCCGGTCCAGTTGGTGGCGTCGGCTGCGTCCACGTCGAATAGCTGCGAAGGCGAGCCGTCGAGCGTGTAGATCCCGTCGACGTCCACCCGGATCTCGATGGGCGTGCCGTTGGTGTTGCCCATGAGATAGGAGCCCGCACCGGAGAAGATCGAGAGCGTAACCGGGTCAATCGCGAGGCAGGCGCGGTAGCCGTTGGGATCGGCAAAGTCGGTATTCTCCAGCCAGTAGGAGTTACCCCCGTTGTAGCCGGGATCGATCGCCTGCCACTGCCCCGATTGGTGGAGCACCCAGACGTTTCGCACCGCACGGATCGGGTCGGCCGCGAGCGCCCATCGCGGATTGCGCTCTGCGTCGAGCACCGGAGCCCCCGGCTCGTGGGAGTAGGGGCCGGTCGAGTCGACGTCCCGGATCGTGACGTTGATGGTGTTGTTGACGTAGTCCACCGAGTCATACCGGACCACCTCGGACCCGATGAAGGCGTTTTTCCAAGGCGAGTCGTGGCGAAACTTCGACACGTCTTGGCAGTAGAAGGTGCCCGTGGCGACAGTGTTCACGGCGGTGGTGAGGATCGTGGCGCCGCCCGTGTCGATCTGTAGAGGGATGAGCTGGTCCGCCTCGCCGAGAGGAATCGGATACTTCTTTCCGAGGTCGCGAACGCTCGCCGTCAGCGGCGCGGTCATGCGCTCGAACGTAAGCGGCGGCTCCTCGGTCTCGCAGATGATGTCGAAGGTTTGCGAGTCTTCCGCCACGTCGGGGATGAGCGTCACCTCCCCGCGCCACCGCACCTCGTGCACCGCTCCGAGAGCCTCGAGATCCCACCACCGCGGATCGCTCGAGGCGTCCGTCATGTCGACGAGCAGCGACCCGACCGTGACCCGAGCGCCGATGATGTTCTCACCGAGGAGCGTCTGCCATAGGTAGGTGCCCGCGCGCGGCGTGCCGTCTAGTGTCAGAGTGACCCCCTCACGAGTATCTAGAGTCCCCGCGTCCGGGATGTGTGCGAATCCCCTACTAATGGGGGTCACCCTGAACAATCGCGGTTCGAAAAAAACCGCCGTAGCGCCGTCCCATTCGTATTTGAGGGGAGCGCCTCGAGTCCAGTAGTACGTCGAATCGACGGTGCCGGCATCGCGATCCGTGAACGTCTCGAGCACCACCAACGGGAACGATCCAACCGAGATGCGTTGCGCGAGAGTCGCCTGCCCCGAATCAAGGGACAGGGTCATAGCGAAACCTCTTCCATCTCGAATCGAATCGTGTACCGGATAGCGACTGACGGGGCTACGAAATCCTGCTGCACGTCGGGGTCCTGTGTGAGTTGAACCAGATAAGGCCCGGGGTTACTGGAGTCGGGAGGCCAATACCAGAACGGGGTCGAACGCCCGCTTTCCGCTACTGCGTCGAGTAGCGTGAAATCCGCCGAGCTCGGGTCCACGTCTCGGACCATGAGCGAGAACGTGCGCCGAGGGGCAGCGAGCTCGACCGCTGCGCTCCCACCCGGGTATTCGGTCTGCACCGTCTGCGACAGCGTGCCGAATCGGAATCCCGTATCTACTGCCGCCGCACTCGAGAGCGCCGTGCGCGTACCGATCCAGAGGTCGGACAGTTCCCACGTACCGGCCGACGAGCTCGGCAGCGAGACCCGCCAATACCGCTCCGAGGTGCCGGGGCTCGTGAGCTCGAGATCGATCACGCTCGAGTCGGTCGGGCTCGTGCTGCCGTGGTTCGTCTGGCTCGGGAAGGTGTCGGCCGTGTCCGAGATGACTTGGAACGAAACGCTACCCGTGTAGATGTTGTGGCCGGCCGGCACCACGCATCGGTTCGCAGAGTGCAGCCCCGCACCGAAATCGAGATCGATCCCGTGCGCGGTGCTCGAGGATTGGAAGACGCAGATATCCCCCACCCGGTAATCGATGAGCGCGCGCTTCCCTGCGTCAGTGAAGTCGGCGCCCGTAACGGACTCGATGTCCGCGATCACCAGGGAAGCAACGGGATTCGTGGTCATGAATGCGGGCTGGGAGTAACTCAATTAATTAGCCTCGAGCCGCCGTCGACCGTCTTGATCCGCGTGCTGCTATGGGGCCGGATGCCGGCTGCGATGGCCGCATCTACGTCGGCCTGCTGCCGCTTGCTCCGGGCCGTCACCCCCGACAGAGCGCCGCCGGTCTCGACGTTGAGCCGCTGCGCCTGCTCGGTCGTGCGGGCGTAGCCTACCTCGAGCTCGCGTAGTTTCTCGGTGAGCGCAACTACCTCGGGCGCGTAGTTTTCCTGAATCGCCACGGTGCCGGCCACGACGGCCTCGGTGTGTTCCTTTGTAGCGTCGGCCGTGGTGTCTTGCTCCTCGCGCAGACCGGACAGCTTACGAAGCGTGTCCTCATAGGCCGTCCCCGCTTTCGCTGCTGCGTCTGCGCCTCGCTCGGTATTGTCGGCGAGCTCCCCCTGCGCGTCGGCAGCCTTGCGCGATTCCTCTGCAGCGTCTCGAATCTTTTTCTTGAACGATTCGAACGGAATGCGCAGAATCGAGCGGCGGAATTCGTCGATCTTCCGCACCACGTCGTTGAGCGGCCCGAAAAACTCGTTGATCGCAGCGGCGGTATCCTTCAGCACCACGCCGAGGTCGGAGACGAACGAGACCGCGCCGGCCATCGCCTGCGCCGCTTCGCCCGTCTTGCTCGCGATCGCTCCCATGCCATCGGCGAAGAGCGCGAGCGAGCCTTGGAATTTCTCCGAGGTGATCGTGTCGCGCAGCTTGCGGATCGCCCCCGTAACCTTCTCGTTCTGCGTGACCGAGGCGCCGAGGTTCTCGAGCGTCGATCCCCATGCGTTACCCAGCTGCGTGATGGCACCCGAGAACGTCTGCACCTCGGAGGCAGCCGTACCGCCGAGGCGATCTAGCACCACCTCGAGCGCAGCACCGGCGCGGAGTTGCTCCTCTGAGAAGTGGGCTACCTCGGGAATGAGCTCGCCGAGCTCCCCGCGAAAGCCGTTGAGCGTGCGGGCGAGGTTCACGAACGAGGATTCGAGGGAGCGGCCCGTAGCGGAAGACAGTTCAACGGCTGCCTGCGTCAGCTTGCCGGCATCGGTCGCCGTCACACCCAGGTTAATCGCAAGCGCCTGATTGGCGATGATGGCCTCATCACTGAACTTCGTAGTGGCCTCGAGCGCAGCCGCTTGATCCTGCAGCGCGGTCGAGACTTCCGCCGCTCGAGGGCCCAGCGCCGAGAGCGAGGAGTCGAGCCGTTTGACGGCGTCCTCTTGCTCTTGCGCAGCGGCGACCACCGCCCGCACGCCGTCGGCCATCGACCCGAGCAAGCGGGTCACGTCGCCGAGCGTGAATACGAATTTCGAAGCTAGAAACGATCCGATCGAAGAGAAACGCCCCTGGATCTTCTTAAGGGGCGCACTCGCGCGATCCTCGAGCTCGTAGACTACCTCTTGACGGAACTTCTCACCCCGGGCCATGCCGCCTCCGTCTAGATGTAGATCAAGCTAAACTCGCCGTTGGCCGTGGTGCTGCGGGCGATCCACGTGATTTCGTAGGCTTGCGAGTTACCGAGCGGCACCGCCTTGACCGAGGTGCACTCCGGGGTCGGGATGTCGATCGTGTAGGCGTTGACGGTGCTACCGTTCGTCGCTGCGGTGCCAACCGTAAACGTCAGCTGCGTCGCCGACCCGATCAGCGAATTCGCGAGCTCCGTGTACTCGAAATCGTAGTCCGCGTCGGTGCCGTCGAGCGTGCCCGTGATCGTGATCTCTCGTCCAGTCTGCCGGGGCACCGAGCCGCCCGCCGTGTTGGAGCTCGGCACGCTCTCCGTCTGGTTATCGAACGCGATCGAGAGCGTCGAGAACCCCAGCGTGCGAGCGAGCCACGTGAATCCGACCGACTCGACAGCCGGCGCCGAAAGCGTCGATTGGTTGCCGTAATCGAAGGGCGTGGTGTCCCACGTCGCCGGCGCGGTCACTTCCTCGAGCACACCCGTCAGATCGAACGATGCCGTGGCTACCTCGCCCGGGGTGAAGTCGAAAGTCAGCCCCGAGGCTTCCACGTCTTTGATGACGACGCGCGTCCCCGACGTGGGAGAGGCGCCACCCTCACCGCCGACGTAGACGGCAGCCGTCGAGAGGGCCGTTGCCAGGGGCGTGAATTCGTGCCCCACCCCGGAGCCCCATGCGTTACCGTCGAGGCCGGCCGAATTGAAGAGCGCGGTGATGCCGCCATCGGGCACCATGTCGCCGTCCACCGGAGGCGAGCTCGCCGTGGCGCCGTTGCCCTTGAGCGGGATCACCATCGAAAACTCGTCGATCGTGCGGCCGATGTAGTTACCGAAGTCGCGCGTGTATGAGCCCGTCTGCACGGCCTTGTCGGTGTAATTCTTCCCGATCGTCAGCGAGATGCCCGTCTCGCCCTCACCACCCGAGGGGTCGCCCAAGACCGCCCCGTCCGTGGTGTTGTCGATAGCGGCGCCGTTTCCGATCGTCTCCATCGTTGTCGCTGTCCCGCGGGTGGATTGCGCTTTGAAAGCGGCCCCCAGCAGAAAGGGATAGTCAGCCATCGTCTACGCCTCCAGAGCCGCCGTAGCGACCACGGTGAAAGTTAGCACCTCGCCGATTTCCTCGGGGGTATCCTCGAGGGAAATCTCAGGGGCCGGAGTGGCTCGAGTACCCGAGACGTTGTCCACCCACCATTGCCAATCGAGAATATCGTCAAGCACCGCATCCACGTCCGTCGACATTTGCGTATCGGGGATCGAGTGCCGGATGTAAAACGTGCAGCGCGCCTCGACCGTCTGCCACGCGACGTTGGAGCTCGAGCGATCAAGCCCCACTTGGTAGGCGTGCACGTGGAAGTTTCGCGTCTTGCTCGAGCTCGGGCGTTCCACGTGGAACGTTTCCGGGTCGACCTTGGCCGTCAGCTGATTCGAGAGGAAGGCCGACGAGATCGCGGATTCTAGAGAGAGGCGCCACGCCCCAGGGGTCGGCACTAGTCAATCCTCCGGGTTTCGATCGTGGCGGCGATCGTGGTGACAGCAGACTCGAAACTGTCGCTCCGGGTCCAGTCGGAGACCCAGCAATCGAGGAGCCCCAGCACCGAGCCCGATAGCTTGTTGTCGGCCGTGAGCGCCGCCGTGAACGCCTCGAATTCGGTGATCGTGGTATCCCGGTCCACCGAGGCCGGCCAGATGAACGTCATTTCGACCTGATCGGTAAACTCCGTCTGGCCGAACGAGAGCCGGCTACCGCTCGAGCTCGCCACCCGCACCATCACAGTCCGCGCATCACCCTCGATCTGGGCGAGCGTCCTGACGCCGAGAATGGACGTGAGGCCGGCGATCGCACCCGTCGCCACCCCTGCCACCGCCGTCTCGAGATCGCCCTGCACACTCACGCCTTCGCCCTCTCACGCCGAATCTCACGGATGAACACGCCCGAGGCTTCCTTGCGAATCACCTCCCGAGCAGCCGGCTCGAGGAAGGGGCGCCGGGGGAACGTCTGCTGAAACGTCTTCCCCCTGCTGCTCACCATTCGCACCCGGAGCCCCTGCTCATGCACGGGCGCATACTTGACGGGCGTCCCCACCCGGGCGCGCTTCGGAATCTGCCGCTCGTCCGTGTCGATCGAATTCGCCAAGCGATAGGTGCGCGAGGTGAGCTTGTCCCGCAGGGGTGGGGCGTTTCGTCCCCTCCCCTTGACGATGTACTCGTCTCGAGCCTTGCGCTCGGTGCGGCGCGCGATCTCCCTGAGGCTCTTCGCCACAACCCGGTTTTTCTGCTGGGGAGAGAGTCCCCTCAGAAATTGATCGATTGCCGCCGCGTCCCTGACGTTGACGGCGATTCTCGAGCCGGCCATCACGCGTACACCTTGTAGCGAGCCAGGGTCATTCGGAGCACCGGCAGCGTGGCGAGAGCCTGCGTGAAGTAGTCCGCGGTGCCCGTGTCGGCGTTGCTCTGCGCTCCCAGCCCGAGGCGAGAGCCCCCGCTATCGAGCCCGGTCTGCTTGACCACGAAGGCGCACGCCTCCCGGGCTGCGAGCTCGAGGTCGGTCGGCACCGTCGACTCGCGCGTGTAGGTCGCCGTGATCCGAGCTCCCTGCGTCCAGTCGGTGCGAGCTCCGTTTGCCAATCGGAAAATCAGCCTCGAGTCGACGAGCTCGTAATCCCCCGCGGCCAGGGCCGTCCCCGAAACCGCGACCGAGGTGAGTGACGCCGCTGGATAGCGGAGCACGATCGCCCCGGAGGCCGGCGCGAAGTGGAGCTCATCGGTCACGGACCCGCCCGGGTAGTTGTTTCCGATGGCGTTCCCGATGAGCTCGGAGACGGCCGAGACGATGCCATCGATCGCCGTATCGTCACCCGACCCGGAGATCCCCGCATACGCCTTGACCGCTGCCGTCGTCGTCAGATCCGCCACGGACTAATCCTCCGGCTCGAGCTCCGGCGCTGCAGGTTCCGGGGCGACCACGTTCTCGATCGGTCGCGGATTGGCCTTCATCCACTCTTCCACCTGCGGATCGACGATGGCGCCGAGCACCTTACCCTTCTCGAGCATCTTGTCCAGCCGATCGTAGGTGAGCTCGAGACCGCGCTGCGAAACCTCGCCGACGATCATGAGGCACTTGTTTCGGTTGAGCCGCTTCATTGCGGTGATGCGCTCTTCCTCGAGGCGCCTATCCCGATCCGTCTTCGTTTCTTTTGCTGCCATGTCGCCTCCGAAGTGAGGGGGCCGCAGCCCCCCCACTCAGCCGTTCTAGTAGACGGTCTTCCGCCAAGCGTTGTTGGTATCGACCGCGCTCGTCGGGATGCACCGACCATCGATGCGCTCGTCAATCACCCACTGACGGTTGCCCGTCGAGACGGTGCGATCCGTGTCCACCCGGATACCCGTGCGGTCGCCGAGGGCGTACCACTGCGGGTGACCGAAGATGATCACATCATCGGCCAGGGGCACATCGTAGACGTTGTGCCCGAGGATCGTGCCGACTGCCTGCGGATCGAAGTCGCCGATGGCTCGCGGAGCCTCGACACCGTTGAGCAGGATCGGCCGATCGTTCCCGTCGAGGATGTTGACGACATCCTGCAGGGTGGTCGACGTAGCCAGCCACACAGCGCCGTTCCGGTACTCCTCGGGGAGCCCGTAGTACAGCGCCACGATATCGACGAAGGCGATCGAGCTCGGAGTGGCCTCCGCCAGATCCGTGATCGTCGCCGCGCCGAGCCCCCTCGGTGATGTCCGCACCGGAACCCGTGGACGTGCACATCTGCACATCCTCGGCCTTGCCGATGGCACCGCCAGCCACCACGGTCAGCTGGTTGGCGATGTTGAACGCCGAATCTTCGATGAAGTTGCGGCCCGCGCTGAACATCACACCGAGGTCGGTCGCGGTCAGAAGCGCCGCATCGGCCGTGGGAGTGTTGTCCGTGTAAGCCGCATTCTCCGCCCGGGTGTCTGCGGTCGCGGTCGGCAGGACCGGGATTCGCATCACCTGTGCGTTCATCGGAAACACGTTCACGAGACTGCGAAGCTTCGACGCCTTGTCGCGCTCCACGATCAGCTGATTCGCCAGCGGCAGGGGCAGGAGCTCAGCACCCGACCCGTCCGAAAGCGGATTCTCGCCCGTCGGCGATCCCTCGAGCAGCGAGGCACGAGAGAGGCCCTTGCTGGCGAGGTACTCATCATTCATTTCATGGTAGATCCGAATGCGAGCACCCACGTCGGCGCGATCGACAGCCTTGACCCATTCCTGAGCCATCGCGTCCATCCCGGGATTCCGACAAGCCTTGAGCTCCTCGAGCTCATCGCCGCTGACCTTGGAGCGAGACCGCGCATACTGACGCTCGCGACCGTCGGCGATTCCTCGAATCGTCTCGGCCTCGACCCAGCTGCCCCGGCTCTTCTCTTCGGTCTCTTCCTTCTTGGGCACCGGAGGCTTCCGGCTGCGCTCGGCCCCGAGCTCCTTACGGATCATGTCGAGCCCCTCGCGCATTTCCTTGTGCGCCTCGGACTGCGTGCCGAGCACAACGTCCTTCAGCGCCGCCCTGATCCCTTCGATGATGTCTCCACCCTCGTCGGTCTCTTCGGTCTTTTCGTCACTCATTAGAGCGATCTCCCTGTGAGCTCAGCAATCGTCGAGCTCACCATTTCACGAAGCGCGGCATCCTCTGCCTGCTGCTCCCGACGAACCTCGTCGATAAGCGCCTGCAGTACCTCGCTCGTGAGTTGCGGGGCCTCTGCCGGGAGATCGTCGCTAGCCGGTGCTGCGTCCCGTTGGAGTCGCTCCTCAAGCTCGGCCACCTTGAGCTCGAGGGCGTCGATGATCTCGAGGTAGCGACCCGTGTCGGTGTCGACTGCTCGAGATGCCAGAGAGCGCCACACTTCCCGTAGCGAATCGTCTTGTGCCGTCTCGGCTCGACCGATGAGGGCACCGCGATCCGCCGGGATAGCGACGATCGATTGCTCAATCGCCCGGCTGCTCTCGAAGAAAAGCCCGAACCGCTTGCGCGGGTCAGACTCCGTCCGCGCCACATGGGCGGGATGGTTGCGGGGGAGCTCGCGGCGTTCTTTCGCCTTGCTGGACTCCCACGTAAGCGACACTCCACCGAGGTCGCCCCTCGAGATAGCGTCGACGATGTCCCGGCGTTGCGCGAGGGCCTCGCCATCACCCGTGAGCCGGATGCGGCCGTCCCCCCGGAGCACCGGCACGCCGTCGATCGTGTCCGTGCGCATATTGGAGACGATGCCGAGATTCGCGAGCGAGCTCCGGCCGTGATCCAGCTGCAGCGGCATCTCATCGGGCGTCTCGATCCCGGCGATGTTCAAGATGTGGCCATCTGAGGCTTCCCCCTGCGTCGCCATCACCATCGAAAACTCACCCGTGTCGGTGTCGATCTGCGCGTCTAGGCTCGCGGCTCGTGAGTGTTTCATGTCTCCTCCAGCACCGGCAGCGTGTCGCACCGGCAGTTGATCGAGTTGCGCGCCGAGAGGGAGACGGCACCATCAGCACCGACCCGAGGCCCGTAGGCTTTCTCTCCATCCCCGAGCGTGAAATTCTCAGTGACGCCCACAATCTGCCCATGCGTGGCGACGTGGGAATCGCGCACCCGCTCGTCGAAGGCCGTCACCCACTCCTTCGCCTTGACCACGTCTGACGCCTCGAATCCCTGCTGACGCCCCATCTGCGAGGCGCGGCCGACTTCGGTGCGGGCGATGGTGCGAGCGCGATTCTTGCTGGCCTGATTGAAGGCCCGGCGCACTCGCCCCTCGAGCTCGCGGAATGACTCGCCCTCCCGGATGCCCTCGGTGAGCGTGGCCCGCACGGCTCGCTTGGTCGTCTCGTTTACCTGCTGGATCATCTCGGCACCGATCTCGCTCATCGCCTTTTCAGCGGCCTCGACGAAGATCAGCGGTGTGCTCACCTCGAGGTCGTGAAGCGTGTTCTCGGCTGCCACGTGGGCCGCATCGGTGCGCACCGGGTCTACGAGCACCTCGAAAAGCCTGCGGAATTCGTCGCTGTCAAAGAGCGCATCGAAACCGTCAGCGCGACCGTAGGAGCGTTGCTCCGCCACGAGCGCCGGCAGAGCGTCGAGGACGAGCCCCTTCTGCCCGGCGAATACCTTGCGGGTGGCCGAGACCATGCGGGGGACGAAGCGCGCCTCATGCTGCAGGAGCCGGCTCCAAGCGTGGGCAGGCGTAAACCGCGCCTTGATCCTGGGGGCGACAGCACGAGCCACGAAAGCCCGTTCGCTTTCTTCCTCGTCTTCCTCTACGCTCTCATCTCCTTCGGGAGCCTTCCCATCCGGCCCCGGCGGTAGGCTCCCCCCGGTGTCTTCCGTCGGGGCTTCGTCCTCTGCATTCGGATCATACGGCTGATCGCCAAACGTCCCGATCGGATCGTCTCCCCACTCGACGGGATCCAGCCCCCGATCCTCGCGAACCTGATTCACGCTGCGGACCTTGGTCGTTAGGTCCTGCTGCTCTTCGCGTAGACGCAGGTCCTCGTCTGCCGAGACGAAGTCACGGAATCCGACTTGGATCTGATCGCCGAAGGTCGGGATGGCTAGCTGATTCGTGAGCGCGTCCGCGATGAGCCCCGCTTGCGGCTGGATCGTGTGGCGATCGAAAACGAATTGGTTTGTTTCTGCAGCTGCGCGATTCGCGTCCACCACGTCGCCGAGAATCGATCGGGGCACGCCGTTAGCCATGAGTAGGTTATCCCGCTCATACTCGAGGTAGGCCCGTACGTCGTCGATGTTGCTGAGGCCCGATAGTTCCTGCAGCGAGAAGCCCGAGGGCAGGAACGCGGGCACTCCCACGTTCTCGCCGTCGCGTTTGTTGTATCGATTCTGCCAGTCAGCCCAGAATAGATCCCGCTGCTCGCCGTTGGGCGACTGTGCTTCGGCGTCGGCCTTGAGTACCACCTTCGGCGTCGCGTCTTTTTGGAAGTGCGTCCGTAGTGTCGAGCTCGCGAAGTTTGCAGCGTCATACTCCCGAGCCTGCGGGCCGATCACACCCACGCCCGAGAACGGGTCCGCAGGATCGGGGTCAAAGATCCAGACAACCTCATCGAGCCGATAGCGCGTCTCGCCTTGCTCACCATGGAAGACGTAGCCCGCTACCGGCATGGAATCGCTCGAGAGTTTCTCCGTGTTGGCCGGGCTCATGGGCCACAGTTCAACGGGCCGGCCTGCGCCGTTGGTCACCGTGAGATAGAACGCCTCGCCCGTCTGCGTGAGCCAGTAGCTCGTCAGCTTGAGCAGCTGCCGCCTCGAGAGCAGCGGGTTAGGCCGATCGAGGAGCGACTGCAGCGCGTGGTTCTCGTCTTCCTCGTATCGCTTGGTTCCGTCTTCGCCGCTGGTTAGACGGCGCACCACGAATTCGAGATCGGCCACCCGGTCGGCGATGGCTCGAGACGCGGTCGCTTGAATTCCAGAGAACCCGTCCGTTAGGAGGGACTGCGCACCGGGCTGCTGCTGCGATTGCGTGATGCCTACCCGCTGCTGCCCGAAGTGATAGACGGGCGGCACGAGTGCGCGGGAGACTTCGGGCTCAGGGTCGGCCCACGAAGCGAGACGGCGCAATCTGTCGAGCAATCCCATTCATCACTCCCGGAAGTTGCCATTTACGAGCCAGGGCCGCGGCAATGTTCGCATCCCGGGGCACTGCGTATTCGTCGAGACTGACACGTTATGACACGTCCACGCGCGGCCCGTGATCGGGTCAACTGTGAACGAGCGAATATCGCCGAGACCAAACGTGGTATCCGGTGCGCCTTCGTGCAGCGGAGAAAGATCCCAGAGACCGATATTCGTGGGTCCGTCGGGGTTCGTCCAATCGATCTCTACAAGGTACGTCTTGTCCCCGCCGCTCGTCTGCAGGCCAACCGAATAGGCGAGTCCGCTGCCGTGGTGATAGGACATGCGGAAGATACCGGGCCACTTGTTACCGCCGCCGCCGGGCTGCTCGGGGAACGTGTAAAGCTTCGGGCCGATGTCCCCGCCCGGCTCGCGCACGAGATCGTTCGCCTCGTAATCATACTCGTAGATTCCCGCTTCGATATCCTGCCCGGCACCGTTATCGTAATCGGCACCACCGGAGCCGCCGCCACCCGTCAGAATATGGATCTTCCCATCCGGGCAAAACATACCGTTGTAGCGAAACACGAAATCGTCACCGCCAGGGGAGCCAGCGTCCTCGCACGTTCCCTGCGGCAAGTCTTGGTAATCGTCAAACTCCCAATCGGCAGCGGGGGATTCGCGCGTGAAGCGGTAGATGCCCGCTTCGTTGTCGGCGCCGCCAGGGCCGTTGACGAGCGGGTCATCACAGTCGGACGGCGTGTTGACGTTGTTAATTACATACATGGTGTAGGGGTCAGCGATGCACCCGAGCTCGGGCTCGTCGTCACGCTCGCCGGCATCGGCTGCGCTGTACCCGATCGACTCGAGATAGGCGCGCAGCTGCGTAATCGTGATCGTCTGGACCGCTTCGTAATTCTCGATATCCCACGTGATGATCGCGTTTTCCGACACGTCGTCGAAGATAGTTAGGTGGCCTGAGAATTCGTCGAATAGCGCCTGCTCGCCCCGCACAAGCGAAGGGTCGGCGTCAATGTTCTCATCGAAAAAGCCCGTAGTTACGGCAGTCGTGTTGCCTTGGTCGACTCGATAGCCATAGGGCGTCGAGTTCACGAATTGCATCGGAGTCTTCGGAACGTTGTAGGTAAACGCGGAGCTCGCACGGCCGTCGGTCACGCCGAGCATGGGGAAAAGGTCGCCCGTCGAGCGGAGCCGCACGCGGGAGCCGCGCGACCGCGCACGCACCGGGGACTTGCCCTTGACCGTGATGCCGACGACATCGATGTTGGTGCCGCCGCCAGGGGAGCCGTCTCGGTACTCTGCCACGCAGAGGTTCTCGAATTGGAGCGTCGAGTTTGCGTGCGCATCGCTCGGGACGTTGATGCGGAAGATTTCGACGGGCGTGGTGGTGTTAGCCGGCTCGGTGCCGGTGTGATTCCAGATCGCGCAGCCGTCACCGCTGGCGCGAATCGTGATGTGATTCTCTTCGGTGCTGGGGAAGGTCGCTTCCCAGATGGCATCGAGGGCAGTCGCCCCCGAGGTCGACACCATCGTCGGTGTACCAAGCCAACAGACGGTGTCTCCCCCGGCGGCGTTCTCCACGCACGAGCGCAAACTCGAGGGCGTAGAGAATTCGGCAGCCTTCGCCGTACCGAGGATAGCTAGGGAGAGGCAGATTCCCCAGAGGAAGAATAAAGATCGTCCCACGTCACACCCCCCGAGACGGCGAGCGTGGCATAGGCACCGCTGGCCGAATCCACTTGGTCGTCATGGGAGCCGCCGGGGAACATCTCGAGCTCGCGGATCCAGTCCGTGAGCCAGTCCCGGCGCAGCACCCCCACTCGCCCGGCCTCCGCTGCGGAAGCCAGCGGCCCCGATCGGTTGACCTTGTCTCCCGTGGGGCGATCAAACGATACAGAAAAGCCGTCGAGTGTGCGACTTAGAGCGTTGGCAGCGATCTTGCCTGAGCTCCCGGGCTCTTTTTCGATGCGGATCGGCGAATCGTGGCCGTCTGCCTCAGCTACGGCACGAATCTTGCGCTCCGTGGGGCCGGGCTCTGCGCGGAAGCGGACCACGTCCGCAATGACGTAATCCACGGGAGAGCCATCGGCCAGCTTGCAGAGCAGCGTGCCGACGCTCCAATCGGGGTCGGTGCCCTCCTTCGAAGCCGTGGCTGCGAGATCCCAGTAGCGGACCTGTCGCACCACGGCGCCGGGGATCTCGTCGAACACAGGGAACCACTCCCGCTGGAAGAGCGACCCCGGGGGCCTCACGTCCCAATCGCCCTCCATGAGCATCGCCCGCTCGTAGGGGTGGAGCTCCGAGAGCGATTCTTCGTAGGCGTCGGCGTCGAGATACGGGTTGTCTCGGATCTTCGAAGGAAGGAAGCCCCGGAGCGGCGAGACGAGCGAGGGGCCGTCGTGGATGGTCTCGCCTTCCTCGAGGAACCGCTGCCGCACCCACTCGTGGCCTTCACCGCCGGGATTGCTGGTTGCGCGTACCCGCATCGGGATCTTACTTTGGACGGTTCGCCTCTGGCGTGAGAACGCCACGTAGAGGTATTGCCCCTCGAGAAACTGTGTGAGCTCGTCGAGGCCGTAGAAGTGCCACGCACCGCCCTGGTACTGCGTCCGGTCCTTGAGGTGCTGCATGTGCCCGAAGTCGAGCGTGGCGCCGCTAGGGAAGCGCCAGCGGGTAGGTAGGCCGTCTACGGTGTCCGACCCCGTGGCCTGCCCGGAGAGCCAGTCAGCGGCCGTCTCTAGCAGCCCCTCGGCGATCTTCAGCTGGGGGAAAGTGCGGCGCGTAATCAGCGCACGATACTCCGGCCAATCGACGTATTGGAGAGCGGCCATCAGCAGGAAGTAGGATTTTCCCCCTCCTGCGGCGCCTCCGAAGAGGAGCTCACGGCGCCATGAGCAGGCAAGGCCGATCCGCTGCCGGGTGGTAGGGGTGGCCGGGATCGTAATCGACTGCGGCCATACGATCTTCACTGTAGGACCCGGTCGGTTACCTCGATGCCGAGCTCCTCGGCGATGGCCTTGCGCTGCTCTTCGGTGCTCTCGAGGATGGGAGGCTTGAGCTTGGGCGGGGGCTCGGGTCGGTCTTCCTGCGTCGCCATGATGAGGTTCGCAGCGGCCAGGATCTCGGGCGCCTTGGTCGAGGTCGCTCCCACGAGAACGGCGCGCAGCATCACGAGCTCGGCCCACGTGATGTCGGGGGGCAGGGTCTCGACAAGCTCGGGATCGAGGCGTGCCATCCACACGTCGGGAACCGGGCTATCGGCGATGGACTCGAGCGCGCGGCGAAACGCGAGCTTCCGGCGCTGCTTCTTACTTGAGCCGCCCGGGTTTCCGGTTTTCCCTTTCGGGATCGGTACCAGTGTTTCGGGATTGCCTCGAGCGTTGCCCATTCGTTACCCCCCGGGCCGCTGCCGTCACGATAGCAACCGCTTCCATCGGAGTCGTCACCACGTGCAGCGGCCCCCCGGTCCACGTCTCGAATAGCTTGACCTGTGATGGCTTGAGGCGCCGCTCGCTGCCCGGTGTCTTCACCTCGAAAAGTACGGTCTCGTTCCGAAACCCCACGATTAGATCGGGGTGGTCGGACTGGATGACGATCGCCCCGATCGCCTGCAAGGCCGAGATGATGTCCCGCTCAGATAGGTCGCGCTTCTTAGCCCAGCGTGCGGCCACTCAGGCCGGCGCCTCCCAGATCCACGCGCACTCGATCTTGAGGATCGCCACGTCCCCAGTCGTCTCGCTGGCCGCTTGGAAATATTCCGCCTTGACCTTGCCGTTGGTTCGCGGGAGGAAGATTTTCTCTCCCGGGCCGAGCTCGATTCCCTTCTTATCGTTCGTCGAGATGCGAATGATCCCGGCGTTCGCGTGCGACGCAGCGATGTAGCTGGCGTGCTGTCCGGTCGACGGGTCGTCGATCGTGACCTTACCGCCGCCGTGGGTGCAAGTGAAATCATCATTGGCACTCTTCGCGGTGGAGCCAACACGCTCGCGCGTCACCTCGGCCGGTCGGTGCGGGCCGTGATAGAAGACCGCGAGGGAGGTCGTGCACTGGTAGGGCACGCGGACCCATAGCGAGCCGCCCTCGACGTAGATCGGCCGGGCCTCGCCGGCATAGATGGGTGCGGTGTGCTTCGAATCGTCTTCGATGGTGGCGATGGCGCACGGCACAGTGGCCCACTCGTTCACCTCGACCGAATACCAGCCGCTCGGGAAGTCGAACCCGCTCTTGACGCCCGTGGCCCCTGCCTTGAGCTCGGTCGTCAGCGTGTTCAGATCGTCGTCGTCGAAAATCAGTTCCATAGGTCACCCCCTCGAGATAGGGTAGCCTACTTCTCTCGGGCGGCGTCGATGGCTTCGCGGAGCGTGTCCCCATGTGCGCCCGGCTTATCCAGCGGCGGATACTCCACGCGCCAGAACGCGACCGTCCCGGTCTGTGTGTCCATATGGACGTTGCACGCCGTCCCCTTCAGCCGCTCTAGCCAGTCCAACCGCTCCGAATCCTCCCGCGCTTCATCGCGCTCGTTCTTCACGCGGTCGTGACAGCCGCCGCAGACCAGCGTCGTCATCCGTTCTTCGCACTTCTCGCAATAAGTCGCGTCGCCCATCACCCCTCCCCTCTGGCGGCGTCGATGGCTTGGCGGAGAGTGGGGCCGACCAGATCCTTCATGCCAATTGTTCCCTCTACGTCAACCTGCCACTGGTCTTCCTCGTCACCACAGATCACGTCGCAGTGGTTCGCCTCCAGCCAATCCAGTCTCTCCGAATCCTTCCGCGCCTCGTCGCGCTCTGTAGCCGTTTTGAGAGTCATTTCGAGGAGTTCATCATTCCATTCGCAAACCGCGTCCAGCTTGCGGGTGAGCCTGCGGGTTCTCGCTCTTCAGCCCGTCGATCATCGATTGGTGCACGCTCATTGCTTCGCCCTTTCGATCCGCTCGAGGAGCTCG
>FUIF01017043.1_pt1 | contig 22173 bp, 29 predicted proteins | sample 1003461 | NCBI WGS metagenome assembly FUIF01 (sample SAMEA80401918, study PRJEB19352) | marine metagenome | reverse complement strand
CGGTCGACCTGGGACTGGGCCGGATTGAAGACTACCTGCAGGAATCTTTGGGGGAATAAATGCCGAGATATATCGCACGTTTTCTGACAATGGTGTTCGCACTGTCAACCACCGCTGCGACTTACGTCGACGCCGACGAATTATTCCAGCTGCTGCGGACGCCGGGGCAGCACGTGATCACCGGCGAGCACGTGATCACTGAACCTCTGATCGTGAGCGCATCGGTGCGTCTGGACTGCACTGCAGCGACGTTCCGCGGCGACGATCTGAACCGCTGGGGACAATCGCCGGAAGCGATCTTCCAGCTGGAAGACGGCTGCGACACGTTCGTCGTGGACGGCGGCGTGTTTGTGGATGCGCACGTGGTCAGCCAGCGGACCGACCTCGATCTGCTGGACCTCGAGCTGACGGCGCACAAGCGGACAGACGACGGGCTGCACTGCTCGATTGTGACGAACGGACCGGCGATGACGCACGTTGACTTTGCCAGGGTCCGCTGCCTGCACAGCAGCCGCACGGATCCGATCCTGTCGACGACGTTTGCCGGACGCGAGCTGCTGGTGCAGCTGGACTACGTGGACCGGGTCCGCGGTTACGGTGTGCGAGCTCGCACCGACTGGGATCTGGTCCGGATGCAGCATTCCGACTTCGTGGGAGTCGCTGATCCACTGTTGCCGGCGGTGCGCGTGCTGCAGGTGTTCGCCGATCAGCAGGTGCTCGACGGAGTGACGCTTCGCGACTGTGACGCTCAGCTGGTGCAGCTGCTGTACTGGTCGCACGGCGACGCGACCGTGGAACGGTGCCGAGTCGAGAACATTACGAGCCGGGCACACGAGCGGTTCATCGAAGCGAAAAGCACCAGCGACGGCAAGCTGATCGCGTGCGAGAACGTGATCGACCAAAGCGCGGTGGATGCGGAGCTGTGCCAGTCGCCGGCGATCGATGCAAAGGGAAAACGATTCTACGTGTGCGGCAACCAGTTTACCGGCCTCACCGGATCGGTACTGCTGGCGACTGGATACGCCGGGCTGGAGCCGGGCGTGCGGTTGTTCGCCGGGAACACGATCGAGGCACCGCGCACGGCGGCGCTCGTGGGACTGGCGGCTGTCAGCGAATCGCTGCCGGCCGTGCAGCTGCAGGACAACGTCGTTACCGCGCACGCCAACCCGTCCGGGATGGAAGCCTGGCGATCTGCAGATCCGTGTTTCGTTGCGGTGAGTTCGACGACTGCCGGGCGGCAGCTGCAGTCGATCGAGTGCAGGGGCAATCAGTACACGGCGATCCCGGCCGGCTCTTTTGTGCGGGCGGTGCTATACGACGTCACCGCTTCGCCGATCAACTGGTCGCACGGGCAGCAGCTGGAGCAGCTGCTGCTGACGGACAACCAGATTAATCTCGGCGGCGGCGGGTTTGTGGTGCGGTGGCGATCGGGGATTCCCGGCGGCTCGATCCGCTGCACCGGCAACACGGTGACCGGTTACACGGCCTGCTTCGGCGACGACCACGGGAAGACTCGCGACGCGCTGGAGCTGCCGGGCGAGCTGCAGATCTGGTGAATGAAGAAGCGAGCAAAGCGCAAATCCGTCTCTTCCGCGAAGACAACGAAGCAGAAGCGGAAGAAGTCCACGTCGCGGTCGGGAGCCTCGACTACGAGCGGTACCGGCAGCTCCAGGAGCAAGCGCGCCGCGAAGCGGAAGCAGACCGCGAGCAAGTCGCGATCCTCGGCGAAGACTGAGCTGGCAAAAACAACCCGCACGGCTGACGCCGTGGGCTCGCCGGGCGGGTCGAAGCGGGCCGTGGAGAATCTGAAGTCGCGCGAGACGTCGCAGGACGTGCGCGATATCGGGGCGATTCCGAAGCAGCAGAACGCCCGCCGCCGGGCGAAGTGCCGGGATGACTTCGACGCGTTCCTGCACGCGTACTGGCCGGACGATTGCCGGCATCCGTGGTCGAAAGTGCACCGGAAGCTGATCGAGACCATCGAGCTCGTCGTGCTGGTCGGCTCGCTGCTGGCGATGGGGATCCCGCGTGGGTGGGGCAAGACGTTTCTGTCCGTGCGTGCGGTGCTGTGGGCTGTCGCTTATCGGCATCACACGATGGCGATGCTGATTGCTGCCAGCGACGACGCGGCGGCCGACTTGCTGCAGGACGTGCGCGACGAACTCGAAACGAACGATCGGCTGCAGGCCGACTTTCCGGAGCTGTGCCGGCCAATCGCCTCGCTCGAGGGAATCAATCAGCGGGCGAAAGCTCAGCTGTGCGAGGGGACGCGAACGCGAGTGAAAGCAGAAAGCCACGAATTGCACCTCGGCGACGTGTGCGGCCGGCCGGGAGCGGTGATCTTCGCCGGCGGGCTGCTGGGATCAAAGATCCGCGGCAAGCGGAAGAAACGCGGCGACGTGATCGAGCGGCCTACGCTCGGCTTGATCGATGACTTCCAGACGCGCCGGTCGGCTCGCTCAAAGCGGATGTGTGACGAACGCGTGCAGGTGGTGCAGGACGACATCGCCGGTCTGCCGGGACACGACCGCTCGTGGTCTGCTCTGCTGACGTGCACGGTGATCGAGCCGGACGACGCCGCCGACCAGCTGCTGGACCGGCAGAGGCATCCGGACTGGCGAGGCATCCGGCAGAGCTTCCTGGAATCGCTGCCGACCGACGACGCGCTCGAGCTGTGGGGGGAATGGAATCAGATCCGCGAGGCCGCCCTGCAGAACGACAGCGACGAAGCGATCGCGGAAGCCGCGCACGACTTCTACCGGCAGAACAAAACGGCCATGCAGGCCGGGGCGGTTGTCGCATGGGAGCACGCCTACGATCCGGAGCACTACGTCGACGCGCTCGAAAAGGCGATGCACTGGTACTTTCGGTCGCGGCGTGGGTTCTGGTCTGAGCTGCAGAATCAACCCGACAAGCTCGAGGCGCAGTCAGGGCCGCAGCTGCAGCAGCACACGCTGGCTGTGCGGCGGCATCATTGCTCGCGGCACGTGGTGCCGGCGGACTGCGAGTACGTCACCGCGTTCGCCGACGTGCAGAAGAAAGTGCTGTTCTATGAGCTGCGGGCGTGGGCGCCGGATTCGACCGGATACACGATCGACTACGGGACCTTCCCGCCACAGCGGAAACCGTACTACACGCTGGCGAATCTGAAGCGGACGATTGCCGACAGCTACCCGAAGCTGCCGACGTGGGAGCTGCAGTGTCAGGCGGCGGTGCGGGATCTGTTCGTGCCGCTTTTCGAGCGGCACTTCGAACGCGAAGACGGCGCCGTGCTGCGGCTGAACGTGGCCGGGATCGACGCGAACGACGAAACCGAAACGGTCAAGAAAGCGATTCGCACGTCGGGTCTGCAGGGGAAGCTGTGGCCGTTTCACGGTCGGTCGTTCCGGCCGCCGAAAACTCCGCTGAACGATCTGAAAAAACGCGACGGCGACACGGTCGGCGAGAACTGGCGGCGGCGGAATCCGGCAACCGGCCGCATGCGCTATGTCACGTTCGACGCGGACGCCTGGAAATCGCACTTGCGCGACCGGCTGATGCAGCCGGTCGAAACCAGGGGCGCGTTGTCGTTCTTCGGCGGCCGGGAACACCAGATGTTTGCTGAGCACTGCTGCGCCGAGTACGCCGATCTGCTGTTTCATCCGGCATCGGGACGGACGGTCGAAGTCTGGGCACTGCGGCCGAACGAGGACAACCATCTGTGGGACTGCGCGGTCGCGAACGGCGTGCTGGGTTCGATGCTGGGGCTGAAGCTGCCGGCCGCCGAGCTGCTGGACGGCGCCGAATCGCAGCCGCCGCGGAAGCGCAAGCGAAAGCGGCTGCAGGTGAGCTTCTGAAGCGGTGCCCGCGTCTCAAGCAACGCGAAAGGGCACGATGATGGCGAAGAAAGCAACCGACAGCACCCGCACAGCTGACGCCGTGGGATCGCCGGCGAAAAAACCAAAGCGCCGCGGGCGGCCGCCGGGTTCGAAAACGCAGCAGCTGCAGACGGTCGTGCAGACCTCGACCCCGTGCCCTGCGTGCGGATCTTCGGCTGGCGTGACCGGCCGGCGGCTGATTCGGCAGGGGACAGCCAGCGGCAGTTGGCAGGGTCGGCTTTACGGCGGATATCGGCATTACCGGGCGAACTGTAAGTCGTGCGGGCGAGCAGTGTTACTGCGGGAATTCGACTTCGTCGACGGCGAGTGAGAAAAGCAGATGCTGCTTTTGCGATGTGGCATTTCCGCGATCGGGGCGCATGAGTTGTGGTGATGGCTTCCGCTCTGCAAACCACGCTCACAGCTCTGAAAGCCGCCCGCGACTCCGGGGCGGCGTCGGTCACTGTCGACGGTGTGACGACCACGTTTCGGTCGCAGAAGGAGCTGAAAGAGCTGATTGCTTCGATCGAACGGCAGCTCGGGCGGCGGCGACCACGCGTGCGCACGCGCGGCGTCTATATGGGGCACCGATGACGGATATTTCGTACACCGTGACCTGGACACCGACCAGCAGCACGGACACCGGCACCAGTGACTCGCACTATGACGCGCTGAACCCGCGCGGCCGGCGGCGGCGTGCGCCGATCACGACCGTACAGCCCGAAGACTGGCTGCTGAACCAGAATCGCCGCGACCGGCTGGACACCAACGCGCTCGATGTGTGGCGCAACTTCGGTCTGCTCAGCTGGATGATCCGCCGCACGCTGGACTACTGCTGTCTGTGGGATTTTCAGCCGCAGACAACGGACGACGGGCTCAACCGCGAGTGGCGGCAGCTGATGGAACGCGACAGCGAGCCGCAGAACCTCGACTACGTCGGCCGCATGGACTGGGATTCCACACGTCGCGTCTGCGAGTGTCTGAAGATCCTGACGGGCGATTGTTTTTTAATCCCGCTGCGGGAGCACCGGCTGCAGGCGATCGAAGGCAGCTACTGCCGCAACCCGCGGAACTTCGAGCACAACACGCGGTGGCGGAACGGCGCGAAGCTGAACCGCCGCGGGCGCGTGGTGGCGTGGAACTTCCGGCAGCGCAGCCTGCTGGAGCCGCCCGCCGAACCGCGGGACCGCGACGTGGCCGCCCGCAACGTCTGGCAACACGTCCAATATGAAGGGCGGCTGGATCAGATCCGCGGCTACGCTCCGGTAGCGGCGATTCTGAACGAGTGCCGCGACATCGACGAAACGTTCAACCACGCTCGTGCGAAAGTGAAGCTGGACCAGCTGTTCGCGCTGGCCGTGTTCCGGCATCCGGGCGACGAAGACGAAATTGCCCGGACCGTCGACGACGCCGGCAACGAAGACACCGACGCCACCGACGATACCGGCGAGGAGAAATACGATTTCGGCGGGCCGGGGCCGGTGGTGATGGACCGTGATGTTGGCGAGGACGTGAAGTTCCTGCAGTCGAGCAACCCTGCCGGCAGCACGCAGGATTTTCTGAAACTGTGCATGCAGCTGGCACTGCTGGGGCTGGACCTGCCGTTCAATTTCCTCGATGCCAGCCACACCAATTTTTTTGGATCACGCGCTGCGTGGAATTTGTACGAACGGGCGTGCCACGCTCGGCGGCGATCGCAGCTGTGGCTGCATCACCGCTACACGCGGTGGCGGCGGCTGCGGTACGTGCTGCCCGAATCGCTGGGCGGCAGCGGTGAGCTGGTGCTGCCGCGCGGGATGGACATCGACGACCTGCGCTACACGTGGGTTCCGCGCGGGATCCCGTGGTGGAAGCCGGCCGAAGAACTCAAGACGAACCTCGAGGCGGCCGCCGCCGGGCTGAAGTCGATGCAGCAGATCTGCGACGAGCACGGTTTGGGGTTGTTTGAAGAGAACGTCAAGGCACTGGCACGGGAGCAAGCGGAAGTGCAGCGGCACGGCTACGTGCTGGAGTTCAACCCGTCAAAGCTGCTGGTCGCGCTGCAGCGACTCGATAACGCGGAAGGGGCGGCCGCATGACCTGGCAGGATTCAATGCTGTGGAATATCCGGCCGGATTGTGCCGCGGAAGCTCGGGCGACGCTTGAGCAGCTGGGCGAACTGCAGGTCGGCGCGGATGGTCTGCACCGCGACAACATCTTCCGGAAAGCCACGCAGGCGTGGGCGCGGGCGTTCCAGCTCGACGAACTGCCGATCGACTACCTCAACGACGGGCGAATCGCGATTGTTTCTGTGGTCGGGGCACTGGTCAACCTGGTGAATCCGCTCACGGCGAACTATCCCGCTCTGACGGCGGCGTTTCAGCGGCTCGAAACGGAAGGCCGCGTGGAAGCCGTGCTCGTGCGTTTCCGCTCGCCTGGCGGGACTGTAAGCGGTCTGATGGACTGTTCCGGAGCTCTGGACCGGCTGAGCGAGCAGAAGCTGACGGTGGCGCAGGTTGACGGCGGCTGTTTTTCGGCCGCGTACTATCTGGCGGCGCAGTGCGGCACGATCGCATGCGGCCGGGCCGACCACGTCGGCAGCATCGGAACCATTCTGACGCTCGAAGGCTGGAGCGAAGCGTACGCGCAGGCCGGCATCCGACGCGTGACGAAACGGACCGGACAGCTCAAGGCAATCGGAATTCTGGGCGATCCCGTGACCAGTCCGCAGGAGCAATTCCTGCAGGCACTGGTCGACCAGCACTTCGCACACTTTCGCGAGTCTGTGACGAACGGCCGCGGCTTCACAGCGGAGGAGTTCACAGCGGTCGCCAGCGGCGCGTTCTGGCTCGGCGAAACCGCGGTCGAGTTGGGTCTGATCGACCGTGTGAGCTCGATCGACGAAACACTCGCGGCAATTCGGGAACAGATCGGATGAAGCCAAAACTGACCGCCGGAAAAACTACCGAAGGGGAAACCACAATGGGGCAACGACTGGGGCGGCTGCTGGGCGATGCGATTTCCGCGATCGACAGCAACGAAGACGATGAACGTTCGCGGTCGGACGTGATCGAGCAGATGGCGGAAGCGGCCGACGTCGAGACAAACACGGTCAACCAGATCGTCAACGGGTCGATCGACTGTCCGCCGGAGGATCGGCTGCGGGCGTTCGCCACGGTGAATGGAATTCCAAGCTTCGACGATCAGCGGGAAGCCGCCGGCCAGGACGGCTGCCGCTACGGCGACGCGGAAAACAGCGACGCCGCTGACGATTCGGAAAGCACAGCCGACGACGACAAAACCGGGGCGGCCGAAGACTCCGGCGGCGCCGATCAGCCGCTTGAGCGGTACCGCGAAACCTTCGGAACCTCCGTGGGCAGCGTGCTGTGGTCGGACGGTACGCCGTTCGTCGACGCGTGCGAATCGCACATCAAAGGGCAGAACGAGCAGCTGCAGCAGCTGCGTCAGCAGTTGGCCGACGCGAACAAGCAGCTGCAGAAAATCGGCGCACAGCTGCACGGCGAAGACGAACCGCTCGACGCCGGGCCGGACGGCGACGCGCCCGCCAGCGGTGGCGGCGATGCAATCGCCGCCTATGCGGAAGGGCTGAAGCTGCCGCAGAAACAGTAAACGCCGGCGAGGTCCGGCCGCGTGCGGTGACTTGCGTCTCAAGCGACTGAGAACACCACCACCCATACAGGGGGAGCACGCACAATGACGATCACACTGCTGGATCTGGCGAAGCGCAAAGTCGCTGATTCCGAAGTCGGACTGATCAGCGAAGCGTCGCGAGCGACGCCGGAAGTTTCGGGAATCAATCTGCTCACCGGGCAGCCGGTCGATCGACTGGCGCAAGCAAAGACAATCCGGGCGACCACGTACAAGACACGGGTCCGCACGGCTCTGCCGTCGGTCGGGTTCCGTGACATCAACGAGGGCACGACGGCGACGAAGTCGACCACCGAAAACCGCACGGTCAGCTGTCTGCTGATGAACCCGCGGTGGCAGGTCGACCGAGCTGTGGAGGGCATCGACAGCAACGTGCGCGAGGAACTCGCGGAAGAATCGCTCGCACATCTGGAAGCCGCGTTCCAGCAGCTCGGAAAGAGCTTTTATACGGGCAGAACGCCACGTTTGGTGGGCACGCCAAGGGCTTCCCCGGACTCATCGATGCCGTCATATCAAGCATGCTGGTCGACGCCACCGGCACGACGGCCGCCACCGCCAGCAGCGTGTACGCCGTGAAATTCGGCGTGCAGGGCGTGCGGTGGGTGCTCGGAAACGACGGGATGTTCGACATCAAGGATCCGCTGGAGATCCAGGCGACCGACTCCAGCAGCAACCCGTACACGGCTCTGATGCAGGAGCTCTACGCGTGGTCCGGGCTGCAGGTCGGCAGCGTGCATGCTGTGGCACGGATCCGAAACATCACCGAAGACAGCGGTAAAGGGCTGACGACTACGCTGCTGCGTTCGCTGTTCCGCAAGATGTCCGACGTGGGGCAGCGACCGGACGCGTTCTTCATGACGCAGCGGAGTTACGACCAGTACGAAGCGCACCTCGAGGGACTGGCGATCAGCCCGCCGGAAGCGACCCGGATGGGCTTCCGCGGCGTTCCGTTCGTGGTCACGAATTCGCTTTCCGACGTGGAAACCATCGGACTGTAAGCCGCCCGCCGGCTGCCGCGGTGACTCGCGTCTCAAGCGCCTGAGCAATCACCACCCGCAGCGGGAGAATCAACGATGGTCGGACAAAGAGGATATGAGTTGGGCGACGCTCAGCTGCGACAGACTGCAGCACTGCCGGACGGTGCCGCGGCAACGCAGGTTACCGGTCTCGATCTGGGCCACGGTGTCAACGGATCGCACGTCGCACCGCACGAGATTCTGATCGAAGCGCCGGCACTGACGACGACGGAGCTGCCGGACACCGAGACGATGACCTACAGCATCGAGACGGACGACAACGCGGCGTTCAGCTCGGCAACGATCGTCGACGCCGACGTGCTGGTGCAGACCGGTGCGGGCGGTGCGGGAGCTGCGGCCGCCGAGCAGCGGTACCGGCTGCCGACCACGTGCGAGCGGTACGTGCGGCTGAAAGCCACGAACAGCGGTGCCGGCGACGCTTCCGGTAAGTCAATGACGTTCTCACTCAAGTTCTGAGCGGGTTTGTCGCTCACAACCTGCGAAATCTGATCGACAAACCCCGCGGCCGCCCGCCGTGTGATCGCCAGGAATTCCACCGATGAGAAACGCTCCGCTGCTGCTGCTCGTGCTGCTCGTGCTGACGATTGTCGTGCAGGCGTCGGTGCCGCTGAGCTTTCTGGGGCAGACGAACACGCCGTCTTCTGTGTTGACGGAGTTTCAAACCGCGGCCATCAGTGCCGCGGCCGCAACAGCCAATCAGGAGATCATCGCGGCACCGGGCGCCGGCAAACAGATCTGGGTTTACGGATGGCAGGGGACGGCGGACACCGGCGACGGGTCGATCGCGTGGCAGGACGAAGACGACACCGCCGAAAGCGGGGTGATGGAAGTGTCCCAGCGCGGCGGATTTTCGGTGACGCCGGCGGGGCACTACGGAATGCCGCTGATGAAAGTCGCCGCGAACAAAGCTCTGGAGCTCGACACTGTGACGTGTGGCTTCAAGGGCACAATTCAGTATCTGATTGTGGAATAAATCGCCTGGAACATTTCATGCGCCGAGCTGTTCATTTTCTGCCGCTGCTGATCGCACTGCTGGGCTTTGGCCTGGCATGCCGCGACTTCGCTGCGCCGGCAACGGCAGATCTGACGCTGCTGGGTGCCGGGCCGTCGGCTGTCGGTGCGGGCGGTGGTGGCGGCGGCGGTGCCCGGAACTACCTGGGCCGCGAGACGATCAGCGGCATCAGCGACTTTACGCCAAAGATCGTCTGCAACCGGACGACGGCGGTCGTGCCGGCACTGGTGCACGTGTCCGCCGAAGAAACGACCGGCGATGCCGGCGTCTGGACCGAATACCACTACGAGTGGGATTTCGGGGACAGCGGCGGCAGCGAGACCGCCACCGACTATGGAAGCACCGACACGTACGGTGACGAAACGGCCGACGGTCACAACCTGAACGTCCAATATGGGCCGAACGCTTTCTATGTCTACAGGACTCCAGGAACGTACACAATAACGCTCACGGTGAAGGGTCAGGACGGCTCGATCGTCAGCGAGACCACGACCACGCTGAACACCCAGGCACGCTACTACACGTACCTGGGCGGAGCCACCGGCGGCACCTATACGCTGAGCGACGGCACCGACACGACGTCCGCGATCGCTTTCGATGCCGACGGCGCCACGGTGCAGGCAGAGCTGATCGCGGATATCAGCGCGTTTGACGCCGACAACTGCCGCGTGCTGGTCGACGAGACGATCCAGTTTTTCGGGGATCTGTCCGGCACGGATGTCTCGCTGTCGCTGGGATCCGGCAGCCTGACAGGCACCACTGGCACGCCGGAAATCAGGAAGGAACAGTCCGGCAGCTCCGTGTCGCAATTCACCGCCGGAGCTGACACCGGATGGACGCATCGTTACTGCGACAGCGCCGCCAGCGGAGCGAACGACGGCACCAGCGAGGCCGACGCTTGGACCGACATTGCCGACGGAATGAGCTTTTTGGACGGAGGCAACAACCGCGTCTTGCATCTGGCCAAGGGCAGCAGCTGGACCGGCGTCGCCAGTACGTTTTTCAACGCCCATTACAAGGGCAAGCGAATCCTGGGCGACACGGGATCCGGAGCGAAACCGTCGGTGAGCGGTGGCCTGTGGTGCTATTTCCCGATGGAGTGGGGCGACAGCGGTCAAACGGAAAGATCGGCGGCGACATCGTGATTTCCGATATCGCCGTGCATCTGACCAGCGCGGGGAACAGCTTTCAGGTGGTGGCCGGCGACAACGGGGACGTTGACGACTACCCGTATGGCAAGCTGGCTGACGGGCTGCTGCTGGATTCGATCGATTGGGACACGACCGTTTCGGCTGACACGGGCGTGTTCATCAACTTCGGCGCGAACTGGCAGCACCGCGGAAGCGAAGTCGAGGGAATGTGGTTATGGCGGTGCACGCAGGACGCCGGCTCGGCCGAAAGCTCAACAGTCTTCACGGGATCCGTTGAGTGGGGCGGCATCACCGGATGCTACGCCGAGGGCGGCGACGGGTCCGCGCTGCTCGACCATTACTACTACCTGAACTTCTACGCTCACGGCGCGTACGTGATGAACGGCTCGGGCACCGCCACGAGCATGAATTACAACGTCAACTGGAACGTTGACAATACTCCGGACGTGCCCCGCGCTCGCGACTTCAACATCGACGGCAGCGACTTCAGCGGCACAGAGCGCGGGCTTGATCACAGCAACAACAACAACGTTCAGACCGCGGGCGCCGGATACTTCGACGACGTGGTCGTGCAGAAGTGCCGCTTTCACTGCGTGAACGAGGCCGCTCACTTCTATTCCGTGGACAACATCGCGTTCCGGGACTGCAACTTCTGGGGACACGATGGCGGCTTGGGGCACATCTACGACGGGCACCTGGCGGGAGCTCTGCTCTACGAGCCGGTGTACCAGATCGAGCGGTGCAAGTTCCACGGTCCGGAGGAAGCACTGGAGTTCATCAGCGACGACGGTTTGTTCCGCGAGAACGGCGTGCACAGCACTAGCACGGAAGCGGCGATCGCGTGGGATGCCTCCGAAGTCGACGAAGGGACGTGGGACGTGGGCGGGAACACGCTTTACGCGCCGTCGTCCAGTACGGACATCGCGCTGGAAACCGACGCCGGCGACGGCGAGACGATCAGCGAGTGGAATACGACTTTCAGCGCGGCGCCGTCGGACACGGAAGCGGATCCCGGCTGGAACGACCCGGCAAACGGAGACTTCGACTGATGGGCGACCACCCCAACTACGTCGAATACGGGCTGCTGGCGGCCGTGCTGGCGTGGCTCGGTCTGCGCGCGCTGCCGCAGTGGTCCAACCGCAGTGATCAGCATCTGAAGGATCTGCGTGAGTTCATGGGCAACGAGCTGCGCGAGGAGCGGGAAAGCCGGGAGCGTATCGCAAAGCAGTTTGCGGATCGGATCGCTGCAAAGCTGGAGGATCCGAAGCCATGACGAATCCGCAAACGACAGCACTGGCTGCCGGACTGGCGGCGGCACGAACAGTGGCCGGCGTGTCAGTCACGTACGCGCGGGGCGGAATAAGCCTGACGATCCAGGCCATCCCCGCGGACGTGGAATACCGCACGCTGCCGGAATCCGGATCGGAAATCGTTGTCAAGGTGGTGCCGTGGCTGATCGCTGCGTCAGACATCTCGACGCTTTCGCCTCCGCAGGTCGGTGACCTGATCACTCGGGGCACGACGGTCTACACAGTCGAGCATCTGGGTCAGGGTGATGCACACTGGGACTGGCTCGACACGCAGGAGACGTATTACCGAATCAGAACGCGCGAGGACGGAGCGACGGCCTATACGGTGACCAAGCCGAACGGCTTTGATTTGCAGGGCTCTGAGGTGCGGTACTGATGAAGTTTCTGACGGGAGACAAGGCGCTGGATCGCCGGCTGCAGGAAGTCGGAACACGCATCGCGAACAAAGCGGTCGCGGCGGGCATCCGTGCCGGGCTGACAACGATCAGCAAGGCAATTCGCAGCGAGATAGACAACCCGCGGGTGCGCAAGGCGATCGGCTCGCGATTCAAACGGAAGCGAACAAAGGGGATCACGTCAGCCAAGGTTGGCGGCGGCGTAGGACGGCGAGGAGCCAAGCCGGCTCGTCGCGGCCGGGCGGGCGTCGGGATCACAAAGGAAAACGTGCACTGGTACCTGCTCGGCACGGCTCAGCGCGCGAACCAGCACGGACACAATCGCGGCCGGATGCCGCCTCACCCGGCGGTGAAGCTGGGGTTTGCTAAATCGCAGTCGTCTGCGATGGCGAAGGTGAGTGAGCGTATTCGCTCAACGATCGATCGGGAAGTCAATAAGCTGAGGTGACAGCATGGCCAAAGTCGTATCCAAGGGCACCGTATTTCAGGTCGACATTGCGTCTACGCTGACTGCCGTTGCTCAGCTGACGGACATCAGCAGCTCGGGCAACGAGAGCGAGACATACGACTCGACGACGCTGGACGGCGCGGTCGCGAAGACGTACGGGCAGACCGGCTTCACTGAGCCGGGCACGGTCGACATCAGCGGATTCTACGATCCCGTTTTGTCAACTCACACGGAGATGCGAGACCTGCTGGATACTCCGGCGGACAAGGACTACGCGATCGTCTACGCCGACTCGGGCACGACCACCAAGAGCTTCACCGGCGCTGGAATTTCTTTCGAAGACCAGGTGACACTCAACGACGGCGTGAAGTTCAGCTGCTCGATTAAGCTGACCGGGGCCCCGACGTACGCGTAACGCTGGCACCGCAACAACAGGACAGGACAGAGCTATGAAGTGCAGACTGCTGATACCGATGCCGGCCGCAGCATACGTGCCGGACGACGACATCGAAGTCGTCGACGGTGTGCGCACGTTTCCCAGGGGGGCCGTGATCGAGAATCCCGAGGCATACAAGCTGGTACACGGCGGCATTGCGGAAGCGATGGACGACGAGTGCCGGCGGGCGGCTGCCAGGTGCCCGGCGAAGACAAGAGGCGGTCTGCGAGCCAACCACGAACACATCATGCGCGAGCTTGAAGACGCACGCGACGAAATGCGATCGGAGGAAATTGAGGACCGGCTGAGTTGACCGGCAGAGACTTAATTTGCTCCGCCATCAGTCGATACATCTCAGCGCCGATCCGTTGCTCTTCGGGGCTGGTCGAGTCGTTCGGCGACAACCAGAGGCCCAGACAAAAACACAGTGCACCTACAGCAAGGTGCGTGATCAACAGGCGATAGCGTGACATGGCAACTCTGAATCGTGAGGCGTTCTGAAGCCCGCCACCGTGCCGACGAAAACGGTCGAGGTGCCGGAGCTGGGCGGCAGTGTGAGGGTGCGGGGCATGACAGCTCAGCAGGTCACCGCGTACCAGCGACAATTTACTTTGAGCAGCAATAAGCCAAATCTCAAGCGTCAGGCGGAACAACGGGAGCGCATGCTGATTGCCTGCTGTGTCGACGAGCAGGGGAACCCGCTGTTCACCGACGCAGATATCGCCGCGTTGGGGGCGCAGCCGAGTACGGTGATCGAGCCGATTTTTGACGCTTGTCTCGAAGTCTGCGGTCATCTGAAGGGTGACGACTCGGCAAAAAACTCAGACGGGAACGACGCCAGCAACTGAGGTGGCTGCTGGCGGATCGGCTCGGATGGCCGACGCCGGACGGTGTGTTTGAAGCATTGACGGCCGAGCAGCTGGCCGCCATCGAAGAGCGAGACAAGGTACTGCCGCTGGATCACGAGGCTCGGATGCTGGGTCTGATCGCCTGGATGATCGGCCGCTATTTCGGCATGGACGGCGATTTGGATTCCGTCTGCATGCCGTGGCTTGATCAGCCGGAGTAAACTGACAATGAGCAACATCGACAACAGCGGCGACCTGAAAGTCAGCGGCACGCTGACGGCGAACCAGGTCGTCTCGACTCAGGCCAGCATCACCAACGCGATGCTGAGCGCGAACGCCGCGATCGCCCGCAGCAAGCTGGCTCAGGACGCGCTGGCGAAGTACCTGATTCCCTACACCGCTTTCCGGGTGTGGGATGCGATGCAGACCAACCTGCCGGGCACGCCTGCTGCAGACGATCTGGCGCTCGACGGGGATACGTTCGGGACGGGATCCCCGCATTTGACGGCCGGCGATCTGGGGTCCGCCGGAGCTACCACCAGATACGCGCGGTGTCAGTTGTGGCTGCCGCCGGAATACGACGACGGGCAGACGATCAGCCTGCGGCTTCACGCCGGCATGCAGACCGCGATCGCAGACAACAGCTGCACAGCCGACATCGAATGCTACAAGTCGGACGCTGAAGTCGGCATTGGCTCGGACCTGTGCACCACGGCCGCCACGTCGATCAACTCGCTGACCTTTGCCGACTATGACTTCACGATCACGCCTACCGGACTGGTCAGCGGAGACATCCTTGACGTGCGTCTGACGATCGCCTGCAACGACGCGGCGACGGGCACGGTCGAGCCGACGATCGGAGCAGCCTACCTGCTCTTGGACATTAAAGGCTGACGGGAGGTGCAGACGTGGCATCACTCGGAGACCTGGTCGTCAACCTGTCTGCCAACTCACAGCAGTTCACGCGCAAGATGAACAAAGCTCGTGGCGTTGTGTCGGACTTCGCCTTGGCAGCTGCTGCTGCCGGTACGGCTGCCGTTGGTCTGGGATTGGTCAAGTTGGCGGCCGACGCGGAGACGCTTGAGGTCAAATTCCGGACGCTGCTGGGATCGGCTGCAGCCGCACAGGACATGATGCGGCAGATAGGCGATTTCGCTGCGTCGACGCCGTTTCAACAGCTCGACATTGCCGGCGCGGCGCAAAAGCTGCTGGCATTCAACGTGCCAGCCGGCGAAGTGATGGACCGGCTGCAGAATATCGGCGACATCAGCGCGCTCACCGGCAACTCCATTGGTGAACTCGCTGAATTGTACGGCAAGGCGCATGTGCAAGGCCGGCTGTTCATGGAGGATATCAATCAGCTGACCGGACGCGGCATCCCGATCATTCAGGAGCTGGCGGAACAGTTTGGCGTCGCAGAATCGGAAGTCCGGAATCTGGTCTCGTCCGGCCAGGTCGCCGCAAGCAACATCTCGCAGGCGTTCTCCGACATGACCGCTGCCGGTGGCCAGTTTCACCATGGGATGCAAGACCTCTCGAAGACGACGGCCGGACGGTTTTCGACGTTGCGTGATAACGTCGAGCTGCTCGGTCGATCGATCGGCCAGAAGCTGCTGCCGTTGGCCAATCAGGCTGTGATGGTCGGCATCGATCTGGTGCAGAATTACAGCGACGCAGGAGAAATGGCGCTGAAGCTGGGTGCCGGCATTCTGGCCGCCTCGGTCGCAATGCGCACGTTTACTGCGGTGACACAAGCGGCCGCGAAGGCGACTGCTGTGATGACAGCACTGGCAGGCCCGAAAGGCATGGCGCAGGCGCTTGCGGGGCTCGCTGCAGCGACAGCAGTGATGGTCGGCGTTGAGGCTGTGCTGGGCGACGTTAAGACCGGTTTTGTGGACATCGACGCGGCTGCAAACAAGGCAGCCGCGGCGTTCGACAAGGTCACAAACGCCGCGCCACGAGCCGGCGAGGCAATGGCCGACGCGGTGCAAAAGGTTGAGCCAGTGCTCGACCGCGTGAACAAGGGCATGGCGCGACTGCACGATTTTTGGAAGGACCAGGGCGAATCAATTCGGCGGTCTATTGAGACGCCGGGAGAAGAACTGCGGCGGCTTGTCGATGTCGCGGAAAAGCTGCGTGATCGGGGATTCATCACAGACCAGGAAGTGAGTCGATATGTTGCGCAGCAGCGTGCGCGCTTGTTGCCTCTCGACAATTCCGTTTTTGCGCGGAACTCAGGGGCTGCAGCTCCGGTCGCAGATCCGGCGAACAGGAGAGACGAGCGGCAGCCGTCAGTGCAGTTCGCCGGCTTTGCTCAGCGGGGCAGTGCTGATGCGTTCGCGGCCGTCGTACGGTCAATGCAGCAGCGGCCGCGGCCGGAGCTGAAGGAACAGAAAAAGACGAACAAGCTACTCGAAGAAATCAAAGAACGGCAGGCCGCACGGCGCGAGAAGATTGAGCTAAGATCGCAGGGAGGTGTCGTATGACGATCACCTTCCATGGCGTCGTCGATCAGGATGCCGATAACAATGCCGGCACGCGGTCCTACAGTGCAACGTACCTGCTGTCGATCAGCGATCCGTCCACCGAGCGACCGTACCAGATCGGCTCGCACGCCAGCCTGCCGCTGATCGGATCGGTCCACCAGGACGACAGTCAGGCCTATTGCAACTTCCTGGGCGTTAAGCGGCACGCGGGAAAGCTGGCCTATCATGCTACTGCCCGTTGGGAAACCGGACGCACACTGCATCAGACCGACCCGGCACAGGACGAGGTGCTCGTCAGCTTCGACGGCGAAATCTATCAGGAGCTGGCGCGCGTCGATCGTAACGGGGACGCGATCGCGAACAGCGCGACTGATCCCTTCCTCGATCCGGCCGCCACGATCGACGCGACGCATCTGATCGCGCGCGTGCAAGCGAACGTTACCGCGATTCCGGCGTGGTCTCTGGGGTATCGCGATTCTGTCAACGACGCCGAGATCACTGTTGAGGGGCTGGTGATCCCCGCCGGGCTCGCGAAATTTCAGCGGCTCGTGGTCGGCCACCGACAGTATCGCAACGGCCAGCGGTACTACCCGGTCAACTTCGAGCTGCACGTGCATCGCGAGGGCTGGAATCTGCAGCCGCTTGACCAAGGCTTTCGTCAACTGAACTCGGACGGAAAGCCGGTGATGATCCGCGGCGATGACGGAGACTATCCGACGCACCCGGTGCGCCTCGACGGCAACGGGGCAGTGCAGGACGACCCGGTGACCACTGCTCCGGTGTTCCTGGACTTCGAAGCCTACCCTGAACGCGACTTCAGTCTGCTGCCGGGAGTCACGTGATGGAAGGCTTCTATCTTTCGCCCGAATTTAACGATCAGGTCACGCGCACTGTAAGGCAGGTGCTGCGGCAGCTGCGCGGCACGATCCCGCAGACACGCTACCAGCGCGTCCCCCGGCTGCGGCAGGGCAAGCTGCAGAGCGAACTGGGAGCGGCAAGCGACACCGACAGCAGCCCGTCCACAGCAACGATCGAGTTTTGGGCAAAGAATCAATCGACCGGAAACCTCGAAGCAACCGGCGAGACGGACACCTGCGTTAACCGCTGGGAGTCACACAGCTTCGCGGCGAGTCAGTTGCTGTTTGTGATCATGCTGGACGGCGAGTGGCAGCCCTTCGCGGGAGAGTGCTGAGATGCCGGTCCTTAAAAAATGCTGCACGATCGCGCCCGTGGAAGTGAAGCGGCCGGTGACGTACGACTCGATGCAGGCGTCGTATTTCGGCGACGATACAGTGCCGTGGGTGCTTGGCGACGACATCCTGCACCCGACCTTGTGGGCTTACGATGATTCTTTCAGTGCTCAGGGCGGATCGTTTCACAGCCGCAAGATGCGGCCGTTCAGATTCAAAGCCGGCGCGCTCAGCGATCTGATTGCGCGCAACCATCTTGAGCGACGTGATATCGACGGCGTGTTTTACGCGGAAGAAATTGCTCAGGCCGACAGTCATATCTGGCCGGTCGAGCTGACGGAGATTGCACTGCCGATTCCGTTTGTCTTTGGCAACGTGTCCGGAGACGAGCAGATTTACGCATATAGAATCTGGATCGACGGCAACGACGTCACCGGAGTTGTGGAACTGTCTCCCGCACGTGTTCTGGACGTGACGCCAAGCTCTGATTGGATCGGGAAATCGGGGCCACCTGCTCCGCTCGTCCACGAGTTCAGCGCACCGGTAAGCGTCGCCAGTGCGGCAACGCTGGAATACGACTTGTGGCTCGAAATGCAGAGAATGCCCACACAAAGCGGGGTGTCCTCCATCCACTTCAATGCTCTGGTCGTGTTCACGTCCAACTACCGGCAGGACTATTTCTTGCCGTCGTACTTTGCGACGAACTGGCTGGCGATTGCGAAACACGGGGACGCCAACGCCAACAAAGGGTCAGACTATAAGTACCGCGTCACGTTCGGCGGCGGAGCGGTCGACACGCCGGGCAGCGTGGCATCGATCACCCTCGAAGAACAAGCCAACTGGACGTTCACGAAGGCGGCCGCGTCGCACCGTGTGACGGAGAATGCGACCGGCGATTTCGTCGAACTCAACTGGTCTCACGAACAGGCGTACGTAGTCGGATTTGTTGGGCACACCGCAACGCACGGCACGTCTCTTCGCCGCTGGCTGGTAACGGACACTGGCCAGTACCCGCAGCTGACGGTAGGACCAACTACGTACGACACCGGCGGTGTCTGGGATCCCGCTGCGGGCAGCACAACGTTCGACAACCCCGGCGAGTTTCTGCCCAGTCCGCCGCGATGGGATATGGATCTGGGAGCTGCCTCGCCGTCGGCTCAGTATCCAATGCCGGCCAGCGTAACTGTTGACAATGTGGGAACACACTGATGCCGACAAACAACGACGCACATTTGGGAGGCCTTGAAGATGCGGCGCAGCGCGATGATGGCGGCACGCTGAACAACGGCGGCAACCAGCGCACCTACCTGGGCACTCTCAACCGCATTCACAGCGATGGTTACATAGGCGCGTTTTTTTTAAACAGAGTCTCGGTGCAACATTCCAGATTTCACTGTGGCGTCGCAGCGATGGTTCGGCTTCAGCGACGCGCGTCTGGCTAGGGACCAAATTCGTCAAACCGACTGGCGCCAATCACTCTCACGAGCCCACCACGCCGCCCTACGCCCGCGCCGGCGATCTGATTGGAATTACGGTGTTTACGAATACGGCTGCAGTCACCACCGTCACCGGTGCGAGCATCAAGTATGCCGTCGACAGTGATCCTCCAGCGATCACCAGCGAAGCCAGCCTGACGTCTACGTTTTCCGGATTGGCAATCGACATAGAAGCACGTGCGAGTTCCGATCACCCGCGCGAAGAGGTGGTGGTCTGCGGTGATTCGATCGCCGCCGGCGAGCCGTTTAAAACGTATTTCAACACCCCGTTCGGCGGCACCACGTATGAAAATCAGCCGCAGTGGCAGGTGTCTCGCAATCTGGCGTTCGGCGGCCGAACGGTCGCGGACGACGGGTCTCAAACGTGGACGTGGATCGCCACCGGAGGCGCTCTCGACTACGTGCTCGGCGATCACAGCAGCCAGTCCCGCAGCGATCCCACACGCGTGGTGCTGATGTTCGGTGTCAACGATGTTGCGGCCGGCGACAGCAACGCCACCATCACGGGGAAAATGGACACCGTCCGAGCCGGCATCGCCAGTTCGATCAAACTCTACGTGTGCAGCGTGCTGCCGTGGAACGGCGGCAGCAGCGCTCAGAAAGCCGCGATCCTGTCTCTTAACGCTGCGTATGAATCGTGGTGCGACGACAACAATGCCACCTACATTGACACCTACACAGCTCTGGAAGATCCGGACAATGCCGGGAACATCCGCAGCGACTGGATTTCCGGCGACAATCTGCACCCGACGACCGACGGCTACCGCGTGCTGGGCCGTGTGATCGCCGAAGCACTGATTGGCGGCGTGCAGCTGCTGGGCGAGATCACGCACACCGTCACCAGCGACGACGGCGGCACGGGCTGGCCGGCGGCACTGCGCAAGGGCGACGCCTATCTGGCTTCCAACGGCCGGCAGTTCAACATCACGCTGCAGGACTCGAACGGTAACGCACTGAGCTCGCTGGGCGGTACCAACTTTGGAGACGCCGCAACCGAAGCAGCGTTCCGATTCACGAAACTGAAAAACCAGGGCGGCGAGGCGGCTTTTGTTGGGGTGCTGAACTGGGTGGCGACCGGCACGCCGCACTTCGAGCTGACCATAGCCGACACGGAGACGGATAAAGCGGTCGCCGGAGAAACGTACCGCGGGCAGCTGATTCTGTGGCCGGATCAAACGAACGAGACGACCGCACTGGAGCAGTGCTTCGAGATCAACCCGAAGATCGCCGCCCCGTCGAGCTGAGTTCTTTCGCTGGTAAAGAAAATCGCCGATTCCTTTACCAGGGCCACGCCCTGGTAAAGCCGGCTTTACCTCCGCTGGTCCCGATAGTAGCGGCAGGGCGCAAGCCCTCCGGTAGATGATCTCATGGCAACCAGCAACACAACACGAACCCGCACGGTCTCGCGGGACGAATTCGATTCGTTCCAGCGACACGTGGACCAGCAGTTTGACGGCGTCAATCAGTCGCTGAAGGACATCAGCCGTGAGATCAGCGGCAGCCGCAAGACGGACTGGCAGGCGTTCGCCGCCTGGAGCTCGGTGATCATTCTTATCTGCGGCGGAGTCGGTACGCTGGCGATCGCACCCATGCGTGAGGGTCTGCTGTCACTCCGCGACTCGCTGCAGTACCACGAGCGGCTCGGAGGCCACCCGACGATGGACGCCAAGGTCCAGGTGATCGGCGAGCAGCTCCACGAACTCCGATCCGAACACCGCGAGCTGCAGCAGGAGGTGTGGCGGTCAGAGTGACGCCTGCAGGACCGCTGGATGCAGCGTTCACGCGGCCAGGTCGTGAACGAAGTCGTCGCGATCCTTCCATGGGATGCTTTTCACACCGTACGGCTTGAACGCTGCCGGAATCGACGGGTCCACGATTCGTTCCTGGTCATTCAGGAAAACGTATAGCCGCTGACAAATTCGCCGCGTCGCCATCGCCTGACGATCCGCGTACGCAACTTTGGCGGCCCATTGAGAAAGCCCACCTGGACTCTGCCATTTGAGCTTTGGACGGATTCTGACACGCAGAAAGGAGTGCCGAATGACAGACGAGAGCGGCTGACTCGGCGGCCAGAAGAGAAGCGGGGGAGCGAGAGGCTTTGGTAGGCGCTCGCTTCCCCCGACCCGAGCGTTTGCTGAGACGCCAGCGGGGTGTTCATAGTAGCACCAGCGTTGCTGCGGCGTCTCGCTCAGCGGCGCGGCCTCGTCGTTCACGTATTCGATCTCCGCGGCCATCGAGCGGGCGATGCCCACCAGGCCGCCGACTTCTTCCGGGTCGTCACAGTCCACTCCGGAGACATCCACGCCGCGCGACTTGCAGACCACGCCAATGGCGCAGCAGTCGCCGGCCTGGTTGATCAGCCCGTCGGCAATCAGCACCTTGTGCGGCATGGCGTCCATCGTTTCTGCCAGCTCGGCAAGGAACGCCTGACCGCGTCTCCCGCGGATCGCTCGTGCCACCTTGCCGCGGCACAGGTAGATGGTCGGATCGTCGAAGTCGACGTCGTCGATGTATCCGCTGCGGCTCATGGAGTCACCTCGCAGTCCTGCAGGAGTCGCGCAGCGTAGTCTCGGTCGTCGCGCGTCAGGCTGGGAGCTCGCACCTGGCGGTTGCTCCACACCTTCCGCAGCCACGCTCCGGCGTTGCCAGGCTTCGTCCGGGCCGTCAGCCGAAACACGCTCAGCAGCAGCTGCCGCTCCTCGGGAGCCGCTTTGCCGGCGCGGACCGCGTCCTCGAAGTACTCGTCGAAGACCTTCAGCCGCCGCAGGGGAGGCCAGGCACGGCCGTTCACCGCGTAGCCTCCGATGGCTCGCACCTCGGCGGGGTCGATCCGGTCGAAGCGAGCCGGTTTCCGGCCCT
>FUIF01015534.1_pt1 | contig 22183 bp, 29 predicted proteins | sample 1003461 | NCBI WGS metagenome assembly FUIF01 (sample SAMEA80401918, study PRJEB19352) | marine metagenome | reverse complement strand
TCGACTTCCCCATCAGCGGAGTTAAGAGCTTGCTCGTGAGCCGTGATCCACCGCATGGTGTAGCCACAGCACTCCGGCCAGCCCTTCTGCAGGTGCGCGGCTATGTCGCCCAGCTTCGCCTCGCGCCCGCAGGACTCGCAGCGGAGCAGGCCACCCGTCGAGCAGTGTGCGGGAGTGCTCTGCGTCTTTTTCGAGATCGCGCACCTTTTGCACGTCGCTCTTGGCCAGCTCCTCGCTGAGCTTGCGTTTGTCGCGTGGTGCGCCCAGGTCTTCAGTCTGGGCTTCGAAATAGCCGGCCTCCTTCTCGAACTTGGCAGCTTCAGCGTCTCGGCGGCGTTGCAGGGAGGGGTGTGCTTCCTCCTTCATGCGCAGCTCGCGCTCGTCCTGACGGTATTTGCGTTCCTCGAGGCTGTTGGGATTGGGCGGCAGGATCTGCTCGAGCGGCATCACGGCGCGGACATCTTCCTGCAGCTCGGGTAGCAGGCTTTCATCCCACTGCTGGGGAATTTGGCCGGGGTCGGCGAGGTTGAGGGCCAGGAGCTTCTGGCGCAGGTCGGGCCACATGGCAGCGCGTTCCTCGGGTGAGGCCTGCAGCATGGGTGCGGCGAGGCGGGCGGCCTGTTCCTGGGTCTGGCGATCGGCCGTGCGTTGAACCTGCTGGGTCTTGGTCATGACATCGAGCAACTGCTCGGCACGCTTGGGATCTGTGGCGGCGAGCCGGTTCAGGGCGGCTTCATCTCCCTGGAGTGCGGGAGCGGCCAATTGGGCATAGAGACGGTCGCGGTCGGTATTCTGGGCGTTGGTGTCGATCTTCTGCTGGGAAAGTTGGGCCAGCTGGCGGTTGCGTTCGCCCTCGGTGTAGGAACCGGCTGGATCTGGGGACTTTACCATCATCGCATAGGGTGTCGGTCGTCTCACGGTCGAGGCATCTCCCTTAGTTGAACCATCCGGCCTGGCCGCTGATTTTGAACAGGTTATCGAGGGTGCTGTTGACGGCATTGGCGCTGCCGACATAGCCGCTTGCTCGGGCGTCGCCGGCGGCAGAGATGCCGCTGGCTGCGTTGCTGGCATAGTTGGCGCCCAGGGCGGCTGTATTCTGGGTGGCGGTCTGACCGATGCCGGCCGCGTTCGCGAGCCGGTTCATGTAGGCGTTGTACTCTTCCGAGGCGAGGCCCTGGTTGTGGGCGGCGAGATCCTTCAATGATCGTCCGCTGTTGCGCAGGCCGCGGCTGGCCATGGCCCGTTCGATCGCTTTCTCGCCCTCCTGAAGGCGGAAATTGTAGCCAGGGGACTTATAGAAGGCGGAATAGTCCGGAGCAGTGGGTTCGGTTGACGGGTTACTGAGTGCGGCCAGCTGGCTTTGGAGGTTGTCACGCTGTGTGACCAGCTCGTTGAGCGCAGGATCGGGTGCGCCGGTGCTCAGCTCTGCGATATCGACGACGCGGCCGTGCTGGTCGATGGTTTTGCCGGATTCGAAGTAGGACTGGGCTGTTGTGGCTGCCTCGTCTGCGCTGCGGCCCATGTCGATGAGCCTTTGTCGGATGTCTGATGCGGGCATGTAGCCCTGCGCCGGCGTGGAAAGATTGCCGATCTCGGTGTTGAGCTGGTTGATCTGATCCTGCAGCTGCTGGCTCTGCAGGGTGTTGCCGGTGGCTTGCGGCCCAAGGAGAAGATCGCCGTAACGCTGCAGGGCGGTGGTGCCGATGAGACGATAGGGCTCAAGATCCTCGCGGCTCTGGTCGTAAATGCGTTCCTGGAGGTCGACGGCGCGGTTTGATGCGGCCAGCTGAGCATCGGCGGCGTCGCTCGCTGCCCCTGCGCTGAGTAACCCGCCGGCTACTGCGCCGGCGCCAAGTGCTAATCCTAGAAATCCAGCCATGACAAAAAACCTGTGTAAACTGCTTATGATTTAAGCGTATCAGGCAAGAGTGGTGCTGATAACCACATCGGAATTTTAGTAGTTGCCGATTTTTCGAAAATCTGTGCCGTCATAAACGAGGGTATACACGTATCCGTTGGCAAAACTGGTGTTGGCGCCGGTGTGATCCTTGACCGATTTGGCGCCCAGGCCGTTGAGGTTCAGGGTGATCGGGCCGCCGGAGCTGTTGCGATCGGCCTCCACCACGACGAACATGCCGGTGGCGTAGGCGCTCGGCGTAGGGCTGATCGAGGCGGTAAAGGCGTCACCGCTGCCGGCTGTGGTGCCGCCCCACCACATGGGCGGGATCTCGCTGCCGTCGACCGTGGTGACAGCGCCGGCGCCGTTGCCCTTGAGAAGCTCGCCGCTGGTGAGGGAGGTAGCGCCTGTGCCGCCTGTGGCGACGGTGGCGGCGTTAAGCGTTGCAAGGGTGCCCAGGCCGAGTGTGGTGCGTGCAGCACTGGCATTGGCATCGTCGATCAGGCTTTCGCCGAATGTGGTGATAGTGAAAACGCTGACGACACCTGAGGTGACCTTCAGGGCGCCTGTGAGGCTGTTGGAGCGTTTCAGGAGCTTGCCGGTGGCGCCTGAGTAGAGAGGAAGCTCTCCATTGGTCGAGGCGGCTGCTCCGGTGACATCACCGCCGCCGGCGGGCGTCACATAGGTGCCGTCGCCGCGCAGGAAGTTGCTGTCTGTGGCATTAAGGCCGCCTTGCCCGAGCAGGCGCCAGATCTGCTCTAAAAAGATGGCGAACTCAGGGGTGATGTGGCCGGTCTTGTTGACCAGGGGACTGCGGAAGTTGGGTAGTACAGTCGACATGGCTACGGCCTGCCCGGTCGGAGCCGTGCATAGGCACCCAGGATGACCACTTTGACAGGATCAGAGATCAGGATGCGGAAGGTGCGCTCGCGGCTTTGGCCCAGGCGGCGCCAGACGGCGCGGGTTTCGCGGCGGCCGATCTTGCCCAGACTGCGGGTATCGCCGGTTGACCAGGTCGCACCGCCATCGTCGGAAAAATCCATGACAACCAGGGGTTCACTGCCCTGCCCCTCCGGCAGGCCAACCCCTGTTTCGATATCCAGCTCGAAGGCATCGGTGATGAAGCGCCGGGTCTGATCCCAGAGCACGGCGCCGGTGGCCATGCGCTGGATGGTGGTGCCGTTGTCGGTGTAGGTGTCGAGGTCCAGCTCGTAGATGTCGCCGGTCATGCTGGAGCCGACCAGGTTCTTGTTGAAGGCGAAGGCGTGGCAGTTGGCCAGCCAGTTGTTGTGGCCATAGCTCTCGCGCTCGTGCCAGAGGCCTGTCGAGATGTCAAAAACCCAGGTGGCGCCTATGGTGGGGAAGCGCAGGCAATAGAATTTGTGGCCGTCCTGGGTGTAGCTGAAGGCTGTGGCGTCGGAGACCTCGCTGTACTTCCCGATCGCAGCTTCGATGGCGTGGGTCGAGATCCGGACAGGGTTATAGCCGTCTGAGCGGTACACGACCTTGTCGTCGCCAAGCCAGTACAGGGTGTTGTCCATCTTGGCGACAGAGAGCTTGGCGGCGCAGCCGCGCTCGATCGATACGCCGTTGATGCGCTCGAAGGGAAAGGCGTTGTTGCCGCTGTTGTACCAGATTTCGGTGGTGTCGGTGCCGAACAGCCAGACCTCGCGGTGGTCGACGATCACGCGGACGATGTTGTCCGGAGAGGATTCGGCTGCAGCAAAGTCCGCACCATCGATGTCGCTGAAGTCGGACAGGGCCGAAATGAAGAAGGTGTCGGTGTCAGGCTGGACAAAGAGGCCATAGCCGTCAACGAAGTCGCCGCTGGTGGCGCCCGGGAAGTCTGGGTCGGTGATCCGGGTCAGGGTTGTGCTGGTGGCAACGTAGGCATCGTTGTTGCTGTCGATGATGCCGATCTGGGTGCCGTTGTCGAACAGGACAGCCTGGCCGAAGCTGGCGCTGATATTGCCGAGCTTCAGGGCATCGCCGGTGCTGTCCACCCGGTAGACCTCGGAACCGCTGACGGCATAAAGGTAGCTGCCGGCAACGTGAAGGCCGCGCAGGGGGCCGTTGCCAACGGTGACGAAGGGTTTGAGGCCGGGGGTGCCGATCAGGGAGATGGGCACCTTGGCGTCGTCCGGAGCTTTCTCGGCATAGAGGTTGACCAGGCGCTGCCCGCTCAGGTTCTTGCTGCGCGCCTGGTAGCTGTGCCGGGCAAAGGGAATGAGGACGGTTTCGGCCATCAGCTGGTCTCAAATGCGCCGGCGGGGGAGAAATAGAGCGAGCCTGGCTCGGTGTCGAAGTCGAGCACGGTGCCAAGGGAGCTGGCTGCGTAGCGTTCCAGGCGGTCGATGGTTGGGTCATCAACGCCGTACTCGGTCGAGAGGCGCACGGCGAGGTTATAGATGATGGCCTCGTACCATTCCTGGGGCAGATCCGGTGTGTTGATTTTTGCGTCGAAGTCGTCGAAAGGGCGGGCAACGTCGAGCATGAGCACGTCGTCGACGGTATCGCCGGTGCCCCAGACTTCCAGCGTGCCGGCGGTGAGCTGGGGTATTCGTAGTAGACCTGGGTCGTTTTGCTCTGGGTCGTCTTGTTGGGCAGATCCTTATAGGTTTTTCGGGAGACAACGAAGATCGGGACATCCTGGGTGGTGGTGATGTCGCGCCGGCGGGCCTCGTCCACCCGCAGGGGCCGGTCGATCTTGCTCGTGAAGGCATAGACGCCATTTCCGGTGGTGGCGTCGGCGTCAATGGTAGCGCTCAGGGTGATGGTGTTGCCGATCGGGGTACCGTTCACGGTCGTCCAGAACATGGTGGTGGCGTTGGTCTTGATGCCGATATGATCGCCGCTGGTGATGCCGGTGGCGCTGGAAACGGTGATCGTGCTGGCTCCGCTGCTGACATCGGCGGCCAGGGCGGTGCTGACCACCTCGCTGGCAACAGCACAGGGAGCGCCGGCGCTCGACAGGATGTAGGAGCTGGTTCCGACCGTCTGGAACAGCATGACCTCGTCGAGGCGCCAGAGGTGGATGCCCTGCCCCTGCCAGGCTTTGATCATGACGTTGAGTGCCTTCGAGGCGTCGTTGATGTCCTCTTTGGGGATGCTCTCGCCGCGGGGGAACGTGCCGAGCTTGCGCAGCGCAGCGCGGATCAGCTCGTCGCGGTTCATGGAGAAATCAACACTGTCAGATGTGGCCATTTGCTATAGATCCTCTGCTGTCACGTCGTTGGGGCCGACAAACGTGTCCTCGACGGGCTCCGGACGCGGATCGTCGACAAACTGCTTCTCACGGATGGAACGCACGAAATCCTGAGGGTGGCGCTCCTCCCAGTCCTCGACGCGAACCAGCAGGCCGTTCCATTCCTTGCGGGTCTGGGATGCCTTGACCTTGAACCCTGTGCGGTCGCAGATGACGTTGTGATCGCGGTGTTTATAATTGTCGCGCTTGCTCATAAAAGAAGTATCGCATAGAACGTCACCCGCTGATAAGTCGTCGCTTTGGCGTTACTGACCGCGCAGATTATCGAAATACACGTCTCCTGTTCCAGCTCCGGCGCAGAAAATGGAATGACTGATAAGCACCTCATCTCTGTCGGCTGCATTGCCAAGGGACGTAAGGTCGAGTTGAAGCGTGCCGGTGCCGGTACTGCTTGTTGAGGTTTCGGCACTTGCGCTGGGGCTGTTCTGGGTGACTTCGAGAACAAAGGAGCATGTGCCGGTGATGGCAACAAGGTTGTAGTCCAGCAGGAGCGTGTTATATGCGCTCAAGTCCGCATAGGTCGGCGTTATCGGGTCGTTAAGAACACCAGTCAGAAGACCAGATGTATGCGTAATTCTCCATGAGTAAGTACCCTCGGTTTCATGGTCTGTTGACCGGGCCGATGTCCCCACGTCGTCTACATCATAGAACCATGTGTATCCGGCTGGGCCGTTGATCGGGATGTTGGTGCCTTCTTCCTCGTAGTCTTCCAGCACGGTCTGTGTGGCAAAGGCGTACGGGTTTACCAGTGTGCCAGCCTGCGCTTGCGGAGCCGCAAGCAAACCAATGGCTATAACTAAGTACGAGAGCCGATTAAGCATATCTTCAATCCTTTGCCGGGTGTTGTGCTGCCGACACCATCAACATCGACGGTGATCTCTGCATCATCGGCAAGTGAGCTATCCGAAATAACAGCCGCTGCTGCTGCTGTTTCACTGGTTTTCTCAGTTGCATCTATTGTTAGCTTGGTCGAAAGAATGGTTGTGCCGCTCTCGTTGATATCTGTTGTCTGGACAGAACCAGTTGGTGCAGCGGTAAGGCTCGATCGAACATCAGATAGAGTGAATGCATAAGGTATTCTGAAAGTAATTTTTGCAGCACCAGTGGTCAGATCAGTTGTTTCATCGCTTGCGGCAACACAAAACGCCTCTGTTGGCTTAAAGGCATCCACATAGGCCTTGATGCTCTGCTGGGTTGCGAGGGCGGTGGCGCTGTCGCTCGACAGGGTGTCTTCATCAAGGATGGTGGTGACTTCCGCACCAGAGCCGAGCTTGAGAGCGCCCGTTGTCGTGCAATCGGCTCCAGCAATTTGCACACAGTCGTTGCCACCATCTATGTAAAGCGTATTGGCGCTGTTATTGGTTTCGAACAGGTAGTTAACGTCGAGGCTGTCGACGTTGAGGTTGATGATGTCTGTAGATGCCTCCATCAATTCTAGAAACTTAAGACCACCGGCAGTAAACAAGATGCGATCCGGCGTGAAAGTGACGTGCGTATTAGCATCTCCACCAGTCAGCACGCCGGAAGCCATCGTAAAACCACTATCCTGCAAGAACCTGCCGGTCGTACCGTCGTAGGTGGGTACACCGTTATCTGTGACAGAGCCGGGACTGTTGACGTTGCCTGCAAGAATGGTCTGCGAGATCCAGCCGGCGAGGGCTGTATTACTGATCAGAGACGGGTTTCCGTCCACAAGGATGAGGATCTCGTCATCGATGTCGAGTGAGGCGACCGTCTTGCTGGCTGCGGCCATCTCCAGGGTGGCATAGGTCGTAGAAAATGCCTGTACGGGCAGGAGAAGAAGTGCGAGAAGGAAAATAAGTCGTTTCATCAATTAAGCCTCAGAAGTTGTGTGCTGTTAACGCCAATATCAAGCAACTGCGTGCTATTGACGCCGATATCGAGGAGCTGTTCCGGCGGTGGGACAGGTGGTTCTGTTTCCTGCGCAAGCCCGCCGTCCTGGCTGATGCCCGTCCCGGTGAACAGGTCGACCAGGTTCTTGAACAGGCCTGCGTGGGCGGCATGGGGGATGGCCAGGCAGGCGAGAAGGAACAGAAAGGTTCTCAGTGTGCGCATCAGCTCTGGCTTTCGATGATGTGGAGCGTGACCTTCGCGCCGCTCGAATAGCTGGCGATCCTGACCCGGCAAGCCCGCGGCATGAAATCGAAGTTGCTGTTGGCCGATGCCGTGGCGGTGACCAGGTCGGTGTCATCGTGGTCCGACCATTCGTAGTCTGCCTGGGCGCTGAAGGTGTCGGCATCCTGCACGTCGTCGAAGGTCTGCTGCACGGTGGCATCGGCGGTGCCCTCGATCTCAAGGCGCAGGGCGGCATCGTTGTCGCGCCAGTTCAGCGGGTAGGTCTGGCTCACAGCCTCGTCGACAAAGCCGATATTGACCGTGTTGGCGCCCAGGGTGGCGCTCGGGACGATGCTGGTGACGGTCTTGAAGTAGCTGGCGCTCTCGACCGTCGTGTTGTTCGGGCCGGTGACCGCCTCGGTGATCGTGCGGCCGTCTGCGTCGGTGCCGGTCACGGTGAAGGTGAGAGCGGACAGGTTGGCCGTGCTGGTGAAGTTGAGCTGGTGGGCCAGGCCGTCCGGTGTGGCGGTCTGGGCCAGGGTGATGCTCGCGCCTGTGGCGGCAGCAGCAAAATAGTCTGCATCGGCATCGGCGAGATCCAGGACAAGGCTTTTGGGTCTGGGCATCGAATGTCTCCTTTCAAAATGGAGGGGGCGTTCCTATCCACCCCCTCGGGGATCAACCGAAGTTAGGCTGCGTCGGTTGAAGCTGTGATGTTGGTCTCCAGGGAGCTTTCGCCGTCCGCGTTGACGATGTTGATCGGCTGGAAGAACTCCATGTCCGCGCCAACGAAGGCCTCGGTGACGTTCGCGGCGTTGTCAGCCAGGCGGGCGTTGAGGAACGGCCCTACCCTGCCCTTGGTGGTCGTCACGGCGGTGAAGATCACGTCCGCGCTGTTTCGGTTGCGCAGGTAGGCGGGGAAATTGGCCGATCCGAACACCTGCAGCGTGTCACAGGCTGTGGTGACGTTCTCGATGCAGGCGGTCGCGAAGTCGCCGTCGATGCTGTGCGGCTGGATCACGATGTCGGCGCCGCCCACGATGCTGATCGCGCTCTGGGCGCCGGTCTTGCCGCCGTTGGCCCGGTGTACCCACCCGATGATCGTCATGCGGTCGGCATTGGCATCCGAGACAATGAAATCATCGCAGTGATAGTTGGTGTCGTTGTCGCGGGTCTCGCAGTCGATCATCGTGAAATCTGCAGCGTTCACGTCGATCGCGGCTGTGAGGTTGTCGATGCCGTTGACGAACAGGATGTTCTGCAGGGTCACATTGGCCGCATCGATGTCGATGTCGGCTGTGATCGCCGTGGCAAAGGTGAAGGTCGGACGATCGGAGCCGGAGCCCAGGCCGATGATGGTGACGCCGGCAACATCGATGTCGACCCCGGCTGCAGCTGAGACGGTCTCGGCGTGGCCCGGCTTCAGGTAGATGGTATCGCCGTTGTTGGCCGTGCATCGGCCAATGGCATAGTCAAGGCTCGCAAATGGTCGGTCAAACGTGCCTTTGTTCTGGTCGGAACCGGCGTTGCTGTCGACCCAGAAGACATTTCCGGCGTAGGTGTTAAGAACAGGGATGCCATGAATGGTGACACCCTGGGCAAATCCATTGGGATAATTGGAATGGGGCATTGTCGAAATCTCCTATGAACCCGGTTTAATTGTTTCGGGTCACGCCGGTTGCTGGGCGGAACCGCTCACAGTTCGATGGTTCTATTGTCCGGGACAAAGGCGGTGCTGATAATGGGGTCGGTTTGATAATTTTGTCGTTTAGTCGATATAGCGGTTTAGCGTCATAACGGCAAAACCCCGCCGCAAGGCAGGGGTTCTGGATCAGGTTGGCTCTCAGGCGGGTTAAGCGCCTGGTGAGCCCCAGATGTCGCGCCAGTCACCAACTGTGGTGGAGGAACGAAACGTCACCTTCGCCTTGGCGTTGTCGGTGTCGAAGTCGTTGTCCTTGGTGAAGGTCGGCTTGCGTCGCCAGTACCAGGTCAGGCCGGCCGGTATGCCGGTCTTGATGAACCAGGCGTCCGCGTCGCTCAGGTAGTGGTTGACCTTCACACCGTCAGGCAGGCAACCGGTCGCCTTGATGGCGTTGATCGCGTTGTTGGCGGTGTCATTCTGCAGCGTGGACTTCAGAATGCGTACAGCCTCGAACGAGAGCGCCGGTGGCACGATCAGGCATTTGCCTTTCAGCGGGATCTTGTGCCCTCGGGAGTTGAGCGCTTTCATGATCTGGATGAGCTGGTCTTCCAGAGAAGCCTCTGACAGATCAGCCGCAACCGCAAGGCGGTTGGACTGGTTGCCGGCCACAGTCGGGTGTGCGGTGTTGATCAGCGAAACGCCGTCACCAAAGGTGAAGGAACCGCTGAAGGCACGGTTGAGGACGTTGGCGCCAAGCGTCTCGATCGTCTGGTTGGCGGAGAAGGCCATCGCCTCGGTACGCTTGAAGGCGCGCTCTTTGTAGAGGTTGTCTTCGATCTCCTCAGCTGTGACGATCCAGCCCAGACCGTAGGTGTTGTGTTGGGCTGTGTTGACCGTCTGCTGGCTGTGGCTGCCATAGCTGACAGGGCCGCCTTCAGATTTTTCGGGGATAAGACCGAAGCCGGTGGTTTCGACCAATTCCTCACGAGACTTGTCAGAGCTTTCCACAGTAAAGATGTGAATGAACTCTTGCTCGTGCTCGTCGTATTTCATACCCCACCATTTGTCGACGCCGGGCCATAGGGCCTTGGGGTGAGCGCCGGCGGTGATAACTCCACTCATCGGTTGTTATCCTCCCTCTTAAATACCTACGGCGCCGTGCGCTTCGGTGTGATTGTTGATCTTGACCTGCACCACAGTGAATGCGCTGCCCTCTTCAACATCATCGCGCGGGACAACCGCCTGGATGGTGAACTGGTTCGAAGCGTCCGCTGCGGGGGCGTCCGTTGTGCCGGCATCCAGCTCGGCGCCGGACAGGCCGGTGACCGTGGAGCCTGCATTGGTGTAGATCAGAACGGCATTGAGACCGATCTGAGCTGCTGCGATCGCGCCGTCCGCCTGGATCTCGAACAGAAGATCCGGATCGTCGGCGACCAGGGCTATGCGCTCGGTGCTGGCCGGGTTGTAGGTCTTGCTGTCGAAGCTGGTAGCGACGAAACCGACGATCACACCGGTGATCGCGTTTCCGTCTCCGGCAGCGGCCTTGTTGATCTCGGGAAGCGTGCCAGGCGCGTGGCCCAGGACTTCCGCCGTGTTGGAGGTGCCGGTCTTGACCACAGGGTCGCCGATGAACAGCGCAGTGCCGTAGCCTGCGGGGACGTAATACATCCGAACCGCGCCGTTGTAGGGCGCGCCGTTCCTGTGACGAACCGGGCGAAGACCGAAAGGTGCATCGCGATTTGCCATGTTGAATAATCCTTATGTTAAAATCAGGTTCAAACCAAATAGTGCGTGTCTATCTATCGCCGGCGGGAGAGTGTTATCCCGTCGCTGGGGATATACATGGCTTCCTGTTCGGCGTTCGGTGCTTTGACGTGTCCCTGTTCGATCTGTTTTTCCTCTTCGTCCAGGTGACGCATCTTTTTTCCTGGTCTTCGTCATACCATTCTCTGGGTATGGCCATCAGATAAGCATATAAAGGCTCGTGGCTTTCCTTGGTTCCTACGCGGTTCCGGATACAGTTTGCTAGTTCCGAAGTGCCGAGCATGGCTCCCTGTTGGTATATGCTTCCATTCGACTTAACAAAATCATACCCTGCATCGAGGGCGCTGCTAATACGCCCCTTGTCATCATTCATCCATCGGTACTCGAAATTGGGGTTTTTCATGGCGTCGGGGAAGGATAATTTTGTGGTCATGCCGCCAAGGGGCTTGCGGGCACGTCGGCCATGGGCGGGTTCTTCGTCGATGCCCAGCTCCAGCGGTGCGGCGCGGGTGCCGGGATCGGCGTCAGGTGATGGTTGCTGTGGTTGTTGAGGTGGTGAAGGTTGTTGCGCGGGCGCCGGCGGCGCTGCGTCATGCTGCTCGATGCGCGCGCGGATCTCGTCGGCCTTGCCGGTGGCCGGGAGGCCTCGTTGCGCGGCCATGGATCGCAGATCGTTGATGCTGGCGGTCTGCAGGTGAAGTTCCTGAGCGGTCGGAGGTGTGGTTTTGGGTGTGTTCATGGCGGCTAGACTTTCTATTGCTCATAATATTGTTTGACATATTCTTCCTGGGTCATAAGGCCTTCTTTGACAAACTTGTTGCAGTAGGCCTTGGCTTCTGGCGGAAGGCTGGCATATGACTTGTCGGTCTTGCTCGGCGCTGCAGGCCTGGTGCCTTCAACTGCCGGGGAGCGGTTGGTGGGTTTGGGCCGGATGCCGAACTTCTCGGGGAAACGCTTGCGGATCTCCCGGGTGATCTCGTCGAGGCGATCGCGCAGCGGCATGTAGGGATGGTCGGCCATGAGTTTGTCGTTGATGGTCATGGCATGGTTGGCGAGGTATCGGTCTTGCTCGAACCATGGGTTTTCTTTTCCCCAGGCAAGAGTGTCAGGATGGGTTGGGTTCTGCTGCTGTTGCTGCTGCTGGGGTTCCGGCTCGTTCTGCTTCTTCAGCTGGGTCGCCCTGTCGACCAGGTCTGCGACAGCCTCAACGTCACCATCGGCGGCGGCTGCCTTGGATTGAGCCTTGAGATCGGACAGGGCGCGCTCGTACTCCTGCTTGGCGATCTGATCCTGGTGTTGCGCCAAGACCTTCATCGCCTTTTCCTGCTCGGCGAGCCTCTGATCATACTTGCGGAGCGTGGCCCGCATGACGGGCATCTCCTGCTCGGCGCGCTGGATAAACTCGTCCGGGCCAACATAGCCCTCGGGAGGGCCGCGGTACTCACTCTCCGGCCGCCAGCCCATGCGCCTGGCACGTTCCTCCAGATCGGCCTGATCAGGGGCGGTCTCGGTTTCGGTACCTGGCTGTCCCTCAGGAGCGCTCTCAGGCGCTTCTTGGGTATCCTCCGGGGGTAAGGCCTCGGATGCGGTATCGACGTTCTCAGGCTCGTGGAGCGCCTCTGTGGCGGTGTCTTGTTCCTGCTCGTAACTCACTGGGCGCCCTCCCCTTCCTGTGGATCTTGGGTGGCCCAGATCTCGTTGTCGTTCATCAGGCGGTAATCGACCTCAACCTGCTCGCCGTCCACCTCCTCGGTGCGCTTGTAGCGAAGGTTGCCGCCGGCATAGGGCTGGAAGCAGACACGGTCGCCCAGCTGCGGGATCAGGCTGCAGTCGTCCAGGGTCTTGAAGGCAAGATCGCCGATGTCGACCAGCTGGCCACTGGTCTGGGCCATCTGCTGGCGTTCGGCGCCTTCGTTGGTGGTGATCACAATGCCGCCCTTGCTCTTGTTGATGAACGGGTCGACGCGAACAAGAATAGCCGCGCCAACCGGATGAATTCCGCTGGGGTTGAGTGGTTTAGTCATTGGCCTTGCCCTCCTCTTTCGGCTCCGGGAGCGGCTGGCCGATCAGCTTAAACAGGCCTTCAATGACCAAAAATTTCGGTTCGGTGAGATCGTCGATCACCTGGCAACAGGAAAGGATCTGTGTGTGCCGCATGGCGGTTTCGTCGGTCGAAGAAAGCCGCGTGTGTTCGCCATCAACAAGTTGTTGGGCGATGACATGGCGGTATGCGGCGAGAAGATCCATGACCTTGCGGGTTGTCGGATTGTCGCGCCAGTCCCTGAATTCGGCCGGCGTGATGGGTTCAACTTTAGGCGTGTCTATCATTCTATCTTATTCCTTGGTTGCTTAGTTGGTTTGCTTCCTGGCTGTACTCGTCCAGCTGATCGCCTGGTTCCTGGGCTTCAGCTTGGGCCAGGTTTTTGAGGGTGCGGCTGTCCAGCTCGCCAATACGCGCTTGACGCTCGGCCGCCTCCCCATAACTGTCTTGGGCCTGTTGGTCTCTGTCCTGTGCCTGCTTCTCGGCCCTCAGCTCCTGGTCTCGGGCCTTGAGCGCCAGCTCTCCTTCCTTCGCCTCGGCCTTGCGGTGCTCCAGTTCCAGGGCTGGATCTTGCTGCGGTGGCGGCTCCTCGATCAGGTGATCGAACTCCTGCAGGCCCAGCTCGCCGAACATAACCTGGCGCAGCTGCAGCTGGTTGATGTACGGATCGCCGATGAAGGTCATGAGCGCATTGGCCCGGGTGTAGCGCTGCAGCTCGCTGACATCGTTGGGATCGCTGACCGGGGTGACATCAAAGCCCTCTTCCCGGTAGTCCTCGCCGGCGATCGCATGCTGCTCGTCAAGCACCATGAAGTAGGTGGTCTGGTCGAGGTGGTCGGCGTTGATCCGGTAGAGCTTCTTCAGCTCCTGGCGCAGCTGGCGATGCAGGCGCTTGTAGATGCTCTTGAACTGCTGAATGCCCTCCTCCACGAGGGCCATGCTGGTGAAGGCAGCCTGGTTGGGGTTGATCTCTCCGGAGAGGATGTTCTGCATGCCGGCCAGATCCTTGCCGGCCTCCAGCAGGAACCCGAGAAGCTGAAACAGCACCGGGATGGCGGGGGATGGTTGATCGGCAGGATGTTGTCGGAGAGCATGCCCGTGCTGTGAACCGTCTTGAATTCACCCGGGCGCATGCGGACCTCGCCCTTCTTCATGCGCAGGGCCTGGCTGACAAAGCCGCCGCCCAGGATGGAAAGGTGGGCGCTGTCGACCAGCTGGTTGAGCGTGGTGTTGAGGCTCTCGTTGAGGCCGAACAGCAGATCGCCAAACCCGAGATCGTAGAAGCTGCCGTCAAAGGCCGGGATCAGGCCGTACTTGGTAAAAAACTGGGTGCCATGGATCTTTATGATTCCGCCGGCATCGTCGAGGACGATGTCAGGCTCCTCGAACCGGGCACGGATACGCACAACCTTGCCGGTCTCGCGGACAACGGTGATGATGTAGGGCTCCTCGTAGCCGTCGTCGTCGAGATCCCACCAGGTGTGCTGCTCCAGGAAGTCGATAGGCGCCTGCTTGTCCTTCTGATCGTGTTCCTCGTTCGTGGTGGCGTTCTGGTAGTCGAACTTCAGGAAAAGGCCTGAGCGGATGCGCTCTTCGATCTCGCGGGGGTGCAGCTTGTAGACATGGGTTGCGACATCGCGCTCCAGGCTTTTGGCCATTTTGTGAACCACAAGATCCTCGGGGAAAATGATATCCGACACCGGGCGCTTGAGGATGTTGTCGTAGTAGGTTTTCTTGAACATACAGCCGGTTACCGCCACACAGTGCAGGAGCTGGTCGACACCTTCCTCCCACTCCGGCATTTCCTCGGTGAGCTGCCAGTTCATGTGGATGCTCTGACGCCTGGCGCGGTCTTTCTTGGTCTGCAGCTGCTCCGGAGAGCCGGCGCCAATGACCTTGACCTTGACCACCTCTCCGTCACGGATGATGGCGGGATAGGCACGGGCGGCGAAATCGACAGCGGCCTTGGTGATCAGGGGGTATTTGATGTTGGCGGCGTCAGGCCAGGGATAGTTCTTCGGCTCGACGGTCTGCAGCGCGAGCTTCATGGCCTTGTCCATGAGCGGCTCGCGGTCAGCACGGCTGTCCTTGTCGATCTGGAACTTCTCCACCACCCGGGTACCGATCTGGGTGAGCTGCTCTTCGCTCAGATCGCCCTCGTCGGCGATGTTGGTCATGGCGGCGAGATCCAGCAGATCCTGAACGGCATCAGGCCGGGACAAGCGATCGTCGTCGGTGTAATCCTGCTCCGGCGCGCTCAGGGCCTGCTGGGGGAAGTCCTCGTTATACATCTGTGTCTAGGCCGCCTTGGCTTTTTCTGCCGGTTTGGCCACCGCCTTGGCAAAGGAGAATCTCCCTGTGACGGTGCGGCGGCCGTTGTCGTCGGCGAGGTCTGGCTCTATCTCGGCCGCGATCGCCGTTGCGGCAGGCTCCATGCCACATACACGGCTCACATGGGCGGTCACCTCGCGGGCAAACTGTTGCAGAAGGTGCTTGTCGCTCACATCCGGGTTGTCGGTGCCGCGCTTAAAGCTGACGGCGCTCGCAACCGGGCCGTCCACCTTGCCCACGTCGGCAAAGGTCGCGTTGAAATAGGCGTTCAAGTCCTGCAGTTTGGTGATCTTGCTAATATCCACTGATATCACTCCTGTGTTCGTTGTCGTAATAGGTTTGTCTGGTATCTTCTTCACTGTCGTCGCCACCCGGCATTTGATAGCCGGTGGCGAACGTCATGTAACTGTCGGCTCTATCACTGGCCCAGTCGTGCAGCGGCTTGTTTCGCCATGTGCCGGTCAGTTCGTTCCACTCCTTGCGGTAATGGTCGAGGCCCTTGATGAGCTGTTCACAATTAGTTTCGTCGAAATAGGAGCTGCTGATAACCATACGCGCTGACTGAATTGCATTTATTTTGTCGAGCGCCCGCGGAACAACATAAACCTCGCCCTTCAGCATTTGCGTTGCATGCTCGTAATACGGCTTGGCCGTGATCCGGTCGCGGTTCTTGCCATCGTGCGGCAGATAGTGGGCGGCATAGGTGTAGGGCTTTTGCTGGAGCACATGGGCATAGTGGCCCAGTCCCTCGCCCGCGTTCTCGTAGTAATCGATGAACAGGTGCCAGGGGCCGTGGGGCTGCATGAAGCAAATGCAGGTCTTGTCGTTCATGCCGATGTCCCAGAAGGTGTAGACCGGCAGGTTGGGATTGTGCTTGACCGGGCCGATACGACCCTCCAACCGCGCTGCGCGCATCTCGGTGGCGAAGTAGGCGCCCTCGATCGCCACCAGGAACGGCTCGTCCGGTGTGCTCGGGAACTCCTTGAACATGTCTTCGCCCTGGGTGCGCCGCGTCAGGACGTACCAGGCCATCTGCTCCGGGGTCAGCTGGATGCCGTGCCTGGCGTGCAGCTCGGCAAAATACTCGGACTGGGATCGAGGGATCGGGATGCCATGGGGGTCGAGGGCGTATTTCGGGTCTTTCCACCAGGGGTGAAAGTGGAATTTGTAGGTCAGGTCGTTGAGCGCCTTGCCGGCGTCGGCATGATCCCTGGCTTCCTTGCAGAAGCTGTAGAAGTCCCCTTCCCTGCCTTCCGCGGTGCTCTCGATGAACACAGCGCCGTCACTGTGAACGGTCGGCAGCGCGCCGGTCTTGATCTCCTTGGCCCGATCCGGAAACCGCGCGCAGATCTTCGCGTGCTCGGTGATGTGCAGCCAGTTCAGGGTCGAGGACCGCATGCTCGTCCCCACCCGCAGCTGGCTGTTGTTGGACAGCGCGAGCGTGTCCTTGCTGTCAGAGGTCGGGTAGACGCGCTGTTTGATGCCCTCGGGCAGGTTGTCGTATGGGTATTTGACCTTGGTTCTGAAGATCTCCTTCGCGTCCGGCAGCGTCTGGGCAATGATCCCTGCGTTCTGGTTGCTATTGAACACACAGGCATCCAGAAGGATGATGTCAATTAGTGTTGAAAAGCCCAGCTGGCGGGCCTTGAGGATGATGTTGCGGTTGTGCATTGTCTCGACAAACCGCCGCTGACCATCGCGCATCTTGAATTTGACGCGCTCGCCCCTCTCGTTAACGATCCAGTACAGGTTCTCCAGCCGCCACAGGCGATCGCCGAACATATCTGCTGCATGGGTGGCGGCGGGGTTCAGGCAGCGTCCTCCCAGGCCTCCTGGCGGGACAGCTGATCGAGGAACTCGGCCAGGCCAGGGTTGTCCACCAGCACGCCGGACAGGCCGTTGGCCATCATGGTGACCGCATGCTCTTCCTCAGCATCCTGCTTGGCGATCCCATAAACGTAGTAGATCGCGTGGCAGATCTCGTGCATCAGTGTATTGGCGACCTTGGCAGGAGCCATCTCCGTGTTGACATGGATCGTCTGGCCTGCAACGTCGCATTCTCCGAGCCGGTCTGTTGAAATGGTATTGCCATGTTTCCACGGCTCGATAATAAAAGTCATGTAACCGACTTTGACACGCGCCGGCATATCCGGGCCGTACCACGGTAATTTGTGGCTCATTCTACTTTTTTGTCCTTTTTGTTGGTGGAGATCTTGCCCGTAGCGCCGTCGATATGCTGCAGCACGAGGGTGAGCGGGTCGCCGTTCGGATCAGAGAGACGGACGTTGTCCTTGAACATGCCCATGATCCGCGCGAGATCGCTCATGGCCTTGAGCTTGTCCTTGACGGTGAATTCGGTGCCGAGTTTCGCAAAGGCCTTGATGTTGGCCGTGTCCTGAAAGGCCAGGCGCTCGTACTCTTCAATGAGGCGTTCGACTGTATCCTTGTTGTCGTCCCGGAGGGCTTCAGTGCCCTGCTGAACGGCATCCCAGACGTGCTGTTTGTTAGCTGGACAGCGATCCCTACTTCTGCAAACCCATGAATGGGCCTTGCCTCGGGCCGTCGTATCGGCGTATCCGGCGCGGCGTGCCGCGGCCTCTGCATTGTGATCCTTCAGGTACTCAAATACGAAGCGTTCTTCCTTCGCTGTAAGTTGACCCTTGGCCGTTTTCTGGTTTGCTTTCGTCTCTTGCTTGGCGGCTTTGGTCTCTCTGGTGTCTCTATGCGCCATAGTAATAGGCTATGGCTTTAGGGGTCTGCTGATAATGGGGTCGGAGAAAAAAATATAAAAACCCGCCGGCGACAAATGCAAAAAGGGGTTTTTGCTTGGACGGGTGCCGGCGGGTTAGGTTTGCCCAGACGAGGTCTTAGACGGGCAACTGGTCAACCTGGTCGATATCTTCCTCTCTGTCTCGGTCGTGGCGCCGGGGACGCTTCTTCGCGGTTCCGGAAGTACCGACCGGCTCCAGGCTCCGGGCGATCTCTTCCAGCTCCTTGAATGTCTTAATGTCGTCGAGGTACTGGCCGGACACCTTGTAGATGTAGTTCTTGAGGTCTTCATATATATCGTTGTAGAGGACGTTCTGTGTACTCTCCGGTACAATCGGCAGCTGGCCATCCAGATATCCGGACAGTTCATAATCCCTGCGGTCGCATATCATGAATTTCCAGCCAGGCTGAAAATAGCCGTCCACCATCTCACCCTTCTCGGGATCAATCTGCAGCCACGCTCTGAGTTGTTTGCGGGAATTGATCTTGTGTTGGAACCAGATCCTGGTGCCGCCGGGTTCGGCCGGGTTCCCTTTTGTCTTTCTCCAGAGTGTCAATCGTGGTGCCGCCATGTGCTCAACTTTCGGTTTTTTTAAACTGGTATGGCGAGGGCGGTGGGGAAGGAATGCGACGCTAGACCGGGAAAGGCAAGTCGCCGATTTCTTAAAAGGTTGGTGGTTCCATCCTCGCCATGAGATTGGTGTTGGTGCGCGGTATGGCTACCGCAAGGCAGGGCTGTAGGAAATGACAGGTGGCGCCGCTCTTCGGTGTTCAGGCCGGGTGACAGCCCTGTCACCTCGGGTTTGCAATACATTATACAATCGTATGTATGTGGAAAAGCCAAGGCCGCCACAAGGACGGCCTCAGTTTGTCGCTGGCCGGGCGCTACTCCGGCGGTTGTGGCTTTCAGCTTGGGTCTAGCCACCGGCTTCACAGGCAAGCCCAAAATTTACCTGCTTCCGTCTTGCTCCGTGCGTGTCTGCGTTCCACGCCGCAGCGACTGTACAACTCTCTCACATAGCGGCTTGACGGTCAAGCGGTTTAACGCTAAAGCGTCATGACGTTAAACCGTCATGTCGAGGTGGTATCGAATGGGAGCCAAGATCGCTGCAGGGACGTTCGTATTCTGGGTGAGCGGTGGGATCATGTACGGCCTGGGCTGGGACATAAATCTGGTGACGGTGATCGCCTTCGTTCTGACGGCCCTGGCCATAGTGTTTGCATGATTTGACATTCGGTCCCGTGTGGTTTTAGGTTGAGATGGCCCTGTGTGCGTGGGGCCATTTTCTTTTGCTAGGGCTCCAGGTCGAAACCATCGTCAACCCCCCTGCCCTTCTCCCGGTCGGCCTCGATGCGCTTTTCGGCCTTCTCGCGGTTCTCGGGCCTGAGGTGCTTGCTCCAGTCTCTGCGCCGTTCGGCCCTGGGCTGCTCGGCCTGCTTCTGCTCCTCTCGCTCCTTCTGCCGGATCAGGCTGGCGATCGCCTTACGGTCGGGCGCTTTGCTTTCGGCGAGATCCTTATGGGAGACCCGGGCCAGCATCTGATCCCGGGTGTCGCCGAAGGTTAGAACGCCGTCCGGATTGGCATAGGGCGCGTCGGCGATCGAGGCATCCTCGTCGATCGCTCTCTGAATTCTCGCCAGGGTGCGGATATCGGTTTCCTTCCGGAATGCGGCGATCTCGTCTCGAAGGCGTTGCGGATCTGTCTTGCTGGCCATCTTCGATCTCTCCCGTGGCTGTAGATCGTCGTCAACAGCCCCCCTGCCCTTCTTCGGACGCTCTGGCTCGGCGCGGTTCTGTGGCCTGGTACTGGTCTTGCGTTCTGGTTTGGGCTTCGGCTCGCGGCGGATGGCAGCCTTGAGCCGCTGCATCCTGGTCGGCTGTGGCTGCAGCTCACGCTCGGCCCTGGCGGCCTGCTGCTCCAGTAACTCCTCGACCTTGGCCTCGGTGATGGTGTCGGGCATTTCTCGAGTGAATTGTCGTCGGGGCCTGCGGGGTCGATGGCGCCGGCGCCTGTGCATGGGTTACCTCTCCATCCCCTCGTCGCGTTCCTTGTCCTTCTCTGCCTCGGTGCGGCGCTCCTCTGCCTTTTCCCGGTTCTCTGGCCTGAGGTGCCGGCTCCAGTCCCTGCGGCGGTGAGCCTTCTCGCTGGGCTTGTCACCGAGGATATCACGGATGTCACCGAGTTCCTCCTCCCACTCATGGCGGCGGACACGGTAGGCCTCCGGGCTGTCGGCGTCTTCGACCGGCCTGGTGTCAGGGAACGGCTCATGCTTCTGGCGCCTGGCGCTGCGCTCGATCTCACGGGCCTGGTGCCGTTCAAGGATCTTGACCAACTCCGACTTCCGTTCCTCGGAGAGATCCGCGGCCTGGATGTCGCGGACGGTCAGCTGCTTGAGAGCGGCCTTCCGTCTGGCCAGGATGACAATGCGCCGCTTGTCCTCGTCGGCCTTGCTGCCAATCACCGACAGGGCGGCCTTGGTGTGCTGCCCGGCCTTCTCGACATCGCTGTGGATCAGGCGCCAGTCATGCTCCAGCTGCTCGACACGGGCTTCAGCCTGGGACAGCCAGCGGCGGTTGGGCAGAAGCCGCGGAATGATTCGCTCGGCCTCCTTGCGGCTCGGGGATCTGTAACCCCATAAGCCCCAGCCCTTGAGTATGGCGGTGGCGTCGAAGAACGTCGGTCGGTACTTTCCGCGGGCCAGGCCGGTCAGGGTTTGGGCGTACGGCTTCCAAAAAACCGTTTTGACGTTTTGACGTTATGTCGTCATAGCGGTTAATTCGTTTAACGCCATACTCGATATCGCGCTCCAGGGCGGTCCTGGTTTCCTCGGGGTTGCTGAACGCCTTCCGGAACAGGCCATCGTACCTCGCCTGCTGTTTGTCGAGCCGGGCCTGGGCTTTCTCACCCAGCCATTCAATGCGCCTCTGCCGGCGTTGAAGCTTGCGCTCCTGATACCGGGCCTCCCTGACGGCCCGGTGGTCGCCCTGGTAGGCCTCAAAGTCCTGCTGGGCTGCCTCCAGGCGCTTGACCACATCCAGCCTTGGCGGCGCCACCGGCGCTTCCCCATCGCCGGCGGCGTCGCTGTCACCACCGTTGATCGTGGGGTCGATCGGGGTGTGCTTACCCTGCACACGCATGAAGCCCATCTCTTTCTCGATGAGCATCTTCGCGTGGTCGATGCGCTTGTAGTCGTTGCTGGTCGACCAGGCCTTGCCGGTCCCCGGATGGACGCGGCAGACGACGATGTGAACGTGCGGATTTTTGGTGTCGTTGTGACAAACGATTGCGGCCTGGTGATCGTCGAGGCCCAGTTCCTCCAGAAGGCGATCGGCGGCCTTGGTCATCTGCTCTCGGGTGAGGTCCTCGTCGACGTGCCAGCTTAAGGGAATGTGATAGACCGGCTTTTTGCAGCGCGTCGACTGGTTGGCCGTGTGACGCATGACGCGCGGTATGATCTTCGGGTCGTCGACGATCATGTTGCGGGTCTCGTACCACTCAACGCGCTCCGGCTCGTCGCCATCCTTGCCGGTGAACAGGTATGACATCAGACCCTTAAACCCGTTGCCCAGGTGTGTTTTAGGGACGATCATGCCAGTTCCCTGACCGTGGTGACGATGCGGGCCAGGACGTGACGGATGTCATCCTCCACCGGAAACTCGCCGGCGTTGGCTTTGTGCGCGAGCTGGTTGAGGTTGTTGCCGATGGCGTTCAGGGCGCGAACGAGGCCTGAGTTCGCTCGGCTGGGTTTGGCTCGGGGCGTTTTGCCAAGGGCACAGCTGCGCATGTAGGCTGAGCGGGTGAGGCCGGCACGGTCGGCCGCCTGGTCGATGTGATCAAGCTCGGCAGCGGTCAGGCTGACCTGTGCGCGCTCGTCTCGACGGGTGTGGTCGGGTTTGCGGTAGCCTCGCCGGGGCATGTTCCCTGAGCCTCCACGGCGCTTGAGGGGCAGACCGTTTTTGATGTATTTCTTACATCAAAAACATTGGTCCCTCCCGCGACGAACGTCGCACTCCTTTTTACCCACGCCCTTAAGGTATGACCATCCTAAGTTGGCAAAACAAGCCCCGAGTTTCTAAAAAGCTTTTGTGCTGGCCCACAAGGGATTTAACAAATGGCTGACGATAAAAGACCTGGCGGGTTGAGCTGGGAGAGTGCCAGGGAAAGTTTGACGCCGGAGCCGTTCAGTCTCGGCTGGATGCAGCGGGCGGCGATCCACTTCTCGAAGCAGTACCGCAACGAGATCAACAAGCAGTGCATGGATCGTTACGGCCACCCTCACCCGCTCACCCCTGAGGGCAAACGCTATTTCGCTCACGAGGCCAAACGGCAGGCCGTGCTCAGAGATCCGCCACAGGTTCTGACCACAGGTCGCTGGGCAGATTTCAAGGAGCATGAG
>FUIF01010379.1_pt1 | contig 22207 bp, 12 predicted proteins | sample 1003461 | NCBI WGS metagenome assembly FUIF01 (sample SAMEA80401918, study PRJEB19352) | marine metagenome | reverse complement strand
CCACACAGATCACGAAGCATACGATACCAGTACCCCAGAGACGCGAGGCGTCCGCGGTCAACGCGTTCAAAGACGCCATGTACCAAAACTATAGAGGTAGCTTCAAGCGTCTGCTGTTAAAAACAAAGAACGGCACGGGCTGTAACCAGATAAAACACATAATAAAACATCAAGGTAGCGTGTCGCACGACCTATGGCGAGCGGGGTTATCTATAGCTAACGTGTGTGAAGATGGTGCAGAAGCCGCCCACTTGATGTCCGCCAAGCACGAAGATTACAATGTACAAAGTACCTTACGTAAGATGGAGGACACAGGAGGCCCACACTTCTGCAGTACGATAGAACGTCTTAACCCCAAGGGGTGCGAAGGTTGCCCCAACAAAGGTAAACTCACTACACCTGCGCAGTTAACCAAAGAAGTTAAAGAGGCAACGCCAGAAGATAATATCGTAGAGGAGATAGATGGGGATGATACTAAGAGTATAACTATACCTACGTTACCAACTCCATATTTTAGAGGGCAAAACGGCGGTGTCTATTTACGTGGCACTAACGCAGACGGTGACCCAGAAGAGGTTTGTATATACCATCACGACTTCTACATCACACGAAGACTACATGATGTGGAGCTTGGGGAAGTTATAGCGTTTGCACTTCACTTGCCAAGAGACGGGGTGCGTGACTTTGTAGTGCCGCTATCCGCAGTTACTTCAAGAGAAGAGTTTCGCAAACATATGTCGATGCAAGGCATAGTAACTTTCGGAAAGGACGTAGATAAACTCATGGCATACACAGCCGCATGGATAAGAGAACTTCAACAGACTACTACTGCTAGTGAAGCACACCAACAGTTCGGGTGGGTTGATGATAAAAAGATGGACGAGTTTGTTTTGGGCGATCAGCTTATCACAGCCAATGGTACAGATTATAATCCACCGTCTAGTAAAACTGCAGGGCACATACGAAAGTTTAAGCCTACAGGTACAAGAGAACGTAACAAAGAAATATTGGACTTCTATGACCAAGACGGGATGGAACTACAACAGCTTACAGTATGCGCAGGGTTCGGCACTATACTGATGCCGTTTACAGGTTTGTACAGTTTGGGCATACATTTGTTTGGTGAAACAGGTGGTGGTAAAACAACTGCTATGTTTACAGGTACTTCTATATGGGGCGACCCAAGCGGGTTGACAGGCACTAAAGCCGATACGCCGAACTCACGTATGAATTTAGCAGAAGTTATGCACAACATGTTGTTAAATACCGACGAGATGACAAACATCCTCGGGAGACACGCATCCGACTACGCATATCAACTATCTGAAGGAAAGCAGAAAAACCGTATGGCAGGTGGGGGCAACTCCGAACGTGTTAGGGGCAGACCTTGGAGGCTTATAGCTGTATCTTCAGGTAACGTCAGCATGTATGCACAGATGGCTATGGCCAAGAGCGACACTAAAGCTGAGATGCAACGACTACTGGAGCTACGTGTGGACGAGATGCCAAAGGTGGAGGTAGACCCACTTGTGGGTGCTAAGTTATTTGCAGACATACAAGACAACTACGGACATTTTGGCCCAGAGTTTGTGCAGTACGTCATTGCAAACAAAGAAGCATTGATGGCAGATTACGAGCGGATAAAGGTTAAATTAGATAAAGCCGCAGGGCTAGATCAGAAGAACCGTTTTTGGTCTGGTGGGTGTTCCGCTATACTAACAGGGGCGTTGGCCGCTAGACGTGCAGGTATAATAAACTACGATATGAAGAAGCTGTTCAAGTGGGTGGTAGGACAACTTATACGCACTAAAGCATTCGTTGATGATAGCACGGCATCTGTTCAGACATTGGTTACCGAATTTACCACCGAGCATTGGGGTAGCATCCTAAAGATCAAGAGCACAGACACGGCACAAGCAGTCGATGGTATTGCTCCTATGGTTATACCCGACCAAAACCCAAGAGGTTCTTTGGTTGCACGTTACGAGACAGACACAAACATGCTGTACATAGTACCTAAACCATTCAAGAAGTGGCTTGGCGAACAGAAGCTAGACTACCTAAGTACCTTGGGTGGTATGCAAAAAGAGATGGGTGCTGTACGCAAACAGATGCGTTTGAGTAAAGGTACGAACTTCAACCTACCCCCAATACGGGCTATAGCAGTGGAGTTAAAAGGTTTTAATGGTTTACCAGAAGCCCCTGAGACTTGATGATCTTGCGCCCGATGGGGTTAAAATAGTAGTGGATTGGGACGCTATGGTTGCAAATGCCTCGGTCTTTATACCATGCGTGAACAACGTCAAAGCTGAGAAGCAACTGCTAGATATAGCACAACGCAAAAACTGGGATGTCGAAATACGTGTCCGAATAGAAAATGGAATGTTTGGGGTTCGCATGTGGAGAACTGTGTGATAGGTTACACATGACAAGCTCGACTATACTTGTCGTTCTCCTCCTGTGCCCCCGCCGTTGTGCGGGGGTCTTTTATTGTTTGTACCCGTCTCGTAGCATCTCTAAAGCATTACGATACAGTGGGCTAAGAGTAACCCCGTTGTACATTTCCGCAGAAGTTTTTGGCGTGTTGCTCTAGCGAACGTTTTATAGATTTAGGTGTTATAGCCGCTTCGGGGTGGCGTTCGTTGAACTTATCTATCTTGTCGTACAACGCCATCTCTTCGTCGAAGTCGCCCATACGCTGTGCTATATACAGCTTTTTGTGTAGCGCGGATCGACGTTTACCCACTGCAATGTCTATGCCTTTTGATATACTGTTTTGCTCCTGACGGAATGTGTACTCCGTTGGAGGGAAACCCAAGGCTTGCGCAACTAATTCACCACCTGTCATATCATCGTAGATAGGGTCTTGGCGTCTTGTGAACGCACCACCTTGATCTGCGTATCTACCAAACGAGGCTTTGTAAGCATTAGCCACACCTGCAGGAAGTATGTTTTCTATGCCGCGTTCGATATCACCCTCAGAAGATAGTAAGTCAGAACCTCCACGGTACAAGCGGTTAGCTACACTCAGCGCTGGACCACCTACGTAGAACCCTATAGTTTCTTCTAGGGACGGATCATTGTTGAACCTGTTTTCTTGGATTAACAACCCTGTAAGAGCCATACGACTTGCAACATCAATCCCTGCGAACTCAGTTATAGCACCTTTGTACCAACCTTCTCCGAAGTATTGTCGTGTTAGTGTGTCGAAATCTGCTTCTTCGTCGTCCAAGAAGAACAAGTTAGCAATTAATTTTACTGCTCCGTACAGAGGTAAACCCTGTATACCCGCGAAGAATAACGCCGACCCGTGCATACCGATAAGTTGTTTTACTGCGGCTTTGCGCTCGGGTGACCCTTCTTTACCAAACAACTTACCTTTGTCGCTGTCCATAGCAGTCTTGGCTGTCTTCAACATGGTGTAGTACATCTGTAAACCGTAGTTTTTGTACATAAACGCAACGCGACCTATACCTTCCCGTGCAATACTAGGAGCAGTTTCTAAGAACGTACCGCCGTTAGTTTGCTGTGTATCATATATAGCCATCTGCACCGCTTCTTCTATTTGCGCTGCGCTAGGGTTTTTAGTTTTGCCCTTTGTTACACTGTCCAATGCTAAGTTAAAGGAAGCCATCAAGGTTACTTGGCGGTTAAGTTGTTCTGCATGGTTAAACAACCAAGCGGATAGCACCGATGCGTTATCTACAGCGTTGCCTAACTTACCACCCTTTTTGATGCGGCTAGTCTCGTTCAACCCCATAGCTTCCGCTAGAAAACCTTGACCCAACAGGCCACGTTTCGATGCAGTTTGCACCAAGGCTTCCATGTTACGTAGTTCGGCTTCTTTACCTTCAGGTAGTTTTAGACCTTTCTTCAGGGTAAAGTTACCTTTGTCAGATATATCGTAGAAGTCTAATATAGAGTTTGTTCCACCGCCACGTTTTCCTCCCAGCAGAGTATTGCCGTATGCGGCTTTGATTGCAGAGTAAGTTTTGGTGTACCCGTATCGACCACCCAAGAAGGGCGCAACGAACAACGGTATTTGTGATAAGTTGACCAGTGCAGAGGATGCGTTGAAGCCGATAGTGTAGATAAACGCGGTTTGGTTCAGCCTACGTGCGACTTCCTCCAAGTTCTTTTTATCAGCACCTTTTCTTGCAAATTCAGCGCGGTTCAGCAATTCGTTCTGCACGTCACCAAAGGCGGCAGTAAGTCTTTCAGCGCTTTTACCAACAATACTCTTAGCTTCGGGTACAGCTACTTGTTGGAACTCTCTTAAATCTTGTTCGTATTGCCGTAGCAGAGCGCCATATTTTAACTTGGCTGTTTGGCTCGCTAGACTGTAGCCCTTTGTCTTGAGAGCATACACAGAATCCTGCATGTAGCCCGGGGTTCCCTGACGTTTCTGCAATGACTTAGCAAACGATGTCTCGGGTAAGGAGTTTAAGAACAGTTTTAAAATCTGATCTCGTACGTCTTTGTCCACACCCTTACTTTCTAAGATGTTCAAGGTGTCGTACGCAAAGCTAGGGTCCACACCTGTACCTCTGAACGTGTTCGAGGTTACCTCATCGACGATCTCTACATTCTTGTAGTCTTTGTTTGCCCTAAACTGTTTAGCCGCGTCTTCGCGTTCTGCGGCAGTCGTGAATGTCTGCACTACACTAGCTTCTCTTGCAGACCTAGGGTTCTTGACCTCATAACGTAACACGTAGTCGCCTTCACGCATAAGCGGGAAGTACACATCTAGCTTACTAGAATCAAATAGCTTGGCAAATATGTCTTTTTTAAGTTTAGCAGAAGCGTCAGGGTCTTGCACCAACTCGTCAATTTGCTTGAGCACAACAGCTTTTAGCTTGTCGTACTGATCTTTGTACACAGCCCGCATATCGTTGTACGCTTTCTGCCCGTCTTTGCCCATAGCGTTCCAATCAGCACGTTGAGCGTTCCATACTTCCAACAGATCATTACCATCGCTGTCCATACGAGGGCTACCGTCTTTATTGATATACGCACCTTTTGGTTTTGTCGGGTCTACTTGGTATATGGTAGCACCGTAGTCATTGCTGTAGATCAAACGATCTAGGGCTTCTTTACGTTTCTGAGCCGCCTCTGGTGTACCTCTGCCTAGCGTGGTTAGGATATCACCTATTTTCCGCTCAATTATTTTGTTGGCGGTTTGTATCTCACCACGTTGGTTCGCTACAAGTTCGTCTAGTTTGAAACCCATTTTGCCCAGCCCAACAGATTGTGCTATGTCCCCAAGTCCTTGCAGACCCGTGAGTTTTAGTAGGAGGTTCTTGGATTTCTTGGAGAACCCTTCGGTTAGGAAGTCTCTCGCGTTGTACCCAAACTGCTTACGGCTGTCTTCGTTTATAGATTTCTGTGTCGCTTGAACCGCTTCTTTTGCAAACTTCTTAACACCATCCGCAGAAGTCATCATCGCCATCTGATTAGCGTTTCTGTATTGCGGTGCAGGTGCCAACAGACCATCCACAAGAGCATCCACCTGTTGTAGAGCCGTTATGTTAGTAGATTTTATGGACGGCACAAATCTACTGAAGAAGTTCTGCATGATGTTTCGTAGTCTTTGCAACGCAGTAACAGGCTCACCCTTGATGTTTATACTAGCCAAGTCGGAACGGAACTCTGAGTTGCTCATCGCTTCGGCCAAGAACTCGTCTACGTCTTGTGCGCCATACGCACTGCCAAGGTAGCCTTGTATATCTTTAAACAGTTTCTTGGTGTCTCTGGCGAACGCACTCTTCGGATCAGCTAATGATGCAGACATCCCTGCGTGAGACATCTCGTGCATTATAGTATGGGTGTTGATACCAGCATCCGCGTCAAGCGATATGGTGTTAGTCTTTGGATCAAACAATCCTGCAACAGACCTACCATCTTCAGCCTTCAGATTTTTCTTCACTACTAGCTTCGTGTCACCTGCTACAGCGGCGAACCTTCTGGCTAGTTCTTGTATTTGTCTTACAGGATTTGTACGCGCCACATTTGATAGCACATCGCCCAAGTCACCCTTTTTGACTGCCTCAACCACGGCAGGGTTCATAGGTATGTCTAGCCCTACTACTGCACCCAAATCCAAAGCCATACGCCCAAATGAAGGGTCATCCATAGCTTCTTCAACTGCGGCTTTGTTAGGATACAAGTCAGGGTAATCTTTGACCAACTCTTTCGGGTCAGCGTAACCACCTACAATGGCCGCTTCTAAACTCTTACGATCTTGTAGTATGCCCTTCTCGTACGCATCCATGACACGATCAGGCCCACCTTCAAACACTACAGTGCGAACTTGGTTTAGCTGTATTTCTCTAGCACGACGATCTAGTTTTTCGTTGGCTTCTTTACTTAGGTTAGCCCGTGCCCACGCGACTGCTCTATCTGCAGACGAAAGCTCTCCTTTTTTGGTAGGAGTGCCGCCCATAGACTTTCTAGCTTTTACGTCTAGCTTGTTAGCAGTGTCCGTATCTTTTACTACATTGCCTTTTTTGTCCTTGTAAGTAGTCGCTTGTTTGGCAAGAGGCGTAGCGTTTATCTGATCGTAAAGTGCCATACTAAGCCCATCAAACGGGTTCGGATACGCACGTAGATATGCAACAACAGGTGCATCTTCTTTCTTACTCTTATCACTCTTGGTAGAACCCTGTAAGATTTTGTTCTTTATCTTCTTGTTGTCTGGATCACCAAACGGGTTTGTCGTTGGAACCTCTTGTTTACCACCAAAGACTGCTTTTACTTCGGCAGGAGTTTCTTCTTTGTATAAACGAGCAACCTGTTTAGCCTCGGACTCTTTTGGTTTAGGACGTGCAACACCCTTAATCCCTGCAGGAATAGGACCACGTTTAGCGCCCTTTGGTGTTGCTTTTCCACCTAGTGTATTACGGCGCGGCGTTGCTCCGTCACCAAGGACTCCATCACCACGCACAGGTGGTCCCATTCCTCTGTTGTTAGATGCTTTAAACTTTCCGGCACCACTAATTCCGCCATCTCCTCCATTTGCACCGCCTCGTCTATTACTCGCAGGGCTAATTCCACCTGCTCTTGGGTCAAGGTTTTTAACATCGGGTTTCCCTCCTGTAGGTACGGTTAGTTCAGATATATCAGTGGGTATGCGCGTAGGTTTTACAAGTGGTGTAACCCCTTTCGGTGTTTTCCTAATTTCTTCTGCAGGCACTACAAATTGTTCTTCGTTAGCGGTGTCAGGGGCAAAAGTAGTGGGTCTATTAGCTTGTTTAAACTCGGCAACTTTGTTTTTTACTGCTAGTTTTTCGTTGCGTGTGAGTACGGTGCGGGGCATTCCTGCAGTAGCCAAGGCTTTCTGTATGGCTTTCTCTGTGTTAACCACACTACCCGTTGTAGACTTAGCCAGCACTTCATCTACTACCGCTTTACGACGTTCTGCCCCTTGCCTAAACGGTGCTTCCTGTGCGGCCTTGACTTGTGGTGCGGCAGCGCGTGCGGCCAGATCAGATTCTTGTGCCTCGGCTCTAGCACGGCGTACTGTAGCGTTGTCTTGCTGCGCGATCACATCCAACAGGTCAGGTTGCGCTTCATCAAAAGCTCTTGGTTGATTTTCTTCAATGGCAGGCTCTTGTGATTCTTGTGCATTGCGGCGTGCCGCATCTCTCGCCGCGGCTTCTGGAGACGTTTTACGTTCGGCTTCTAGTTCTGCCGCTAACAAATCAGGTTGTTCAAACGCTGCTACATCATCTCGTTCGAGGGCTGCTTGTTCTTCGCGTTTACGTGCTTCACCTTGCGGGTCTAGTTTATTTGCAACAGCCTGAGTCACGATGGAAGGATCACGTTCCACTGTAGGTGTGGTGAGTTCGTCCTCTATCTCTGCTTGCGCACGTTGAGCTAACGCACCCCCACGTTTTTCCATTTCCTCTGAAACAACACTTTCTAGGTCAGGCAGGGATATACCCGTCCGCGCCACAATGTCTTCCATCTCTCCAAGGGTTATATCCCCCGTAGAATCAAGCATTCTGCCTATATCTGCACGAGCCTGCGCATTACCCAAAGATGTACGCTGATCGGCAAGCTGTTTCGGTGGCGCAGGTAAAAGTCCTGCAATGCCCGCCTCTGGAGAAGGTAACGCCAAAGTCTCTGTGTCCACACCACCTGTAGTACCACCTCTGGTTCTAGGTGTAACAAGTTCCAACGTGCCTTGGATAATAGCGCCGACTGTACCCCCAAGCGCGGCTTCTTCCCCTGTGCCTTCGACTAGGCTCTGTTCTGGTTTGTAGACTTCACGAGCTATAAGGTTCTGTGCAATAGAGGATACAGCTTCCTGTCCCGCTTCTATGCCGCCCTGCTCCACGATACGAGTTAGTGCATCGGTAATATTCTTTTTCTGCGCCTTGTTGATAACTGACAAGAACTTGATGGGTAACAGTTCTAAAGCACCGGGGATTATACCCAATACGGCGGCTAAACTACGATCTTCTACAGAAGCGTCTTCGGCTCTTGCACGTTCACTTGCTTCACCTGCACCCGCTGATACGGCTAACCCAGCACCCGCTATAGGGTTTAACATGGTTGTACCCGCAAGCCCTAAGAAGGAACCTGTGGCTTCACTAACTTTGCGCGGTATGCTTTCTTCCAAGTTAAAGTCTGGAACTACATAGTCCTGCACTGCGCCGCCTACAGCTTTAATGCCATCACGAACTACATCTTCTGCACCTTCAGGTAGTAACGCGGCAAGCCCCAAAGCACCCGACTCGACCATACCCGCAGCACCACCGATAAGTCCTTTTGGAATCTCGCCAAAATAGTCTCCTACTGTTGGCTTTCTCCTGCGAGCAATGTCACCCGCTACTTCTTGCTTCGTACCGTAATAATTTTCTAACCCAGCCCGTAACCTACGTTCAGGTTCACGATTTTGCTGTTCTATGGTGTTGTTGTATATAGAAACAATTTGTTCTTTAGTAGCTCCAGACGGACCTTCTACTTGAATCTTGTTACCACTACGGTCAGTTAGTTGGTATAACGGCATTATACGGCCTTATTCTTCTAGTGTTTCCATTTCCACATCGTCAACGTCTAGACGGTCAGGTGTACTACTTACTGCGGTATTCGCGGCACGTATCTGCTGTATACGTCTATTTAGTGTAACCATATCTGCGTAGTTATCTGCGAAAGATGTAAACATACCTGTTAATGTTTCTATAGTAGCCCTCTTAATCTTGTTAAGCTCGGCCTCTACGCGTGCATACTCCACTCGGTTTTCAGTTTTTGATAACTGCATAAGCTGTCGCTCTAACGCCAAAGCCTGTGGGTTACTTTGCATAGCTTCTGTAATCATAGTAGTTACAGTCTTGGCTCTTGCGTCCGCTAACTTCTGAAGTTCTACCTCACTGGTAAACAACTTCTCGTTCAGTTTTAGTCGCTCTTCGGATTTAGCTTTTGCTATTTCTAGCTGCTGTTCTACATCTTTTGCGCGGGATTTGTTTTCGTCTTCCGACATAGATATGTTACGTTTAACTTGGTTGTTAACGTCATCTGCGTTTATCTTCACTACTTCACGCAGCATAGTGCCTTGGCGGTCAAGTGCATCACGAGCAGCATTAAAGTTACCTTCAGCTACATTCTGCTCAAACTTTTTGTTTATCGCATTAACTTCGTTTGTTTCACGTTGTCCCTGCAACGCACGATTTTCTGCTCTAGTTAGTATACCCTGCATTCCAGCTAGACCCGCAGCGCGTTGTGATGCAGCGCGGGACGCAGCGTTCTCACCTGCAACAGCGCCATAAGATGCTATGCCTGTATCAGTGGCTACGCCTGTATCTTGTATACCCCGTAACGTACTAAGACCTTCACCCCTACGTTTGTCCTGTCCTAACTGTGCGTCTACGTAAGCCGCGCCAATACCACCTGCACCGCGACGACCCCCTGCTAGGGTCTGCATACGGGCTAGTTTTTTCAACCTGTCAGGGTCTAGTGTTTCCGCTTGTAGCGCACGTTCATCTGCTTCCTGCTGTTCGTATATTTTAGCTTTTCCTGAACGGTCAAAATAGGTGTCAGAACTTGCACGCGCACCACCTAATGCTCCTTCGACATCAACCTTTGAATCAGCTTGGTATTGTGCAGACAGTGCATCCGCTATTGCTTGTTCGCCCTCGGTGTACGGTGCTGCTACAGCTTCTAACGGCGCAGCTTCTAAAGGAGCTACATTCTCCATAGTAGGAACTTTTCCCGCTTGGTCCGTCATCGCTGTAATAGACGCGTCTAACGCTGATTTATCTGCTTCAGCAGGCTTCACAGGTTCGTATGATGTATCTACATCTTTGAAGAAATCTTCTTGCTCCGCAGGTAGAAACGTAACGCTACCTGCTTCAGGTCTGTCTAACGTAGGATCAGAGTTATCAACTGGTGGTACAACAGCGTCAGTCCCTGTTTCAGTTTCAATGACTTCAGAACTATCGCTTACAGGCAGTGCGGGTAACGCGTTAAGTGCCTCTGCACTCATGCTGGATTGGAAGTTTGCGTCAGCTAATTCTAACAACTGTGCTTCGTCTAACCCGTCTGCTACGTCTAAAACATTTTTGGCGTATGCACGTTGTTCATCTGATTGAGAACGTAACCCGCCAACAGGAGAAGCAAACAAGCCATATTTTGTTTTGACGCGTTGCCTCAACTGCTGCAAAGCCATATCTTTGCCTATACGACCTACTAAAGCATCAAAAGAACGCTTAAATGGCGATGAAACTTCTTCACCTTCGGCAAAAGATACGATACCACCTGCGGCCATTCTACGTGGGCCTCCCGGCTGTTGTGCCGCTTGTGCCATACGTGCGCCAGCTAAACCTCCCGCTTGTGGGTTAACAGGTGGACGTGCTGGAGGTCTTGCCCCGCCGCCCATTAGACCTGCTAGTCCTCCTTGAGGAGCCTGTCCTGCGCCTTTTGCCATACGCTGCATATTCTTTTGCTGCATGGCTTGCTTCTGATCCAACGTGCCTTTTGTACGTCCCGCTAGCTCTCCAAGCGTACCACCCATCTCCTGCTTCGTTAGCTCTAGGGCTTCTTGTTCGCGCTGCTGCGCTATGGTGTTAGGGTTCTGCTGTGCTTTCAACTGCATATCTGCAGCTACTTGCTTCTTTTCAGACGTAAGTTTTTGCAACGCTAACAAATCCAAAAGTTCTTTGTTCTGTCCGTAGCGTTGTTGCAACTTCTGTGGATTGCCTCGGTAGGCGTCCATGCGTTGTTCTACTTGTGCGTCTAAACCGCCGTCGCCTAATGCCATATTAGTCCCCTATTATCCAAACAAGCCTTCAAGGAACCCTTCAAGGTCACTAGCGCCTGTTGACATTTTTTGTAGTAATCCCGGTTCTTCATACTGCACTGTTTGTGCACCAATCGGTAACCCTTGCAGAAGCGACTGCATATATTGCACTTGCTTGTATGGGAAGTCGCGTTCTTCTTCAAACTGTAAACGATCCGCGGTAATACCTTCGGATTCTATACCCCGTTGTACAGCACCCATGTCGGCCAAGGATTGTAGCCCCTGCATACCGTACAGATTTGTCTTGTCCTGCGCCAACATACCACGATCTTGAGCGGTGTTGAACTGCTGCAGACCCCTGTCATACGCATCTGCGTAACCTTGTCCTGTTATGGCTGACAAGTTTTGACCTAAGTTTCGATTAGCTTCGGCATTAAACAACGCTTGCGCCGATCCGCCGTATGCACCTGCGAATTTATTAGCGTTCTGCGCGGCTGTAATGCCTGCCTGCCTACGCGCTTCTTCTAGCTGCGGTGTAAGAGACGCTTGCAAATATGGGTTCATATATTGTTGTGCTACATCCCCCGTAAACTGCTGCTGTTCGTAGCCTCCGACACCCATACTGCTAGGGTCAAACGCACTGGCTAGACCCCCAATACCTTCAAAGGCTTGAGATTGTAGATCAGAGGCACCTGCAGTAAGTGGACCCATATACGCATTGTAGGCTTCGTTACCTAATGCCTGACCCTTACCGAGCATGTCAGTAACGTAGTCACCTGCATATGTCGCTAAACCAGATTCAGCGCCTGTTTTGATTGGGTCTTCACCAGTGCCTGTAAGTACAGGAGTAACCATGTTTCACCTCCTACGCGGGTATAAATTTCTTAGGGTCTATTTCTTTACCCTGTTTCGTATTACCAGTACGCGCTTTGCGCACCCTAGACATCATGTCTTTTAAAACTTTAGCGCCTGCATCTGAATTGCCGTTACCAAGATGACTCACAACATCTGCGGGTATTACAAATTCGCCATCACTCAACCGCGCTTCTTGCACGCCATCTATATTTGCAGGGACTTTATCAGCCATGCCGTCACTTGCACCGTTAAGGTACTGCCCCTTCTTTAATTGTGCTATACCGCCTGCGGCTAGTTCTTGTACCTCGTCTTGTACAGGAACGGGCGTACGTGGACCTCCGGGCCTTCTACGTTCTTGTCGCGCAGGGTTAGCGGCATTTAACGCTGCCAATCCTTCGGCAGACATAGGCTGCGCAGGTGTAGCACTTTTAGGGACATACTGTGTTTGCGTGAAATACCTCTGTCCACCACTTCCGGGCCGTCTGTTAGGGTCATATGTGCCGGGTACAACCTCACGTTGTACATCATATTCTGGTACAGTTCCTTGATATCCTGTCGGAGGAGTGTCAGTGCCTAGTATACCAGTGCCACCTAAAACAGCTCCACCCAAAGAAATTAGGCTACCATAGTCTGTAGACCCATCATCTTTTTTAAAAAGTCCGCCTAGTGCATCAAGTCCGTCTTCTAGGATACCCATTATGTTTCTCCAAGTAATCTTAGTAGTATATCATTTTCATCCTCAACCTGTCCACCCTTTGCAAACCCACTTGCCATGGGCATTGGTCCCATAGGTTGATTAGCTGCTTTGTTCCGTGTCGTTGTGCTGTAAGGGCTAGCAAACAAGCCCTCTTGAGACGGGTTGGCGAACACACTGTTGAAGTCGTATAAGTAGTCAATGTTCATAGGATCAGCCGATGACACTGTTGTTTTAGCACCTTTAAATAAGCCCTGCTCTTCCATAGACACTAAGTCTCGCAACTTCTGCTGTTGGTCTTGCACGTCAATCTTAGTGTTAATGTTTGTGTTCATGTCGGTAATCATATCGGTGATAGCATCGGTATTTGCATCCATCTCTGCATACATACCTGTAGCGGGGTTAAACATGGAGGTATCCGCAAGGGTAACATCTTCCTCACCCTGTAATGCTGTTTCTAACAGAGTTTGATCGTTTATGTCAACAAGACCATCTCCGGTGACATCATACTGCGTGATTAACTCCGCGCTGACATTTTCTTGCGCTATTAGATCAATTACGAAGTCTATGTCTTCCTGTGTAACATCTCGTGCAGGCTTACCAACAAGGTCTGCTACAGCGTCAATATCTGCACCGAGGCTAGCTTCTACATCACCTATAGTCTCAGTAAGCCCAGTCTCTACGTCGCCAATAGTTTCAGTAAGTGCATCGGTAGCGGTGTCTATTTTACCTGATAGAGACGTTTCTGTCTCCCCAATGGCGGTTAGCAGGTCAGTTTTCGTGGTGCCAAGTGCGCTTGCCACGTCATCAATAGCTTTTTGTAGCGCTTCGTCACGATCTAGCCCTGCATCTTCATAGGCTTTGATTGTAGCGAACAACCCAGTTGGGTCTTGGCTTTCGTCTGCTTCGGTATCTGGATCGTCCTCTACACCTGCAGTACCTAAAATATCTGCTATATCACCTACATCTTCGGTTACACCCGCAACGTCTTCTTTTACTCCAGCAACGTCTTCTTTTACTGCGGCTACGTCTTCGACTACAGCGTCTATCTCACCACTAAGTTCTTCTTTTGTTAGGCCAATTTGTTCTAACATAGCCTCTTCAGTAAGGCCGAGGTCTGTAGTTAGCTTGTCGATTGCAGCTTGCAACGCTTCGTCTCGTGTGGCACCTGCCTCTAGTTCTGCGTATATACCTGTTGCATCTTTGGATTCGTCGGCTTCTGTATTTGGGTCATCTTCTACAGACGGAGAACCCATGATGCTTTTAATGACGTTGAACGTAGCCGTTGGCATGTATGTGCGTAGTTCTTCTAGTCTAGCGGCTTCAAAGCCTTCAGCGTCTCCGTCAGATTCAGGATCAAACTGCCCTACAAAACGATCAACGTCTTCCTGTGTTACGTCTACAAGACCTAGTTCCTCGTAAGCTGCACGAACTTCACCTGCATCGAAGAACCGTGGGTCTACGTACTCATCAATAGCGGTCTGCTGCGTAACTTGATAATTCTCGTCGTTCAGTTGTCCTGTAAAGTCAGCAACCTCTTGGTCTGTCGGGTTGTACCCAATAGCACTTAGAAACTCTCTAGCTTCGTCAGAGGTCATTTGTCGTGGGTCTACATACGCACCAATAGCGCTATTCTGAACTTCCTCAGTCTTGGACGCTACAAACTGTGCTATCTCGTCTGTATCTGCAGTATAACCTGTATCAGCAAAGAACTGTGTGGCTTCTTCTAATGTAGTCGCAAGCGGGTCATACTCAGTACGTGCTGCATCTAGGGTGTCCGCTGCAAAGTTTTCTGCTTCTCCCTGACCTACGTATGTTGCTGCTAGAACATCTGTTAGTGTTAGACCTTCTTCGTCCGCAATGGCTTGTACTTCTGCACGCGTTACTTGTCTTGGGTCTACATAATCTGCGATTAAACCAGACTGCGTGGTTTCTTCTACTTGCGCAACAAATTGCGCAACCTGCTCGTCGGTTGGCGTGTACCCAAGGTCTGCGAAGAACTGTCTCGCTTCTTCATCGGTGACCTGTCGTGGGTCTACATACGCTCCAACATTTGTCTCTGCTGTAGCGGCAAAATCTGCACCACCTTGACCTACAAAGTCAGCTACTTCAGCGTCAGTAGAAGTATAGCCCAGTGCATCAAACAGCGCTTTGGCTTCATCTGTAGTAACCTGTCGTGGGTCTACAAACGTAGCTATTAGCGGCCTTCTGCTCTTCTTCGGTTTTAGATGCAACAAAATCAGCAACTTGCTGGTCTGTGGGTGTAAACCCTTGAGCTTCAAAGAATGCTTTAGCTTCTGAAGTAGTAGTGGCTAGAGGATCGAACTCTGCTGTAGCTGCAGCAAGCGTAGATTCTTGATCTTTTTGGCCCAAATATGTAGCCGCCAAGGCTTCTGTAAGGGTAAGCCCCTCTGCATCTGCTATAGCCTGTACTTCATCTTGAGTAACAAATCGTGGGTCTACGTATTGGTCTATAGCTGTCTGCTGTTCACTTTCTTCTACTTGTGCAACAAAGTCGGCTACTTCTGCATCTGTCGGCTCGTACCCTAGATCAGCAAAGAACTGTCTTGCTTCTTCATCGGTGACCTGCCGTGGGTCTACATATAATGCGGTAGCGTCTTTCTTATTAGACTCAAAGTTCTCGTTGCCCTGACCCACATAGTTATTAACTTCTTCGTCTGTAGGTTCGTATCCCTGATCTGAAAAGAACTTACGTGCTTCCGTTTCTGTAACTTGTCGTGGGTTAACGTACGTGCCTAACAACGTATCCAATTCACTGTCTGGGTTTGCCCCAACGAACTGATTTATTTCTTCTTCTGTAGGGGTGTAACCGTTCTGACGCTCGAACCCTGCAATGGCTTCTTCCCTAGAAGTGTAGTCTGCATCGTATTCGTCGTTAATATCGTCTTCTACGTCATCTTCGGGTCTACCAACATAGTCTTCAACTTGTTCTTCTGTCAGCGTTACGCCTTCTGCACGAGCAGCGGCTATAGCTTCAGCATATGTTGTGTATAATGGGTCTATATACGAGGCTACTTCTGTAGCTAAATTAGAATCAGATTTGTTACCGACAAATTTATCGTACGCGTTTGTGGCGTTGTCACCTGTGAAATCAAACTCAGGATTTTCAAGCCGTACATACTCTTCTACTTCTTGTTTCGTAGTGATCTGCGAGTTGTGTACAAGGTTAGCTAAATCTAGTTGACTGTCTGTGTTGAGTCCAAGTTCGGCTAATTTAGGTAAAAGTGTTTGGATAGTGGGCGGATCAGTAATTGCATTTGCGTCTGCCGCACCAGAATTATCGTTAACAGTAGGTCCAGTAAAACTACCAATACCTAGATCAGATAACACGTTAGGTGGCGACGTGGCTATGAAGACAGATGCTTCTGTGCCCATCTTCCCAACATCAACAATGTCATTACCTACACGAATACCACCTGTGGTTCCGCCACCCGCTATTGCCCCTAAGAACGCTGCAGCAGTTATATTACCAGATACATCTCTAGTTGGGTCTATGAGAGCCAAACGACCTTCAATAAACGCACCTACACCCGCTTCTTCACCAGCTTCCGCAGTAGCTTCTGCAGCTATACTTGTAGCGTAGTCTTTTAGTTGGTCTATAAACCCAGCAGGCGCGTCTTTGTCTCCAAACAACGCCCTTTCCAATGCTAGGTTATCTGGTATGCCTACTTTGTTACCAAGTCCTGCTGTTATTAACGCGAGGCCACCACCTATAAGTCCCGCTTGTTCAGCAAGTTCTGACGCATACTGCTCTGCTTTTTCTATGTGCGCAGGTGTCTGAAGTGCCGCACGGGCTTCTCCGACAGACAAACCTTTTGCTCTTAGGTTTTCAAATTCAACTTTGTTGTATGTGGCAAGACCTTTTTCGTACCCGTCCTGTGCAGCGCCCCCAAATCCTTCAGCCACGTTTGTGCCAACAGCGGTAGTCATAGCGCCAGCTATACCAATACGTTTTAAGGTAGTCTCAGCAAACTCTGTACCCACTGCCTTCGCGGCTACTGTCGCTCCGCCTTTTAGCAGCACTGATGTACCACCGCTTGCTAGCAGCAATGGAAGCTCTTGGAATATCTCACTAACTATATACTCTGAAACGAAAGCAGTAGGGTTGTCCCATGCAACCCCTAATATAGCTTTCATAGTGCCGCCTACACCTTCAGAGTCCGCCATAGCTTTAGCCATGTCTTCGTTCAGGTTCTTTACTTTGTCGCGGTATTCTTCCGTCTGTATTCCCGTACCTACATCGCTTAGAACTTCTCCAAACGAATTTAGCCAAGTCTCTTCTGCGGCTGTGTCTGTAAGTCCTGCAGCATTTGTCAGGATGGTGGCATAACTCATAGTCTGTGCAAGTTGCCCAATAGCATCAAGCCCTAAACCAGATGTATTGCGTAGGAAAGCCTCTAACGTACTAGGGTCTGCATCGCCAACTAACCTAGCGGCCTCGGCTATCATTATATCGTTGTAGTTTTCGTTAAAGCTGTACTTGTATTCGTCACCAACTTCTAAGTTGTCTATATAATCCCTAAAATCAACCAAGTCTTTTAAACTAGAGTTGTCAGAAAATCTGCTGTTTTCGTTGAGTATACTGCCCACAGGTGCCGTTTGTTCTGCACGAGCGCGAGCGTCAGCGTCGGATAGACCTGTAGATTTCCAGTACCCTATAACATCATTATGTAGGTCTTGAGATACTTCAGTATAGCCCATAAAGTCTACAGGTTCGTACCCTGTAGGTTTTTCGTACTGTGGATTTCTAGCACGCTCCTGCATATAATTAGCAAGAATGTCGTCATAAGATTGATTACCGTTTATTGTTTCGCCAGTAAACTTGTCTTTAAATGGCGTAATGTTATACCCAGCATCTTTTAGTTTCTTAAAGTCGTTGAGTGTTATTATCTGCCCTTGTTTGCTAGTATCCCCAACAATAGAAGCCATATCGTATGTAAGACGACCACCTAGTGTTACAGGTGGTGCTACCTCGGTACGGTAGTCTTCCATTGTCCATACACCATTATTAAAGTCACGAGGGTCACCACCTCGTCCGCCACCAATACCTTCTAAGTATGGGTCAACTTCAACTTTACCATCAGGAGTATCTACGAAATATTTTAAGACTTCCTCATCATAAGTGCTACCGTTGTTAGGGTCTGTCTTCTTAACAGTTACTACTTCTGCGGTATAACCTTCTCCATACGGATCAGCGTTGCTGTCGTTTTTAGCTTCTTCGTTCAACGCGTTAACATCAAACACTTGTGCAATACCTTGGTTCGCTAAGTAGTGTTCGTATACATCGTCACCTGCTTCCAAACCATTTAACTCACGGTACGTAGCTTCATCAATACCGGGACGTAGCGCTAGTGCAGCAGCTTTGTTTGCGCCAGAATATACGGGTTTCATGGCTGCATTGAGGTCATCAATATCTGACATTAGATACTGTGTTTCCTCGTTATATGCGTCTGTCAGCCCTTCGATTTGCGGATTGTACTGATTGTACGTAGCCATAAAGGCGTCCATCTGAGGCTTATATGTATTCTTATAATCGTTTTCTAGTGCTACGGCGTAGTTGTTATACGCAGCAGAAGCTATGTTAGCAGCGTTTTGCGTTTCTTCTGAAGGGTTTGCGTTAAATGCGTCTACGGCTTGGTTGTACACTATTTTTTAAACGGTCTTGTTCTTGTATCTTACCGTTAAGTTCGCTTCGTACTCCGTTAAATCCTTCGGCAGCATCAGCCGCTTTACCCACCGCAAAATTAAGTGCATTTGCAGCATCTTCTGTTTTCTTAGATGTCCCTGCCACTTTATCTATCGCAGCATTTACAGGTTTATCAACAAGCTCTTTAAGAGCCTCCATTCCATATTCGTCCCACTTAGCGAAGAACGCTTCGCTAGACATAGAAGGGTTACCTGACAAAGCCGCAGTCGCCGCATTTGTTAACGCGGAGGTCATAACTTCGGCGGTCTTGTCATCCATTCCTGTATTTTCAGACAAGAACTTGGACATAGTTTCAGATACGCCGCTGTATTTGCCAATTATACCCGCGAGCTGTGTAGAAGAAACTTCGCCACCTGTAAGTTCCGCAGTAATAGACGCAGTAATACTGTCTTTAATACCATCTTGAAGTTTCTCCCAACCGCCTATAATTGGGTTACCTTCAACGTCTATACCGCCCGTAAAGTTTTCAAATTTTGCATCTATTTTATCAGCTACTGAACCGAGAGTCGCTCCAACCGCGGCGTTTAACCCTCCTGTAGCAAAGGCTTTTAATGGGTCTTGCCCGTACACAACAGCAACAGTGGCAGATTTTACGCCACCTTCTATGCCTTTTTGCAGTGCAACTTCCACAGTGCTATTAAACCCTGCGTTAGCTATGGCAGGATTAACAAACTTAGAAGTAACTCCTGCTACCTTACCTGTAGCATAAGATATAGCCGCAGCTTTAACTACATCCCCAAGATCGCCTCCGTTTGCAGCTACAGCCGCACCGTCAATAAGGGGTAGCGCCCACGCATTACCTGTAGCCACGGCTGCAACTTTAGCAATAGTAGCGATAGGGTCATCTAATGCAGCGTCAATAATATCTCCAACACCGCTTAGTACAGGGTCAACTATTTCGTCTACAACCCAGTCAATAGCATCACCAACAACGCCGACAACATCCTCTACGACATCTACAACACCACCAACTACGTCTTCGACAAGATCAACTACTGCACCCATTACATTATCTCACTCAATGGTGTTTCTCCCAAAGTAACATACGCCCTTGATCCGCCCGAGGCTTTTCGGCCCACGGCGATTTCACTGTCACCTTTATCTGTGTACCGTTTCCAAGCCCTAAACGCACTATCGTATATATCTCCATCGTAATCAGCAACGTAGCGTTTTATACCTTTTCGTTGCATATAAGTAAAATACCGCAAACCGTTGGCTATGAAGTTTTGCGCAGTATCAACATTAAACGCACGCCCCCACATGAGGTCTTTGTCTTTACCTTTACCTCGATGTCCAAGGAACACCGTGTTACCTATCTGCACCATGTCCGCATCTTCCATATTCATCTCTTCTACGATACTAATCATGGCTGCTTCTGTACTGATATTTTTTGGGGCTAACTCTCCAACTACGGTGGATATTACTGTAGGTGCTGGTAGCGGTTCTGATTTACTATCTATTACAGTTAACATCCTACACCTCCGTAGAAAAAATTGCAGCGGAATAGATATTACCCATGCCAGCGGCTAGACTAAGAAATGGCCCTTGTGGGGCTGGCGCATCGTAGGACAAGAACACATCATCGTCTTCAGTCCTGTTGAGGATTTGTGGTACAATACCGCATTCCATGTCATTTAGCAACAGTCCTGTCTCCAATAACCCACTAGCGCTTAACGTATGCCCTATTCGAGGTTTGTACGATGTAGCGACAAATTCATTAAGGCTACGATGCAACGCGGCTTTCTCTGCTTTATTGTTAGCATCGGTGCCAGTCCCATGCGTCTTTACCACATTAACATCTTCCTTACGTACCCCCGCCACATGTAAGGAACCGTCGATAGCTTTAGAGTATCCTTCACCATCAGGGCGTTGCCCAAGAGGGTTTGTGTTGTTCTCCGCAGATGTATACGCACCTAAAAACTTAGCCATAGGTGTAGACATACCCGCATGTTCCTTTTCAAACACCGCTAATGCAGCCCCCTGACCCACATGAAACCCTGTGTTGACGCCATCAAAAGCGGATGGTTTACGATCAGGTTCTTCTGATAGTTGTATGCTAGCTTTAGCATCCCCAAAAAATTCTAGTGAAGGTATGCACACAGAATCCTCACCCGCCAAGACAATAACTCTATCGAACCCGTAATGCCAAAACAGATTCTGCATATCCATAAGCACTTTTAAACTAGAAGCACAGGCACTAGCATCTGTAGAAACGTGGTCGTGTACGTGGAACATGCTGGCTACTCGCCCTGCGTATATGTTAGTGAGCGTTATAAACGGTATCTTGGTTTTATAGTGCAGTTCCGCGTCAGTATTCCTATCGTACCGCCCACTTGTGCCCATCCAGCCTTGGCTACCTGCAGCAAATATAAACGCGGTCTTACCTTTGACTGGGTTGTCTATGACATAATCTATTGTTTTTTGCAGGATAACTTTGTCAAACGCTTTATGTGGCGGGTAGAACAACCCTGACTTAGCACGTCTAAAGGTATCTTTTACAATGTGTACGCTCTGCGGAAACGCTATGTCTTCGTAAGTAGTCTTCTCCGTAGTGCACAGTGTTTCACAATGTGTCATGTATATCATGTGACAGACTCCATAGCGGCTTCTACAGAATCAAAGTCTTTGTTTTGTTTCAAGCATATACTCTCGCACTTCCCGTAGAGAACCCACGGGTATATTGAAGTCGTCTGCTTCTGGTATGCCGTATATGTCGGATATAAGCACTAAGGTAAGTGTTACATCTAGGCTATCTAACCCAATGTCTTCTTCTTTTAGGGTTACATCTAGTGATTTAGGTTTAGTGTATTTATCTAAGCGTGGTTTAGTTTCGCGGACGCAAGCGTCGAATAGTTCTAAAAAGTCCATTTTGCACCTGTTTGTTAAGGGTGCTTTTACTATACATTGCTAACAAAGGAGATGTCTATAGACGCTGATGGTACGCCGGGGTGTGGTGACGTAGCGGTCTCTGTGTGTAAGTTTAGCTGAGTGTCTCCTGTTGACCAATAGACCTCTATGTAGTCATTTGCTACCAAAGACACAGTAAACCCCCAGTGCACAACGTAATCGTCGTTACCTTTTACATCGAACATATGTCCTGAATACGCTATAGCACCGCCGTTCTTTTGCTCCCAAACAGTTACAGGCGTCTCGCTGGAGTTATTATGCTCTAGCTGCAATGTTACATCAAACTTATACACGCCGGGGTTTTGCACGTTAATCCTACTATTATTAGATAGAGTAACTGCGCTGTTGTATGAGGTGTTATTAAACGTAACTGCGTAGCCTGTATTAACCACGGACGCAGTTTGATCCTGTGTACTGTAGAACGCTGCACAAGGGTTGTACAAAAATTTACCACCCACATCAGTGCTAAGTAAAGTGTTCAACGAGTTCACAAGGCGGTTAAAGAATAGCCGTAGCACGTTGCTATTCTGATCCATATACGGGCGTTCATAACCTTCAGGTGCTAGCGGGAGCGCAGGTGTAGCTACCTTGTCGATTTCGTTAGGCATTACCGTCTCCCATCAGGGCGCATATCAATTCTTGGTGCACCTAACTGCCATGTCACGCCTTCTTCCGTAGACTCTACTTTTATAGCGAGTTGCCTGCCTCGCACGCGGGTGTATATCTGTCCCGTATAGGCTTCTACAGGTAGCACAGCCGTACGTGTTATCGTACGTGAATTACT
>FUIF01005258.1_pt1 | contig 22259 bp, 38 predicted proteins | sample 1003461 | NCBI WGS metagenome assembly FUIF01 (sample SAMEA80401918, study PRJEB19352) | marine metagenome | reverse complement strand
AAGAAAGCTCCAGCGGCAAAGAAGGCTTCGGGAAAAGCAACCAAGAAGTAGAACAATCATGGTGGCTGGATCGGGCTAACTGTAAAGGTAGCGACACTAGCTTATGGTTTCCTATGACACGCTCAAAGGAAACACTCAGCTACCCGATAGCTGTCTGTGAAGCCTGCGTAGTTCGCCGACCCTGCCTTGACTATAGTTTACGGCACAACATTGAGTACGGCATCTGGGTGGGTTACGAGAACACGAACGCACCCGGTTATTGAGGGAGTACTAAAAAGAGTTCGGGTCGGGGAACAAACCAAGTAAAGTCCCCGACCCTATTAGCGCCTCAAGATATTTTTGGAGTTAATCACTCGGCGCTAGATTGTGTTCGTATTTATACTATATCACTCAATCGTCGCATCTATGGCGACCGCTGTTCCTTCTTTGCTTTGCAGCAGGTATCCCTTGTCTTCAATCAAACCGATCAGCTCGCCGATGTCGTTGTTGATTTCTTTGTCGTTAGAGGCTTCCTCCAACATTATGATTTCAAGAACGTATATATTCTTTGCCATTACAACCACCCCCAGACACATGTATTGCACCGCCATCTCGGTTGGGCTTTGACCCGGTTATATGTTTCTTCTAACATGCTCCAGTAGTCGTCACCGCATTTCATACAGAACCATTCGTAAGTTTCCACAACTTCCACGAGTCCGTCTTGTTCCCCAACTGTTAGCGCATAGTTATGAGCGTCAGCTATTTCCATCGGACCTGACAGCGCTTTATTCCCGACAACGACCCGATATGTTTCACGTTTATCTTTACCTGCCATTAGTTATCTATCCTGACTGATGGCTTGCTACTTGTAGTTTCGTAGACTCATCAGGTTCCAAACCATACTCACGCAAAGCGGTGACACGCCAATACCCTATGCCAGCGCACTGTTCAATAACCCGGCGGACCGCTTGACCTTCGCTCTCCAAGACTTCGCCGGTTTCTTTATCTATGCGGCGAGCATCTCTAGCTCTAGCCATTAAATGATTGAGGACTGATTCGTGGTCCCACTTCTTAGACTTTGATTGAGCTACAGTGACAATCCCTATTCCACCGTATGTCGCTTTGTATGGTGGTTTGAGTTGATGTATTTCGGAAAGTATCTCAGCTTCCTGCCACCGCAAGTCTTTCATGCGCTCACGGACATCCTCTAACTCAGCCAACTTCTGTAGTAGCAGTTTGTAGTCTTCAGGGTTTTCCTCCATGTACTTGTCGGCTTTGATGTCGTTACTGAACCAGACACCGCTCTCATCGTTGTGTACTGTCATCAGAAAGGTTCCTCCTCGGTTTGTGGTTGGGTTTCTTGTTCTTGGAATGGATTAACTGCCAGCGGTGGATTGCTTTCCTGCCAACCGGCTTCTCTAGCTTTCCGTATTAGGTTTCGCCCGGCTTCTAGTTGTTTGGGTGAAAGGAACCCTCGCTCGTTGTAGAACTCAACTAGTGACTGAGCAAAGTTGTTCCACCCGAACACTGATAACTCAGTAGCGAGTTTGAACGCTTGCCGCTTTTTCTCTAATACTTGTTCCACTGTTTCGCCGTATTTATTCATTGTCTTCCTCCTTGGTAGGTGCTAGCCCTAAGTACTCAAACCATTCAGTCATACGCCCGGTTAGCCCAGCGTAGACGGTGGCTATGACAAAGCAGATAGCTCCTGTCTTGATTATGTTCCAAACAAATAATGTAACCATTTAGTTGTTCTCCTTTTCTTGTGTTTGTTTATGTATCAGGCAACTGACCGCATACTCAACTTCTGAAACCATTTGGTATGCACGCATCTTCCACTTGCCACAATCGTCACAATCACAGTTCTGTATCGTGTCGCTTGTAAACGCTTTGTAAACAGCTTGGGACCATGACCCCTCAGCGTATGTTTGATAGCGCATGTCAAGTGTCAGTAGGGTTGAGTTGATAGTGTCGTTGACTTTGATAAGCCACTCCAACTCGTCAGCCGGTTTGAAGCCATACTCTAACTGTTGGCACTTAGCTACGAAAGCTAGAAAGTCCATTAACTCATCAGTCATGCGTATACCACCACTGTTTCATTCTTGCGAACATCAAACTGCATGACCCTAGTTTCTAGGAACATAACTTCGCCCTCGTCTATAGCCTTGACGAGTTTGCCAAACTCAGTTGACATACCCGGCTGTAGGTCTTTGGCTTTGATTAGCTCTTTAGTAAATGGTTGTTTCATTGGTTTGTTTCCTTTCTTGGTTTGTTTATCGGTTAGCGTCAGCGACTGAGAAGTTGAAGCCACGACCGTCAGCTATTTCAAGAACGTCTAGAGCTATTATGACATGAGCCTCATCCTCTGGGAAGCCGCAAGCATTGGTGTAGCAGTGTAGTTCTGACCCAAAGTCAACTCCGGTGAGCTTGAGTATTTCTTCATGTGACACTTCTTCTATGAGGGCTTGGACCCTGCTCTTGAGTGTGATGTTGAGGTATTCCCCCATAAATTTGCTGTAATTGATTTGCATTTGAGTTTCTCCTTGATTTGTAGTAATTAACTCCATGTATGAACTCTAACACTGTATAGGGGAGTTTGCAACTCATTCACTAAATTATTTTCCTATAGATACAGAAATGATTATCGTCTAGGATTATTACATGTATGTAAGCAAACAACTCACACCGGGTATTCGGGCTGGGCTTGAACGCAAAGTAGAAGAACACAACGAGAAAGTCGGGAACGTAGCTAGTAAACGAACTAACCTACGAACCCTTGCCGCTGTGTTCAGGCGTGGTGTTGGCGCTTACAGAACTAATCCACAATCAGTGCGACCTAGTGTGCGCTCAGAGGAACAATGGGCTTACGCTAGAGTAAACGCTTTCCTATACGCTTTGCGTAACGGTCGCTTCCGTAGGGGTCGGTTTGACTTAGACCTACTACCGGAAGCTCACCCACTATCAACGAAAGCTGTTAGCAAAGCAAGTTACAAACCTACTCAGGGCATGGTGGAATCAGCCCGGCGTGGGTTAGCTATGCGCAGAGAGTTCGGTCGTGGCGGAACCCCAGTTGGTATCGCACGAGCAAGGGATATTGTGAACGGTCGTGAGCTAAGTGAAAGCACAGTTCTCCGTATGCACAGTTTCTTCAGCCGACATGCTGTAGACGCTGAGGCAGAAGGTTTCCGCTCAGGCGAAGACGGCTACCCTAGCAATGGCAGGATAGCTCACGAACTTTGGGGTGGGGATAGTGGTCGGTCGTGGAGTAAAAGAATACGTGATCAAATTATGAGAGAAAGAGAAAAAGGAATGGACAACGATATGGAAAAAGCACAAGGACCAATGAATCATCTACTGATGGCTTTCAGCGAACTTCTCAGTTACAGCTTTGATGGTGTGGCTGAAATGCGTATGGACATAATGGAAATTATCCACGCATTAGAACCGGAGGTTGCAGGTAAGCCACGCATGGAAGTTGAAACCGGGTACATGGATGATGACGAGGATAAGGGTTACTACGATGACATGGAGAAAGAGATTGTCATGGAGGATGGGCAGTTCTGTGTCCGTTCCAAAGACGGAACCCGGTCTTTCGGTTGTTATATATCAAGGGAGAGAGCTGAACAGCGACTAGCCAGATAGAAAGTTTCGCTGAACGCTTGAAAGCATTACAGACTATTAACCTGATGGAGGCGCTAACCGAAACAGAGAAAGCCATATCGGGGCAGACGCTACCTATCATTAGCGAACTCATAGACGTTGAACTTAATAAACGCCTCAGCGATGAAGTGGAAGAACTAACCGCTGTACCCGACATAGAACTTACAACTATTGTCAAAGCTGAACAGCGTTACACGATGGGTCCGGTGTATGTGCCTAACCTAGAAGACGCACATGGCGAAACGATAGAACCCGGCGAGCTGCAAACTGCGATTTGGGATTGGGTTCGTAAAGGTGACCGCCGTATCTTCTTGCAGCACAGCGAGAAAGTAGCCGGTGAGATGGTTGAGATATTGACTATGCCTATGGAAACCGAAATGAGTTTAACAGTGCCGAATCAAGGCGTTACCAAATACCAGTTCCCAGCGGATACACCTTTCATGGGAGTTATCTGGGAGGACTGGGCTTGGGACTTGGTGAAAGCTGGCAAGTTGCGTGGCTACTCTATAGGTGGTCAAGCTCAACGAGTTGAGGTAGAGATACCAGACGTAATGGTCTAAAAATAAAGAAACCCCTCATCCAGCCGGGTGAGGGGCAACTTGTTTGTTTCTTAATAGGTGTGATTGATTGAGTCTATAGCTGTTGACTTGATTCCATCATTAGGCATTTGAGTTGCGTAGCCTTTGCTTGGGTTGTCCTTGGGAAACCATACGTTGTGAAGGCGAACCGTAACCTGCTGTGGATTAGCGTCATAGTGGCGGTATATCTTTTCACCTTTCTTCCAGAAGAATTTGTAGCTTTTTACTCTGCCTACTGCTTCCAATCCGTAAGTAGAAGTTTCATAAACCCAACCGTCTGTTCGTTGTCCACCAGCTAGAGTGAACCTGATCTCTTTGCCACAATTTGTTTCAATAACGGCAACCATTGACCCTGAAGGAACCTTCATGAATTTATTTTTCTTGCCTGATTTTTGGTTCCAGAACTTAGGAGCTTTTTCGGCTCCGGTTTTCCATAGGGCTATGATGGTTCCTTCATAGTCTGTGTAGTCTTTGAATATATTGTGTTTAGTGTTTAACTCCATGTATTCAATATAACACTGTAAAGGGGACCATGCAACACATTTACTAAATTATTTTCACACTCCGGCTTCAGCCCGATAACGTTTGATTTCTGTGAACACTACCTGCCGGGTTAAACCACAGCGATCAGCGATCTTCTGTTGTGACAATCCAGTCTGCCACAACTCAAACCACATACGCCTACGTTCCTTTCCTAGGTAGGTAATGTGTTGCAGGCTATCGGATAGCTCTTTCGTGATGCGTGCTGTTTCTTCTAGCTCCGCTTGATTTGTTTCAGTCATTGTTTTCCTTTCGTTGACCTTTATCTGTTATGACTAACCTCAGCCCATCATGTGCGCTGTCTATAGGCGACCAGAACACTAGCTTCTGTATGTACTTGCCACTGTCGTCAGGGATAACCCCAGCGTCAACGATGCCGTCTATGGCAGCTTTGGCTGATGGGAAGTGTGACCCGGTGTCGGCTTTAACTCCGCCACCTTTATACAGTGGTATGACATCTATTTGCACATACTCCAGCTGAGGCACTTTCTCTATCTTGGCTAGGTAGAAGAACTTTTCCCTCGTTGACTTTGTACGCATAGCCCTCTTGGACCAGTGCCAACTTCGTTCGCTGTTCATTGTCCACGGTCGCTCGTCATCTTCTAAATGCCAACGTGCCGGAACTTTCATTGCGTTACTCATAACCCCCCCTATCATAGCCGGTTCTTTTTAGAAGTCCAATCTTCTCAGCTTCCGCTACGTTGTCGTGGACCCAGCGGTGGCACATGCGGCAGATCGCTACACTGTTAGCTCTATCTAGAATAGAACCACCTAACGATCGGGGGTAGGGTTCATGTATTTCAGTTGACCATCGGGTGCAAACATTCGGTATCTTAGCTTCACAGTACATTCGGTTACTGAGTTCTTCCTGCACGAACTTGGCTCGTTGGCGGTTAGTCTTGGCTCGTTTCTTTGATACCGGAGCTAGTGACCCGGTTCGTTTGAGTGGTGTCTTGCGTTTGAGTGGTGTTCGTTTCATATCGGTAGACTTGTTTGGCTGATTCTCTGTATAGCGCAATCTAGAAGTTCTTTACTAATGTCGCTTCCAATACTACGGCGCTGTAAACGGTTAGCCACCACACAAGTTGTTCCAGTCCCAACAAATGGGTCGTAGATAGTGTCACCTATGTCAGAGAAATTAGTAAGCACAGTTGAGACTAATTCTTCAGGAAATACAGCCGTGTTGGTTTTGGTCTGGCTGCGTTGACGGTTGACCTGCCATAAGTCGTCTAACTCACCCCTACTGAACCTACCTTTATTTTTGAACTGCCTACTGATCGCATTCTCTTTATCAAATACGAGCAGTAGTTCTGTTCTCCTATTGATAACATTCTCTGCCATAGCTGGCTGACCATGCCCTTTATCCCATATTATTATGTCCTTGAGTTGGTCGTGAAAGTCTCCGATCATTTTGAATACTGAACGTTTACTTCCTGTCACGATCGCTACATTGTAGAAGACTAAACCGCTCACCCGAAGTAGCTCGGTTAGAACTTTGGAGTGGAACTCGTTGTATTCTTCTATTGGCAAGTTGTCGGTAAACCCTTCGTACTTGTTGCTAAACTCTTTCACTATTTGGCGAGAGCAATATTCACCATTGCGTATCCTCAAGTTCATGTTGTATGGGGGTGATGTGATAACTAAGTCAACTGAATTATCTTTCATTGCAGCCATAGTCTCCAAGCAAGATTCGTTGTGTAATGCCACTTTGCCTTGATCGTAATAAGCATTCATTGACATACCCAGTGTTGCCAACCGCCAGCGACATGCTCGTACAATAACCACGCTGACGTATTGATGTTCGCCACCGGGTCAAATGGGCTAGCACCTTCAAACCCTGCCATCTTCGCCCTCCACGGAAAGTAGTTAGATAAGTGCTGCATCAAGCCTGACGCTCCGCTCGCTTGATTGTAGGCATCAGGGTCGCCACCGCTTTCACAGCGCATAACCCTCAAGAACTTACTTACGTCACTAGCTGGACCTCCGTAACGTGCGATAGCTGTGACAACTTCACCACGCCATCGTTCAACGGCTGGACCGAAGTCTTGGTCAGGCACAACGTATTCATGTATGGGTACTGTTATGCCACGTTCCATAGCTCTTTGCCTATGCGCCCGGTTTGTTTGCGGTCCGTAGATGCCGTCTTGTTCCATGCCAAGCCAGTACTGCAACCATTGGACCACCGCTGAGTCCTCAAACATTTCGTACTCATAACCGTATGCCCATTGTTCAACGGCTTCCCAATCTATGTCAGGTTGTAGGTAAGCTTGAGCCGGACTAACAGTTAGAGCGCTAACCGCTATCACAGTTGCCGCTAAGATTCTTCTACCCATCCCTCTCCTTCAATAAATATAAACCCATCTACCGTTCTTTTAGAAATATCCTTTTTAGTTTCTTTATTTAATATGTATTTATTTAATGGGGTAACGTTGCCATTACCCTCGGGGGTAACCGCCTTGTTATCACTAGGGGTAACCGTATCGTTACCCTCCAGTAGTTTAGTCCCCTCAGGTACAACAATATGTAGACGCTAGAAGTTTCCCGACCCTTATCAAACCTGCGTTCTCGCCTGATTAGACCCTGCTCCTCTAGCTCACGTTTCGCTGACTTAACTGTGTTGAGCGCCGTACCGGGTGGCATACGTTCCATGATCGCACGATTGGAAGGGAAGCAACTGTCGCTGTCATAACAATATGATGCGAGCGCTATCCATAACCGCAACGCTGATGGGCTGATCTTCTGTGTAAGTAGTGAGCGTGGTATAACGACATAGTCCCTAGCACGCCATCTCTGTTTCTTCATAATAACCTCCAAGCAAGCCGGATGGGGGAGTACTGCTACTACTCACCGAAACGCCCCACCCGACTTACGAACTAGAATGCTTCTTCGGTTTGATCAACCTTAACATCAAGCTCGGAATCTACCTCAGTGAAACTTTCAAGGTTATCAACGAACACATATACCTGCTCTAGTTGCTCATCATTCAGGTACTCAAGTTTCGGCAACTTAGCATCCTTCCATAACCCTGTTAGCACTTCACGTTTATTGATGTCCAGTATGTTTATGCGTTGCCGCAGTTTGTCCTGCTGGTCCTCTGTGATGTACATAGCGACACGGTCTATTTCCTCAGCGCTAACCTCACCCATACCAAACAAATCAGCAGCAGCACGATTCTTAGCACGTGTCTCCGCTGTCGCTGGAATGTCATGCGTAGCTTTCCGCCCGGCGTTACGTTCCTTAACTGAACACGCACCCCAGCCGTCAGCGTATCTGCCGTTAGGCGCTACAGCCCGAACAACGAACTCGGCTGATAATAGGTCACCGTTGTCATCCCACTTCAGGTTGCGGTCTTTGAGTTCAAAGCTGACACCGTATGCGACAGCTAACTTACGCCACGCTGAACGCTTCGGGAATCGTTTACCTTGTATTGTTTGCCAGTCGTTGTCGTCTAGTAACGCAACGCATAAGTCTTGGTACTCCGCCATTGATTGGACAATATCTCCGGTAGTTCCTTGAGGTCTAACGAGGGCAACATTCTGTGGAGCTATCTCTATTTCTTCAGCCATCAGCGCCTACTTCACTGTGGCGTGATAATTCACGCTGTATGATTAAGCCCTCAATCAGCTCGTCAAGCACTTTCTCCGCTTCACTTTCCATAAGCGAAATATGAATATCATGCTTATGTATGTTCGGATAGACACCTGCTTCCAAACTGATTTCCACATAACAGGAACCAGTTTCATCGTTGCGGCTAATACTAACATCAACGCCTTTGAACTCTATACCAGAGTTGCCGACTCTTGAACTTGAGAACATCATGTCACTATCTCCCTACTACTAAACTTGGTAATGAAACCCTCTTTAGAATATGTCTTGCCGTCACGCACTAGGTATATCTCGCTTCCCTGAGCGCCATGCCACTTGACATGTATCATGTGATTGTAACTGTCATGGTCTTGTGGGGTTTGAGCTATCCCGAATCCGGTCGCACCGCTGATGTCGTCCTTGATCATTTCGCTGACCAATATACGAGTGAAGTATGCTGGGTCATTAGTACGACCCCTCAATAATGCTTCACTGACAACATCGTCAAGGTGCTGACCATGCCAATGACTGTATAAGTAGAGTGGGTTGCACTCCACACCGTATGCATCAGGTTCGTGAACCACAATGCTATTTCTATTGCCCATTACTGGACCTCCTTTATCTTGGTTACTTGTTTACTATAGTTGCATAGTGGGATTAACACAACTACGCTCTCGCAATCCTGTAATATGCTTGTCGGCTACCGTTAGCGGCAACTCGCATCTGTACTTCAATCGGGATAGCGAACTCGTCTCGCAGTTGCCTAACTCGTCTAGCGCCGTCACCACCATTGAGTTCTTTAGATAGTTCATCTCGGCTGACCCAACCATCAAACAACCCTCTGCCCTCTCTAGCTAACAAACGATGCTCCTTGAGCAGTTCGTGTACTTTCCTGCAAGCGTTACCCATGTCGCTGAGTGACTTAGCCACTTCTTTCTCATGTCCTGTTCCAACATTAGTTCTCGCTCGCTGTTTGTTAGTGAGTTTCTTAAATGGTCGCATACAGCTGTGACACTTCTTAGCATCCACGTTACGCCCACCCACTTGCGTTTGCCGGGCGATCATCACTTTGTCAAAGAGGCTACGCACCGCTACCACTTCAGCGTCAAAGGCATAATCTAATTGATTCTCAAATGCCGGGTGGCTTTTCTGTAACAGTAGCGCTGAGCGAAAAGCATTGTACTCCTCGTCAGTGACTTCTATGGTTATGGTTTGTTTCATTGTTTTCCTTTCGTTGTAGTTGTTTATATGAGACTTGTTTAGGCGAGTTCTTGTTTGGTGATTACGAAATCGCTTTTGATGTTTGTGTAAACTCCGGCGCACCGTTCATATGCTTTGAATAGTTCATCGTGGTCAGTGTCTTTATCAAATTGGGCATCAAAAATTGTCTTGCTATATTCTGCGTTTGCTTTTCCCAGTTCTTTAAGTATTGCTATTGCATCTTCTCTGGGTGTGTCGTCTACTGTTGGGTAGTTTTTCTCGTAGTGATCTGCAAGGTTGCTAAATATCTTGGTTATTTGTTCTATGTTCATGGAATTTCCTTTCTTGATTTGTTTGATTAACTCCATAGATGTAGTTTACCGTGTATAGGGGGGGTTTGCAAGTTATTCAACAAATTATTTTGATGCTTGCGTTTCATGGGGTATGCGTCTACCCTTAGCTCGTGGCATTAATTGGGAAGAAGCAAGACAACAACATAGAGAACGTAGACCCGAAGTCGTTAGAAGTTCACCCTGACAATCCAAGGCAGGGCGACATAGGCGCTATCGTCACTTCTATAGAAAACAATGGATGGTTCGGCACACTTGTAGCCCAGCGCTCAACCCGACAAGTCTTAGCTGGAAACCACAGACTCCAAGCCGCAATAGCACTAGACATGCAAGACGTTCCTGTCTATTGGGTTGACGTTGATGACGCTGAAGCCAAACGCATTCTGCTAGCTGATAATCGGGTCAGCGACTTGGCAACGTGGGATGATACTATCCTAGTTAGTTTGCTGGAATCATTAGCGAATGACGATGCGCTGTTGGGTTCCGGCTACGACGGCGACGACCTTGACGCTTTATTGTATGACGCTCAACTCAACGAAACTTCTCTCGGTAACTTGTTACAAGATAACCCAACACCAACTGAACGAGCTGATGTGATAGAAGCGGCAGGCATCCGTTCAATCATTATGCCCTTCCCGATGGAAACCTACAATGAAGTCGTGGGTATGTTGGCAGCAGCTAGAACAGATTTGAAAGTTGACACCAACGCTGACGTATTGGAGAAACTACTTAGAGAGCGACAGTGAATGTCCTCAAAGTTGAGCGCACTGATTGGGAACCCACCCACAAGAACCAACGCATAGAAGAAGACTTACCGGCTGACGTTCCAGTTATCCACAACCCTACGAAACTTGTGGACAAAGATAACCGGGTTATCGCTATCATGGCTAGAGCGCCAGACAAACACCGCCAAGAACTCAGTTGGCTGGGTAGGGCTATCAATGAGCAAGTTGACTTCACTGATATTGGCTCAGTCAATGGTGGTGCTAGGATGTCTGGGATTAAATACCCGAACAGAACTTTTGGCACGACAGCTCCATCACCTATGAGGCGCAGGTTAGCTTGCTGTTATGCACAACTACACCATCAGTACCCTGAAATATCTAAAGTTCTACACCGGCTAGCCGAAACGGCGTGGGATATATTGCAGGCAGAAGCGCCAGAAGAATCAGTGAAAGCCAGCGATCCGGTTTATGAAAGCATACACGGCGACTGGCTGATGGCTGACACTCCTTGGACTAGCGGAATCATTAACCATACAGCGTCACTCAGCTATCATAAAGATAGGGGCAACATACCTAATTCGTGGTCGGCTATGTATGTTACAAGAAGAAACAACGAAGGCGGTCACCTACACCTACCAGAGTACAATCTGGCGTTCGCCTGCAACGACAAAGACCTAGTGATGTTCAACGGTCAAGACGTTTGGCATGGCGTGACACCTATACACAACCGAACCGTAGGTGACGAACCGTACCGTTTCAGCATGGTGTATTATGCGAAGTCAGGTTGCAAACCTTGCCTATCAGCCAAAGAAGAAACTCGCCGAGCGCAACTGTATGCGACTGAGAAAATGGATTTACAACGTGACACAGTGTTGGGTCCACCGAAAGCGACACAGTGATGAGGGCGATTTTTTATTTGGCGAAGCCTCGTACCGGAGGTTGGCTTACTTATACGGCACACTTAGCGTATGGGTTAGCTGAGTTTGATGGAGCGAAGCCAACGATATTCAAGGTTGGTAAACGTGACGAAAATTTCCAACGTGACTTCGGCAGGGGTTTAACGTACCAGAACATTTCAATAGAACATGCAATAGCTATCGGTAACACATTCCCAACAATTATTACAGCAACTGACAAACACTACCAAAGTTCAGCGATTAGGTTGATACAAGAAACAGACTGCGTTTCAGTGGTCCATGACCCCACAGAATTGAAACTAGATTACATTGATTTGCTGACTGACACAACGAAACGGACTGTAGTTATCAGGGAAAGCATGTTGCAGTATTTACCAAACGCAACATACATTAAACACCCATACATGCGTTGCCCTAATTTCAAAGAACTCACCAGTGTAAGGGGTGGCGCTGTTGCTATTAGCCGGGTAGATTATGATAAGAGGACACATTTGATAGCTGAGGCGAATCAACTAGGGGCAGGTATCACAATATATGGAACAGAAAATAGGCTTTACACACATCACAAGCTCAACACAGATTACCCACAATGGCGCAAACATTATGAAGGTAGTTACCCAGCAGGTGATTTGTGGGCTGGCGCTAGGTTATGCAGATCGTATAACTCAATGGTAGATATGTCAGTCATTTCCGGTGACGGCGGTGGGACACAATACACATTCCTTGAAGCCCTAGACGCTGGCGCAAGTTTAATACTACACAGTGAATGGAACCCGGTTGGCGCACTCAAACACAATGCGACAACAGTTAGCACCGCACAACAACTACAGGAAGCGGTCAACAATCCAACAGCTTTGAATGAATGGGCGAACAAACTTTTGAACGAACACGATGCGAAACAGATAGCGGCAGAGTATGTGGAAACATTATGGTAGAAGTCACTGTCACACAACCACCACCATTCTGCATCCAACTTGAGTTCGTTGAGGGCTGCAACCTCAGATGTGGTTTCTGCGGTATAAGAAACATTCGTGAAAAAGGCGACAAAGAAAACCTATCCGGTCCGTACAAATACATGGACCCTAACCATTTAGAAAAGATCGCATCCAACATCGCCGGGCTGCAATGGAACAGCCGTATAGAGATCGCTGTACACGGAGAACCAACTAAACACCCACAGTTCTATGAGATGGTTGAAACGATACGATCATACTTGCCAAAGAACTCAATCATGCTCACAACGAACGGCATACCACTACTTGAAGGCGACATCGTCACGAACCTCAACCGAGCGCTCAACGCTGGGCTGAACTGCATAGCCGTAGACGATTACCGACCACATAGGGTAGCGCCACACATAAGAGAAAACATAGACAGCATACAAGCCCTAGTCGTTGAATACCCTGAAGACAAACGAGGCAACCCAAACCTACGCAGAAAAGCACATGAAAGGGTAGTCAGCATCGTCAAAGATATCAGCCAAGCCGAAAGCGGTACACACTCAAACCTCTGGAACCACGCCGGGTCAGCATCACCACCAGACTACAGCCGTATAGATCAACGCTGTGCCAAACCTTTCAGGGAACTCACAATACGCTGGGACTCAAACGTAGCGATATGCTGCGACGACTGGACAGGGAAATACGCTATCGGGAACGCATACGAAACAACACTCAACACAATATGGCAACACGAACGTTTCATAGCTGCACGCAAAGCCCTAATGAATGGAAGACACGGCATAACGCCATGCGCAGGCTGCAACCACAGCACATACCGAAACGGTTTACTACCATTCAACAAAGGCAAGAAAGCACAACTCCCACCCATAACCGAACACGACTGGAACATAATCCAAGAAGCAGTAAACGAATTAGAATACACCCAACACACAAGACGAGAAATACCAGTAGCGCTCAACCGTGTTGCCCCAGACTAACTCTGTACGCTAGGCTCTGTACATGGCATACACGCAAACAAACCGCACACCCGAAGTCCTAGCCAAATATGAGGAAGTCGTCAGGCTACGAGCGTTGGGTCTTAGCTTCCAAGCCATAGCCGAAAGAGTTGGTTACGCTGGTCGCTCAGGCGCAAAGGAAGCCTACAGTCAAGCCGTCAAGATGTGGGGCAGCGAAGCCGTAGACGAGTTGCGAGTTGTTGAAAACGAACGCTTAGATCATTTACATCGCACACTCATGGCTCGTTTAGAAGTAGCCAGCCGTGACCCTGAAACCGGCGCACACGAAATAACCGCTTTAGTGAACAGCGCTATCAACCTAAGTCGGCGCAGGAGTAGCTTGAATGGTTTGGACAGCGCTACCAAACATGAGGTCACCGGGTTGGGCGGTGGTGCTTTGACAACTGATGTCGGTGAAATGTTGAAAGAACGCTTGAAAGTATTTGAAGAAACACAAGAAGTTCAGGGTAACATTACCCCACTAAACCCATAGAAAATGTCTTACGATACGGCTATGGACGCTCAAATAATCTCCGAAACAGAACAATCGGTAGTTCAACGGCTCACAATCGCTGAACCAAACTGGTATGAACAGCTAACAGATGAACAGAAAATGGAAGTCATGTGGGATTGGGGTTTATGGGCTAGACCCAAACAACTCGCACCCGGTGGCGATTGGCGTGTATGGCTGATACTAGCTGGGCGTGGCTTTGGTAAGACACGGAGCGGAGCTGAATGGATTAGGCAAGTAGTAACCGCTGGAAGTGCGAAACGGATAGCTCTTGTCGGCGCTACAGCAGCAGATGTCAGGGACACGATGATAGAAGGCGAATCAGGTTTGCTGAAAGTGTTTCCACCACATCAACGACCACGCTACGAACCTTCTAAACGGCGCATCACTTTCCACAATGGCGCTCAGGGGACAGCGTTCTCAGCTGATGAACCCGACCGGCTTCGTGGACCTAACCATGACCTCGCATGGTGTGATGAAATAGCAGCGTGGCGTTACCCTGACGCTTGGGACCAACTCATATTCGGTTTGCGTATCGGTGACAATCCACGCCTCGTAGCTACAACAACCCCAAGACCGACACCGCTGATACGTTCTCTAGTTGACCGGGCGGACACTGTTGTCACGAAAGGTAGCACATACGAGAACACTAAGAACCTCGCACCGTCTTTCGTGGATGAAATATTACGGCGCTATGAGGGGACTCGGTTAGGGCGACAGGAACTTCACGCTGAAATCCTAGACGATGTTGAGGGTGCATTGTGGAGCCGTGACATGATAGAGGCTAGCCGTGTTCACACTATGCCAGAACTTACTCGTATCGTTGTAGGTGTTGACCCGGCTGTCAGCTCAGGCGAATCTAGCAATGAAACAGGCATCGTAGCAGTTGGGTGTGACAAAGACGGTAACGGCTATGTCCTAGACGACAGGAGCTTGAAAGGTTCCCCGACTGAATGGGCTAATGCGGCGATCGCTTTATATCACCGCAGTAACGCTGATCGCATAATCGTGGAAGCGAATCAAGGCGGTGACATGGTGCGACACACTTTGCACACTGTGGAATCACAAGTTCCAGTCAAAGCTGTTCACGCTACAAGAGGTAAACGCACAAGAGCGGAGCCGGTTGCCGCACTTTATGAGCAGGGCAAGATCAAACATGTAGGAGCTTTCCCACAACTTGAGGACCAGATGTGTTCATGGACTGTGGATAGTCCTTCCCCTGACCGTCTAGATGCTCTAGTATGGGCTGTGACAGAGTTGTTAATAGGTAGTAGACTTCCACCAGCGGTAGTTCCTTTCGGTTCTACACGCACCAGCCCATGGGAGATTAGTTAATGGAAACCGAAAAACAGGCACGCCCAACATCTACCGACTTCATGGAGATCGGGTCGTCAGGGTTAGTCCAATACGGTGGAAGGGTAGAAGAAGACTTCCTGAAACAACTTCAGGGCAGGCGTGGCTACGCTATCTACAGGGAGATGGCTGACAACCACCCGGTGATCGGTGGAATACTATCAGCGATAGAAATGTTGTTTCGCTCAGTGGATTGGACAGTGCAGCCAGCAGACCCAGACGATCAACGTGCCGTAGACGAAGCCGAGTTTGTAGCCGGGTGCTTGAATGACATGTCTATCAGTTGGCAAGACACAGTGAACACAATCCTCACAATGCTGACATACGGTTTCAGCTTCAATGAAATTGTTTACAAGCGAAGGCAGGGTCACACGGATGACGGCACTTCAAGCAAGTTTGACGACAACCGAATAGGCTGGCGCAAGTTACCGTTACGAGCGCACGACACCGTTTATGAGTGGAAGTTTGACAAGAACGGCGGTATTGAGGGCATGACCCAAATGAATCCGCTCGCTGGAACAGGACCAGTATTTATCCCCATAGAAAAAGCTCTCTTGTTCAGGACCACAACTAAACTCAACAACCCAAAGGAAGAAGTGTCCTACGGTCCGCCTACACTTCTTGGTACTACCAGAAAAGAATCCAAACGATAGAAGCCATTGGAATAGAACGTGACCTAGCCGGGTTGCCAGTTGCTTTCGTTCCTCCCCAATTATTAAGCGACAACGCAACCAGTCAGGAAACGGCAGCGCTCACTGAGATCAAACGCATTGTGCGTAACATACGGCGTGACGAACAGGAAGGGTTGGTGTTCCCTCTTGCATACGACCCTGAAACCAAACAGAAAGCGTATGACATACAACTACTGACGAGTGGTGGAAGGCGGCAGTTTGATACAAACGAAATAATCAACCGCTACGATCAACGCATCGCCATGTCCGTACTCGCTGACTTCATCATGTTAGGTCACGAAAAAGTCGGCACTCAGGCGCTGTCCGTTTCCAAAATAGAATTATTCATGGACTCCATAGAGGCATGGCTAACAGGGATAGCTGACGTATTCAACTCGTATGGCATTCCCCGGTTAATGAAACTCAACGGAGTCCCCGAACAACTATCGCCCAAACTGCATTACAGCGCACCTAGAGACCCAGACATTGGCGTTCTCGGTGACTATGTAAGTAAGCTAACCGCATCAGGCGCATTGATGCCTGACGACAACTTGTCAGATTACCTGCGTGAGTTAGCCGGGCTACCCACAGAAGAAGCCGAAGACGTACAGTGACCGTAAAGGTCGCTTGGGTGCAGAAGAAACGTGGGGACAATCATGCCCCAAAGTTTCGCCCTACAAACTCAGACGACCTAGACAAGACTGAGCGCAACATCTATCAGGCGACACTCGCTGGCATCAACGCCATACCAGAAGACACATTCCGTAGGCTCATCTACAACTTGATGGACCCGGTTGTGGTGCAATCCGACCTGATGGAACTACTGTTAAACGAAAGCGAAGACATCGCATTAGCGATATTCGCTGGCTATGTTGAAGGTGCTCGTGACATGGCACACCGTATCCGTGAACAAGTCAACAGAGACCTCTCACGGCTCGGTAGCGAACTTAGGCTAGTAGGTGTGGGGGAAACACAGAAAGCGACCGTATCGGGCGTATATGAGCCGTTTGAGTGGACATCAGGTGAACTGTCAGTAGCTAGGCTCTTTGACCAGCAGCCCGACAACATGACCGGAAAGGTATACGCTCGGCTGAGGGCGAATAATGTGTTGTCCACAATCACAGATGACGTAAACGAAAACATCAGAACAATCATCCAAGAAGGTTCACAGCTCAACAAACTTTCCAAACCGGGCGAACTGTTACAGGCATTAACGCCACAGCAAACCGCTCGCCGTCTGTATGATGTCCTAGCCCAATCACAATCAGTTCCACTTACAACGCAGGGCTACGCCGAGTATGTTGCGCCGCACACGAAAGGTCTTTTCCCCAGATGGGCGAAAGCTGTGGACAGAAGTATGAACAACTATGCGAACAGATTAACGGAACAGGGTTTATCCCCTAACGTGGTCAGGGAGCGCACCGCTAGCCACGGCGAACGTTACGGTAACAAGTTGCGTAGGTCAAGAGCGAGGATGATAGCGAGGACCGAGATAGCCTTTGCACAGAATCAGGGTATGTACGACACAATACTTCAAGCACAGGGTAGCGGATTGTTTGGTGGGCAAGCCATGAAGGAATGGATAACCGGACCGACAGATGTATGCGATATATGCGCCCCGATGGGTGGAACAAAGATTCCAGTCACTCAGAACTTCAGTTGGCGTGGCGGCAGCGGACCGAACCCACCGGCGCACCCGAACTGCCGTTGCATGATTCTGCCAGTGCCCAACATAACTCAAGCGCCTAACCGGGTAGGGAGCAATGTTCCCGATGACCCTTTCCGGTATGTGTTCGCTGATGGGTTTACTATCAGTGTTGGGGCTGGGGTTCCGTTAGCTGTTTAGTTACCACCCGGTCACCCAGTGGTCGCTGAGTTCTTTGGGGTCACGAGCGGTGCGTAACGTCTTGGGCTGCAAGTACTTAACGCCTTGCGCTCGCATCTCTGTCTTGAGCGCTTTCCAAGCCTGATGCCCGAACGCCATACCGACTAACCGTTGGTATATTGCACAGAACTGCCATCCGTGACCCTGATGGTATATCTGTCTTGGTCTACCGTTCTCAATGTAGTCAACGACATGAGCTAGTTCGTGTATCACTATCCACTTCTGCCTCGCCCACCTATCCAAGTTCATCTCGCTTCCATTAGCGGAACCGCCTCTCGCCTTCGGTGTTACCCTCAAGCCGTGTCGCATGTCAAGGTAACGCTCGTCACTTTGGATTTCACCCATCACATACACCTGCTCACCGTATGGTTGCCATCGGCGTGGCTTCATCTCGTAGGAGGCATGTTTAGCATGTGTCTTTGGGTAATACCGGGCAAACGCTTTCCTACGCATGAGCTTGTAAGTGTATTCCCACACATCTTCCAACTCTCCAAGATTATCGTCAGCGTCATACGCTGACCAATCAACTGCACGCTCCGCAGCATATACTTCTTCCATCTGCCGGTCATTGTCTCCGGCTGTTGTTTGTTTCCAAGAAACCATTACCCTCTCCCTTTCGTTGTTCCCCGGCGAGCCTTCACGAACTCATCCGCTTCCACTGTTATCGCATCACCCAGACGAGGTACTTGTATCTTCACTGTGTTGTCGGCGTAACACTCAACAACCCAGCCCTCATATCGGCGTGTCCCTTTCCTGCGGTCGGTTGAACATAAACGTTCGCACCTGCTTTGAGTATGCGCTGATTGTCACGGCGTATTTCCTTGACCACGCTCGGACCATCCTGCCGCACCCGGCTGACACCGGAACGTATGCGACGATTCCGCTCTTGGCAGAAGTCACATCCGCACCAACTGATGACAGATTTACTTGACATTGGAACCTCCTTGATTTGTTTTGATTAACTCCATGTATTCATTCTAACATATAATAGGGGGGTTTGCAAGTCATGAAATTTAGCACACTCCTGACAACGCCCAAAAATGATGCCATAATAGCTGTAAGTCGTAGTCGCTCTAGTAGCGCAAGTGTCCTAGTGACCTGACTCCGTTAGGCGGTCAGTCACGCCTATATGGAGGTAAGATGCCAAAGTACATAGTAACCGGAGGCGAATCAGGAGACGCAACTATAGAGGTCGCTGGAAAAATTTATGAACCGGGCGACAGCGTTGAACTGAAACCGAATGACTGGCTAATCAAGTCAGGGTATGTCAAGCCAGTGAAACCACTCAAGGGAGATAAGTAATGCCAACATTTATACACGGTAAAAATACTGCCGTATACATAGACGAGTTTGACTTAACAAGTTATTTCACTGACGTAAGTATCACACAAGAAAACGAAGTCGCTGAAACAACTGCGTTCGGTGACACCAACAAGTCATACCTACTTGGGTTGAGGGCTGGCACACTTTCAATGAGTGGCATGTGGTCCGCTGACACAGATGGCTCAGACGAGGAACTACAAGCACTATTAGGAAACGCCACTACACCGCTCCTGACAGTTCGTGAAGGTGCGGCAGCTATTGGCGGTAGTGCAGTTATAGCTCAAGCAAACGAAACTAGTTACGCGATCACAAGCCCAGTCGCTGACGTACTCACTGTAACGCTGACTTTGAATGCACGCCGAATCAGGTTTCCAACTTGACGTTCGCCCTCGCTGGCGGAGTTCAACTAACTGCTGGAGCTAGCATCGCACATGGCTCGCTCGGCAATTTAAGTTCTGTAGATAATTCTGCATCGTCAGCCAACGGTGGTGCGGCAACTCTACACATTCCTGCTAATACAGTTAATGGGAATACAACAATTAAAGTTCAGCACTCAGCGAATAATTCAACTTGGGCTGACCTAATTTCTTTCACTGTTGTTGGAGCGTCAACCAAGACCAGTGAAATCAAAGCAGTATCCGGCACTGTTAATCGTTACCTCAGGGCAACGGCAAGCACAGCCGGTTCATCAGGCAGCATAACCTTTATGATTGCCTTCGCAAGATTCTAGGAGGAATCAAATGCCAACATTTGCACACGGAAAGTCAACAGACTTTGCGATTGATGATACCGGCGGATCAAGCCGAAACATATCTGACACGCTTACTGACGTTAGCTTTCCTCAAACAATAGACACAGCCGAAACAACAGCGTTCGGTTCAAGTAACAAGTCCTACATCGTAGGTTTGAAAGACACCACAATCAGCGTATCTGGAATATGGGATGCGACAGTAGACGGTTACATCAGCGGAACTGAGCCAGCTAGCCGATCATTCATTTATGGTCCAGCCGGGTCAACCAGCGGCAACGTCAAATATACCGGCGAAGCGATTATGACAAACTACTCAGTTTCTAATCCAGTCGGTGATGTGGTAACATTCTCAATGGACCTACAAGTGACCGGAGCGGTTACTAGGACAACATACTAAGTCTGACTAGGAGGTATAAAGGTGGCAAGATTAGCAGACAAGATTCGTCAAGCAGACGACAAGATAGAAAACACAATTAACGTAGAGGAGTGGGGTGTCAAGATTGGTGTCCGCTCCATGACAGCTCGGCAACGAAGTGACATGCAAGAGCGATGGGCAGAGGCAGGCGAACAATCCGCCTCCACTCTCTACGAAAACATAATCCTGCATTGCGTATTTGACCCGGACACCGGCGAAAGCGTGTTCACTGTGGATGACTTAGAGTGGTTACTTGAGGAAAAGTCCGCTCAGGTTGTGGACAAGATAGCGCAGGAATGTTTGAAGGTTTCAGGGTTAGTTGCTGATGCTGTGGATGAAGTGGGAAAAGGCTCCTTGGCTTTGGTGGAGGAAACCCAGAGCTGAGATTTTATTTCCATCTCGCCAGAGAACTCGGCATGACCGTAGGCGAACTGCTTGACAGAATGGACAGCGCAGAACTCACAGCGTGGAGAGCGCTATACCAGATAGAAGCAGACGAAAGAAACCGGGCGAACGAAATGGCTAGACAAAGAAACAGGGGTAGACGCTAATGGCTTCAATGACTACTGTTCTCAAGGCGTTGATAACGGCTGACGCTAGCCAAATGAAAATGCAGTTGAAGGGTGCTGAGAAGTCTCTTAACGCTTTCAGCGATAAAGCATCAGCAGCCGGTAAGAAACTTTCAAAGAATGTAACGTTACCTTTGGTCGCAGTTGGGGGACTGGCTATCAAGGCGGCAGCAGACTTTGAAGCGAGCATGACAAAGATTGAATCATTGGTCGGCTTGTCATCGGAAGCTGTTGAAGGTTCGACAGAAGATGTCCGCAGGCTGTCAGGCGAAACGGCTCAAGCGCCGAAAGACCTAGCCGATGCCATGTTCTTTATTACGTCAGCCGGGTTGCGTGGCGCAGCTGCAACAGAAACCTAGAGGCAGCAGCGAAAGCAGCAGCAGTAGGTTTGGGTGACACCGCAACTATCGCTGACTTAGCTACGTCAGCTTTGAACGCTTACGGCGAAGCTAACATCTCCGCTACTCAAGCGACTGACGTTATGGTTGCCGCAGTTAGGGAAGGTAAGTTAGAAGCGTCAGAACTCGCCGGGTCTATGGGTCGTGTTCTACCTATCGCTAGTGCGATGGGTGTTCGCTTTGATGAAGTCGGCGCAGCATTCGCAGCATTGTCAAGAACCGGAACGAACGCAGCGGAAGCCGCAACACAAGTTCGGGGAATCCTGAGTTCACTGTTACGACCAACGAAACAATCAGAAGACGCTCTCGCTGGTATGGGGTTGTCCGCTGAGGGCTTACGCAAACAAATACGTGAAAAGGGTTTGTTATCTAGCTGAAAACATTAGCGGAAGAATTTGACGGCAACGAAGCAGCAGCAGCGTCAGTGTTCGGAAACATCAGAGCGCTTTCAGGTGTCATGGATTTGATGGGGGCAAACGTAGCCACCACTGAACAGATATTCGCTAATATGACTGACACAACAGGCGCACTAGATAAAGCGTTTGAAGCCACAACAGGCACCGCAGCTTTCAAACTTCAGCAAGCTATGGCTGATTTGAAACAAGCCCTGATTGATTTGGGTAACGTGATAACGCCTATCATTATCCCAATCATTCAAACACTCGGCGGATTTATTAGTGACCTCGCTACAGGGTTTAGTAAACTACCTGACCCGATTAAGAAAACAGCAGTTGCCCTTGGATTGTTTGCAGCAGCGGCAGGACCACTCGCTTCAGTTCTCGGTAGGTTAATCGCACCGAAAGGATTACCAAAACTTCTTGGGTTAGTTAAAGCTCACCCGGTTGCATTTGCAGCAGCAGCAGTTGGCGCTGTTACGTTAGGAACTGTCTTT
>FUIF01007156.1_pt1 | contig 22299 bp, 42 predicted proteins | sample 1003461 | NCBI WGS metagenome assembly FUIF01 (sample SAMEA80401918, study PRJEB19352) | marine metagenome | reverse complement strand
TGCATTTATTTAATTATATTAAAATGGTAAATCATCAACTGGCGCAGCCGCTGGTGCAGCTTGAGCTGGTTGATCTTGTCTTGGAGCAACAGCAACATTGTCACCGTTTGTCCAAACTACTTGAACGTTACCTAAATATGTTTTAGCAACTTTAGACTCACGTTCTTCTTTTGTTTGCGAAATTACTACAGGTCCTTGATTACCGAACTGATCGACTTCGTCATTTAAGGTTATAGTAATTGGCAGGTATTTACCTTTTTTACCATCGATAACTTTTGATTTATCTATGTTACTAAGGTTAATACTGCATTTAATTATACTAGCCATGTTATGCGTATTGATTTATTTGATTAAACATTCTTTGCATTTGTTCTTTTGTAGCATTACTATTTCTTCTTAAATTATCCACAGCTTTTACATGTGTTTGATTCTTATAAAAATTATTTATCGAAGTTTCTAATCCTGTTACTGAACAAACTTTTGTTTGGTTTTTTCTGGTTCTTGCCATAATTATAAGGTTTTATTAATAAAATATTGTGTAGGATCAAAGCCTTCAGACTTATAAAATAATTCATAAGCCTGTACTGCTCGTTCAACTTTGTCCTTACCACGTTCATAAAATTCTGGTGAGCAGTCAAATATACCTATTTGATGTGTATTTTTATCTATTACAATAAAAATCATTTCATAACCAAATAGTTTACTATAAATATAAGCTTGACTATCGTAATTATATTTAGACGCTGAATATCTAAATTTATTAAGATCTGCTGTCGTCTTTAAATCAACGATTAGCTTTTCATTGTGGTTTATTATATCAGCTTTACCTTTCCATAAGTGACCTTCAAGCTCTGTTATACCTGGTGTTTCATACTCTGTATTACTATCACGTATTAAACCTTTGCATATATTGTTAGCTAACATTTTATCTGTCATTAACTCTATAGCATCTACTTCATGCTGTAATAAGCATAGTTCACCACCAGACATCTCTTTGTATGCTTTAGTATTTCTAGTTGTACTTTGTATTATCTTAAACTTACTAAGCTTGTCAGGCTCTAGTATAGCTGTGTGAAAATATCCGCCAACTAGAAAAGCAGGTCGCGCTGCTTGCTGCTTTCCTAAAGCTAAAGGATTTGTAAGCAAAGTACCGATGTCAGAATTACTTAAATATTTCTTACCGAAAGATCCATAGTAATGCTCGTCATCACGTAGTTTTTCAATTGCTTTTTCTTTGTTCATATTATAGTGTTGTTAATGCTCCTTCTATTTCTTTAGATAGAGCATATTTAGCTTTTATAGCTGATACTTTACCACCTGCTGTTACGTACTGAACCGCTTTTTCATAAGCTGGATCTGTTTTAGAGGTTAAAGTTGGTTTTTTTGGCGTAAATTTCTTTTTGCCGTGATCATTTGTAGCGTCGCTATCCGCAGTGTCATCAATTAAGAATAAATTACCTAATGCATATTTCTTAGCATACGAAGATGCTGAGCCAAATTGCTGAGGTGTATTCATACCTTTTTGATTTAAGTCTACACCAACTACAGATGTAGCTTCTATTAAAGATTCACCATCAGTAATAGTAGCTGTTGATGTCATAATAGGTAAACCTACTACTTCATCAAGTCGTTCGTTGATTGTAACTGTTACTCCTAATTCTAATAAAAAGGGTTTTGTTGCTTCTAGGATGTCTTCGGCTGATCTGAAGTTGTACTTGCCGAAGGAGTTAAATCTACTTTTTTCGATTTGAACTTTGTTTGAATTGTCGCTAATTTTTCGTTTATAGTCATTCGTTTGTGTTTAAATTGCTTATTATTATAATTACATGTTTTAATTATATTTACATTTCTAACTTACACTATATCAAGCACTTGCGAGTGATCAACATTGTCAATTAGTTTTTGTACAGCTTGTTTTTTTAGCTCTGAAACTCGTACATAAGAGCTAACACCTTTTATATTAAGGTGATTTGCTATTTCGCTAGCAGAGTGTTTATTACAATCAAGACCATAAGATAATCTTAACGCTTCATACTCATTATAGTTTAAATGTTTTTGCATTAAACCTTTTAAGTAAACGTTTATCAATTGAATATTATATGGTTCAGATTTATCTGCTATTTGATACATCATATTTTCTTCATCATCGTTACTAGGTTGAGCATCTATAGATAAAAATATACTATTAAAAAATATTTCAACCATTTTTTTGTCTTTAGGATTTTTACGCATTTCATTGAGTTTGTGCTCTGGTATACGCATGTCTCCTCTAGACATATCTATTCGTCTTCTTATAGCTCCTTTAATACGTTTAGATAGAAAAGATTTTAATGTTTTTTCTACATCATCTGATTCCATTAATGTTTGCCAATCAATACGATCTACTGCTTTGGTTAATGCTTCGCAACCTATTTGTATTATATCGTTAATAGTTAATACGCCTGAAGCTTGCTGTAATGTAGAAAATTTACGGCCAAGGTTTTCAACTAAAGGTATAAATTTAATTATTAATTCTTCACGACTGTATTCTTGCCAAGGTTTATTTTCTGGCATACACTGTTTTAAATCTTCTTTAAACCTTATGTAGTTTTTAATATTATATTTCTTCATTTAATATTGCTTTTTCTTTTCTTAGGCAATCATTTAGATTACGCTGTATGGTTCTAGTAGAACAGTTTAATAAACCTGCTATTCTACTCCATGTTATTGTTTTACCCATATCGTTTAAATCTAACATGCATTGGTAAATTGATTCACCATCTACATAACTAGATCTACCGACAAGCTTACCAACTATACTCATCTTCTCGTTAGGTGTTAAACCGCTATAGTCTTTAAATATTATCTTACGTATTTTGTTTACAGGTGGTTCGCCACCATTTTTAAACACATCATCTATCATAGCTTGTAGTTTTTTATCACTTATAAAAAATGTTACAAAACCATTTTCTTTGTTAGCTATAAATTCATATACATATGTAGGTAATAAACCTCTATCTTGATTAAGATAATATAAAACATAAAAATGCCACTTCAAAGATTTATATGTTGTAATCTTTGCTTTACTACGAAACAAGTGATAACATTCATATGTACCATTTTCATAGTAACTATACAATGCGGTATCGATCGTAGGTATATCATTAACAGGATTACACCTGTAATTTACTCTACGATCATTTAACCATTTCATGTTTCTTTCATATGACATTAGCCTCTTACTTTATTATCTTTACGGGCTTTTGTCACCCTTGGTTTAACAAAATTCTTAATTTTGGTACGAATACCAAATACGTCTGTTTGCATTAAATGCTGGTATATTTTATATCTACTCATTTGTATCTTTTGTTACTTAATCTATTATAATGCGCGTCTAATAATATGTGAGCAACTTCTTCGCTGATCATATTATCATTATATAATTTCCATATTGTTTTACTCATAATTTCTAAGGGTTTTAAACTGCGGGTGTCTGTAGTTACCTGCTTTTGTTCTTTCAAAATAAGTAAAGGTAGCACGCTGACCAATATAGTCATGAATGTTATCGAGTATTTTAGCCAAATCCTTGTAGGTAAATCCTTTGCCCGGTGGACAACCGAACTCAATACCTTCGTCATCTGTCATTATAAACTTACCAAGCGTGCCTTGTCGCTTACCTTTACCTGCTTCATATCCTGTGATAGTAGCTTCATCATCGTGAAAATCTTTAAATTTTTGAAGACCGTAAGAACGTTTACACTGGTATTCAGTATCTAAACGTAATATAGAGCCTTCGTAACCTTGATTCATAAAAGATTCATGTTTTATATTAGCATGACCATTTGATGTAACTTGCCATGTAGGAACATATTTCACACAATAAGAATACATGTCACTTACGCTTAGATTACGCATCCTTTGAGAATAAGGTTCGTTACCGTTTGCATAATCATAACAGTGAAATTGTACTAGTTTTTTAGATTTAGAACGCATATAAGGTGTAGGTTTTTGAGTTCTAACTAACGATATAATTTGTTCAAAATCATCACGTAAATCGTGGTTGTATAGTTCACCATCTAATATAACATCTGGGTGTTGATCAAAAAATGGTTTAAGTTCTTTTAGGATGTGGTTTATGTTAAGCCATAGCTTTTTTGTACGTGAGTATGCTATTACTTTTCCAACTTCATTAAGTTGTATAATACATCTTACGCCGTCTAGCTTTGGCTGCATAAAAACCTTATCAGACCAGTCAACTGGTTTTTTACCTATCTTGTAGGCAAGCATTGGTTTTATCATTTATTTAAATTTATTAAGTTTATTTTCTATTATTTTTATTTTATCTTGTAATTCTTTGCATTTTTCATAATTCTCACGTTTTAATTCAAAATCTAGTTTAGTCATTGTAGCTGCTAATTCTGCTAATAATTCTTCTTCGTTTGATTGTTTTGTAGGAACTATAAAAGTGTCTGCGTGATATAATAATTCTGTAATTACTAACTCCGCAACTCTTTGTGATATTTTTTCTATTTCTCTATTAGTCATTTGTAAGTATATCTATAATTTTTTGTGCGTGCATTTTCATGGTATTTTTCAAAGGAATAGGGTTTATTTTTTCAGGACCCCATTCATTAAATCTTTTTTTACCATTAGCAAAATCAGTATAATCCATGTCTTCCATATATTTAGATATAATTTTATGTGGTTTTAACACAAACACACACTCGCTTTTGTACATATTCCAGCAGCTTACATGTATTTTATCTTTATTACCCGACCATATTACATATCTATACTCATGATCTATTCTTTCAGCATCAGGGTATAAATAGCAACTGTCATAATACATATCATGCACTAGTTTACTAGCTAATCTAGCTCCGTCTTGGCAGCCATTTTGACCTGCTAGCAACCAATTAGCAATTTGTACACCTTGCCATTGAGGATAACCATCATGGTGCATATACATGTTTACATAGCTTTTGTCACGTACAAGATCTGGATGTATAGCAAAACCTTCAGGGTATTTACTACTATACTCGCGGTCTACGACCATTATTAAGTTTCTTGTTGCCATATTTTAATTTTTTATTTTCTTCTAATAATTTTTGTATTCTAAGATGTAAGAAATGTAGTACTTCATCTTGTGCTGTTTCAAAGTTATATCTCATTTTTTATCGTATTCGTAACCTTCTTCGATTAACTCGTTTTCAACTTCTTGTTTCATATCGTTCCAATATTCTTCGTATACTTCTTCGATAGCATCTTGATAAGCATAATCTTCTTTATTATACTCATCTACATGTATACATAAACCATCGTAAATAGCTTGAGGTAGTTTTTCAAACCAATCTGATTCATAATAGTATAAATCTTGTTCAATATACGGTGATCTATCATCTTCTGTAGCCATATATACTTCATATCCATCAGCTGTCGTCTGTGCATAGAAATACATTTGACAGGAACTTTTCCAGTCTGTTGTAATTTCAGCATCATAATGCTTTAGTACTATTTTTTCTGCTTCTTCAGCATCTAGTTCTCTAGGGTATACAACACCTTTTTCTTCTAGTTTTTCAAGGATTAAATCCTCTGTTAGTAGTTTTTTAGTTTCCATATTCTATTTTATTTGTTTTAGTTACCATCCATTCACAGTCTTTTACGCTGTGACCTGCGCCATATAAAAACGCTTCACAACTTTCATGATCAGGATTCCATTCGTTTTCATCTGTACATAACGCGCTAATGTCATATCTATATACTTTACCATCTATAAAATCTAGTAAAAATATATACTTAGCTGACTCGTCGGCTACTATTATTTCTTTAGCCTCAGCACCTTTATGAGGCACAGTATACTCACCACCTTGGTCGCTAAGTATTTTTTCTTCTTGCATCTCGTGCCATTTTTTTACTGAATCACTCATGGTCTTTAGATATTAAAATGTTATCACCGTATTTAACATCCCACGCTGAAACTTTTATAAGTTCTATATCTGAAAATGTATATAACGAGCTAATGTCACTGATTTTTAGATTAGAATAACAAGTTTCATTGCTAAGTGTTTCAATAATACTTATTACACTACTTTCGTAGTTAACTGTATTTGCTAGTAATGCCTCTTTGATTTCAGGTTTTAGTCTTTCGTAAAGTGTTAGTCTTTTCATATTTATTATTTAATTATATTATCTGTTAGTGTTTATATTTTGTTTGTAATTATTCACCAAGTACAATAATGTCACCATGAATACTTTCGTTTTCAATAATAGCTTCTACATCTTGAAAGTGATACCAATCCATTTCTAAATCAGACATAGTTTGCTTGATTTGATTAACTTTAGTTTGTTTACCATTGTTATCACCGATGATATAACCACCGATAAATAATACGCACGCTAGTGCAATCGCTTTTCTTCTGTTCATATAATTTAATTTAGGTGCGCCAGCAGGATTCGAACCTGCGACCTCTAGGTTATGAGCCTAGCGAGCTGACCAACTGCTCCACAGCGCAATATTTTAGTGGACGTGGCAGGAATCGAACCTGCGTTACAATATACTTACGTTATCATCGCTATTAGCCCATGCTCTATTATAAGAGTTAATAAGTACTATTGTCTAACCATTTCACGCCCATAAGGTAGCAGTCGCGGACAGGTAGTTAACTAGTATTGTCATTTATCCGCTCTTTCTGTTTTGTAATTAGGGACCGCGCCTAGCGGTCTCTTTACGGTATTCACCCACCTAAATTACTAACGTGACCTGTATGCCGCCACCAAACCGCTTCACAACCGTGCACTACTATTTCAAGCTGTGGTTGTTCTTCACGTTATTTACGCCGCCAAGCTCTGTGTACTGATGCACTTACTTCTTGGCTGACGATTTGTATTGTATTGCCCGTTTTGTGCTCAATAATAGGGACATACGAGTATGTTTTAGTTGTTGAACACTTCACACAAGTTTTATATCCCATTTCTAAACGGATCGGGTGTACGGTTGTACCACATTTACAATACATATTTTTGTTTATTATATTATCTGTTAGCAATATTATTTTGTTTGTAATAATTTGTTAAGTGCTACATTTATTACATATTGTTTCATTTCTTGATAGTCATCACCGTCGAGTGGAATATCAGCTAGTTGCCAATCAACACTGTCATCAATAATTTCCATCATGTGATCCGCTACGCCTTGCGCTATAAGATCTAGTTCTTTCATTTTACTCATTTTGCATAGTTTTTAAGGTAATATTTTAATATAAAGTTTAATCTAGCTAGTCTAGAATATATAACAGCTCTCGCCCATGTATCATATTCTTTAGTTTCTAAGCCATTTTCTGTTAGAAATACCCATCTAGTCTTAGTTTTGTACTTAGGATTTAGTTGATATATTCTATCACTACTGTCACATCTACGTACCATACCTGATTTGTATGACGCTAGTATTTGACCTGTAGGCATTTTAAACGCTCTTGTGTCATTTTTAGCTTGTCGCTGTGTAGTAATTTCTTGTATGCCATAGTCACTTAGCATTTTGTAAACAAAGGTTGCTTCAAGGTATCTTTGTTCTAATTCATAATTTGTCATAGTGTTTTTATTTGTTTTAATTGTTCTACTGTGTATCTTTTTTGGTATTTCCACATACGGTTGTGAGTGAACTTACGAAACTTAGTGAAGTTTGTTTTTTGATTGACACGTACTCGATTGTACTCTTTGTCAGTAAGTCCACTACACTTGCCGTCATGGAGAGTTAGACGCCTATGCTCGTCTGCTCTGATTTGTCTTTGTGCTTTTGCATAAGCGCACAGTTCTTTCATGTTAGTTACTTTATACATATGTATCACCGTTTATAGTATAAAAAGGTATACTTAATGACACATATTTCTTTTCAATCTTGTCATAGATTTTAGTATAAGGATATTTTTCTAGTATAGAACTACCTTTGTCAGTAGTAATTTTGACTGTTTTTTCGTCTAAGAATTTAATTGTTTGCATAGTATTATTTATATATATTATCTGTTAGTAACAATATTTTGTTTGTAAATTTCTTGATTTAGTTTTTTATACCACTGATCTTCAATAAGTATAATTCTTTCACCATATCTTCTTTGCTTAGCAAATCTATATAAGTCTCTTTTCATATTATAAACATTTATGAGCGTTAGTTAATGCGTAGTTTCCTAAAGCTTGACGCCATTCCCACTCGCGCTTACGATATTCGTAGTCAGTACACCATTTCTTCATAGCTCGACTTGAAGTATTTGGATTGAAGTTAGCTTCAAACTCATCAATTTGTTGAAGTTTTTTAGTGATTAAACCTTTAGAGTCTAATTCTTTGAATTTAGTATCTTGAAATTGCATAGTTATTTTATTATATTATCTGATAGTGATTTTGTTTTATTTGTAATTGGGCGCTCATAATTTTCATCATTGAGTGTACCGAATAGTAATTCATCAAAGTATATTTCACTGTTGACAAATCTTTTTTGTAATTTGCTATAATATTTGTTCATAGTATTTATTTAGTTCTAGTGTGAGTAGTCGAAACCCACCTCTGCTCCAAGACTAGATTTTAAGAATGTAGTTTACTGTACTTCTACTACATTTCTTACTGAAACTGGTACACTTGTTGATGAAGTATAAGATTTATACTTGATGAAACATGGCATAGTTTCTAGTTTACTTTTCATAATTTCGAACACTTTATCATGATTATAAGTTACTGTTTTACCATTTTTAAAGTTTACAGTAATGTTTTGATTTTTACCGATTAGTGATTTTCTAATTACGAATCTTTTTGAAATTAAATTTTGCATAGTGTTATTATTTATTAGTTATTAATTATTTACATTTATATTATCTGTTTGATGTAAAGTTTTGTTTGTAAAAGTTGTATATTTATTTAGTTGTTAGTAATGTTAGTAAAGTACTGCACGAAATGTCATAATGTCATAGTAATGTCATATTGTCATTGTGACATATTGTCATGAATATCAGTGACTTACTGTCATGTCATGTTGTCATATGATTATATTAATGAGAATTCATGTAATAATATCATTGTTAGACATGGAATTATAAAGGTGAACGTGATTAACAAGCCGAATATTGTTAGGTATTTATCTGATTTTTGCATAGTAATATATTTTTTTTTGATTCATCTATATTATCTGCAAAAAGCCAAAATCTGTCTGTAAAATACTGAAAAAAAGGCCTAAGGTGGCCAAAAAAAGCCAAATTTACTAGGAAAATTACAAATACAAGCGGAGGGGGGACACAATTGGTCTCTATTTGTAACATTTTTTTAAAATGGGACATAAGCCTTATAAGTTATATAAGTAACAGTCTATTGTCACACTTGTAAAAATTTCACTTTACCTGTAAGTATATATAATATAAGAAACTAACAAACTATTATGGCAAATATATCCACTTATCCTTTAGCTACGCCAACTACAGCAGATCTTATTCCTGGTACACAAAAGTATACAGACGCAACGGGTAAACAATATAACTTAACAAAGAACTTTACAGTACAAAGTATTGTAGCTTTAGCAAACGGAGGAGCAGGATTAGGAACTGTGCAGTCTATAACGTTTAACGCGCCACTAACTGGTGGTACAATTACGACAACTGGAACAGTTGGTATAAATCAAGCCAACAGCACAACAGATGGTTTTCTATCAGCTGCTGACTGGAACATATTTAACAACAAACAAGACGCAATAACCGTTACAACAACAGGAACATCGGGTCCAGCTACTTTAATTGCGGGTACATTAAACATACCTCAATATGCAGGTGGCGGCGGTGGTAGTGTTGTAAGTGTAGGTCTTTCTATGCCTTCAGCATTTACTGTCACAAACTCACCTGTAACAGGATCAGATACATTGACAGTGGCTGGAAGCGGAACAAATGCTCAATATATAGATGGAACCGGAGCGTTGCAAACTTTTCCTACAATACCCTCAACTTATAATTGGGTTTCAATAGCCGATGGAGGTGCAAATCCAACAGTCACTGTTACAAGTGGAACTAATTTTAGTTTCTTTGGAGGATCTGGGATTACAACATCTCAAGCTGGTTCTTCAACTACTCCACCTTCAAACGGTATAACATTCAATGTAGACTACGCTGGTACCGATAACGTAGTAGCAATCGCACCTGCATTCGCAGCCGGTCAAGCTGTAGAGTTAACCGACGAGGTTATAATTGGTAATACAAATTCTGGTGCTGAAGCTGCAAATAAAACAACAGTTAAAAACGTTCTTGAATTAGTAACTTCTAATAGCGCTGTGCCAGAAGTTTATTTTTCTATAGATGGATCTGTTTCCACTAGTGCTTTTACCAATGCTGGTAATACTAATAATACTGAGTTTAATTCTTTTGGAACAATGAGTGTTAGTGTAACCTCTGCAGGAGTATATAGAGTAACATGGGTAAATAACATGGGGACAAACTATATAATAAATTGGACAATAGAAAGCCCGGCAATAGGAACACCTAGTACAGGTATGGCGCTTGGAGATATAAGCGCTAAGAGCACTAATGGTTTTACTTTTACATTATATAAACCTGGTGGAACTAGTACATTAGGAGCAAACAAATTAGTTAACTTTATACTATACAAATAAGACATGGCAAGAATAAGTTCGTATCCATTTGATACAACTGTCACAGATAATGACGCATGGATAGGAACAGAGTCATCAAATAGACAGACAAAGCAATTCACCGCATCAGCGGTAGCTACTTATCTTAACATCAATGCTAAAGTAAATATTGGTGGTCAAATGTCTTTTAAATGGTCTGACATACAAAATGGAGGAAATGGTACTATTTCCAAAACTGGAGGTGGAGGATCTGGAGCTGCGTTTGATACATTGAATCAAATTAGAATTTCTAAAACAGAAATCAATGGACAAAACGTAGTAGCTTTTCTAACTTACTTAATAGGAACAGATATATTAATTGGTCAAGGAGATCAAATAAGTCAATTTGGTCATTATACATTAGACACTTATACTGTAGATCCTGCAAATAGTTCTTATTATATAGCAACAATAACATACATCGGTGGAAACGGTGTAGTTGCTGCACAGGGTACTCAATATACTGTTATAGATTTTAACATAACAGGAGGTGATGTAAACTTAAAACAAAACTTTAACTCATCGACACAATGGGTTATAAACAATACAACAGGCAAGGCAGAGCCTTCGGTCACTTTGACTGACAACTCAAATCCGCCAAACGAAATAAAAGGGTGTGTAACATACACTAATGCAACAACAATAACAGTCGATTTTGATAAAACTGTAGCAGGATCGTCAATACTAAACTAACAAATTAAAAAAATAAATTATGCCTATTAATTACTACTGCGCCATTTCGATGAATGGCTCAAACATTGAAATGAACCGCAACCAGTTACTATTACCGGTCATAGATAATGAATCATCTGCTCCGGCGACAGGTAGCGAAGTAGCAGGACAAATGTATTACAACGACAGTACTAACATCATGTACTTTTATAATGGATCTGCTTGGGTTGAAATGGATGGAACTGGTTCAGGTGTCTCAAGTTTTCAAGCAACCGATGGCACATATATAGATTATGCTCCAAACGGCGCAACCACAGGAGCCGTAACATTAACCGGTGATCTTTCTGCTACAGGTTTAACTGGAACAGGAGACACCCAATTCTTAAGAGGTGATAACGTATGGGCAACACCAGCTGGATCTTACACTGGTTGGACAGCTGATGGTGATACTGGAAGTGCTAGTGTTGATAGTGGTGGAACATTAATATTTGACGGTGGTAGTGGACAAGGTATAACAACTCAAGCTAATAATTCCGGAACAGGTGGAACAATTAATTTTATTTTAGATGTTAATAACCTTGCCTCAATTGCTCCTGCAGCAGGTGATTTTTTAGCTTTTGAAGATATTAGTGATGCTGCTAATGGAACTAAAAAAGCTACTATATCAGATATATTAGCGTTAGGTACTACAGGAACTTTAACTGGTATTGATGCTGGTGCTGGTATTGTAGTTAACGATGGTGGAACAGCTACTCCAGAAGTTGCTGTAAAATACGCTGGAGCTACCGACAACCTTATTCAATCAGCAACTAGTCTTGAAGGAACAGCTATAACAAATGCTGACGTAATAATTTATTCTGATTCTACTGATAGTGATAAAGTTGTAAGAGGTTTAGTTTCTGATTTACCATACGACAGTTATTCTTCGTGGACATTATCTGATGGCACAACATCTCAAACAATTGCGTCTGGCAATACAGTGACAGTAGCAACAGTAGCAGATAATCAACCTAAGACAGGTATAGAACCAGTTGTAAGCGCAACAGATACTTTAACCCTAAACTTAGATCTTAGTAACATTGTTGGTGTTAGTACTATAGATGCTGGTAATGACGAAATTGTTTTTTATGATAGTAATAACACTCAAAACGCAAAAATTACACCAGCAGATATTCATCTTAACCAATGGGGTGCTGCTGAAGCAGATGTTAGTTTTGGCTCTAATAAACTAACAAATGTTGCTAATGGTTCAGCGAATAGTGATGGTGTTAATCTAGGACAAGTCAACCAATTAATAGCAGGAACTGGTTTATTTGAAGGAGGATATAACGCTAATACAGGTTTAACAACTGATCAATCTCCAAACGGAGCTATTAACGGAGCAAGTAACATTGCTACAGGTCTTGGTGATTTCTACGCTGTAACAACAGCTGGTACTCAATTAGGTGTGGCTTTAGAAGTTGGTGATTTAATTTTCGCTAACGTAGCTATTACTGCAAATAGTAGTCCTGCAAACTCTGACTTTACAATTGTTCAATCAGGACAAAGTATAGCGGGTGAAGGTGCTACTGATAACGCAACTACAAAAGGTATAGCTGGTTTTAACTCAGCACACTTTAATGTTACAGCTAATGGGTGGGTTTCTGCTGATATATACGGTGGAAGTAGCACTTTAGGTATTGTGCCTTCTGGTGGTTCTGCAACTACGTTTTTACGAGGAGACGGATCATGGGTTACTCCAACTAATACACAAAACCCTTTCCAAACTATAAGTGGTTCTGGTTCAAATAATACTGATTCAGGTATAACACTTAGTGATAGTGGTGGAACAGTATTAGTATTAGGTGCTGGTAGTGTTAGTGCTTCGCAATCTGGAAATACAATTACTTTAACAGGTACTAACACAACTTACACAGCTGGTGTTGGTTTAACATTAAGTGGAACTACGTTTAATGCAAATGTGGTAGATAGCCAAACAACTCAAGCACCTCAATCAATAACAACAACTACAAATAGATTATATCAAGTTGAAACTGACGATCAAGATAATTTAGTTGTTAACGTACCTTGGTCTGATACTAATACAAACTTAGTAACAAGTGTTGATGAAGATACAACAGCTGCGTACAAAGGTATTAGAGTTACACCTACAACAGGTGATGTTAAAGTTGGTCTTGATATTAATGGTTTAACTGAAAATACAAGTCCTGCAAGTGAAGATTTTATAGCTTTATACGATGTTTCAGGGACACCAGAAAACGAAAAAGCTACTGTTGCAAGCCTAGCTCCTGTAATAAGACAAAAAAGTACATATGCTGCTACTATAACTGGGTTTGGAACAGTGACACATAATCTAGGATCTTACGATGTAATAGTGCAACTATACAATGCTGCTAACTACGAAACAATACACGCGTGTGTTGATAGAACTTCTGTAAATCAAGTAGGTATTTCTGGAAATAGTTTTCCTTCAGGTAATATTAGAGTTTTAGTTAGCTTAGCTGACGCAGGGGCATAATAAATAAACAATTAAATAAAATTAAATGGCAGATATAAATTTTTATTGTGATAGTCTTAGGCCAGATGGCGTTAAATCACAGTTTGGTGATAGTGATGAATTAGTAATACAACATGACGCGAGCGCTCAATCGTTTGTAGGAGGTACTGGTACTGGAAAATTATTTTTACACCAAGACAAAGGTTCTATATACGTAGGGGCGCAAGCAGACCCAACATTATATATTGATAGTACAAATAAAAAAGTAGGCTTTAGAACAACATCTCCTGGCGCTGCATTTGATGTAAATGGTACCATTAGAGTAAGAAACCAATTAAACGTAGGACATACTACTGAACAAAACTTATATGTAGACGGTAATGGTTCTGCAGGTGGTAAATACGTTAAAATGGGTAATTATGGCCAAGGTAATTATTTTGGTATAACAACTGGTATGACAAATCAACCTAAGTATGTAGCGGCATATGGTAGCGCTGGTAAAATGGTTGAAGAAAGACGTATTGTTACTATTAAATTATCAGGTAATGCCTTTTCTAATTTATCAAGTACAGGTACTACGTTGTTACCCGCACCAGGAGCTAACAGTCTTATATTACCATATGAAATACTTATATATAAAAGCGCTGGGACAACAGGGACCGGTTGGCCAGCTAGTAACCCAAGTTCTGGAGCTGAAATAGGTTTTTGTCAAGGAAACTCTATCAACTGTAGCCTTACAACTGCTTTTGACCCAGTTTGGAAATTACCAAGAAATCTACCTACTAAAACAGGTACTTGGTTTTGGAGTAGAAGTAATGCATCAGCAAACGAAATGGGAACACCAAACACTTACCAGTTAAACAAAGCTCTAGTGCTTAGGTCAGCAACAAATCTAACGGCTTTGCCTACAGCCTCTTGGTATGTACAAATAAGGTATGCACAAGTAAATTATTCATCTGGTCTTGTTAACAATGTAGATATAACTAAAACCACTAATGGATAAAGTAAAAATGGTGTAAAACCAGTGATAATAGAAATATACCTGCTCGGTGAGAGCGATAACCAATGTCTAACTTAAAACCAAAACCAATGACATTTTATTACCAGACTAGTTCGTGGAGTAGTCAACCACAAATAACCGATGAAGCCTTAAAACTTTGGAATCACATTGTTCAAAAGAAAAACTGGAGAATAGTACAATTACCAAATGGTTTTTATCAAACCGAATACAAAGATCCAAACTGCGACTGTAATCCTGAAAAAGATACATGCTGTGAAAAATGGATAGATGTAACGAGACGCGAAACAATTGAAGGCGCTGAATCAGCGATTGATGCTTCAATTAACCACTATGAGAAAAAATTAGCTCATATTCGCGGACCACAAGTCGTTAAGACTTTTAAATAATAAAAGTAAATTAAATTAAATCAAATTAAATTATGTCAGACTTAATAGTCAAAAATCTTAACTTTGGTGACAAAGCTAGGGAAGAAGTATTTAAAGGTATAACAAAACTCACAAATGCTGTTAGCTCCACACTTGGAGCTAGCGGTAAATGTGTTATGTTAGAAGATAATACCGGAAGACCGGTTATTACAAAAGATGGTGTAACAGTAGCCGACTCAGTAATATTGAGAGATCCTGTTGAAAACATGGGCGCTACTTTATTAAAAGAAGCGGCTCGTAAAACAGTTAGAGAAGCTGGCGACGGTACCACTACAGCTACGGTTTTAGCTCATGCTATATTAGAAGAAGCATACAAAGTAATTGATAAAACTAATTCTAGAGACCTAAAAGAAGGTATAAACAAAGCTGTTGATAAAGTTATAAAGTTTTTAAAGACAAACTCTACAGACGTAAAAGGCGATATGCTTACGCAAGTTGCAACTATATCTACAAACAATGATAAGCATTTAGGTAGTATTATATCTAACGCTTTTAAATCTGTTGATAATACAGGTGTTGTAATGATGGAAACATCACCAGACGGCAAAACAGAGTTTGAAATAGTTGAAGGAGTACAATACAATAAAGGTATAACAAACTCTCATTTTATAACTAACAAACAAAGTAAATCCGCAGAACTAGAAAACCCACTAGTATTACTAATTGAATCTCCTGTTGAGACGATTAGGCAGATTCAATCAGTGCTAGAGCATGTAATAAAAAACAATAAACCTTTGCTTATTATAGGCGATTTAGAACAAGGTGTTTTATCAGCTCTAGCTATGAATAAAATGAAAGGTAACATAAAAGTAAATGTTATCAACGCTCCAACTTACGGGATAAACAAAAAGCAAATGCTTGATGATTTATCTTTGTTAACAGGCGCTGTTATAATAAATGAGGACTTAGGTGATGATATGGACTTGGTTCAAATAGATCATTTAGGTTCATGTTTAAAAAGTATAACAACTCATGATAGTACAATAATTCAAGTAACTGAATCTTCAAAAGAAATACAAGATATAATTGAAGATATAAAAGAAAAACTATTAACTGAGAAAAACTCTAATACAGTTATTAGATTAGAAAAAAGATTAGCTATGTTAGCTGCTAGGATTGCTATAGTAAAAGTAGGCGCTAACTCTGAAATTGAATTAAAGAAAAAATGGATAGAGTTGAAGACGCTATCTGTGCTACAAAAGCTGCGGTTAAAGAAGGTATAGTATCAGGTGGAGGTATCGCTCTGCTTAATGCCTCTAATAATATCAAATCAAAAAATATTGGTGAAGATGTGCTGCTCAAAGCAATACAAGCTCCTTTTAAAACAATATTAGAAAACGCAGGTATAGAAACATTTGATCAAAACACTAAAGACGGTTTTGGTTTAGATGTAGTTACAGGAAATATGGTAAACATGATTGATTCAGGTATTATAGATCCTTTACTTGTTACTAAAAGCGCTTTAAAAAACGCAGCTTCTGTAGCTACTACTATATTGTCAACTGATTGTGTAATCAATAATCTTAGAATAGATGAAGGCAATAGGTAGAAACTTAATTATAAGTAAAACAAAAGAAGGTACTACTAAAACTAAAGGTGGTTTACTTCTTGCTGAGAACCAAAGAGAAGATATAAGATATGTTGAAGCAACTGTTGTATCTGTTGGAGCTGAGGTTTTAGGTGTTAACGAAAAAGATGTTATATTTTACGATAGGCATGCTGGTCATAAAATAGAAATAGATAAACAATCTTATAGAGTTATAAAAGCTCAAGACGTAGTAGTTGTGACATGAGATCATTAACTTCTAGTGACATTAAAGAGTTAAACTTACTTAAGCATTATAGAATAATAAGAAAATGGGCTTGTAAGAATAATAATTTAAATGACGCTGATTTAGAGTTATTAATTTATTTAGATTCTATTGGTTTGTTTAATATAAAAGATTTTAAACAAGGTACATATTCTTATAGCTGGGACACTAGGCGCTGGAGTAGACTTGTTGATGAAGATTGGATAGTAGTTTGGAGAAAAAGAAACAGAACTACTCAAAAACATAATATATATCAAGTTTCATTTAAGTGTAAGCAGCTTATACATAGAATATATAGAATAATGCTTGGTGAAGAAGATTTACCAACTAGCACTAGAAGAAATAAATTAATAGCTGGTAAAAGTTATACTGATAAAGTTTTAACTAAAGCTATTTATAACGTAAATAAAGATAAAAATAGATGAGTAATCATAATAAGCGTAAAAAGATTGTTAAATTTGAAACAGCTCCAGAGATAAATCAGAAGACTAGAGATAGTTTGCATACAGAAGCTAATAAATATGGTAAACCGTTTTTTAGCCCTAAGCATAACGTAAATGTTGATCCTGAAGATGGAGTATTATCTAATCGTCCTGTTTATGATGACGGTAGTAAATTAACATACGAATCAATTGATACGCCGTATAGCGAATCAAACTTAAACATGAATGCTAGTCCATTTGATTTTGTAGGAAGAGCAGCTAGAATGGCGACAAGAGCGGCTATGAAAGGACCTAGATCTGTATTGCCTAATCAAACTAGTATAGGAGCTGTACAGCGTGTAGCGCAAAATGTAGTTGGTCAGCAATTACCTGTAAATCCTGCTATATTAGATCCTACGGGTGGCGCTGCTTTAATGCCTCCATCTAACGAAGCTGCTAATATGTATGATCCGGCTACTAGAGCTTTGGGAGGTCAAATACCAACTGATATGTTTGGTACTCCACTAGAAAGACAAAGATCTGTAAGTAAAAAATATTGTAAAAAAAATAAATAACTAACTATGAATCACGATATTGATAAAATTAAAAAAATACCTAAATTAGAAGGACAAATAGGAGAAAACGCTATATGGGACGGGCCATTAGACAAAACTGGTTTTCCTATGGGTGAAGGATCAAGTTCGGGTATTACAGGTATGCAAGTATCTAAATATCCAACTAAGTATAATTCAATGCCAATAACACAAAAAGCTAAAGTTTATAAATAATGTATACATCACCATTTTTTAAAGATTTTCCTGAAATAAAAGAGAAAAACAAAGGTAAGTTTACAGCTTGGGCTAAGAAAAACGGTTTTAAAGACGCGTGTTCTGCTGCTAGTGCTGTAATGTCAAAGAAAGATAAATATAGTGAAGAAGTCGTTAAAATGGCTAACTATGCAAATAACTTCGGTTGTAAAAAGAAATAACATGAAAAGTAATTCACCATTTAAACAGGACAAATGTGCAGAAGCAAAAGCAAAGAAAAAAGCTGAGTACATGAAAAGAAAAACAAAAACATCAATAAAGAGAGTTGATGGCAAGATGCAAAAATACGAAAAACCTGTTACTGAAAAAGAAAACTTAAGAGAGTTTAATGCAGAGATAAATGAATTTGAATGTGTTAACGGAGAACTTAAGTTGAAGAAAGGACCAGAAAACGATTAATATGAGTTCACCATTTGCAAAGGCTTTTATAGCTAAAAATCCTACACCTAAAAAACAAGAGACTAAAAAAGAACTAACTGAAGAGGAAAAGAAGAGATTACACGCTGTTGCTTCTATTAATCATAGCAAGGTTGTTTCGTCAGGAGGAGTTGATTTAGGTATAATAAAAAATAAAAAATAAATTATGAGTTCACCATTTCAAAAAATGTTTAGCGCCAAAACACCTGGTCCTTTACAAAAACACAAGCCATTAGAAAGAAAGCTTAAAAAAGCAGAAGCTGGTAAAATAGGCGCTGAGCAAGGAGATAAAGATTACGAATTAATAGCTAAGTTAGAAAGTCAAATAAAAGAAGCTAAAGCTAATCATCAATCTACGCGTAGGGAAGATGATACTCAGGTAAAAGAAGATGAAGACGCTGCTAGAGGCTCTGCGGCTGAAATGAGTCCTTTAAATGGATATGCTGATGGTGAAGAAAGAGCTGATCATTATAAATCAACCGCTGATCTTTATCAAAACATGTTTGATTCTATTGGAGGCGCTGTAAGTGAAGTTAAAAATGATTACATGGTAGCTACAGGAAAAAAACTACCTAAAAAAGAAAAAGACGAGAATAATGGGACATAAAGGACATTGGGGCGAATATACTGGTAACGCAAAATGGTCAAAAGACCACGCTCACACAAGAGTTACTAAAGGAAATTATAAAGCATCTGAAAGAGATGATGCTGCTCATATAGATTATTTAAAAAGAGATGTGATTTATGATGATCATCATGGTCACAGTGATGAAAAAATGACTGCTGATGAAAAACATATTTCAAAACTGGCAGGTGATATGAAGTACGATAAAGAACATCACGGCTCTCCAAATAAACATATTAATGAATTTATGGATAAAGATCACCCTCATAATAAAAGAGCAGATCACGATGAGAGTCTACACTCTCATAAAAACTATGAAAAGAAAAAGAAAAAATAACTAACTAAAAATAAATATTATGCCAGATAAAAAAACACTAAAAGAAGCTGGAATGGCGGGCTTGAAAATGGCTCAAATTGAAAAAATTGGAAGAGAAGGGTTAAAACGAGCAGGTGGTGAAACAGGTAAACAAAAACCACCAGTTGAAGAAAAACAAGTACAAAAAATGGATCCACCAAAGCCAGAAATGAAATATGGTAAAGGTCCTCACATGGGACACAGTCCTAACGAAATGGGACATAGCCCAGCAGAGATGGAGTCTGCAAAGCAAGAAAAATATAACTTAATGCATGACAACCCAGTAGCTAAAGATGCTAGCGGTGGAAGACCTTGGATAGCTAGACATTTTAAATCATCAATGGGTTCACCAGCTAAAATGGGTCACTCACCTATGGAGAAACATAGCAAAGCTCAAGAAAAAGGATTAAACCCAGGTTTAGTTTCAGCTATACATTTACATGATGATTTTACTAAAAAAATAACATTAAACACAAATAACAGTAGGGATCTGCAAAACCCAAGTCAAACAACAAAAATAACAAAAACAAAAACAACAACAAAATGGCAAAATTTATTAAATTTAACATTCAAAACAGCGGTAATGGCTTAGATGCTACATCAGGTTTTAGATATGTAAACGTAGACGACATTGAAAGTGTAACTGATTCAATCGCCGCTGGCGTATATTCAGTACAAGTAGTATTAAAAGGTTTAACAGGAGTAACTGCTGCTGCTGCTGCAACTAGTGATGCAGGTCAAACACTTGGAACAATAGGTGGTAGAGTACTTACTTTAATAGTAAAAACCTCTGTATCAATCGCTGCAGGAGCTGGAACAAATGACCCAGCTGCAATCACGGTAGCAGGTAATATGCCTAGTCAAGCTATATTGAAAGCTATGTCAGCTAACCCAGGTGGTGTTGCTGCTTCAGCTCAATTAGGTAAAGATGGAGCAGGTTTAGCTGCAAACGCTCAAATGTATTGGAACTCATTCGCAATTGCAAATGACGTTACTTTACCAGCTGCATCATAATTAAAAATTAATTTATGAAATCTAGAGGTTTAGGAGACAGTATAGAGAAGTTTACAAAAGCTTCTGGTATCAAAAAATTAGTTGATAATGTATCAAAAGGTTTAAACATTCCCTGCGGCTGCTCAAGTCGTAGGGATGCTTTAAACAAAATGCTTCCATACAAAAATAAATAATATGGCTTTTAAATTAACAAATCCTCCATATAAAACAAATCAAACACCAGTTTATCATGTTGATATGGAAGACGACGTTATGGGTAAAGCTAATAATAATTTAACAATAATTATAAACAAAAACGTTGATCCTAAGGATATACCAGCTGTAATTGCTCATGAAGAAGTTCATATAGATCAAATGAAGCGTGGTGACTTAGATTATGACAATGAAAATGTTTACTGGAAAGGCAAAACATATTCCAGATCTAAAATGGACGAAGGAGCTAAAAGTCTACCATGGGAAGACGAAGCTTATAAAAGATCAAAAGATGCCTAAAAAGAAATTTAAAGACACAACTGTTGGAAAGCTTTTATTTGGAGCTGCATCAGTTATAAATCCTACACTGGGTAATGTACTCCAAGGCGTAATGTCACCACAAGAAGCTATAGCTGAAATAACTAAAGCAGATGTTTCTAATGATGATAAAATAAAATTACAACAATTAATATACGAGCAACAGAATAAAGAAATAGAAGCCATAACTAATCGATGGCGAGCAGATTCAATGTCTGATTCTTGGATGTCAAAAAACGTGCGTCCACTAGTGCTAGTATGGTGTATTACTATTTTTTCATTAGCTGGTATATTAGACAGTGTTGAAAGTATACCATTTCAAATAAACGCATTATGGAACGATACTTTTGAGAAGGTCATGATGGCGGTTGTATTAGCCTATTTTGGTGGACGTACGACAGAAAAAGCAACAAATATATTTAAAAAATAAAATAAAAAAAATGAGTAAATTTGGAATAGATTCAGGTATCGCAGGTAAATCAATGCGTGCCGTAGGTAAAGTAGGAACTCCAGACGGTGTACCAGGTTGGGTTTTTGAAAATCAAACAGGTGTATTGGGTAAACTTTTAAATAGTTCTGTAGTTTGGTACGATGTAGCTACAGGATCTAAAGAAATATCTGTAATACCGGGTGGAATTACTTTGGGTGATGCTGAAGAATTTAGATGGGGAACTGCTGTTCAATACACTAGCGGTGGAACTAATTATACCGCAGGAATTACAGCTACAACAACTTGTTCAAACAATATGGCTCAAGGATTAGAGGTAAAATTAACTACAGTAAACGCTGGAACTGGCGCTATAGAAGGAGTAGAGGTTATAAAGGGAGGTTCTGGTTATAATGTAGGTGATTTAGTTACTGTAGTAGAAGCTGGTAGACCAGCTGGTTCTGTAGATGCTGTATTAAAAGTGCATAAAGTAGGAAAAGGAATACCAGACGCTAATCAAGCTACTATATTTCATATTCAAGGATGTGGTGTGCTTCCTATAGCTGTAGATTATATTACAGCATTAGAAACAGGACTTCCAGAATCTGACATAGTAATATTAAAGTAAATATCTGATATATAGGT
>FUIF01013452.1_pt1 | contig 22325 bp, 30 predicted proteins | sample 1003461 | NCBI WGS metagenome assembly FUIF01 (sample SAMEA80401918, study PRJEB19352) | marine metagenome | reverse complement strand
TTTTGCTAACTGCTTGACGTACAGTGCATAAGCAGACGTTACTTGTACAAAGCCTGCAACAGAGACGTGCTTTCTACACACATAGTCAGAGCAGTAACAAACCCTCCCCAATCTTCTACGTTAATCCTACTACGCCGATGGTATATGCGCTACCCACCCATTCCCTACCAATCTTGTGGGGTTAAAGCTGTTGTTCTTGTGGATGGGATGAGAACTTTTTTTTGCCTCTGCATCCCGCGTCCTTGTTGGGTTTCACTTTCGTTAACACAGAAAAACTTGACTCGCATTTGTTCCCTGTCGGATGTTTGTACCGAATCATTCATCAACCATTCAAACCCAAACAAACCACAATGAAGAATTTTGAAAACTACAAAGACATCAAAAAGGGTCAAACAATCACGTTTAAGGCTCCTGGACATGGTGAGAAATTGTTCACACGAAAGGTTCAAGACGTGTGTGTACAAATGTGGAACCCTGAATACATCTCATTCAACGTTCGCCCTTTGGGATGTGGAACCATGTTGCACAACGTTAATTCATGGGACATCGTCTCGGTCAAGTAATCCGTTAACATTCATTCACATGGGGTTGGGCAATACAGCTCACCCCACCACGTTAGAGTAACACAAACCTTCAAAACTATACATCATGCACGAGAACGACATCAACCGCTTGTCAGACCTTCTTGAAGCTTACATCTACCACAACTCTTTTGAGATGGGTAGCGACGAAGACCGCGCCCTCATGAAGGCACTCGAAATCATCAACGAAAACTTGTAAACCCATACACACATGAACTTCACAATCATACCACCCATCAAGGCAACCATCGTCTTCGACACACCAACGAAGAAACGTGGATGGTCCGTCACCAAGATGTTCAATGGAGACCGACACGTTGATGCCTTCATCGACTACATCGAACGCAACAAACCTGGATTCAAGTACGACGAGACGTACATCCACTAACACCCCACAATCATGAAATACGCAAGACAATGCTCCGTGTCAGGAGCAGGCATGAACAAAGGTTACTGCATCTGCGATGGCGAGGCTTACGTCTCCGAGGCTGTCGGTATCGACTACTGGCTCAAGGAACACACTAGCTACGAGTCCGCAGAGGAAGCCTACGAGGATGGGTACTACTACTACACCGAGTGGGAGGACGAGGACGAGTACGAAGAAATTTGACACACCACACAATAACCCCAAACCACAAACGTTATACCACCATGAACATCGACAACCTTATGCACATCCATGACTGCGTTGACATCGCAGGCTTGACCGACGATTTGGTCAACGTGAACTTCGCCATCGTCCTTGGCAACGCGAGACGTATTGCTGACCTGCTCCTGTGTGAGTTCGGAGACGCATACGACATGCAGGACATGATTGAAGACATCGAGGAACTCATCCCCTTCGCCAGTGTGGTGGGCAACGGCACAGACCTGTTCGTCCTCAACTGCAACACCACACCAGAGACTTTCAAATTGACTAACAAAATCGATCGAGCTATGAACATATACGAGAAAGCAAAGAAGTACTTGCAGGAGCAAGGATTCCAATCAGCCGAAGTGATAGGCGAAAAGGGAAACGAAGGTCTATACATAGACGTCTGGAACGACCGACTGGAGGACACCATCTCCATACGCATCCACGACGAAGAAGTTAAGTACTTGGCAGACCAATACAAAATGCACAACCCATGACGCACGAAGAAATCAAGCAGGGTATGCTCCGCGCCCAAGAAAAATTACTAGCGGAACGCAATAAGTCTAACGAGGACTCGTTCAATAAGTACAAGCGAGCCTACAACATCTCACTCATCAACCTGTCCATCAACAAATACAAGAAGCCATGACCCACAAAGAAGTAACAAAGAACATCAACGCCCAACCTGTTGGTCGAGCAACGCTCATCGTCAACGACAAGTGTGGTGACCCAACCAACTACCTGTACAAGATTAACTACCTCGCGGGTCGCGTACCACAAGTGGTCAGAAGCCTGGCCATCGACATCACGCTTGCCGACAATGCATCCAAAAACCTACCCATCCAAGAGTGGACTAGCGACAAGGCTAGGAGACTAGTTGACATCTACTACAACTACCAACGCAACCGATAACCCTTAAAACCCACAACACAATGTCAGTATCAATCATCCTCCGAGAAGGTGAGTCCATCCAAGATGCGATGCTCGCGCCAAGACCACCATCCTCAAGCAACAGGCACAGGCACAACTCGATCAATTTGGTAGCCTGTCGATGGAGCAACTCAACACCATGTTCAACCAACCAACACAACAGCGATGACACGAGTTATGAATAAATCCACAATCGAAGATTGCATTCAATACTTCAACAACCGAGACTTGATTGCTCACGAGATGATGGCTCGGTATATCTCCATGTCGGTTACGACATCGAGGTTCAGTTGTCCACGGCGGAAGTAGTCTTCCGAGCAGACGAATACCAAAACGAAAAGCAATATGACTAACATCCCCAACCCCTTCCTCGACTGCTCCCTCGATGAACTTGTAGAGGCATGGAGAATCTTCTCAAGCAGAGACGACCAAGGTTGCATCGACACCGAAGCCATGAACTGGGTGTCAGAAGCATTAGACCTGACGCTGTTCCTGCACAACGCCACCATCAACGGACGAAACATCACAATGTTGATCGAATTATGAGCAAGGACATGAAGCACTTTCAGAACTTTCTCGAAAGCATCGAGTACACCACAACGTACACGATATGGAACGAGATAGACCAACGCATCTACGAGGGGACTCCCAACTTCGAGACGCGAGAGGAAGCACACAAGTGTGGGAGAAGAACGATGGACGACCATCGAGCATCATCATCGAACGAGTAACATTCAAAACAGATAAATCATGAACGCACACGAAACGTGCCACAAGTGTGGCGGAGAGGGCTGGCTGATGCAAGCCGAAGAGAACGGATACGGAGCATACGGACTACCCCTGCACACATACCACTACGAATGCTGCGACTGCGATGGCAGTTGGATGGTTGACGTGGATGGAGTCCCTGTTGTACGAACAAACGAGGAATCATGAGTAAGAAACATGGATTCAACTAAATGTTAAAAGTGTTAAAAAGCTTGCGAGAGTGAAAGCCTCTCCCCACATTGCAATAAGTTAAACCCCCAACATCCCATAATACCATGTGTAAAACAACAATCACCCCCAACCGCGAGTTGCTCGCCAAGCAGTCAGACATTGCATACAGCCTGTTCGTAGGAGAGGAGCGCGTTTTACTTGTGGACTGCGGTAGCTGTGGAGCCACATCCTTTCAGCACTACTGCACTCCTGAAGGAGACATTAGCGAGAACTATGTTTGCCCCTTCTGCGGATTCGAGGGTGACCCCAGCGACTTCCCAGACCACTTCTACGAGGGGTTCGAGCAGTCAGCAGAATTTAATAACCTCTAAACCCACCACACCATGCAATCAGTACAGGAATCAAAGCAAGAACTGCAAGCGTCAATCCGTTACGCAGAGAACGCCATCTCATCAGCCAAGGCAACCATCGAGTCCATGGAGTTCCGTCAGGAGATGGCCAAGAAACAACAGGCCGAGCAGACAGGCCGTGAGCAAACCCTCCAAACGCAAGTCACCTTGCTTGAAGAGCGTATCAAGAATTTGGAGTACGACCTCACTGCCAAGACAACCCAAGCTAGTGCTTGGAAGAAAGAGCTTGACAAGCTCCTCAGTGAAAAGGAAGCATCAAGCGCACCATGCGGATGCCAAGCATACCGCGACCTCGAAGAAAAGGTTGCCACCTCCAAGCAGACAGGGCGTGAGCAAGCACTTGAAGCAGAGGTTGCTGAACTGCGAGACATCATTGACAGGATGTCCGATGGCGCTACGGGTGATTCAGTCACCATCAAGCAACTCAACGACGAGGTAGAGAACTTGCGCATTCAGGTCGTAGACCAAGCAGAGTTCGATCGAGACGTACGCGATGCAATCACGGACTTCATCGAGGCACTCAAGACCACAGGAATGGAGATTGACGAATGAGCCACGAACTGAGAAACCACATCGACCAGTTATGGAAGCGCATTGAGTCAATGGAGCAGAGGATAGAGACAGACCCCTCAAGACAGAACAAGATGGTTCTTGACTGCATGCTCAAGGACTACGTCGCCAAACAAAAACTACTCATCAAGCATGGACAAACCGAAATCTGACCTCAAGTGTTTGGATGCACTGACATGCATCAACGCATTCATCTACCACTACAAGGCACACACAGAAGAACCATTCAAGGCAAACAAGCATGCGTTCGAAGACCTCGCGAAGCGATGTCAGATGTGTACGCATTGTGTGACAACTACGGACTAGTACCAAAGGGTAACACGTTTAATTCTTAATTCATAATCATGCCAAGAACAAAGGGCGCAAAGTCGTGGAGTCTTCACGACGCAAAGAAAGTAGCACACACGCTACGAAAGAAAAAGAAGCTGTCTATCAATGACCCCGATGTCATCCAGCTAAGCAAGGACCTCGGACGTTCCGTCAAGGGTGTCAAACACCTATGCTACTCAGTACGCAAGGGTACCTTCAGGCTTCTCCAAACAGGAGAGGGGAAGAAGGTGTTGGGTAAGTACGTGAACGTGGGTATTGGTGAACCCAAGACAAAACTGAAGGACCGACTGACGCGAGCGTTCAACGGGTTCAAGAGCAACGAGCGGATGATGAAGGTCTCTGACCATCACAAGCTCATCACCAACCTGTCGAAGCATCACGAGGCCAGGCTCAAGGACATGGTAGTCACCTCGTACTCTTGGGGATACAACCAAGGGTTGGCAGACTTCCGAGGAAAGTTCTTGGATGCGACAGCGTTGGACAAGAAGATCCCTGACGTGAGCAAGGAGTTGATGATGGAGACAAGCAAAATTCTATTCAATGCCCGTTAAAGTGTATGAGGAGAGTCGAGCGGAGTGGATGTCTGAGTTCGACCAGATTGCAACAGAGGCCAACCTACTGGTTCGCTCGTACTACATGCTCCCTGACGACTGGGAGTTGATGGAGAACCTAAACAGCAGGAGCTCAGCTGTGACGTGTGCAATCAAGCTCACCTGTGCCTTCGTTGCTAGGAAGCTACACAAGTACCAGACGCCACGCAAGAAGCTGTTCCTTGGGGAGTACTTCAAGATGGACAGGGCCACTGCAGGATTCCACATGCGGTCAGCAGACGAGCTAATCCTTGGGGACAAGGTTGCCATCTCTGAACCTCGCATTGGGTTCATGAAGCTGTGGCCTCTGATGGAGGAGATAGGCATCAAGCTCAACGTCGAAGGCTGGCTACAGAGCAAGGAGATGCAGATCCGATTCATCGACAGACAACTCGACATGCTGAACAAGAGAAAGGAAAAAATTCAAAAAAACATTCATGAAGAAACATCAGTTTAAGACCACCAACATCCGTGGCAAACAATACGTAGAAGTCAATGAGCGCATCAAGTTCTTTCGTCAAGAAAATCAGTATAAGAACTGGGGCATTCACACTGACTTTCCAATTATTGATGCAGACCAGTGCCTCTGCAGATGCACAATCACCACACCAGATGGTGCTGTGGTCGCTCAAGGCCACGCTCACGAGGAGCGAGCCTCTTCTAACATTAACAAGACTAGCTATGTCGAGAACTGCGAAACATCCGCTGTCGGAAGAGCGTTGGCCATGCTCGGAATCGGAATCGAAACGTCTATTGCGTCAGCTAATGAAGTCACGGAGGCAATCGCAAAGCAACAAGCCCTCGTTGACAACCCACAAGTTCAGAAGCTTTCCAAGAAGCTTGACGCCCCTGTCGAGAACATCATGGACAAGGCAGTCGAATACATCAAGGGTCAAAGCGACAAGCGGAAAGCTTTTGAAGCCATCACCAAGAAGTACGGAGACCAGCTGACGGAGAAGCAGGTGGCAGGTCTCAAGAAGTTTGTTCGATGAGAGACATCCTAACCAAGGCAGTGGGCAAGCCACACCTTTCATACTCATCCTCAAGTATGCGCTAGGCGACATGCGACTCTGGGAGATGTACATGAAGGGTCAGCTGAAGAAGGAGTCAGAAGCTCTGTACTTCGGTAGCTTGTACGACATGCTGTTGTTTGAACCAGAGAAAGCACATGAGCAGTATTTTGTTTTGGACGACGCTGACATTGTTGCCAATATCGGTGGCAAGTACCCTCGTAGCACTAAGCGTTACAAGGAGTGGAAGTCAGAGCAGAAAGAGAAAAACGCGAACAAGGAACTGGCAAGCCAAGAGGACTGGAAGAGGGCGCACGAAATGATCGAGCGACTCAAGCTGTCTGGTCTGTACGACAAGCGGTTTGCTGGGGGTAAGTATCAGGTGGAGTTCAACGTGGACATCGACGGAGTTCCTCTCAAGGGATTCCTCGATTGTCTGCAGGACGACAGCATCATCGACTCCAAGTCATCGCGTTCCATCGACAAGTTCAGGTACGACGTTCGGTCATTCAGCTACGACATCCAAGCCTACATCTACACCAAGGTGTTTGACATCAAGGATTTCTACTGGGTGGTGCAGGAGAAGGCCTACCCCTTCTACCCAGCCGACGTCAAGTGTTCTGACGAGACTCTCTTCTCAGGCGAGATGAAGTTTCATCAGGCTCTGGAGAACATCAAGTCATGGCTGTCTTACGACGGCCACCAAAAACAAGAAGAGTATGCGGAGTTCATCGTATAACCAATGGTACAACGGCCTAAAGGCAGGGGCCATCTATGTAGTCTGCCTGTTTGTTATTTCTAACCTCTTAAATCTTTTACTCGCATGAGCGAACAAAAGTATGATTCAGTACTCGTAGGGTACGCGGAAGAGCCACGTTACGGCGATGATGGTAAGGTCATGGGATGGAGTCTCCGTCTCAAGGACCATGAGTTGAAGGAGATTGCTGAGACGTACGCTACCAAGCGCAACGAACAGGGTCAAGGCGGTAACGTCTACTTCACCATGTTCATGAGCAAGAATGGGAAACCATGTTGCCGAGTGTTCGATCCTAACAGCGAAGCTGCGAAGGAGAAGCGAGCTCAGAAGCAATCCCAGACTGCTGATGAAGCCCTGCCCTTCTAAGGACAAGGCACCTATCTACCTGGCGACCGTTCGTGTGGCGTTTAAGAAAGCTAAGCGTACATACGAGCGTGTCGCTCAGGTAGTGACGGTGTTCGACACCCCTCATGACATCATGAAGTATGGGAAGCATACCATGAAGACGTTGGAAGACCACTTCTATGGCAAGGCTTACAAGTCCATGAAGCACGTGATAATCAGAGAGGTGTTAGAGATGAAGCTAATATCAAATTCAACACTATCAATTGATGAACACAAAGAGCAGTATCAAGAGTAAGTGCAAGAAGATAGAGGACCTACTAATCAGCAAGAACGAGAAGTACGGTGACTCAGCACTGCAACCACTGAATGTTTTTTCAGAGGCAGGCGCAGTGGCTGGCATCAAGGTCCGCATCGACGACAAGCTCAAGAGAATTCAAAACGCAGGTCTGGTTGACGAGACAGAGGATACTCTGCTTGACCTTGCTGGGTACCTTATCCTCCTAATGATTGCAAAAGACAATGAAAGTAACCGTATTCGAGAGTCTGTTCTCAGAGACACCGCATCACGTCCATCTATCACAAGCGTTGAAGCGGATTCAGACTGGGAGGTCATCTACTCTGATTGATGAGGTCAGAGAGGGAAACAAAGAGGCCAAGAAGAAGCTCCCTGTTGTACTATTCAGCGGGGAGTTTTCGTCTAGAAAGGATGAGGCACTCTTCGAACACAGCGGACTGGTTGTTCTGGACTTCGATCACGTCGATGTTAAAAAGACCAAGCAGGCTCTGGCCACGGATGATTTTGTTTTGTCTTGCTGGACCTCGCCGAGCGGTGACGGCATCAAGGCGATCGTTAAGATCACGAATCCAGAGAGGCACAGGGATCACTTCCGATCTCTGATTGCGTACTTCGACAAGCAGTACGGCCTTCAGGTAGACGAGACAGGCATCAACGAGTCTCGTGCTTGCTTCGAGTCCTTCGACCCAGACATCGTAATCAAGGACGACGTCAAGAAGTTTGGTGCGTTCCTCACCGAGCAGGCAGAGCTACAGGCCCCAACCAACGAAGGGTACGAGTACACGGACTACATGAAGCTCAACCTGGCTGCCCGCATGATTCGCAACGCAGAGGATGGTGAGAAGCACATGGCCCTCATCAAGGCAGCCACGCTTTGTGGTGGGTACATCTCCGCTGGGAAGATGGAGGAGGATGAGGTGGTGCGCGTGTTGTTCAGGGAGATATCTAAGCGTGACATCGACTCAGAGTCTCAGGCCAAGGCTACGATTCGTGACGGCATCGAGAAGGGCAAGACCATGCCCATTAGGGACGTCATCGATGAGGAGAAGTCTGTCAAGAGGGAGATGCTGTTGAGTGATGGCGACATGTCGTTCATCTCTTCCGACGACGAGGACTTCAGGTGGATCGACGACTACGCTCAGGGACTGATTGATCTGGGCCTTGACACAGGCGACGAGTTGCTCGACAAGCACTTCCGTTACAAGAAGGAGTTTGTCATCATCAACGGACACTCCAACGTGGGTAAGACTACGACGGCGTTGTACATGATGGTGAACGCATCCATCCGTCACGGCTGGAGGTGGGTGGTGTACTCCTCGGAGAACCGAACCGCATCCATCAAGATGTCGTTGATGCAGTTTGCCTGCAACAAGAAGGCTGGGAACATGACGTACTCGGAGCGCAAGCAGGCATACAAGTGGGTGCAGAAGCACTTCACAGTCATCAGCAACAAGCAGGTGTACAGCTACGCAGACATCATCCTTTTCATGGAGAAGGTGATGCGTCAGCAGACTGTAGATGCCATCTTCGTAGACCCCTACAACTCATTGAAGTTAGACATGCGTAACTCAAGTATTGGTGTACATGACTACCACTATGAGGCTGCTAGTGAGTTCCTTACGTTCTCCACTTCACACAACGTGGCAGTGTGGCTGAACATGCACGCCGTGACAGAGGCACAGCGTCGTAAGGACAGCGAGGGTTTGCCTATCGCACCGTACGCAGAGGACACAGAGGGTGGTGGAAAGTTCGTCAACAGAGCTGATTGCTTCCTGACGATTCACCGAAAGGTTCAACACCCAGACCCTAGTGTACGCTGTATGAGTGAGTTACACGTGAGGAAGGTTCGTAACACAGAGACAGGTGGTGAACCCACTGGTCTTGAGGATCCGTTCAGGTTCATCATGGACATCTCGCGAACAGGCTTCAAGGCTATGACTACTCACAAGTCTTTGTTCCAACCTATTGGTCTTCAAGAGGCTACGCAAGGTGAACTTAATATGAAGATGAATGTTGACTTTCTAACCTCTGGTAACTAACTTTGCTATGTGAGAAAGAAAGCAACCCGCAAGCGTTCTCGCAAAAAACATCTGGGTAAGTACAAGAGCGGTATTGAAAAGTACTGTGCTGACCAACTGAAACAATTCGGCCTAGCTTTTGCCTACGAAGAACAGACGTTCGAGTTGGTGGAGAGGTTTAGGTTCCCGAACAAGTACTTCAAGATGACAGCGAAGGGGAAGGCAATGTCAGATCGTTCTGATTCTGTCGTCCTCCCCATCACGTACACCCCAGACTTCATGGGTAAGGGTCACAATTGGGTCATCGAAACCAAGGGATACCTTCCATCGCATCACGATTTCCCGATGAGGTGGAAACTTTTTCTTAGGCATCTGACATCAAAAGACTCTAACGCCATCGTATTTTTAGCGAAGAACAGCCAACAGGTGGATCAAGCGATCCAGGAAATACTAAAATCAATTGAAGATGGAGAAATCTAAGCTGAGCGATGCGTTCTCTATGTGTACCTTAATGATGCACGACGCAGTGACAGACTACTACGAAGACATACACGATGGCAAGGGGGACCCTGTCATGGATGTCGACGAGGTAATCAAGAAGTCATCTGCGCTGAAGACTCGTGTGATAAGCGAGATCCAGATGATCATTGACATGACACTAGAGTTCACAGACTCACGTGGTTAACGGAGCACGGAGGTCTAGAAGCTTTAGCATTGGGAGGATGTCTGAGGCTAGGTTCGTCAAGGCAGCTGAGAAGCTGGGCTTGAAGGTTAGGAAGTCCAAACCAAAGGAGGACATGCACGATCATGTGGACTACTGGCTAGCCGTCGAGGACAATGGAACGAGGTGGGGTGTTGACGTGAAAGGCAACAACCTGCCTAATGAGATTTGGTGTGAGTTTAAGAACGTGCAGGGCAAGCCTGGCTGGATGTATGGTGGTGCAACCATCATAGCATTCGACATGCCAGAAGAGGGTGGGTTCTGCATCGTTAACAGAGATGAGCTACGTACGTGGTGTGAGGACAAGGTCTCTGACGAGAGGGTGTCCAACAAGGCCGATGCGTACCTCAAAAAGTACACGAGGAAAGACAGGCTTGATGAAATAACGAAGGTTAATCTCAAGGACATCAAGCAGTTAGAATCGTACCGTGTGTGGAGATACGAGAAGAATTATTGAGTATCTTCGGAGTCCTTTTTTTCTAATTCCGAAACGTAACAAACATGAACTATCGTCCAGAGGACATCCCCTGGGGAGAGGTCGGCTACGCTACATTCAAGCGAACCTACTCCCGCCCAACCAAGAACAGAACAGAGGAGTGGGAGGAGACTGTTGATCGAGTCGTAGAGGCTTGCAACAAACAATTAGGCTGTGACTTCACAGCAAGAGAACAAGAAGATGTCAAGGACATCATGATGAACCTGAAGGGTACCGTTGCTGGTAGATTCCTGTGGCAACTGGGTACCAAGACGGTTGACAAGCTCGGCCTTCCGTCACTGCAGAACTGTGCATTCACAGTGGTTGATCAGCCTGTGCGTCCGTTCACGTGGGCGTTCGAGATGTTGATGCTTGGGAGCGGTGTTGGCTACAACATTCAGCGTGAGCACGTGTACCAACTCCCAAAGGTGAAGAGGAAGGTAAAGGTTCAACACGTGGACGATCACGGTGCAGACTTCATCGTGCCTGACTCACGTGAGGGTTGGACTGAGTTGCTGAAACGTGTGCTTGAGGCTAGCTTCTTCACGGGGGAGGGGTTCACCTACGACACCTCGTTGGTTCGTCCTGCAGGCGCACCGATCAAAGGCTTTGGAGGCACAGCTAGCGGACCCAACGACTTGATCTGGGGTATGCAAGAAATCAACCGCATCCTCAACGACCGTAGTGGCAAGCGCCTTCGCCCTATCGACTGCCTGGATATCATGAACATCATCGGTAAGATCGTGGTGGCTGGCAACGTACGTCGCTCCGCTCAGATCGCTCTCGGTGATCACGACGACATAGAGTACTTGAGGGCCAAGCGTTGGGATCTTGGCGGTATCCCTAACTGGCGAGCCATGTCCAACAACTCTGTCGTGTGTGATGACGTGAGTCTGTTGCCTGAGGAGTTCTGGGAAGGATACAAGGGTAACGGTGAGCCGTACGGGTTGATCAACCTGGAGTCGTCACGACGCATGGGTAGGACTGGAGAGACGGAATACCCTGATCCTGATGTCATGGGGTACAACCCCTGCGCTGAGCAGTCGCTCGCTCCATTCGAGACGTGCTGCCTGGCCGAGATCTACCTACCTAACATTGAGTCCGAGGAAGAGCTGAAGAAAGTGGCTAGGTACCTGTACAGAATCAACAAGCACAGCCTCGCTATCAAGTGCGCTGTGAAGGAGACGGAGGATATCGTGCACAAGAACATGCGCATGGGTATCGGCGTCACTGGATACCTCCAGGCCACACCTGAGCAACAGGGTTGGCTGTCATCTGTTTACACATACCTTAGAGCCTATGACAAAGAATACTCCCTTCTCTGTGGATTTCCTAACTCTGTTAAACTTACAACAGTCAAACCCAGTGGAACGCTGTCTCTTCTTGCTGGCGTTACACCAGGAGCACATCCAGGGTATGGACCTTACTACATTCGACGAATCCGAATGGCTACAGATAGTGAGTTGGTCGGCGTGTGCCGAGACAATGGGTATCACGTAGAGTACGTTCGCAACTTCGACGGCACTGAGGATCACTCCACCGTAGTGGTGAGCTTCCCTTGCTCCTTCCCAGAAGACACGATGTTTGCCAACGACATGACAGCCGTCGATCAGCTCAATGTGATTCGTCGCTTGCAAGCTGAGTGGTCTGATAACTCCGTGTCTGTAACTATCTATTACAGAAAGGAGGAGCTCGATGATATTAAAGCTTGGCTTGATGACAACTACCCTAACGTAAAGAGTGTCAGCTTCTTGCTGCACAACGATCACGGGTTCGATCAAGCTCCAATGGAAGAGGTCACTAAGGAACAGTATCTTGAGATGAGAGACAAGGTGAAGCCAATCACATCGCTGAGTCAGATCAGCATGGATGAGGTGGAGATCCTTGACTGCGACACAGGAGCGTGCCCCGTTCGATGAAACGAATGGATCAATGCTGGGTGTCTCAGATGTATTATCTTGGCACCGTTACACAGGGATAGTAGCTGTGGAACTTCGCTACTGGGAGGGGGCTTCGGCCCCCTCTCTTCATCTAAAGATGGTCACATGGCCTGCCATGTCAACCACCTTGCTAGATCCTAAGGACCTGGCCTTGATCGTCCAAACGTAGACGCCATCAGGCACCATTGCACCCAGCTTGTTGCCTAACCACTTGTCGCCAGGATCTGCACCCCACCACACAGTGGAGCCCCACCTGTTGTACACCCTGCACTCCCAGTCTACCCAGCATTCATCGAGGGTAATTGGTTGCCAGTAGTCGTTGATGTTGTCACCGTTAGGACTAAAGGTGTTCGGAACCTTTATGCATGGGTCGTTGCAATCAGGATCGTCTGGGCCGTAGATACACTCTCCCTCTACCTCACATTCATCGCAGTAGTTAAGCGCCTCTTCGTCAAGACATCCCTGATACACACAACTCAAGTCACTTACAGTTGCAAGTTCGTTGTAGTTGTACGCTTCTGGATCTGTGCAACCGTAAACTATAGGTGCGGTGGTGGATCGCACGCACCAGCCAAAGAAAACTGCAAGAAGTTGTTTGATATGTTGACATCTGGGTACGGGAATCCTCCCAGCCCAGAATCTCCAGTAAGCGTGTTGCTGTCGTTGATCTGAAAGATGGTAAGAATCACGCACTCCTCGAAGTATGATCCAATCTCAAGTGCATTGCGCCAACAGTCAAGCGTCCCGCTCCCAGCCAACGGGGTGTCAGCTAAGATGTTGAAGGTGATAGTGTCACCCGACTGCAATATGTTGTCAGGTCCTTGCCCTATATCAAATCCAGGGAAGTCAAGAGGGTAAAGAAGCAAGGCCCACTCTGTGTTCTCGTCTAGACACTGGAACGGTGAAGGGAACACTGGAGGGTTGAACGACAGGGCTAGAAGGAACTCGCCTATGCTGTCTGTCTGTGTCCCACACTGACCGTTGTTTACAACGAGTGTAAGATCTGTGGATATGGGATTGAATCCGTAGATCTCTATGTCACACTGACCCCAAGACATTAGTGGGATCAGAAACCAGACCATCTTCTTTACCATGCAACAAATATTTTCTTGGTTTCTTTTGAACACTTTGAGATGTACACACCAGGAGCCAGGCTCTCAAGTGGACCAGGAACAACCCTCCCAGACATGTCATAATATACTGGCTTTCCAGAACTCTCTCCTGAGTCTGTTGGTTGCATCGGCGTTGGGACGATCTCTGTGACTGAGGTGACAAACAGGTCTGGGCTTTCGATGCAGTCGGTTCTTCCAAACTCAACCAAGAAGTCTAGCATGTCAAGGACGTTTACGATCTGATCACCGTTGATGTCACCCTCGCAATCACCCACGCACTCGTAGTTGTTTACGAGGATAGCGATGTCCTCCACCCCTACAACCCCGTCTCCATCAAGGTCTGAGGCGCAGTTGTTTTGAAAGCTCTCCACGCATACCTCGTAGGTCAATACCTCCCAATCTTCAGACACGTCGACACCGTAGTACTCCCCATCGATCCAAAGGTCAACATTCCCACCGTAAGGCATGCCGTCTCCTCCTTGATCGGTTATCACGAGGTTGTAGCATCCACCGTACAGGCAGGTCTCGTATTCTCTTGTGACGATGCCAGCACTCCATGGCCCGTCCTCCAGGACAACATCTCCACTCTGCAAGTCAACAAGCTGCCAGCTGTTTTCTGAAGCAAAGAAGTCACTGGTAAAGTCCATCTCAAACAGACTACCAGGCTCGTAGTCCACCACACCACTCAACATGTTGTTGCCTGCATACTGATCAGAGTCAGACAATAGCTCAATGTCAAACGAACCCTGAACTTGAGCTGACTCGAACACAACCTCGTACGTCTCTCCGTACTCGATGTCGTAAACCCACTGCTCGTACTCCACCCCGTTGGCAGTCAACACAACGGTAGCCACTGGCACTGTGTTGATTGAGAACTACAACGTCAACGCTAACGTCTTGATTGTCAAGGCAAAACGATGGCTTGTACGAAAGATTAGACAGACCAGCATCGAAGTCTACGGGAGGTACGCATGCCAAGTTGTTTGTCAGCCCATCCCTTTCTTCAAGGATGCACTCGTGCATTCGCTCGGCCTGTCCTGTTGTGTACATGTTGCGACAGGTCTCCCCAGTGTAATCCATGTAGTTTTCTGTAATCGCGTCAGGACAGTCAGGAAACGCGCAAAAGTTGTTCGTTGTCGTAGGAGGAGTGTCGCAAATTCTATCACCCTGAGTCTCACAGTTGGTCTCCTGAGTACACGAAAAAGTGTTGGCGAAGGTGTGGTCGATAGTTAGATAGTGGCCTAGCTCGTGGACGAATGTCTTTCCCAAGTTGTATGGTGAGACAACCATCTTGTTTGAAAGCATGACTACCCCGTCACGACAGTCGTTAGTTGGACCTAAGTAAGCATACCCCTGGATTCCACCACCGCCGTTGTTACCACCAATCTCCGTTACGATGTAGACATTGACGTACTTATCTACATCCCAGCATGCAATCTCTTTCATGGCCTCGTCGTTCATCCCAGGCTGAAGAGAGCTTGGGGACACACCATCTTCTACGTACACTGGGATGCTTGAGAGGTCGTGACGAGTAACCCCTGTCGTTGGGTTGCCTTCGGGGTCTCGTTGTGCTAGGCAAAAGTCAATCTTGGTGTCCACCCCATCTCCATCTCCGACTGATCCAGGAACCTTTCGGAACATTTGATTAGCCTGAGCTAGCACCTCGACAACCTGATCGTCAGTTATGTTCGCCCCCTCTCCGATAGCTTGACCAGTGTGCATAATGTGAAACACGATAGGGAGAGTGACAACCTCAACATCGTCTAGGTTGACCTCGATCCTATTAGAAAGACCCATAGTTTTCACCTCAGGTCTGATGACTACACACTCTTGAGCAATACCCAAGAGACTTGATAAGATGGTTAGTACAAACAAGAAATATTTCATACATCAAAGATACCACTATCTCTGGATGAGGTGTTTACATAAAAGAAGGGGCCACCTGTTAAGGCAGCCCCTTTCCCCTAGATAAACCCACAAAGATACCACCCTTTGTAGTGAGAGAGGTTGGGATTCGAACACAACTGCCGTCCGACCTGAGTGGTCATGATTTTCGTGGACGTACGCACCGACTGCGCTCTCTTGTTGACACAAACATAGGGTAAAAGATCTACCCCACCAACTGAAAAATGTTAAAAAAAGTTTTGATTACTCGACCTTGTTCTTAGCGAGCAACAACTTAATTTCCTGGATGTCCTTCAGCAACTGCTTTACGTCTGCCTTGAACTCAGCGTTGTCTGTTTCAAGTGCATGTACTCTCGCACTTAGCTTTCCGTAGTCATTTTGAAATTTTATCCAGCCAGCGACCAGGGCTCCTGCCACTGTAAGAAATTCAAAGTGGCTTAGATTATCAAGCATCTTCTCCTCTTCTTCTGAGTCTAGCCTCTTCTCTTCTTCTGAAGAACTCTCCAAGACGTCTCATGATGTCAGCCCTCTCGTCTCTGCTCAAAGCTTGATCCGTGTTTCTTTCAGCCCTTCTCTTTCTTCTGTTCGACTTTCTCTGTCTGACAACGTCACCAAAGGTGTCAACACCCTCGCCTCTCAATCCAAAGAATTTCTCCTCGTCAATCCTTGCGTCAAGGTCAGCTGCATCTTGCTCCTGTTGAGCAGCGTCGATTCTGTCTTGTTTGGCCAGCCCTTCGAGCACGTCCCGTCTACCCTCTGCAATCTGAGCTAGGTTGGCAAACATCTGGCCTGGTCTTCTGTTACTTAGGATCCTCATCGTCTTGACTTTTCCACCGTCCTGCCAGCAAAGTAAGCGCCAAAGACAGTGAGCATAAGAATTTCTAGCAAAGATACGTAACTATTTTTTACGTTAAATGGCAGGTTATCAAGGGAGTCAAGCACCATCGTACCCATGAACATCACCATCAAAGAAATCAAAGTCACTGGTCTTATGTACTTGGCTAGCTTTACGTCGCTACCCATGTCTGCTTTCCACCTCTCTGTTACGTTGTTCTGGAACTGAACTTCAGCGTCAAGCTTTGCCTTGACTTCCTCTGGGTCTAAGTCAGGATATTGCCTGTCAATCAAGTTCTTTACAACGCCTAGCCCGCCGCTGTCTGGGAGCAAATCCCCAACGGTTTCTAGCACCTTTGGAGCCTTCTTTTTCAGCCATTGTCCGAGCTTTGTGTCTCTTATCCTTTTACCTTTCTTGTCTTTGCTCATAGATCATCTGCATTGCGTCGAGGAGTAGCAGGCTGTGGTCTTTCATGCCAGTGCGTGTGTACTCCAAGACTCCGTTGTACTCGTTGGATATTGTGTCGAGAGCTGACAGCTTCTGCTCGTCAGTCATCGATGCGTATTCAGGGGATTGCATAAGGTCCTGGACCTCTTGATACCTCTGCCTACCAGACGTCATCATGAGTTCTGAGATGATGTCTGTGGTCAAGTATAGTCTTGATCCAGCAAACTCTGGGTCGTTGATGAAGCTGTAGTCCCTGCCTGCTCTTCTCAAGAAAACGATGTCCTTCTTGGAGAACGACTTGGGCACGGTCACCTTCCTGTTTCTTGCGTAGTATGGGGTAGACACCACATCACTAAGCTGATCCGTCTCTGTGTAAAGCCTGTAGATCTCGTTAGACACTGGGTCACTCTCTGAGTTCCTAGCCTTCGTGACATCAAACAGGTTGTATGCGATAGGGTCTGAACCCTCAGGTGTCTGTCTGATCGGCTCACCCTTCCAGTTCACCCTCACAGGAACAGACTCAAGGTCCTTGTCCACAAGTGCCGACATCCCGTAAGTCCTGTCGAGTATTGTGTACCTCAGCCTAGCGGAAATTCGTTCTGAAGGACTCATGTCCTTGGTCACCCTGTAGTCTGGCATGTAAGTTCTTCTAGCCCTGTGAGCCGCAGCAGTTGTGTTGGGGAGAACGGTGGCTGTGAGTGCGTTAAACATACCTCCCATCCAGTTCTCAATTGCCTTCTCAAGTCTTTCTTCGTCTGTCTCACCAAGGATCTTGGATAGGTTGTTTACACCAGTCAGGAAGCCTTGGTTAAGGACGTAGTTAACAGTCGTTGCAGGCTTGATACCCACGACGGAACCTAGCAGCGACTGATTCTCTTCTGCCATAGACTCCTCTCCATCGTAAGACGAAGCTGTTGCACCCATCATCACGCCGATAAGTCCCATCTTTTGATAAGAGTAGAACCTGTCCCCTGCTTGTGTTGAAGGATCTTGTCCGTTCAAGTACCTCTGCAGGCCCGATACGTTTACAGAGTTCGGAGGGAACTGGTCGTATGCAATGTTCTTCTTAGACTCCTTTGGCTCCCACTCGATCTCACCACTCATGAGCCCTTCGCGCATCAACTCTTCAGCCATCTTTGCCACCGTGATGCCTATGATAGCCTTAGCAATTGACTGATGCCCACCAGACTTATCGCCTCTGGCAAATTTAGCCACAGCGTCAATCATTGCAAACGCTGGCACAGTGTACTTGACACTCTCGACCATGATGTTTACTGGAGTTCTCACGAAGGGCAGTTGAGATCTTATCAAGACAAAGTTCAACATGCTTGCGGCCTTTGGTCCAAGCGCTGTCTCCATAGCCCTTCTAAGGTTTCCTATGCCACCTTCTACAACCTTGGCCGCAGCTGTCTGCTCCTGGAACGTAAGCTCCTTCCTCCTTCGCAGCTTGATCCATCACAGCAAACGGTGGGTGCTTTACGAACCTATCAAACTCTTTACCCTTCAGACCCCTTGCCTTTGCCTCCTTGTACACCGCATAGTTTTCAGAGAACTTTCTGAAAGGTGCGTCACCAAGTGACAAGAGTCTGAACATGACCTCTGCGGGAATCCCAAACGTCCCCTTTACAAACAGTTTCGCTCGCTGAGAAGATGACATGTCGCTGTCTAGACCGAGCTTGGTTAGAGCGCCGTTACTGCCCATGGCAGCGTACAACGACATGAGGGGGAAGAATCCTCTTTGAATCCTCCACTCTGTATCTCCTTTGCTCTGACCTGTTTGAACCTCAAACATGGCCTCCTTTACACCCTGAGACACACCCTTCATACCATGATACAGTGCACCAAGGCTGAGTGGTCTAGAGTTCTTTACGTCCTGTCCCATGGCTCTGGCAATGGTGGCCATAGAGCCTTCGGTAAGACTGGATATAAAGTTGACTGGCATCACAACCCCCAGATTGAAAAGGTTTGCAAACACGTTGGTTATCTGAGACATGGTTGTCATGAGGTTACCCTGCATGAGTTGAGTACCAATAGACCCCCACCCATCTTCGACAAGAACGTTGGTGAGTCTGATCAAGTCTCTATCAGAGTTTGTAATCCTGTCCTGTGCTGACGTCAATTCCCTCTCAAGGTTGTTGTATCTACGTCGCTGAGGTTCACTCCATCCCTAAGTCTTTTGTTGATATCCTTGATCTCCCTCATGTCTTGCAATACGGCAGTAACTTTCTCCATAACCGTGGCGGACTCTTTCTCTGAGAGCGTGCGACCGTTCTTCTCAACCGCATCCCTGATCACCTCGTACATGGCGATAGGTGTTGAGCTCTTAAGCTCCCCGAAGTGGCGCAGGATTCTACCAGCTGACGTTCCGATCTCAGCAAGGTCTGCTGTTATCTGACTAACCATGGCCATGTCACCCTTAGCTGCAGCCCTGTTGATGAGCTCGATGCCAGCCAACACACCCACCTCATTCTGAGCCTTGGACAGGTTTACCAAAGAGGTTTCTCTGACCATGCCGATCAAGTCCTCCATGTCTAGACCCTCAAGGCTTTCCTTTATATCCTCAAGAACTTGTGGTTCAAAGTAGTTCTCTGGGTTCTCCATGATGTCCTTCCTGACACCTGGCATGTCCGTAGCCACGCGCTTTGCGAAGTTTCGGATACGACCACCTTTGTTGCCACCGTCGGCAGCCTTGTTCGATCTGTTCGTTCTGGTTGTTGATGTATCAGCCACAGCATCTGCACCCAGCATCTTCTCGTAGATGCGCTTCATAGGATCATTGAGCTCGATATCAATGTCACTACCTGTGATGCCGTTGTAGATCTCAACCATGAACTTCTTGAAGTTCTCAAACACAGCCTTCAACCCTGGAGTTGGGGCGGACTCTGTTGCTAGGTAGCTCTCGAATCCACGAGCAAATTTCTCGCTCACATCTCTCGTCCACTCCTTGGATCCTGCCCACTTGAGCACATCCCTGCGCTCCCCTTCGTTGAGAACCGTCTCGTAGGCGTGTGCCATCTCGTGCACTGGTGACGATACGTCTGGAGATGTCATGGCGTGAATCACGAACTTGCCGTTCTGCATCACGATCGCAGCCTTCTTGTCCTGGAAGTACACAGGGTCTCCGTTCTTGTCGAGCAGTGGTTGATCGGAAGCACGCAGTGACTCCTCTGTCTTGCCCTTCATGGTCTTGCCTGATGGCTCGGCCAGAACCCTGAAACTTTCGTCTGTTGGAGATGCGTACTCAACGTTCTTTGCGTACACCAACCCACCCACTTGGATCACCTCCTCTGCTGCGACCACGGGCTGCATGGTATTTCGGTCGTAGAAGTACGAGTGGCGGAAGGGGTTCATCCCTATCTGCACGTACGAGGGGTCATCAACGACAGCCTCGATCATCTTCTCTCCGTTACGACCAACCTCCTCCACGGTTGACCCTGGGATCTCGACGTTATCACCAACCATGCGAGCGAACGTAGCCTTGTTCATGGCGTTGGACGCAACCTGGATGGCTAGCCTTGGGTCAGTGGAAAACTCCACGTTTCTAATCCTAGCTGCTGGCCTGTAGCTTACAGGGGCTCCGTCAGGACCGTCGTGCATACTGACAATCCAAGCGTTGGCATTCAGGTATGCAGGGATGTCCAGTCTTAACCCTACCCTTTCTATAGGATTACCAGCCTTATCCTGAAGCGGAGCCATCACCTTTTCCATCTGCCTCTTGTTCAGGGCTTGGTTCATGTGGTCCTCCGTGACAGCTGCGAAGAACTGTCCGATTGGTCCAGTCTGATCAAACTCCCTAACCTTGGCGATGTACTCCTCGGTTGTAATCTTTCCGTTCTTGAGGTCGGCAGCAGCTTGACTGATGACGTCCTTTCTCACCGAGATGGTGGAGTCCCTCATGTTTTGAATGGGCGTCTCCTCCCAAGTGATTGCCTCACCCTCTTGCTCTGACTGAGCTGGTTGCTTTCTCTTTACCTCGAACGTGTTGAATGCCAGTCCACTTGAAGGGAACAACTTCTTGAAGTTTGACTGAGCGATGTCACCTCCCTCGACTGGGTCTTGGAATGCGTCACTCCACTGCGTAACCTCATCAAGAACGTGTAGTCTGACGGTCGCACCCTCTGCAGCTTGGATGGCAAATGGGTAGGACTCGTGAGTGCTGTCCTCCTTGACAGACACTACATCCTGATTCTTCGCCATACCCTCTGGTCTTTCGACCTCTACCACAGCGTACACCCTACCAGCCTTACCGTCTCTTGTTATATCCCTGAGCATGGGCTCACCAAGCATGTACGCAAACCCCTCCCTCAATGCTGTTGATGAGAACTTGCGCCCCCTCTTGGCCTTGAACAAGGGTGATTTGTTTCTAATACCCTCTCCAAAGAATTCAATCAGCTGATCCTGTGTCTTCTGAGACTTGACGCCGTTGGTGAACTCGGTCAAGACCTCCAGCACAAAGGCTCTTCTGTCATCAAACGACAGTGGTGGTCTGAGTGCGTCACGTAAGAAGCTTACCAACTGCTTGTCTGTAAGCATGGGTGGGATGTCGAACGGCAATGCCTTGGTACCTTGCTGTTCTTGGCTTTCTTGGCAGCGTTCTTAATGGCTCTCTCCACCTGGCCTCTCGTGACGCCGAACTTAGGATCTCTTGAGAATCCAAACAGGGTCTCGACCACGGCGTTGGCAGACTTGAGTGTTGACAGGTTCTTGGTAGGGGATCCTGTAGCTAAAGCCAACCTAGCCCTCCCATCCTTTGACTTGGCTGCGGACTCGTTGATAAGTTCAGCAAGCTTACTCGCTGTACCCTTCCCAGTCCCAGCCCACACAAAGCCCTTGTCGTTGTACTTGATTGGGTAGTACATACCACCCTGACCCTCGACAAGCAACTCCCCATCCTTGTAGATCTCTCCAGAGAACGCATCGTCTGGTGAGTGCAACACAAACTGAGACTCATCAGGGAACTCACTGAGCGTCATGTTGCGAGTAATCTTACCCTCCTTCTCAAGATTGGCAAACAGGTCTCCGTTCTTGTCGTAAGAGAACGTAACCCTAGACTTAGGCTCACTGAAGTTCCCCTGGAACAAGACACTGGACTCGTTAACTTCTTTTGGCAAACCATCAGGTGACTGCACGAACTCAAACTGAGCGTACTGCTCCTCCTTGGATATACCGTTTCGCTCCGCCATGGTGCCCACCATCCTGTCAGAAACGACAGCAGCAGACAATGCTTGGTTGAGGTCGAGACCGAACACGTCTTGGTAAGTCTTCGTTAACTCCCTCAAGTTTCTTGGAGTCACGCCCGCTTGGTCAGCGACCTGGCTTGTCTCTGTTCTTGGTTCTGATCGTGCTGGGAGATCTGAGAACTCCTCAGGGAGCAACCCCATCTTCTGGTCAGCAAACGCCCTGTCCTTGGCAGACAAGTAGTTAGGATCGTTAGGGGCGATAAGCTCCCCCTGCTCGTTCCTCATCTGAGGGCCGAAGTTC